>Ga0073928_10005348_pt1 | contig 18095 bp, 19 predicted proteins | sample PaiPotPPA55metaG_FD_76969 | JGI IMG/M metagenome (GOLD analysis project Ga0073928, IMG submission 76969) | Iron sulfur acid spring bacterial and archeal communities from Banff, Canada, to study Microbial Dark Matter (Phase II) - Paint Pots PPA... ... | reverse complement strand
GTGGAGTACAAGAAATTGGCCGGGGAGGTTATTCAACGTGTTGAAGAGAATCGGCTTGCCAGCCACGCTGAAGATGCGGCATGACGCGCACTACGTCGAATCACTAACGAGCTACAGCGGCGCGGCAGTAGGAAGAATGATTCCGGTGGAGCAGATCCGGCCGAACCCGGACCAGCCGCGCAAGGCGTTGGGAGATTTGCGCGAGTTGACGGACTCGATCCGCGAGAAGGGCGTGTTGGAGCCGCTGCTGGTGCGGTTTATTGCGCGCGAGGATTGCTGGTACATCATTTCGGGGGAGCGCAGGTATCACGCTTCACGCGCGGCTGGACTACGCGAGGTGCCTTGCATTGAAAAAACTGCCGACGATGCGGAGACGCTGGAAATTGGACTGATCGAGAATTTGCAGCGGAAGGATTTGACGGCGTTTGAGGAAGCCGAGGGGCTGGACCGGCTGGGCACGCAATTTGAATATACGCATGACGATATAGCGCGGAAGATCGGGCGGGCGCGGACTTCCGTTACGGAGACGCTTTCGTTGCTGCATATTCCTGAACCGCTGCGCAAGAAGTGCGCGGAACAGGGGATTAATACGAAGTCGCTGTTGCTGCAGATCGCGCGGCAGCCTACTGAAAAGAAAATGATGGAGACCATTCAGCGCATTATGCAGGGCGGGTTGACGCGTGATGAAGCGCGCAGGGAACGCCAGGAGCATGTTGCGGGGCCGCAGAGGCCGCAGCCGTTTTTATTTCAGTTTGAGCCGGAAGATGAGGAGTTCAAGTTTCGGATTCAGTTTAAGAAGAGCCACGTTACGCGCGACGAATTGATTAGTACGCTGCGGGAAATACTTTCGCAGTTGGAAGGTAATTCGTCGAAGGCGGATTCCACCGCGGCGTAGGTTGTTTCGAACTGCGTTTGCAGACTGACTTGAATCTCAGAGTTGTCCGTGTTTTTAGCGCGCCTGAAAAACCAAAATTCTAAATTGAGTGGTGAGGTTTAGGGCTTTGGAGCTATCGCCGCGTCAGATAAGCACGCTTGAGCGATTGGTGGCGGCGGGATTTCGTCCCATTGCGATTCCGCCGTATGAAAGCGCGCTGTGCATGCGTAAAGGGGAATGTGCGGTGGTCTTGGCTCCGGTTCCGAATGGGGGATTGAAAGTGCTGGCGCCCGCTTCATATTTAGTGGATGGGAATTTTGGCGTGAAGCTGAAGCGTGGGAACGGGGAAGTGTTTGTGTCGAAGAAGTCGGAGATTCCTGCTACTCCGGAGCGATTAGAGGAGCTTGCTGGGTTTCGGCGAGAGTTGACGAAAATTCTGGAGTGGGCACCGAGGACGTAGTGGTGATTTCATCTTGAATGATCTTCGTGTGAGGCTATAGGACACTCGGAAAAAACCGCGAAAAACTTCGGAAAAATTCTGATTCAAAAGCCCCACCCTTGCAAAAAACGCAAGGATGGGCCACCCGAATTCAAAGGCAAGAGAAACCCGAATTCAATGGCGCGAGTCTGTCAGGGAAGCTTCGTCGGGAAGGTGAGCTCGCGGGCAATTGCTCATCCATGGGGGTACGGGGAGCATCGCTGGGGACTCATGATGCGGGGACTATGTATCAGCTAGACAGGGCGGAAACATCGAAGAGAGATTCCTCCGCGGCATAAGCCGACTCCTTCGCAGGAGCGAAGGAGAGGAAAAAGCATCGGCTTACTTCGGTCGGAATGACCGTGGCGTGGCGGGGCTTTGGTGGAATGACTGTGTCGTGGCGGGGCTGTGGTTGGAATGACGATGCTGTGAGCGTCCTCCATGCTTGGAACGACGATGCTGTCAATGTCCTCGACGCACAATGCTTCTGCCGCTAAGCGGTTTGCAATTGTGCGGGTGAGACTGCAAACTGAAATTCATGGAAACCTACGACATTATTTGTTTTGGCGCTGGACCGACGGGGCTGGCGACTGCGATTGAGGCACGGCGCGCGGGGATGCGTTCGCTGGTGATTGACAAGGGGACGTTGTGCAATTCAATTTTTAATTATCCGGTGAACATGGTGTTTTTTACGACGCCGGAGTTGCTGGAAATTGGCGATTTGCCGCTGGTTTGCGCCGCGGAGAAGCCGACGCGGGTGGAGGCGTTGAAATATTACCGGAAGTGCGCGGAGCATTTTGAACTGGAGCTGCGGCTGTTTGAGTTAATTGAGGGGCTGGAGGGCGGCGACGGGAATTTTACGGTGAGGACTCGCGCGCAGGACGGGACTCGGCAGAAATATCACGGGAAGAAAATCGCGGTGGCGACGGGCTATTACGATTTGCCGAACATGCTGGGAGTGCCGGGCGAGGATCTGCCGAACGTGTCGCACTACTATACGGAGCCGCATCCGTATTGGAGGCAGGATGTGGTGGTTGTTGGAGGGAAGAATTCGGCCGCGGAGGCGGCTTTGGATTTATACCGCAACGGCGCGCGCGTAACGCTGGTGCATCGGGACGCGGAGTTGGGGTCGACGATTAAATATTGGGTGCGGCCGGATATTGAGAATCGGATCAAAGCGAAACAGATTACCGGGCTATTTAATACGCGAGTGAAGGAATTTACGGAAGACTATGTGGTGGTGGAAAATCAAAGCGGTGAGATGCGGTTGCCTGCGAAACAGGTGTTTGCGCTGACGGGATATCACCCAGACTATACATTTATCAAGAGCCTGGGAGTGAAGCTGGATGAGCAGACGCTGAAGCCGCATCTGAATCCGGAGACGCTCGAGAGCAACGTGCCGGGGATTTTTCTCGCTGGTGTGGTGATTGGTGGCCGGCATACCAGCGAAATATTTATTGAGAACGGTAGATTTCATGGAAAGTTGATTATCGATTCGCTGGCAGGGAAGGCGCAGGCAGCGCGATAATTGCGGGGTAATTGCTGGACGATTCGTTGAACGAGTTTGCCCGACGGGTGGGCGTTTGTTAGAGTTAGAGCATGGCATCAGGTCTCCGGGAAGTAGCTGAAACTTTCAGTACGTTAGCGAAGGGCTTCAGCGTCACATTTCGCAACATATTCCGAAAAACGGTTACGGAAAATTATCCGTACGAGAAGGTGCATTTTCAGCCGCGCTATCGCGGGATTCACGTACTGCACCGCGATGAGAGTGGCCTGGAGAAGTGCGTGGGTTGCTTTTTGTGCGCTGCGGCTTGCCCGGCGAACTGCATTTACATTGAGGCGGCTGAAAATACCGACGTGAACCGGATTTCGGCTGGCGAACGGTACGCCAGCGTGTACAACATTGATTATTCGCGGTGTATTTTCTGCGGGTATTGCGTGGAAGCCTGTCCTACGGATGCAATCACGCATGGACATGGATTTGAGCTGGCGACGTATGACATCAATTCACTGGTCTACCGCAAAGAGCAACTGCTAGAGAAGACTTCGACTCCGGAAACTACCGCTGCACGTTAAATTGTCTCCCGCAAGATAAACGTCGTTTTTGAATCCGGGCGAGTCAGCCGAGATTCGTAATTAACGCAGTCGTTCGCTTAGCGTTCATTTACCCTGAGCGACGGCGAAAGATTTTTCCGCAATAACTCTTGCAACAAGTCTCGCAACAACTGCCGCGACAACTTTCGACATGGGCTAATCGCGAGCGCGAAAACTTTTTCCCCCGTGTTCCCAGGTAGTGCTTCCGCGAACTTCCCCGTAATTCGAGTCTCATAACCCATATAAAGCAGCCATTACGTAAGTGGGTGGAGGCAGTGATGCACGGAGTGAGATGGCTGCGGCAAGTGGATTTAGCGGGTACTCGCGGTGAGGAAAACACTGCGAACCCATTGTGGCGCGCGCGGAGCTTTCTGGCCGGGCAGAGTGTGCGGCGTTGTTTGGAACGCGCGTCGGGGCAGGGAGCATGTGCAGTCTCCTTGAGAGAACTTAGAGACGAACATCCGGACACACCGGGACGCGACCGGGTGTCCGGACCTTTTAGCAACGACGAGAGAGAAACCTCGTGCAGCCGAACTCGAAAAGCCGGCGAGGTTTCAAAAAGCTCCGTTGGAAGCAGGCGGAGGGACGGCCTGATCCGTGAGGAAATTATCGGACGCCGAATGCGCACCGGCCTGAGAGCCGGACGAGGACGAGTCGATTGCGCTGGGGGCGAAGGAACGCTCGCGTTGTTCCATCAACCAGCGGGCGAGCATCGCGCTGGCATTTTCATCAAGCCATTGATCGAGCAATGTTCCAATTTCCTTACGAAGATTCGCGGCGTGACTGAGCCGGGTGAGTTCGTAGGACTGGAGAGATGTTCGAGAAGCAGACAACAGGAATTCCCAAGGCGGTTGTGTCTTGTAACGTGTCACCGGACGCTCCTAAGGGACAGGAACCACACGATAACGAGTGCTAACACAGTAGTCAATATTAACTTGCAGTTAACAGGTTGTGGAAATGTGTGAAAAACTTTCGCGCGAATACATGTGGAGCTTCGAACCTGCGAGATGCGGCGATGGTCATAAATGATGCGCATGGCTAGCTCAATAAGTATGCGCGCATGCAGTGCGTGCGCCGGGGATTACGAGGATCCAGATCGCACCGCGGGCGAAGAGTTCGAAGAATTGCTGACCGGAGCCGAGGAGTACGAGTGGCAGGGCGACGAGGAAGAGTGCGACGGGCTCGACGGGTTTGATGTCGACTTCGACGAGTGAAAAACAATTGGAAAGGATCACGATGAAAAAGAATCGCAGGAATGATCCACGACCGAAACCGCTGAAGAGGCAACGCGATGTGTTGTGCGACGTGATGCTTTCGGCGGGCGCGTGCGAGACGTGGTTGACGCTGGTGGAGCTATCACGCGTGACGCGTTACGGGGAAGCAAGCATCTCCGCGCAGCTGCGTCATTTGCGGAAACCGCAATACGGCGCGTTCGTGGTGGAGAAGCGCCAGCGGGAAGCGGCGGAAATCTTGTGCGGCGTGGAACACGGGCCGGTTTGGGAATACCGGTTGAGCCATGCGGTGAGGCTCGCTGTTGTTTCCGCGACGGAGCCCAGGAATGACGATTCGCCAGGTACTGCGGTCGTAGTTTGTTGAATGGTGCGGCTGTTTCTTATTGGTTCGATACGCGCGTGGGGGCTGACAGGCTGAGACTTTGCACTTGTAGAAAATTCGGTGGAATGGGTTCGCGAGACGCAGCTTAGGGGGAAGCGATGAGCGTAAAACCGGAACTGGCGTTTGATGTGTGCTGGGAAGTGTATCGCGGGGCGCGCGAAGTGCTGGAATCGAAGCGCGGGATTTCTGCGCTGAACTGGAAAGATACTGGGAAATTTTTGTGGAAGCCGAACTATCGTCCGCGGCTGAATGAGTGGGTGGCGGATTTTGCTTTGGCGGGGCGCGCTGCGCTCGAGCCAGCGTGCTGGGCTTCACGCATGGTTTTGTTTCGCACGTATTACCTCGGGCTGGCGCCGTATGACACGGCGCGGCATTTTATTGGGTTGAGCGAGCGGAGTTGGCTGAATTGGACGGAGGAGATCCGGCAGCGCTGCGGTGAAGAATTGCTTAGGCGGGGTATGTTTCCGCCGCGGAAATATTTCAGCTGCGGGGATTGAAGGGTTCAGCTGAAGAGCCATTACGAGGGACGCTTGAGGGATTTTCGAAGGAAGACCGTGGCTTGCGGGTTGTCGTTGTAACGTTTGCATGGCTTATAGCCGCGTCGCCGATAGAGCGCAATCGCGACTTGAAGGTCGTCCTTGCTATCGAGATAGATCCATCGCAGGGAGGACCTTCTGGCGTAGTTTTCCATGGCGTCCAGCAGGGTCTCTGCAATGCCTTGCTGTCGAAATTGGGCGCGAACATAAAGGCGTTTGCATTCCGAGGCACGGCGGAAAACTTTCAAAGGTCGCAATACCACGCAACCTGCAGGACTGTCACCGACGTATGCAATCCACAAAGCTGAATCGGGACTGGACAAGAAATTGTGTACGGTGTTTGGCGTGTCCCGTTGCGTAACGTTGACTTCACGGTAGTACTCGTTCAGGAGAGATCGGGCGTCCGTCGCATGTGAGAGGGTGGCGCGTATTACTTTTGCGGGAGATGTTTGATCGCCGCGAGCGTGTTCCGCAGAGTAAAGAATCTGCTGCACCCTGATCAGACTCTGGGTGACGTCGAGGCGTTCCGCGGCAGGCACCGTTTGGAGAAGCTGCTCCATTTCACGGGACGACTGGCGGCTCAGGCGAGCAGTGGTGCGCTTTCCTGACGGAGTTAGCTTGAGCAGGAGGGCGCGGCGGTCGAGCGGGGACGGTTTTGTTTCAAGTAAGCCGCGTTTCTCGAGCGACGCCAGGAGGCGGCTGATGTATCCGGCGTCCAAGGATAGTGAGCGGCGAAGCGTAGCGGCGGTGATCCCCAAGCCGTGGGCCAGTTCATAGAGAATACGCGCCTCGGTGAGGGAGAAATCGCTATTGAGGTAGCGGCCGCGCAACAAGCCAAGGCGCATGGTGTAGTAACGGTTGAAGCTTCGGAGTGTGTTGGCCTGGCGCTGCAGGGCATGTCGATTAGTGGTCGTCCTCATGACTCAGTTTTACCACATAGTTGCCAAAAGCAACTATATGTTAATGCGAAGAAGGGCGAGCACGGAAGCGCGTTCCGAGCGCACGGTGAATTGTTATGAGAGAACTAAGGAATCGCCGACCTTGAGATGTTTGCCGGATTCTGCGGAGGGGATGCGCGTGTTGGTGGCCAGGCAGTAGAAATGCTCGAAGCGGTCGGCGTGGGACCAGGGGGGAAGATGTGCGCGGCGTTGTTGAGCGAAATGCTTTTGAAAACCGATAGTGTCGGCGCCGGTGTGGGGATCGCGCGCGGGAATGGGGCAGCGGATGCATGGGTAGCTGCCTTCAAAGGCGACTTCGCCTATATGGAAACGAGCTACGCTGCGAAGTTCCGGGCCGAAGAGATGGTCTTCCCAGAATGGTGGGACACCGTCGAGTTCCAGAGTCGCGCGGAAACGCAGACGAGCTTCGGGGATATTGAGGCCGGGGAACCATTCGCAAACGGCTTGGAGCGAGGCCGTGGAGATGACTGTCGGGCCGTTGGCGATGAGGTCGTCGGGGATGCCGGCGGGGTCATGGCGGACCATGACGGGGTAGTCCAGGAATTTGCTGAACCATTCGGCTGCGGGGGCTGTGTCACCGGGAAACGCGAATGTTGCGGTGGGGATATCGCGGCGATCATTTGGAACGGCGAGGGCAACGGTCGCGAATCCGGGCTCGTATGTGGCGCGGATCAGATGCAGTGTGGGGACGCGCGTTGCGGTGACTATTGACACAGAACAGCTTCGTTGCCGCTAGAAGATTCTTCTTGACACCGCGTCCTATAAGTTATATTATGTTAACCAAGAAATCAGGAACTCTTCTGGGCTAAGCCCCGGCAATTCTCGGCGTGGTTGAGCCTTCTTCTCTTTCTCTTGTTCGAACAGACGACGCACTCCCCCAGCCTATTAATTTAAGATTCGCGCTTTCAGTGCTTGATAGTTTTCTGTTGGTCCAATTCGTACTTGATGTTTTGCTCGACGAGGTGGGGGTCGGCACCGACGATGCGGCGGCCGTTGATAAAGATTGTTGGCGTGCTGGAGACTTGGAGTGCTAGGCCGTTTGCGCTGCTGGCGTCAACCGCCGCGGCGGCTTCGGGGCTGGCCAGGCAGGTCTTGAAGGTGTCGGGATTCAGGCCGATCTGCGAGGCGTAGTCGGTTAGCTTGGCGTAGGAATTTTCGGGCGAGATAACGTCCTGATTGTCGTAGATGAGGTCGTAGAGCTTCCAGAAGGCCTTAGGGTCCTGGTTGTAGGCACATCGTCCCGCGATCGCGGCGCTGCGTGCCCAGGGATGCTGCTCGAGCGGGAAATCCTTGAACACCAGACGCACTTGGGGATAGTTGGCCAAGAGGCCCTGAAGCACGTCGTGGAGGCTTCTGCAGACCGGGCATTCGAAGTCGGAGAACTCCACCATGGTGATGGTGGCTTTAGGGTCGCCCCAGACCGGCGCATCCTTGGTCTGGAGCTTGGCGCGGTTCTCCGCCATGGGATCCTTGGTCAGGTCAGAGAGCTCGCCGCGCAATAAATACTTGCCATCTTTGCTGACATAAAATTGGACGGCTTGAACATTGTCCTCGAGCTTGACGGTGATGTCAGTGGCCAGCAATCCGGGGATACTCGACTCCTTGAGAGGGCCGACCGTAACTTGCACGTCGGGGCCAAAGGCGTACAGATTACGTAGATAGGCTTCGACAGACTTTTGTATTGGAGATGATGGGACGGTTGGCGAAGGAGCCGCCGGTGTCGGCGGAGAGGTTTGTTGGGCGAAGAGACTCGCCGCGGTGAGGAAGTAGATAACGGCGCCTAGACTTCGTTTCCTTAAAGTATTCACGCATCTCCTGTTTTGAGAGCCTGCTATTTGACTCGCGAATTAAATGCTGATCAGGGAATCCAGCGCTGCGCAATCGGGAACGGACGACCGAAACCAAAAGCCCGCGAAGTAATTTTCAGGCCAGGCGCGGCTTGCTTGCGTTTGTACTCGTTGCGGTCTACCAATAAAGCAATGTCGCGGACAAGTTTCAGATCATAGCCGCAGCGATCGGCAATTTCCTGCGGGCTCTGCAAATCCTCAATGTAGGCCTTGAGGATACGGTCCAGGACGTCGTAGGGAGGCAGAATGTCTTCGTCCTTCTGATCCGGGCGCAACTCTGCTGACGGGGCTTTATTGATGCTCGATTCAGGAATCAGTTCCCTCTCGCGATTAATCCAATTGGCCAATTCGTAGACCATGAGCTTGGGGACGTCTGAAAGAATGGCCAAACCTCCGGCCATGTCTCCATACAAAGTGCAATACCCTACCGCGAGTTCTGATTTATTTCCGGTGCTAAGCACCATGGAGCCGAATTTATTCGATAACGCCATCAGATAATTTCCGCGGATGCGCGCCTGTATATTTTCTTCGGTAACATCGGGCTTCAATGTTCCAAAAACTGGCGCGGTAACTTCTAGATAGGCATCGAACACGTCGCCGATGGGCATGGTGATCATGTCGATGCCGAGGTTTTTGGCAACGGTTTCCGCGTCGGTCTTACTACCCGGCGATGAGTACGGGCCGGGCATGGAGACACCCAGAACATTTTCGGGTCCCAGCGCATCGACGGCGATGGCAGCGACGACCGCGGAATCGATGCCTCCGCTAAGGCCCACCAAAACCTTTTTGAAGCCGCATTTTTGTACGTAGTCAACCGTGCCGATCACAATTGCGCGGTACGCGTAGGCAATTTCTTCGTGCGGCTGATCGTGGATTTCTCCTTTGCCGGTAACGGTGTCGAAGAACACCAGGTCTTCTTCGAAGGCGCGGGCTTGGGCCGCAACTTTGCCGTCGGCAGTTAGCGCCATGCTGGCTCCATCGAAGATCAAGCTGTCGTCGCCTCCAACCTGGTTCACGTAGACAATGGGGCGATTATGATGCACGGCGATGGAGCGCAACATCTCCAGACGCAAACCGCGTTTGTCGATGGTGTAAGGCGAAGCGGAAATATTCAGTAGGACAGTAGTTCCCTGCGCGATAATTTCGGTTACAGGGTCGCGATCGTAACGGCGATTAGCCCAGAAATTTTTATCGTTCCAGGCGTCTTCGCAAATGGTGATGCCCAGTTGCTCATGCCCGAGTCCATAAACGGATTGTCTGTCAGCTGGCTGAAAATATCGCGATTCATCGAAGACGTCGTAGGTGGGCAAAAGCATTTTGCTTTGCTCAAAAACGATGCGGCCTTCGCAAATCAGTGCCGCCTTGTTGGCGATGGATTTGCCAATGGATTTTTCGCGGCCGTTTTTGACGCGGCCGGCGTAGCCCACGATGGAGGGCAACGGAAGCTTGGCGGCGAGCTCCTTTAATTCCTTGTGATTACGATCGATAAAGGCGGGGCGCTCCAGCAGATCCTGGGGTAAATAGCCACAAAGACAAAGCTCGGAAAAAACGGCGAGGTCCGCTCCTCGTTGATGGGCGGTGGTGGCCAGACTCAAGATGCGAGCGGCATTGCCTGCAAAATCACCGACGGTGGGATTAAACTGCGCGAGCGCTATTTTCATGCCCGGATTTCAGGATACGGTTCGTTGGGCTTGAAAGCAAATGGTGCGGGATGCGACGTTGCGGAGCGGAAAAAGAGGCAGCGGATGCGGTTACTCCGAAAGGCCCAGGGACACTCCTTCCCTGTTGGTTTTTCGATCAATCTTAAACGACGGATTGGCAGAGGGGTCCGCCAATTGCATAATGGCAGGCAGCAGCTCGGTATACAGGCCCATCTTATCGAGTAGCGCGACTGCACCGTAACTTGCAGCCAGAGATTTAGCTTCTTCATCGTTAGCAAAGGAAATGGCTAAAGTATATTCAATGCAATTCAGTTGGGATTTAACGAGCGCAGGGAGCAGATCGCGCTTCTGTGGCATGTGCAGATCGAGCAGCAAAATGTCGGGTTTTGCATCCGCAACCAACTGCATGGCAGTGCCGAAGGAGGAAGCTTCTCCGACAATTTGTATGCGCGGTTCGTCCTCGAGAAGCTTTTTGATGGCTTCCCGCATAATTTCGCTGTCGTCGGCTAATAGTACCTTGATAGGTAATACTGGCTTAACCGTCATAAATGTCCTCCTGGCGCCTGGAGACGGATGAGTTATAACAGAAGTGGTGGAACGACGCCAGTCTTACCGTGAATGTAGGGCAGCCTACAAAACTGCTGACAGAGCTGCACGAAACGATGTTTTTGAGATAAAAAAAGGCTCCTGAAATTGCGTCAGGAGCCCAAGAAAATTTATAGATGTCGTCAAAATTAAACGCTGAAGGAGCTTCCGCAACCGCAAGTGCTCTTCACGTTGGGATTATTGAATTTGAAGCCCGCACCTTCCACGGTTTCGATATAGTCGATCTCAATGCCGTCCAGGTACATGGAACTCATCTGGTCGACGGCAACCTTCAAGCCATCAAACTCAAAAATCTGGTCGGTGTCGTTGGTCTGGTTTTCAAACGCCATGTGATATTGGAACCCCGAGCAGCCACCGCCTACGACGGCAACGCGCAGCGCAGTCGGTGAAGGATTCTGCATAGTCATGATTTCTTTGACTTTGGTACTGGCAACGGGCGTCAGATTAATCATAATTCCTTTGGCCTCCGGTCGCGTGCTTAGGCCGCGATCCTTGATTCATTATAGCAAACCTTTTGAGTTGCTGCACGGCGAAGCGTTCCAGAACACACATGCTGGTGGAAACTCTCCCAGGCAGTTTTCTGAAAAATGCCGAGAGCTTCGCTTACAATATGATGCTCTATGACACATAAAGTCACTTTGATACCGGGCGAAGGGATAGGCCCAGAGGTAGCTTCCGCAGTGCGCCGCATCCTGGCCGCGACGGGAGTGAAGATTGAATGGGAGGAGCTGGAGGGCCGCACCGACAAGAGTACCGAAAAGGGACAATTGGTCAGCCAGTCGGCAGTTGAGTCCGTCAGGCGCAACCATGTTGCGCTGAAGGGGCCGATGGCCACGGCTATTGCTGGAGGCGCACCGAGCGTAAACGTGGCGTTGCGCAAGACGCTGGATTTGTACGCGAACTTACGCCCGGTGAAGAATCTGCCCGGGGTCAAATCGCGGTTCGAAGGCGTGGATGTGGTTTTGGTGCGCGAAAACACTGAGGATTTATATTCAGGACTGGAGCACGAGGTTGTTCCAGGGGTGGTGGAGAGTTTAAAAATCATCACCGAAAAAGCTTCCACGCGCATTGCGAGGTTTGCCTTCAGCTATGCCAAGAAAATGGGGCGGAAAAAAATTCACGCCATTCATAAAGCAAACATCATGAAGCTGTCGGACGGCCTTTTTTTGAAATCGATCCGCACGGTGGCTAAGGAATTTCCCGCGATTGAATACCTGGAAATGATTGTAGATAACGCGTGTATGCAAATCGTGCTGAATCCTCAACAGTTCGACGTGCTGCTGCTGCCCAATTTGTACGGCGACGTGATGAGCGATCTGGCGGCCGGATTGATCGGAGGACTGGGCGTCGTTGGAAGCGCGAATATCGGAGACGACGCGGCTATGTTTGAGGCAGTTCACGGCACCGCGCCGGATATCGCCGGCAAAGGATTCGCGAATCCGACCGCGTTGCTATTGAGCAGCATTCTAATGCTGGACCATCTCGGGGAACGCGGCGCTGCACGCAGTATCGAGGCGGCTCTGGAGAAAGTTTATCGCGAAGGCGTGCACACCACGCGCGACGTTGGCGGCCAGGCCGGCACGGATGAATTCACGGAAGCGGTGATTGGCGCGCTAAAGTAGGCAGATGCCGTCTTCGAGTTAGTGCATGCTGCCGCTCAAGAACGTGATGTTTCGTATTTGTGAATCCATCCCAAGACTATAAGATACTCGCCTGTTTTAAAAGAAATCCAAGGCTTCGCAGCTTTTGTTGTGGGGGTTAGTGTGGTCAGAATCTTTGTTTAATAACATCAGCGTGACTAATGTCTTCAAGGTAGCATCCAACACGATCGTGCGACCATGCGCCACGCTTTTATTCGCGATTTTGTTCGTGTCGTGGTGCCCTGCTCGCGCGCAAACGCCCGAGCCCCGGCAAGATGCGCCCGCCGATCATGCGGAAAAGAAGGAAGCAGATCAAAATAAGCCATCGTTACTGACACCCCTGAAGTCCACAACGCAAGACGACACCTATCATCCGATTACTTCACGTCAAAGGATGCGATGGTTCCTGACCAATACGATTGGCCCGCCGCATCTGGTGGGAGGCCTGTTTACCTCGGCTTTCGGCACCGCCGTGGATAGGCCGAAAGAGTATGGACCAGGCTGGGCAGGATTCGGCGACCGCTACGGAATGAGGCTTACCGGCATCGTGACTGGAAACGCTATCGAAGCGAGCGCGGGAGCACTGTGGGGAGAGGACCCGCGGTATTTTCGAGCCGGTGGCGAGTCTTTTAACAAAAGGTTTCGTAATGCCATTCAACTGACGTTCGTGGCCCGCAGGCGTGATGGCCGCTTCGCGCCCGCGTATGCTCGTTATATGGCCATCTCTGGTAACAATTTCCTGTCAAACTCATGGCGCGTCGATAGTGAGGCTAATACGCACGATGCTGTTATCAGGACGCTAGATGGCTTCGCGGGGCGATTTGCCAGTAACCTTTTTGAGGAATTTTGGCCGGACATTAAAAACCTCGCATTTCATAGGTCTCACTGACGCTGAATTGTTAATTCCCCGATGAGACTGGACGCGCTGGCGCACATCGCGAAGCCAAGTCGCAGTTACAAGATAAATGCTATTTTTATTTTTAGGCCGGCGGTTGCGAAGTGCCTCATGAGTTCCAGGTGACTTTGGAGAGCTGTTTCTTGCGGGAGTCCCATTCGGAGCCTGAGAGCAGGCGCGGTGCTACGTCAATCAGGCGAGGAATAAGCTTGAAGACCCTGGCGGCGGACCAAGGCTGCCCGTCACGGGTGCGATATTCGCGTATGTTGAGAGCATCGGCCATGCTGCTGAACGAAATATCCTGAACGATCATTTCGGCAAGAAATTTGAGGGTCTGCGTTTCAAGAGGATCGTCCTCCAGGTGGCGGCAGTCGGCGGCGATGCGGAGACCGAAGGGGATCTCTTCGGTGCCGACCTCGGCCACTGGCTCTTCGGGCTTACCGGAGATTTCAATCTCGCGCTCCCACTCGAGCGCGACGAGGCTCCAGCCTGCGTCATGCATCTTGGATAGGTAAACGGAAGTGGGGAGGATTGTGACCTTCTCTCGAATGCGGTCGATTTTTTTCACTGGTGTGCCCTCCTGAACTTTTCTTTGGATTCGCGCAGCTAGACCTGGCACTGTATGAGGAGCAACCCTGCTACCTATTCGATGCCCGCTGTAACTTCAAGAAGCGAAATTATTTAGAAATAGTTGGCGCCACTGAAGCATCGGGATTTTGTCCGAATGCGGGACGGAGGTTTGCGATCGTGGACACCTTGATCTCAACTGCACAAGCGTTATTGAGCTCATCTGGCTGCCGAAAACCGTCTACGACCGTCACTAGTAGTGTCCGGTATTGCGACAGTGGCATTCTGAAAGCGGACACAGGTTACGTAGCATTCGCGGCCTAAGTGATTACAATGTGGGGGTTAGCATTGGCCCGTCCGATGCTACGTCTCCTCCAACGGGGGAAATACATGACATTTCTCAACGATCTGAAAACTGCCCTGCGCTCTTTGTCCAATGCCAAGGGCCTCACGATCACTGTGGTGCTTACCTTGGCGCTGGGCATCGGGGCTAACGCCGCCATCTTTACGCTGGTTCGCGGCGTGCTGCTGCGGCCGCTGGTAAATCGCGACGAGAACCGCCTCATCTATATCCGCCAAAACGCTCCGGGCTTAAACGCCGACGACACTGCATTCTCGGTACCTGAGATCCAGGATCTACGCAACAGCATCAAGAGCGTTAAAGAGTTTGGCGATTTCTCCGACTTCCAGTTTACCGTGGTTGGTCTCGGCGAGCCTCGCGGAGTTCGAGCCGGTGTCGTTGGCGGGAATTATTTTGAAGTGATGGGACTGCACCCGGTCCTGGGGCGATTGATCGACATGCGCGATGACGGCCCCAACGCTGCTGGCGCCGCAGTGCTCACTTATCGCTTCTGGAGCACGGTTCTTAAGAAAGACCCGTCGGTCATCGGTAAGGGTATTCGCCTGGAAAGCATGGGCGCTCGCACCGCTACCGTTGTGGGTGTGCTCGAGCCATCCGTGCCCTATCCCGATGAAACACAAATGATGGTCAACGTGGTCTGCAGTCCGCATCACCTCTCCGCCACCATGGTCACCGGACGAGTCCATCGCATGACCGAACTTTTCGGACGCCTGGCCCCCGGCGCGACCTTGGAACAAGCCCGCGCGGAGTTAGTCAGTGTTCACCAGACCATAATGAAAGACCATGCCGACGCGTACCCAGTGAGTGCGAAATTCGGCATCGAAACCAGGCTGTTGCGCGACCAGATTACCTCGGGCGCCAAAACTATTCTGCTCGTTCTTCTGGCGGCTGCCGCGCTGGTATTCATCATTGCTTGTTCCAACGTGGCGAACTTGATTCTCGCGCGCACGGTTCGCCGTGAAGGAGAGCTTGCCATTCGAGCCGCGCTGGGCGCTACAAACTCCGCACTGCGCCGCACACTTCTTGCGGAAAGCGTATTGCTCTGCGGCGCCGGCGCCTTGCTTGGCGTGTTGAGCGCGAGGCCGATGGTTTCCATTCTGGGGAGCTATGCTTCGCGATTCTCGGTGCGCGCACTCGATCTGGAAGTGGACTCCAGCATGTTGTGGGTCGGCGCCGGCTTGGCGCTAATCGCCGCGGTGGTGTTGGCGTTTGTGCCGCGCTTGCCCTCTGCCGACAGCTCTAATGGTATTGGTCTTCCGAGCGGTAGCGTGCGCATCACTGGCAGCACCAGCCGGCGGTTGCGCTTATTCGCGGTTACACAGATCGCCGCATCGTTTTTGCTTCTGGCAGGCGCCAGCATGCTGGTAAAGACGCTGCTGCATCTGCAATATGCGCAGACCGGGCTCGATACCGACCACGTTCTGGCCATGGACGTTCCGTTGATGTCATACGGCAAGACGCCCGAGCAGATCGCCGGCTTTTATCGCGAAACAATCCGTCGCGTCTCGGAGCTACCGGGCGTGGACAAAGTCTCAGTCGCCGTGAGCGTTCCCTGGCGTGACGCAGGCGGCTTCGGACCCGGCCTGCAGTTTACAGCCGAGGGCCATGTCAAAAATCCTGGTGACGAGGACCAACGTGCCCACTTTCGCTCTGTCTCGCCGGGATATTTCGCATCCCTGGGCATCCCTATTGTTGAGGGACGTGATTTCAACGAGTCCGATCGCATCGGCGGAGAGCGCGTCGCGATCATCACCCAGAGCGTTGCGCAGCGTATGTTTCCGAATCAGGATGCGGTTAATCGCCATATTACCTGGACAGACCCAGTGATAAAGTTCATCCCGGGATTCACCCCTGAGCCGATCCGCATTGTGGGCGTGTACGCCGATTTCGACGACCAGCACGTTATACCCGGGCCTCAAATGACGATTTATCACCCGTTCGAGCAGTTGATGTTTGGCGGCGAACTGTTTGTGCGCACCAGCGCAAATCCGTATAGCCTGATTGCACCAATTACACGCATGATCCACGACATGTCGACGGACCAGCCGGTCGAACACCCCATGACGCTGTCGGACGTGCGCTCGGAAGTACTCTCGGCGGACCGGCTGAACTCTATCGTGTTTGGAGGGTTTGCTATCGTGGCCCTGGCAATTGCCGTTGTTGGCGTCGCCGGAGTGCTGGCGTTTTCCGTTAGCGCGCGGACCCGCGAGTTTGGCATCCGGCTGGCGATTGGGTCGCAGCCGAGCCGTCTGCTGGCAGGCGTCATCGCTCAAGGCGCGTTCATGGCTGCGGTCGGCGTTATTACCGGGACAGTGTTGGGATACGGGATAGCGCGTCTTGCGAATAGATATTTTGAAGGCATGCAGATGCCGAGCACGCTGCCGGTGGTGGCCTCGGCGTTCGTGCTTTTGGCCGCCGCAGTGGTCGCTTCGGCGCTGCCAGCCGCGCGCGCCGCTCGTATCGACGTGATGCAGGCGCTGCGGTCGGATTAGTCTCCCCATTTATTAGCTGTCAAAGTCGCTTGTCAGTTCGCAACTGTTTCGTGAGAGACTACCGCCGATTATTCGACGGGAGGCTCTAAATGAAAAGGCTGGTAGCAACGACTGCTCTGACACTGACTTTGCTTACTTCCCTGTTGGCCCAGGATGTGATGCAAACCGGCGTCAAACACATCAAAGTGTTGGCCGAGGACGACAAGGTTCGCGTGCTGCATTTCACTCCATCCAAGGGAGACAAGACTCCCGTTCATTCCCATCCCGAAACGGTGTTGTACGTTATTAAGGGAGGCAAAATTCGCACCACCTTGCCTGACGGGACTTCGACGGTGGCAGAACTAAAGTCCGGTCAGACTTCATTGCGGGCGCCGGTCACCCATTCCGACGAAGCTCTTGATGATATCGACGCCATAATCGTCGAACTTAAAAAGTAATATTCATCCGCTCCCGAGTGGAGTACGCAAGTATTTCAAACAAAAGTTATCGCAGAAGGAAAAAAATCAGCCCGCGACTTCACCGCGGGATTTTGTCGTAGGCCATCAAAGCAAGCAGCAACGGAATGTGCAGCACGGTAGCGTGCATGAGCCACTTGGCGCGCGCGTTGGTCTTGGTGCTGGCGGCCCAAAGGGCTACCTGAACTAGCGCGGTGCTCACCACCAGGGCGCCGAAAAAGTATAAAACTCCTGCGAGACCCAGCAGCGCAGGAAGCAAACTCACCGCCACTAGCCCGGCCGCGAACCACACGATCTGACGAAACGTGCGCGTGCCGTCGCGATCGACGACTGGCAACATCAGAATGCCGGCGCGCGCGTAGTCTTCGCGATACATCCACGCGATTGCATGAAAATGTGGGAACTGCCAGAAGAAAAGAATGGCGAAGAGCAGCCATGCGCCGCGGTCAAGCGATCCGCTGGCCGCCACCCAACCGATCATCGGCGGGACCGCGCCTGGAAAAGCGCCCACGAAAGTTGCCCACACGGTGCGTTTCTTCAGCGGGGTGTAAGCAAGAAGGTAGCTCAGACAAGTGAGCGTGCCTAGCGCGCAGGCCAGCACGCCACCGGCGAGATAAAGATCGACGGCTCCGGCAATTGACAAGGCCACGCCGAAAACCAAAGCTTCGCGCGGCTGAACTACCCCAGTGGGGAGCGGGCGGCCGGCAGTGCGTCGCATGAAGCGGTCGGAATCTCGCTCAATGTAATGATTCAGGGTAGCGGTGCCTGCGGCAATCAGCATGGTGGCAAACACGGTATGCAGCATGTGCAGCCAATTCACGGGCCCGCGGGCGCCCATGTAATAGCCGGCGGCAGTGGTCATCAGAACCAGGAAAGACACGTCAGGCTTGGTGAGGGTGATGAAAGCATTGGCGCGAGAGGACAACGTCAGTTCGGTGGTGCGCGCAGTGCTCATTAAATGGCCACCGGCCGCTGCGTGGCAGCGGGCAGTTCCCTTCTTCGTGGGACCAGACGAT
>Ga0073928_10005346_pt1 | contig 18099 bp, 16 predicted proteins | sample PaiPotPPA55metaG_FD_76969 | JGI IMG/M metagenome (GOLD analysis project Ga0073928, IMG submission 76969) | Iron sulfur acid spring bacterial and archeal communities from Banff, Canada, to study Microbial Dark Matter (Phase II) - Paint Pots PPA... ... | reverse complement strand
CGCCGATGGTCTCGCGGATGGCCCGCGACGGCAGGTCCTGGCCGGCCTGGAGCACCAGCGTCTCGAGGCGAACCAGGCACTCGTGCGGGTTGTTCGCGTGGATGGTGGACATCGAGCCATCGTGGCCGGTGTTCATGGCCTGGAGCATGTCCAGAGCCTCGCCGCCTCGGCACTCACCGACGATGAAGCGGTCAGGGCGCATGCGCAGGCAGCTCTTGACCAGCTCGCGGATGGGCACCGCGCCCTTGCCCTCGACGTTGGGCGGGCGCGACTCGAGCTGGATCCAGTGCGGCTGCTGCAGCTGCAGCTCGGCGGCGTCCTCACAGGTGATGAGGCGCTCGGTCTCGGGGATGAACGACGACAGGATGTTCAGGAGCGTCGTCTTGCCGGAGCCGGTGCCGCCGGAGACAAGGATATTCATCCTCGCCCGCACGCAGTGCTGGAGGAAGGTCATCAGCTCCGGGCTCGAGGAGCGGAAGCGGTTCACGACGTCGGCGGGGCCCCACTTCTCCTTGGCAAACTTTCGGATCGTCAGGCAGGGGCCTTTGAGCGCGATCGGCGGAATCACCACGTTGACACGAGAGCCGTCCTTGAGGCGCGCGTCACAGATGGGTGTCGACTCGTCGACCCGCCTGCCGACCAGGCTGACGATGCGGTCGATCACCTGGCGCATCTGCCGCTCGGACTCGAACGTGACCGCCGAGAGCGTCGGCTCGCCGGCCTTCTCGACGTAGATCTGCTTGGGGTGGTTGGCCATGATTTCCGTGATGCTCGGGTCGGCGAGCAGCGCCTCGAGAGGCCCCAGCCCGAGCACGTCGTCGAGCACCGACTCGACCAGCCGCTCGCGGTCCGACTTGGTCATGGTCATGGCGGTCGTCCGGAAGTACTCGTCGGCGAGCTCTAGGATCTTGGCGCGCACGCCGTCCTTGTTGCTGGAGTCGATCTGGTCGGCGAAACGCTCGATCAGCTTGGCGTGGATCTGCACCTTCGCGGCCGTGAAGGCCGGGAGCTGCTCGCCGCCCGTCTGGCGCGGCGTGGGCGGTGCGGTGGCCGTGGCGACCGGCGCCGCGGTGCGTGCGACCGGAATGGCCGAGGCAGTCGTGAACCCGCCTGTGCTCGGAGCAGTACCGCCGTTCCCCCCCGCCGCCGGCGCGGGGGTGCCGGTCTGATTCTGTTTGACCCTGTCGAGTAGTCCCATGTTCAGGCTCGCCGCGACACGTTGGCGCGGGCCCAGCCTAGCAGAGCCCGCGCCTGATTCCAGTTAGTGCGCGCCACGTGCGCCTAGGTGGTCGAGAAGTGGAACCTGTTGTCCACCGCCGTGTTGCTCACGCCCTGGGCCGCCGCGACGCTGGGACAGCTGGTGTCAGGGCCGCTGGGCGGGGTCTTCAGGTAGTCGTTGAAGGACTCGAGCGTGTAGCGCAGCTGCATGTTGTTCAGGAACCAGACCATGTACTCGGAGTCGCACTGCGTCATCTCAATGGTGAGGCTCGAGGTCACACCACCTGTGGGTTGCTGGGTCGTGGTCGTCGTGGTGCCGGAGGCCGGCTGCACGTTGCTCACGGCCGGGCCGACGCCGATGATCCTCACGTTCGTGAACACCGTCTTGCTGACGACCTTCGGCGGGCCTACCGCCGTGCCGGTGCTGGTCTTGAACAGCTGGACGCTCGCGGACGCGATGATCGTGATGTAGTCGCCGAGCGTGATGTGGCCGGCGACACCCTGCTGCTCGCTGGTCGGGATGGTCATGGCGACGTAGCCGCTGGCGAGCGGTAGGTACGCAGGCCCGGAGCTGGCGTTGATCAGGCCCAGGTCCCTGGCCAGCATGTCCGAGGTGATGATCGAGCCCTGCTTAATGTTGATCTCAGAGATCAGGTTCACCACGTCGCTGGGCCGGCTGTAGGCGTTGACGGCGATGAACGAGCCCGCGGCGCTTGCAGTGGTGAGGTCGGCCGACGTGATCGTGTGGCGTGCGTTGATGTTCTGCTTGGCCACGACGACGGTCTGGTTGCCGCCCTGGATGCCTCCGCCGTTACTCGTGCCGAGGAGCCCGGGCAGGAAGAAGACGCCGGCCCCGGCCAGCAGGGCCAAGAGCAGGCCGACGATGATGAAGAGCCGTCCGCCGCCCGGTCGCGGCCGTGCCGGTGTTGGTGCCGTTGCCAAGACTTAAGTCACCTCCGAGATATGTGGGTCCAAAAACTGCTGCGCCATTGTAAGCATGGGGAACGCAATCGGCCCCCCTTTTCTTGTAACCGGTAGTAACCCCTAATAAAGGGAGAGCCCCACCCGGGGGGCTCTCCTGAAGGTGCTACTACGTATTGGTTCTCGTTAGCCGAGAGCGGCTACGACGTTCGAGAACACGTTCTTGATCTGGTTGCCCATCGTAAGAAGGATGACGATGACCACGATTGAAACGAGAACGAGGATCAGGGCGTATTCGACCATACCCTGCCCTTCCTGACGGGTCGTAAGGCTCCGAAGCTTCAGGTACATGCTCAACATCTGAAATTCACCTCCTTTTCTAGTACTCCAGGGACTTTCACCCAGTAAGACGGTCCTGGGGGCCGGTTCTTGCGGGGTCGCCGCTCAAATCGCGAGCGAGATGCTACCCGGGGGGCCCGGGAAGGTCAATTCAATAACGAAAGTCGTCCACGATCGGATCGCCTGGATCGAAACCCCTGATAGATTGGCGCCCGAGAATGGTGGCTAGCACGCTCCCCGGCGCCCGCACCGGCGCCTACTGGCGCGAGCTGGTCTTCAGCCGGCTTCTTCCCGCCACCTTCTTCAGCGTATTCGTAGCCCGCTACCTCCTGACCCTGGTGGCCGGCGCCCAGTCGGCGAAGACGTTCACCGACTACCTCTTCGTGCTCCAGCAGGTGCTCGCTCTCAGCTACTTCACGATGCTGGTCGTCCTCTACAGCACCCGTCTCCCCCAGCGCGGCACGGACCATCGCCTGGCGGTCGTCCTCGTCGCCTTCACGGGGACCTTCTCAGCCATCGGGGCCAGCTTCCTGCCGGGCGGCGAGCGGCGCGAGGCGCTGGTGCTGCCGGCCGACATCCTGGCGACGATCGGCCTGGCCTACTCGGTGTGGGGTCTCGCCTACCTCCGGCGCTCGTTCTCGATCATCCCGGAGGCCCGCCGGCTGGTGACCGGAGGCCCGTACGGCTTCAGCCGCCACCCCGTGTACTTCGGCGAGATCACCACCGCCATCGGGGTCAACCTCGCCACCGCCGGCTGGCTCGGCGCCCTGGCGATCGTCTACTGCATTACCGCCGAGATCCTGCGCATGCGCTGGGAGGAGGGCGTCCTCTCCAGAGCCTTCCCGGATCAGTACCCGGCCTACGCCGCTCGGGTCTCCAGGTTCTTTCCCAACCCTTTCCAGACCGGATCGCGCAGCTGAAGCTGACCGAGCGTCTGAACACGCGCACCCTCCTGGTCGGCGGGGTGATGATCGTCATCGCCTCCCTTTTCACGACGGTCGAGCAGGATCCCGACTTCTGGTGGCACCTGCGCGCGGGCCGCTGGATGGTCGAGAACGGCCGCCTGCCGTCGATCGACCTGTTCACCTACACGGTGCCCACGCACGTCTGGACCGACCACGAGTACCTGACCGAGATCCTGATGTGGCTCGTGTTCAGCGCCACCGGGGCGGTCGGGATCTCGATCGCGTTTGGGGTGATCACCTGGGCCGGCTTCTGGCTCATTTACCGCCAGGTCCGGCGCCAGCCCTTCGTGATCGTCGGGCTCGGGCTCGCTCTCGGCGCGGTGGCGGGCAGCCCCATCTGGGGCCCGCGGGCCCAGATGATCACGTTCGCCCTCAGCTGCCTCGAGCTGCTGTGGCTCCAGGCCTACCTGAGCGGGAGAAGCCGAGCACTCTCCTACTTCCCGCTGGTGATGGTGCTGTGGGCGAACCTGCACGGCGGCTGGGTGATCGGGTTCGTGTGGCTGGGCATCGCGCTTGCGGCAGAGCTGGGCGCCTGGGCGTGGGACCGCTCGAACCCCGCCCACCGGGCCCACGTGCGCTTCCTCGCCATCATCACCGGGGCCTCGATCGTGGCGGTGGCGGCTACGCCGCATGGGCTGAGCCTGTACCTCTATCCGTTCCAGACCGTCGGCAGCATGGCGCAGGAACGGCTGATCGTCGAGTGGTTCTCACCCGACTTCCACCAGCGCTACCTCCTCCCCTTCGAGGCGATGATCTTCATCGCCTTCGCGGGATTCGCGCTGAGGCGGCCTTCGCTTTACGAGTTCCTGCTCGTCCTGGCCGCCACCGCCTTCGCGCTCCAGTCCGTTCGCAACGTCGTGCTCTTCGTGGCGGCGGTCACGCCGGTGATCATCAACACCTACTCGGCCTACTGGAAGGAGGTGGCCGCGAGACGCGGGTGGAAGCGATCGGCGCCGAGCCGGCCGGCGTTCGCCGTCGTGACCGCGGTCGCCCTGGTCGTGATCACGGCCGCCAGCGTGCTGCACATCGTTGGCGACATCAATCCGTCGGAGCAGGCATCGCTCACGGCCACGACCTACCCGGTCGGCGCCGCGGATTACCTCGCGGCACACCCCGAGGTCGGGACGCGGATGTACAACCAGTACGGGTGGGGCGGCTACCTCGCCTACCGGTTCTACCCGGACCCGAACCGGAGGGTGTTCATATTCGGCGAAGCCGCGTTGATGGGCGACGACCTGCTGAATCAGTACGAGGACGTGCAGACCCTGCGGCCGGATTGGCAGCAGGTCCTCGACCGCTACAAAGTCGACTACATCGTCTACAACCGCGGCGAGGCGCTGGCCAACGTCCTGGCGATCGACGCCGACTGGAAGCTCGTGTATCAGGACTCGGTGTCAGTCATCTACGTGAGATCTGGCGCTATACAGAACCTTCAGTAGATCCGAAAGATCTTGAAGTTCGGGGTGTCGTAGGCCGGCGGGCCCAGGACGGTCGGCGGCGGGGTCTTCAGGTCGGACGTCCAGATCACGTAGCGGATGTTGTTCTGCCGGTCGAACTGCACGATATCCGTCTTTCCCGTGAGCAGGTCGAGCGCGGTCTGCGTCTTGGTGTAGTAGTCGAAGGTTTCGTCGTAGTGGCCGACGTACACGGTGTCCGGCGAGTAGGCCGGAACGTACAGGCCGATCCCTGGCATGGAGAGCACGCGCCCCTGCGGCTGGTCGCCCAGCCACGTGAGCCCATCGAACGTGGCCTGTGCGGTCACGTACTGGGGCTGCGTCGCCACGAGGAGCGGTGCCAGGACGAGGAATGCGCTGCCCACCGCGGCGAATGCCACGTACGAGAAAGGCACCAGGCGCCGCGCCCGCAGGCTTCGCAGCCGCGGGAGGACCACCTCATACAGGCCTCGCGCGCCGAGGATCACCAACGGGATGTAGAGCGCGTCGAGGAACCGGCGCCGCAGGTCGCCGGCCGGGTTCGGCAGGTAGAGGATCGCCGCCAGGAGCACGAGCCAGGCGACCAGGAACACGTCCTCCCGGCTGCGGCGGCGGATCGCCCCCGGCAGCCCGATCAGCGCGAGCAGGAGCTGAGGAGCGATCGCGAACAGGAAGCTGAAGCCCTCCGGCGGCAGCGAGTTCTTGGAGTGGAAGGTCCAGCGCTGGACCTCCGGGTTGCCGATGAAGGCGAAATACGAATAGAGGATGTAGGGGGCCGGGATTGCGAAGGCCAGCGCGGCGGCGGCCCAGCCCTTGCGCGAAGGCGGCCTGAACAGCAGCGCCGCGAATGTGGCGCCGCCCATGAGGATCGGCATCTGCGGGTGGATCGAGGCCTGTCCGAGCCAGGCCGCCCCCGCCAGCGCAGCCAGGCGCAGGTCGCCGCGCTCGATGGCCATGAAAGTGAGTGCGATGCCGAGCGCCGCGAACACGCCCGACCAGGCGAAATGCGGCAGCGCCAGGACCGAATAGAAGGCGGTGAGCTCCGGCATTCGCCAGTCGAGCGTGTCGGTCTGGTTGCCAAAGATCACCGGATGGCCCAGGGCCTGGATGACGTAGCCCATCCCCAGGCCGAAGGCCAGGAAGAAGAACGCGAAGCGCCTGGCCGAACGGTCCTGGATGAAATGGCCGATGACGAGCCAGGCGGCGCACATCAGCGCCACGGCGGCCGCGATCCGCGCAAGGTGGAAAACGGCGATCAGTGGCAGATGTGTCAGCGCAGCAATATGCCCGAGCGCCAGCCAGAACATGAAGAGGTAGGCGGCCGGGCTCGGTTCGGTCGTGTACCGGTTCTGCCAGGCCCAGGCGCCCTCCCACCCCTGGCGCATCTTCGCCAGGTAGGTGTTGGCGTCGTCGCCCAGGTAAAAGAAACCCATGAAGACCTGGCCGTGGGGCTGCGCCAGGTAGCCGTACAGATAAGGAAGAGTCGTGATGAGCGCGAGCGCAAGCCCGGTGCCGAGCGGGATGGCCCATTCACGGGAACCAGGGCCGGTCGCCGAAGCAAGGGGTGAGCCTTTCCCCGCTGCGCGGGGAGGGATCGGCTGGGGACGCTCGAGGGCGACTTCCTTCATGCCCGTCTCAATCGCCTCAAGCTCAGGCGCAGCACGGTCAGCAGGGCCCGCCGCACCTCGCCCTGCGACACCTTGGACGCGCCGGCGACTCGATCCTCGAAGCGGATCGGCACCTCCACGATGGGATAGCCGAGGCGGCGCGCCCGGTGGACCATCTCGATCTGGAAGGAGTATCCCTGGGAAACGACCTCGTCGAGCCCAATGTGCTGTAGCAGGTCACGGGTATAGCACCGATAACCCGAGGTGGTGTCCCTCGTAGGCAGCCAGAGCAGGATCCGGCAGTAGATGTTCGCGGCCCACGAGAGAAGCCAGCGGTGGAACGGCCAGCCCTCGATCGCCCCACCGGGGACGTACCGCGATCCCAGGGCGAGCCCGCCGCTTTTCCTGGCCGCGGAGACGATGGCGGCGAGGTCCTCGGGCCGGTGAGACCCGTCTGCGTCCATCTCGACGAAGAACTGCGTGCCGTCCTCGAGCCCGAGCCGGAAGGCGTCCTCGTACGCGCTGCCGAGGCCCAGCTTGGAAGGCCGGTGCAGCACCCGCACGCGGGGATCGGCCGCCGCGATCTTGTCGGCGATCTCACCGGTGCCGTCGGGCGAGGCGTCGTCGACCACCATCACGTCGTGTCCCAGCTTCCTCACGCCAGCCACCACGCGCTCGAGGTTCTGGCGCTCGTTATAGGTCGGGAGCACGACCAGCACCTCGGTGGCCGGAGTCTTGCGCGGCTCGATCACCCCGTCGGTTCCATCCGGCGGAACCGGGTCTTGACCACGTCCTTGAACATGTCGATGGAGCTCCAGACGGCGGCCACCTTCGTCGGCGCGGAGTGCCTCCACACCACGGGCACCTCGGCGATGCGCTCGCCACGCCGCTTGGCCAGGTAGAGCGCCTCCGGGTCATAGCCAAATCCCTCGGTCTTCATCTCGGCGAAGACGGCTCGCGCGAGGTCGCCGCGAAAGAGCTTGAAGCCGCACTGGGTGTCCCACAGGCCGGGCAGCAGCAGCGCCTGGACGATCAGGTTGAACGTCTTCCCCATTAGCATCCGGTAGGCGGGTTGCGCGATCACGATCTGGGCACCCTTGATCGAACGCGACGCGATCGCCACCCCTGCGCCGGCATCGATCTTCGACTGAAGCTTCGTCAGCTCCTCGATCGGAGTCGACAGGTCGGCGTCGGTCACCAGCACCAGGTCGCCCTTGCTGACCGCCACTCCTTCGGCCAGGGCGCGCCCTTTGCCGCGGTTGTACTGCAGCCGCACCGTGCGCACCTGAGGCGCGCTCTCCATCGCCTTGTCGATCACGCCGGGCGTGCCGTCGCGGCTCCCGTCGTCGGCGAGGATCAGCTCGTAGTCGACACCGCGCTCGGCCATGTAGCGCTCGATCGCGACGATCGTCGCGGGCAGCCTGTCCTGCTCGTTGTAGCAAGGGATGACTACGCTCAGCAATCAGTAAGTCCTTTCCTGGTCGCGCTTGCGCGGCATGGGCGCCCAATGATATTGGGCAGTGCTCAGCTACCCCTGAGAACGCGCGCTGCATAAATGGGGAGAACGGCCATGCGGCGCACCCTCCACGGCTGGCGGACAAGGCGGAACGCCCACTCCAACCTGGCGCGGCGCATCCACGCCGGTGCGCGCGGAACACGGCCCGTGAGGTAGTCGAACGCTCCGCCGACGCCGATCGCGACGGGGACCTCGACGCGGCGGGCGGTCCTATCGATCCACAGCTCCTGCTTGGGAGCGCCGAACGCGACGAGCATCACATGTGGGCGAAACTCAGCTACGCGCTGGATGGTGTCATCATCCCCCGCCGGGTCCGCTGAGCCCGCATGAAAGTCGACATCAAGCTCGGGGAGCTCCACCTTGAGCCTCGCTGCCAGCTCGGCCGCAACTCCTGGCCCGGCTCCCAGCAGAAACATTCGCCAACCACGCCGCGCGCAGAGGACCGCCAACTCCGGGATCAGGTCCACGCCGGTGACCGGCCCCGGCATGTCGCAGCCCTGCCGGCGCGCCGCCCACACGACGCCCGATCCGTCGGGGAGACAGAGGGCGGCGGACTCGAGCACGCGCGCGAACTCGCGGTCGCTGCGCGCGAGCATCACGAACTCGGGGTTGACCGTCGCGACGAGGTGATGGCCGCCGGCCTCCGCAAGCCTCTCGATCCGCGCCAGCGCCGCCGCCATGTCGACGCAGTCGACTCGAACCCCGAGCACGCGAGCCTGATCCGCCAAGCAGTTTTAGACGGTCGCCGGCGCGATAACGTACGCCTCCACCGGGCCGAGATTCTTGATGAATAGGGCGAGCGATTCGCCGCCCGCAACCCGAGTTCGCGTCCATCCATATCGCGCGGCCCACGTGCGCTCGGTCGAGGACTGCTCGGTCACCGCGGTGCTGTAGCCGGCGGCTTCCAGCTCAGCCTCGGCGAGGGCGTCGAATTTTCCGGAGGGATAGGCGAAGTCGACGACCGGATGACCAAGCAGCTTCTCGAGCCACTGCTTGGATTCCACCACCTCATAGGCGATCGAAGGCAGCTTCATTCGCGCCAGGTCGGCGTGGTCGACAGTGTGCGACGCGATCTCGATACCGTCCTGGTCCATCTGCAAGATCATGTCGCTCGTCACGTAGCGCGCTCGCCCGACGAAGCCGGTGACGATGTAGGCGACCGCCACGAAGCCGTACGCCCTCAGGATCGGGTAGGCCGTGGTGAACAGGTCTCGATAGCCGTCGTCGAGCGTGATGATCACCGGCTTGCTCGGCAGGGCATGTCGCCCCGAGAAATATGCCCGCAGGTCGTCGAACGTGATCGAGTGATAGCCGTTCGAGCTGAGCCACCTCATCTGAGAGTTGAAGGCGGCCGGCGTGACGCCCAGGTTGAACGTCAGCTGACCGGCCGACTTTGGAACGTCCTGGATGTAGTGGTACATCAGGATCGGGACGCTGATCTGCTTGCGGCCCAGCGCGATCATCCCCTCTAAGAGACTGCGCGGGACGTGTTGTGCGATTGGTTCTGGAAGCGTGACCGGACCTCCGCCGCTGACCTGAGGCGGATCAGGGCCCTTGAGTGCAACCGAGTCCGAAGCCACGAGGACAGCGAGCATTACAACGACGAGCAGGACAGACGTGCCAGCCCGGGTAAGCCTCGCCTGCACGGCGATTAGCTTAAGGTCCTCACCCTATGAATCGCATCGCGGTCGACGTCAATCCGGCCACGCGCGCAGTCGCCACCGGCACCGAGGTCTACACCAAAGAGGTCTGCTCGCGCCTGTCGAGAATCGCGCCCGACCTGGATTGGACGTTTTTCGCGTCGCGAGCCGCGCCCGGCCTGGCCTTTGACGTGCTCGTTGTCCCCTTCAGGCGGCTGTGGTCGCAGGTCAGGCTGCCCATCGCGCTCGCGGCCACGCGGCCGGACCTGCTTTTCGTCCCCGCCCACTCGGTCCCTTTCGCATGGACTGGCCGCGCCCTCACCGTCGTGCACGACCTCGCCTTCGAGCGGCACCCCGCGGCGTACACGCGGCGCGAGCGCACGCTCCTGCAGGTCACCACACGCTGGGCGGTGCGCCGGTGCCGTGTCCTGATCGCGGTCTCGGAATCCACGAAGGAAGACCTCGTCACCCTTTACGGCGCAGACCCGGCGCGACTGCGCGTCGTTCCCAATGGTGGCGGCGAGGCCCCCGCGGTCCGCCCGGCCCCCGCCTCGCGCCTGCGCGAGCTCGGCATCGAGGGCGACTTCGTGCTGCAGGTCGGGCGCATCGAAGCGCGGAAGAACCAGACCGCCGCGCTGGCCGCGGTGGACCGGCTGGACGGATTGACTGCGGTATTCGCCGGTCCGGAGCGCGACCCGGCGATCGCGGCGAAGCTGCGGACCTCGCCCCGCAGCCGCGTGCTGGGATTGGTCGACCGCCCCACCCTGGAGCTGCTTTACAAAGAGGCCCGCGCGGTGGTCGTGCCGAGCCTGTATGAGGGCTTTGGCCTTCCCGTGCTGGAGGCCATGGCGCGAGGCCAGGTCGTCATCGCCGCGCGCAACTCGTCGCTGCCCGAGGTGGGCGGAGACGCAGCTCTCTATGTGGACGATCCCAACGATGCTGCCGCGTTTGCCGCGGTGCTCGGGAACGCGATTGGCGACGCCGCCGGCCGCGCCGTCCGGGCGCGCAAGGCGAAAGGGCAAGCGGCCAAGTTCACATGGGACGGATGCGCCTCGGGCGTCGTCGCTGTGATCCGCGAAGTCATCGCGTAACGGCGCGGTCGATCGCTGTCCAGGTGCCGGTCGCGCTGCGGCCCCAGCTGAACTCCGCAGCCCTCACGATGCCCCGCCTGCGCATGTCCGCGGCCAGTTCCCGATCCCCGACGACCAGCTCCAGCGCCCTGCGCCAGGCCTCCGTGTCGTCGGCGGGAAGGATCAAGCCGGCCTCGCCGACGACCTCGGGAAGGCTTGAACGGTCCGAGACCACCACCGGCGTGCCGCACGCCATCGCCTCCAGGGGCGGCAGCCCAAATCCCTCGTACCAGGCGGGATGTGCGAGAGCCAGCGCGAGGTTGTACACGGCGGGCAGGTCCTCGGGGTCGAGGCCTTCGATGTGGTGTAGGGCCGGGCCGAGGCGCTCCATCTGCGCCCGGATGGGCTCGAAGCGCCAGCCCCAGCCGCCGACGACGACGAGGTCCGGCCGGTCGCGCATCATCGCCCAGGCCTCGAGGAGCGTGGTCAGGTTCTTGCGCGGCTCGATCGTGCTCACGAACAGGATGAAGCGCTCCGGCAGGTTCAGGCGCGCCCTCGCCTCGGCCAGGTCCTCGGTCCCCATGGGGTGGAACACGGGCGAGACGCCCTCGGGCACGATCGCGATCCGCGACGCAGGGACGTCGAAGATGGCCTGGACGTCCTCAGCCGTGTTCTGCGAAACGGCGACGATCACGTCCGCCCGCTTCATCGAGCGGGGCACGATCCAGCCGGTGCTGAGCGGCTGGCGCGCTGGAAACCATTGGGGGTTGCGGTAGATCGCGAGATCGTGCACGGTGATCACAGTCGGGCAGCCGACATCGCGTAGGGGTAGGGATCCGGCCGGGCCGAAAAGCGCGTCGGGCTTGAGGGCTTTGATGCGCCGCGGCCACTGGATGTGCCGGCCCACCAGGCGGGCGCCTGGCAGCGGCCGGTACGCGATGGCCGAGTTCATCTCCGGGGCCTTGATTCCCTTGGGTAGAAAGACCGTCATCCGGCAGTCGGGGCGATCCACGGTCATCGCGTGGATGATCTCCTTGGTGTAGACGGCGACCCCACCGCGAGGCCGCGCCAAACCATAACCGTCCACCGCGATGTGCAGCCCGATCAATCCCATTCCGCCCGTTTGGTGCCGGCCATGCGCCTCGAGCTCGCGGATTGCGCCCGTTTGGTGCCAGACGTTCGCATCACCTCAGGTAGGACTGGTTTCTCTTCAGAACCTCGAAATTCTCCAGCGCCAGTCCAGTTCCGCGCACCACCGAGGTCTGCGGGTTGTCCGCGACCACTGTCGGGATGCCGGTGTGCATGGCGAGGTACCGGTCGAGCCCGCGCAACTGCGCCCCGCCGCCCGAGAGCACAATGCCCCGGTCGAAGATGTCGGCTGCGAGCTCGGGCGGCGTCTCCTCGAGCACGGCCCGGACCGCACCCACGATCAGGCGCAGCGGCTCCTGTATCGCCTCCACCACCTCATTCGAGGACACCTCGAGGCTGCGCGGGAGGCCGGAGACGATGTCTCGACCCCGCACCTCGGCGTACAGCGGCTCCTTCATCGTCACGGCGGAGCCGGCCGCGATCTTCAACTCCTCGGCGCTGCGCTCTCCGATCAGCAGGTTGTGCTTGCGCTTGAGATACGCGGCGATCGCATCATCGATGCGGTTGCCGCCCACCCGGATCGAGTGCGCGACCACCATGCCCGACAGGGAGATGACCGCAATCTCGGTGGTGCCACCGCCGATGTCGCAGATCGCGTTGCCTCGCGGCTCGGCGATCGGCAGGCCCGCGCCGATCGCGGCCGCGAGCGGCTCGTCGATGAGCCACGCCTGCCGCGCCCCAGCGGAGATCGCGGCCTCGGTCACCGCCCGCCGCTCGACCGATGTCACGCCCGACGGGACGCAGATCATGATCTCGGGCTTGAAGATGCGCTGGCGGCCCTGGACCTTGCCGATGAAGTGGTGAAGCATGCCCTCGGTGACCACGAAGTCCGCGATCACGCCCTCGCGCATCGGCCGCACGACCTGGATCGCGTCGGGCGTGCGCCCGACCATCTCCTGCGCGGCGCGGCCGATGGCCAGGATGCGAGTGCCGTCGCGGTTGACCGCGACCAGGGAGGGCTCGTTGACGACAATCCCCTCCCCCTTGACGTAAATCAGGACAGTCGATGTACCAAGGTCAATCCCGATCTTCTTAGAAAGAAGGTTCATTTGACCTCCCCACCGTGGGGGGAGGTCGGCGGGCGGAGCCCGCCGGGTGGGGGGGTCGGCGGCCGGAACCCGCCGGGTGGGGAGGTCGGCCGGCGGAGCCCGCCGGGTGGGGGTGCGCTCAATTTACTCATAAGTCCCCGTGCCTGCGCCGGCGTCTGCTTTCGCAACTACGCTCTCGATGCGCGCGCCCAGCGAGGCCAGCTTGCCCGCCATGTCCTCGTAGCCCCGGGCCACATGCCACGCGTTGCGCAGCACGCTCTCGCCGTCCGCGCACAGCGCGGCGATCACGAGCGCGGCGCCCGACCGGATGTCCGGCACCGCGAGCTCGGTCCCGCGCAGGCGGGTCGGCCCATGAACAAACGCGTGCAGCCGGCCTTCGACTGTGATCTGCGCTCCCATCTTCGCGAGCTGGGTCACGTGCTGGAACCGATTTTCGTGCACGTACTCGGAGATCACCGTCTCGCCGTCGGCCTGCGTCATCAGCGTCATGTACTGCGCCTGCAGGTCGGTTGGGAAACCCGGGTGTGGCCAGGTCGACATGTCGGTGGGCCTGATCTTGCTGCCCGCGCGGCGGCCGACGTGGAACCACTCATCGCCCACCTCCACGTTCACGCCTGCCTGCTCCAGCTTGAGCAGGACGATGTTCAGGTCCTCGGGGCGGCTGCACTCGAGCCGCAGCTCACCCCCGGCGGCCGCGACGGCGAGCGCGTAAGTGCCAGCCTCGAGGTAGTCCGGGATGACGACGTGCTCCGCGCCGTGCAGCTCGCGCACCCCTTCGACCACCAGCCGCTCGGTCCCGATTCCCTCGATGCGGGCGCCCATCTTCCCGAGCAGCTCGCACAGGTCCTGGACGTGAGGCTCGCGCGCGGCGTTGAAGATCTCCGTCCGGCCCTCCGCCAGGACAGCGGCCAGCAGGATGTTCTCCGTGCCGGTGACGGTCGGCAGATCGAACACGATTCGGGCGCCGCGAAGGCGGTCGACCTCCGCGATGATCTCAGTCTTCGCCTCCTCGATCCGGGCGCCCATCTGGCGCAGGCCGCGCAGGTGCTGCTCGACTCTGCGGGCGCCAATGTCGTCCCCGCCCGGCCGCGGCACGCGGGCTTTGTGATGACGCCCGATCAGCGCGCCCAGCAGCAGGATGGTCGCGCGCATCCGCGTGCCGAGGTCGGCAGGGACTTCGCTGCTCGCCGCCTCCGCGGCGTCGATATCGACCTCCCCCTCGCCACGGCACGTGCCGCCGAGGGCGGTGATGATCTCGCCCATCAGCCTCGTGTCGGTCACGCGGGGCACGTTCTTGAGATGAACCGGCTCGGACGTCAACAGCGCCGCCGCCATCTCGGGAAGGGCGGCATTCTTGGAACCGCTCACGCATAGGCTGCCGGCAAGTAGGGCTCCGCCTGTGATCCTGAAGATGTGGTCCGAGCTGTTAGCCGCGGCGCGATCGCGCCAGCCGAAGGCGCGCCTCCGCTACGGCCAGCTCCTGGTTGAACTCCACTTCCTCCGCGGTCGACAGCGTGCCCGCGAGCCGTTCCTGCGCGCGCTTGCGTGCGGCCTCTGCCTGCTCGATCGAGATGTCCTCTGCATGCTCCGCCACGTCGGCGAGCACAGTCACGCGGTCGGGCAGGACCTCCAGGAAGCCGCCGCCCACGAAGAGCAGCTCCTCCTTGCCGTCGTGTGTGATCTTCAACGCTCCGGGCTTCAGGATCGTCATCAGCGCCGCATGGTGCGGCAGGATGCCCAGCTCGCCGTCGATGCCATTGGCGACGATGAAATCAACATCGCCCTCGAACAAGCTCCGCTCGACGCTGACAACCCGAAGCGGTACCGGCATCAGCCCTGCTTCTTCTTCATGTCTTCGGCCTGCGCGCGCGCCTCGTCGATGGTGCCGACCATGTAGAAGGCCTGTTCCGGCAGGTCGTCGTGCTTGCCCTCGAGGATCTCCTTGAAACCGCGCACGGTCTCGGCGATCGGCACCGACTTGCCCTCGCGGCCCGTGAACCGCTGCGCGACGTTGAACGGCTGCGAGAGGAAGCGCTGGATCTTGCGCGCCCGCGACACCGCCTGCTTGTCGTCTTCGGAGAGCTCTTCCATGCCGAGGATGGCGATGATGTCCTGCAGATCCTTGTAGCGCTGCATGATTTTCTTCACGCCCTGCGCGGCGTCATAGTGGTCCTGGCCGACGACCGCCGGTTCGACATACCGGCTTGACGATCCGAGCGGGTCGATGGCCGGGTAGATGCCGATCTCAACCAGCGCCCGCTCCAGCCTCACGGTCGCACCGAGGTGGGCGAACACGGTCTGGATGGCGGGGTCGGTGTAGTCGTCGGCCGGCACGTAGACGGCCTGCACCGACGTGATCGAGCCCTTACTCGTCGACGTGATCCGCTCCTGCAGCTCGCCCATCTCGGTGGCCAGCGTCGGCTGATAACCGACGGCGGAGGGCATGCGTCCGAGCAGTGCCGACACCTCGGAGCCCGCGAGCAGGTAGCGAAAGATGTTGTCGACGAACAGCAGCGTGTCGGCGCCCTCAGCGTCCCGGAAGTACTCCGCCATGGTCAAGCCGGTAAGTCCCACGCGCGCCCGGGCGCCCGGCGGCTCGTTCATCTGCCCGAACACGAGCGCGGTCTGCGGCAGCACGCCCGCGTCCTGCATCTCGTGGTACATGTCGTTGCCCTCGCGCGTCCGCTCCCCCACTCCGGCGAACACCGAGCGGCCCTTGTGCTGGTAGGCGATGTTGCGGATGAGCTCCTGCACGATGACGGTCTTGCCCGTGCCTGCTCCGCCGAACAGGCCGATCTTGGAGCCCTTGGCGAAAGTGCAGATGAGGTCGATGACCTTGATCCCCGTCTCCAGGATCTCGACCTTCGCCTGCTGCTCTGACACCGGCGGGGCCGGGCGGTGTATGGGCCAGCGGGTAACACCTTCCGGCGCCGGCTCGTCGTCGATCGGGGCGCCGATGACGTTGAACATGCGGCCCAGCGTCTCGACGCCGACCGGCACCGAGATCGGCGCGCCTGTGGCCAGCACGTCATCGCCGCGCCGGAAACCGTCGGTCGCGTCCATGGCGATGCAGCGCACCACGTTGTCGCCGATCGCACCCTCGACCTCGAGCACCACGGTGCGCCCGTCGCCGACCGTGACCTCGAGAGCCTCGAAGAGCTCGGGCTGGTCGCCCGGCTCGAAGGCGACGTCAACCACGGCGCCGATCACCTGGCTCACATGTCCAATGCGCTTGCGCCGCTCGGTCTTGGCCTTGGTCTCAGTTTTCGTGTCCGCCATTTATCTCTCCCTTACGACGAGGCGCGCAACGCTTCGGCGCCACTCACGATTTCCATCAGCTCGGTGGTGATCCCCGCCTGCCGGACCTTGTTCGCGTAAAGCGTCAGCGCCTCGATCAGGTCGCCGGCGGCGTTGGTCGCGTTCTGCATCGCGATCATCTTGGCCGAGTATTCGCTGGCCTTGTTCTCGAGCACAGCCTGGAAGATCTGCGTCTCCACGTAGCGGGGAAGCAGCCCGTCGAGGACGGACTCGGGGTCGGGCTCGTAGATGTAATCGGCTCGCGGGCCGGTGGACTTGCCCTCATCGCGGGCCGGGATCTCGGCCGGGATGAGGGTCAGGATGGTCGGCTCCTGGCGCATCGTCGAGATCCACTTCGCGTAGCAGAGGATCACGGCGTCGGTGTTGCCCTTGGTGTACTCCTCGAGGGCGACCGTGATCGCCGGCAGGACCTCCGCCACCGTCGGGCGGTCCGAGATGCCGCTCACCTCGGCGATCACCGAGCGCCGGTAGCGCAGCAGCCAGTCGCGGCCTTTGCGGCCAATCGTCACGTACTGCTGGTCCTGCGTGTAGTTCTCGTTCATGAAGCGCGTGGCGGCGCGGATGTTGTTGACGTTGACGGCGCCGCACAAGCCCTTATCCGTGGTGACGAGCACCATCACCGCTCGCTTGCCCTCGCGGCGGACGAGGAACGGGTGCTTGTACTCCGTCGCGCGCTCGCTGGCGGTCTGCAGCACCTCGATCATCTTTTCCGAGTAGGGGCGAGCGGCCTGCACGGCCTGCTGCGCGCGGCGCAGCCGCGTCGCCGCCACCACCTGCATCGCCTTGGTGATCTTCTGCGTGTTCTTGATCGAGTCGATGCGCCGGACGATGTCGCGAAATGCGGGCAACTATTTTTCCTTGGGTTTTGGTTTCTTGGCTGCTGCGGCCTTTGCCTTCGGCTCTGTCTTCGGCTCTGTCTTGGCCTCTGCCGTCGGCTCTGTCTTGGCCTTTGCCTTCGGCTCTGTCTTGGCCTCCGCCTTCGGCTCTGCTTTCGCGGCCTTCGGCGCCGTGTCCGCCACCTCGCTGTAGCCCTCGACTCCGAACTGCTGGTTGTACGTCGAGATCGCCGCCTTCAGGCGCTCAAACAGCGCATCGTCCAGCGCCTTCTTCTCGTCGATCTCCTGGACCACGCCAGGCCGCTCTGCCTTGAGGAACCGCACGAAGCCCGCCTCCCACTCCTTGACCTTTGCCGTCGGCACCTTGTCGATGAAACCCTGCGTGCCGGCATACAACGTGGCGACCTGCAGGCCAAGCGGAACGGGCTCGTACTTGTCCTGCTTCAGCAGCTCGGTCAGGCGCGCGCCCCGCTCGAGCTGGTTGCGCGTGGTCGTGTCGAGGTCGGAGGCGAACTGCGCGAACGCGGCCAGCTCGCGGTACTGGGCGAGGTCGAGCCGCAGTTGCCCAGAGACCTGGCGCATCGCCTTGGTCTGGGCATCGCCACCGACTCGCGACACGCTGATGCCCACGTTGAGGGCGGGTCGCTGGCCGGCGTTGAACAGGTCGCCCTGGAGGTAGATCTGGCCGTCGGTGATGGAGATGACGTTCGTGGGGATGAACGCTGAGACGTCGTTGGCCTGCGTCTCGATCACCGGCAGCGCTGTCAGCGAGCCGCCGCCGAACGCCGGGCTCATCTTGGCCGCGCGCTCGAGCAGGCGGGAGTGGAGGTAGAAGACATCGCCCGGGTAGGCCTCGCGGCCTGGGGGGCGGCGCAGGTTGAGGGACAGCTCGCGGTACGCCCACGCCTGCTTGGTCAGGTCGTCGTAGCAGCACAGGGCTTCCTTGCCCTGCTCCATGAAGTACTCGCCCATCGCGCAGCCCGAGTAGGGTGCGATGAAGTTGAGCGAGGCCGGCTCGGAGGCGGTCGCCGCGACGAT
>Ga0073928_10005344_pt1 | contig 18105 bp, 23 predicted proteins | sample PaiPotPPA55metaG_FD_76969 | JGI IMG/M metagenome (GOLD analysis project Ga0073928, IMG submission 76969) | Iron sulfur acid spring bacterial and archeal communities from Banff, Canada, to study Microbial Dark Matter (Phase II) - Paint Pots PPA... ... | reverse complement strand
TCTTTTAGTCCGGGTCTCACGTTCATTTTTCTGAAAATTCCTCCACGGAGCGCATGCGCCCCAGTTTTGAGTGAAAATAAAGGAACTGTCTGCTGATTTGAAGGGACTTAACCCGAACAGCCGTACCGATTCCTCTATCCATTACATGGAAACGAAAGACGATGAACACCACTGAACGGCTCGGAAAAGACGGGTCTTATTTCTTCCTCCGGCAGTGCTGGTCCCGGTGCGCGCCGTCGCAGTGGCCGCACCGTCCCGTGACCAGGTCGGCCTGCGGCTCGCCGTCCAACGGTGCGCCCATTCCCGGTTGCTGCACGCCGGGTTCGAGCAGCCGACCAGCAGCAGCCTGCCGCACCTTTCCTCGATTGCTCTTCGCGGGTCAACGGCACGACCTCCGACATCAGCCCTCTGCCGCAGGCCCGGATCTCGACACGCCCGCAGGTTTCCGCCTGACACCTGTCATCCCAGAGTAACGCTGGCCGCGCTTCCGCTTGCGCGTCGGCTTGTCCGGGTCGCGACCGTTACGCTCGTTCCACCAGACGAGATTCTGGGTCTTGTTGTCGCTGATTTCGATGTCGTCCCAGCCGACGTCAGACGGCAACCTAGGCTTCCTGATGTCCATTTTCTCGGTCATGCTTCTGCCTCCAGCGCTGCGTCCCGACCCTGGAATTTCGGGTTCGGCTTGTTCCTGCCCACGCTCGGCTGCTGGTTCTCGTGGCGTCGGCGTGCCTCCTCGCGACCCTCAAGTTCGATCACGCGCTTTTCCAGGCGGTTGTGGTCGGCCACAAGCTCCTTTACATACGCGACGAGCTTCTTGAACTGCGCCGCGGTTACGTACTGCGGCGCTTCCTGCTGTGTTGCTGTTGCCTCTGTTGCCATGGTGTTGCTCCTTTTGGCGCTTGCCCTATGGGCTGGCGCTGAAACTGTGTGCTCGTGCCTTGGACATTCGTCATGAACCCAGACGTCGCCGACTTCGGTGATCCATGCGCCCTGGTCGATTCGACCGGCGCAGCGCACGCAGAACGTTAAGTACCTAGCCTTGACTCGCCACATTGATCTCCTCCATGCCCACGTGTTTGCCGTCCTTATCAAATACTGGCCGCCACTCCGTTACGACGGTTGGCTCCGCTGGCTGTGCAGCCGCGCGGCGCAGGTCTGCCGGGCAGACTGCGTGCGACCACTTCTGCTGCCCAGGCTCCTGAACGATCCATACACCTTTCTTGATGTACCCTCTGCACCGTGGGCAGACGGTTTCATGCTGCGCTTGTATTCGCCACATTGGCTTGCTCCTTGCCGCCCCAACCGAAATAGGTCGTGACGATGTCCCAGATGTCTGCGCCATCCGCATCAACGTAGTGTTGCGGCGCCGACGTGATCTTCGCCTGGATCCTGAGCCGGAACGGTTGACCGTGGACGTCGCCCATGATCATCTGACCGGCGTGCAGGAACGCCTGCTCCACCGCGCGTGCGCACTCCTCGGCGTGCTCAATCGGGACGTGCAAATAGAGGGCGTCGTGGTGCGGAGCTGCGAAAGCATCGCCCCACTCGGCATCGAGCAGCAGGTTGCAGGCCATGCGCAGGACTTCGGCGCAATGACTTTGCTGCGGAAAATTCAAGATCGAACGCTCGGACATGTTCATGGTGGACTGACGCCACCCGTAATCTGTTTCGACGTAGCCACGGTTGGCCGCTTCCTTGGCACGGTCAGCGACCCATTGCCAGTAAACGGAGTAGGCGCGTCGATGCGCGTTGAGGATTTGTCCGGCTTTCCACACAGGCACGCCAAGCTGGCGGCTAAGCGTTGTCTCGCCGACGCCATATTGAATGGCCAACTTTGCAATTTTGTGCTGAGCGCGGATTTTCTCCATCTCGCGGTTGGACTTGTCGCGCTTCGATCCTTCTGGAAGAGCGCCAGTGACAGTCGCGAATGCGATGTATGAGTCTGCGCCGGATGAATAAATCTCCATGAGCTTCGGATCGCCGCTGAATCCTGCTGCCAACCAATCCTCGGCTCCTGTTACGTCGGCGCTGATGATCGCGTAACCCGGCTTTGGCGTGATCAAGTTGCGCAGCCAATGAGGACGAGACAACATGAACTCGCGAGCCTTCGGGTTGTTTCTCGATGTGACCGTTCCAAAAGGAAATAAGGCGTAGCGGTTGAATCCGTCATGGCCTATGGTGGTGTCGAACAGTCCGAGGGTCTTGAGGGTCTTCCGGGTCTGCCGGAGCGGTTGCAGGAAAGGGAACGCGAGACACATCGTTTCAAAGTAGTCGTCTTCGAGTACCGGATCGCCGGTCGGCGTGGCCTGCCAGACGGCCCCCTTTTTGCCAATGGTGATGCCGTTGCGGTCGAGAAGCGCGACGAAGTTCTTCATTTTCCAAACAGCGTGCGGCTTGTTCTTCAAATCTTCGCGGCCTTCGATTTCATAGACGCGATAGCCGTTCTGTTCCTCAATCTTCTGGGCGATATGAATCTGGAGCTTGCGTGCATGCGCCTTGATAAGGTTGAAGCGCTCGGTGTCGATGGGAAGTCCCTGGTGCTCAAAGTGGGCCGTTGCCACGGCGAACTTGCCGCGATGAAGGGCCTGCGCTTCGTTGTAGGTCGCGCTATTCTTGATGATCTCGGTCGTCACGAAGTGCGTAGCGACGCAGTCTTCCATGTTGTAACGAAGGATCAATTTCTCGTGCTCTTCCTGCGAGCGGACGACCGTGATCCAGTCTTGCGTGTACGGATCGTCGGTGTTGAAATGGTGCGGCTCGCCGTCAACATCCCGATAGATCGGTAGGCCGTGCTTGTCCATCTCGATGCTGACGAATCCGCGTGGGGCCTTCGTGCCGAATCGGCGAATGTAGTTCCGCATCTCATCCTTGTTCATCTTCCAACAGTCAGCCGGATTGCCGCCGAGTTCGCGCACCGCGTCCTCAAGGCCCCAACCCAAGTCCCACAGGCTGTCCTTTCCGCGCCACACGCCACATGTTTCATTTTTGTATTCGAACATCAGATCGATGGAGTGCCACGGCATCGGCCAACCCAAGGTGAGAAAACATTTGTACTCTGCGGCCAGGTTGTATCCGATGAATAAGGTCGAATCGCTTTCGATGCCGGTGAACGGACACTCGATTTGCTGGCCGTCACGGAAGAAGATGCGCACGCTCTCGGTGCGCTTGAAGGTTTCGCCTTGGCGCTCATAATGAAGCGCGCAGAGGCTCACCGGCTGTTGCTTCTCTCCGGGCAGAGCAACGAACTCAGTGTCGAGAATGTAGAGATGATTGAACTGCTTGCTGACGAGTTTCATAGGAGTAGGAGTGGGTCGGCCAGTCGGTGGCCGACCCGCGAGGTTTATTCCTCATCCTCCTCATCACGCCGGTTGGCAACGCCACCCGACATGTAGTCGCGTACCACTTTGTCGTCGGACACGCTGACGACGCTGTCGAACGCGTCGAGCATCATGGATTCCAAGGAAGGAAGCGTTTCCCACTTCGGTTCTGGGATCGCCTCGGTTGCTGGCTCGATGGTGTACGTGGACGCCTGCCGGAACCATTCGACTAGGACGTAGCGGCTTCGCGCTGCTTCGACGGCCTTGAGAGCGCCCTTGCGCGACACATGGCTGGTGACCGGGACGAACCAAATGAAAAACGAACCGTCCGCCGCACCGGCCACGAAAAGGTCGATGAGTTTGACTGCGCGGACGAAGCGCTCGGGAAGCTCGCCGGACTCATAAAGGTCTGGCTGGATGAAGTGGAACGTGTCGGTGATGTCGTTCTGGTAGACCGGCACGTTGGTCATGGTGTAGTTCGGGCTGGGATGAACCTTCACGTACACGCTCTTCTTTGGCTTGCCAAAGCTGAACGTTGCCTGCTTCGCTTTGCCCGTGCGTGACGTGCTGGTGTTGCCCTTTTTGGCTGCCGCTGCGGTGCGCGCAGAGACGCCCCCAAAAAGCGGCTTGGGCGCGGTGGCTTTCAAGTCCGCGTTGCTGGCTGCTCCGTTGGGAGGGAGTACAGACTCTTCGAAGTCGCTGCCGACCTCTGGGAGGCTGGGTTGCTGCTGGTGGGTCATAGGTTCCTCAATGCAGTTTTTGGATTTGGCGCTGGTACCGCTGGTGACCTTGGAAGGATCGACAGTTGTAATGGGGCGGGAACTGTCGGAACCCGCCCCGGAGCCTTGGGGTGAGCCCCGAGACCCTGCGCTACATGTGTGAAATACTGCGCGTGGGCTAAAATCGGGATTTCGTGCGCTGGCAGGAGCAAAAAAGGGGCGACCCTTTCGAGCCACCCCCACCCGTGTTCACTTTCACCCACTAAGTAGATACCGCGCGTCGGACAAAATCGTGATTTTCCTGGCGCGGGCAGTATCTTCATTGTGACCGGGGCAGCACGTTCAGCCCCGGACGGTTCACCTACCCGAAGACTTTCGCCGCGCAACGTCCCACCCGGTGACGACGCGGACCCCAGCGAGTGGGGATAAGGGCAGCCCGTGAAACCCGAGAGGGTACAAAGCCGCCTCCCGACGTGGCGAGCTTAACCGTGGGGTAAGCCAGACCCGAGAGTGCGCGAGTCTCCCGTGCGTGAACACAAGCAGCCGCCGCATGTGCCGGGATTCCATCGACTGGTGCCCACGTCACTCAGCACGGAGTCAGGTGAGCCACGGCGATAGCCGCGATTCTCTTGTGACCCCCCACTCAGAGATAAAGACCGGGGTGTGTCCCGCCACTAAAAATCCCCTTCAAAATCAGGGTCGTCGTCGTTGCCGCGAGTCGTTGCGTGAGCCGGTGCCCTTGGCGCCGACGTTGCCGTTGTCGGCGAATCGTTGCCGACGCCATGGCCGTCGTCGCCGTGACCCGCCGGCTGGCGGATACCTTTGTCAGGCGACAGTTCGACATGGCCGGCTGATCTCAAAGACGCATTGCTAAATGCACGAAAGTGGAGGCCAGGGTAGCCGCCGTTCGTTCTAAAACTTCAGCGGCGTTTCTCTAGCTAGAAGTACTTATTCGCTAGGATACTTAAGGAGGAATTCGCGTTCGAATGCGCGCAATACTCGCTGGTGACGGCGCCAAACCGGAGTTCCGAAACCGATGCTCAGCTTCTTACATTCTAGGTACAAGGCAAGCGCGCGATCGCATTGCTTTCTCTCTGGCGTCCCGTATGCCATCTTGTGCAGGATGATGGTGTCCAACTCGACTGTCAGCCTCTCTCCCTCGGCTTCGTCCTCAATGTGCTTGCGTTCTTGCTCCGCTACATTGGGCGTAACCACCAATTTCCCAGTCCGCCAGAACCTCATGCTGTTTTCGTCGTACCTCATGCCCTGATAACCGGCTCCCCCATCTGCCAGAATTCTCGTGCCGTTGGTGATCGCTATGTGTCCGTCAGCCACGACGAGGGAGAAATACGTCATCCCGAAAGAAATGCCTTCTCTTCTATTTAAGTAACCCGTGTAGTTGAAGGTCCCAACGGCTGGCGCCCCACTCGACTGTACCTCTTCGTCGTAGGGACGGTCCCACACAAGAAACACAACGTCCCGCCCAAGCACTATGTCTTCGTACCTGATGGGAGTGCCCTCATCACCCCGGAACTCAACCCGCGCTTCGTCCATTGCTCTTACCTCCATCCGCTGTTTCGGGCGGCGTCATAGTTAGAAATACTGTGATTTCGTCGTTCGCCACATTGCGCCGGTGGACATACCGGAGGAGGCAAGGCTGCGCGAGATGACAGGGGAAGAAGCGCGGGATTTCGGCGAATCTGACGAGGAGACGCCCACCTGCGTCGATCCCGAATGCGGCAACCCTGCACGCAAGGGGGAGTGGTGCGACGAGTGCCAATCGTGATGGGAGGACGAGCAACGCGCCAAAGCTGCTGCTGCCGAAGCCGAGGGTCGCCCCCGAGCCATCAACAGCCGAAGGGGTTTCTGAATTTTCCCCAGCGTGTCTGCCGTTGCCGACTGCGGCGAGATAATTGATGCAATGGGCGGGCGGTGGCGTAGGTGTCCGCCTCGCCAAAGACCGGCGCGGCTCTTGCTGGTCGCGAACGCAGTGCCCAAAAAAGAACCCCCGGAGCAGCTCACGCAATCCTCTTCGTTGCGGTACAAGTTGCACAGCACCGAGCTATACTGCGTGTGCGTGTTGTCTTGTACCACGGCTTTGATGGCGAGCAAGTCGGGTGTCCAGTGGCAGCCCCCAGGCTCGTCCCATCCGCATCGGGGATGGCGTTCGGGATATGCACCAGCGGCACTTCGGTTTGTGTGCTCATTTAGATGACAATTCCTCCGCTCAGTTCGTATCCCCCACTACTACGCGGTCGTAGTTCCAGCGTGCTTTCGCCCGGCAACAGAGTTAAGGGTTTCGGTACGCCGCGCTCGCATAAGCTGACGCGAAGGTCGTTGCGGGCGGTCAAGAACGGAAAGGTAGGGTAGCCGAAGTCCTCGGGTTCCATCGTCACCATGAACGGGTTCTTGCTGCCGTCGTCGAACACGACCTCGATTTTCCCCTGCTGCCCATGCGAGAAGTTGGGGTTGGGCTGGAACACGACGCGCTTCACGTTCTGCATATTTTCCATGAATGTCTTGACCTCGATGGACGGCACGGTGATGGCTACGAACCGCCGCTCTGGGAAATACTGCACCGTCACGCGTTCGCTGTGACCCGGCGCACTGCCTTGCAGCTTTTTGACCCAGTCTTTTTTGGATTTCCTCATCACGTCCTCCGTTGTCGAACCCGTCCCATTCCTTTTTGTCGATGAACACCATCAGAAGCCCTCCTTTAGGAACGCCCTTATGAACGCGGCCGCCGCTTGCGGGACGATGGCGTTGCCGAGGGCGCGAAGCTTAGCCACTCGGGCGGGAACCCCATTAGAAAGCACGGCAACTCCGGGTCTAATTGGCCGCGACTTTCCGTCGCGGCATTCGATCCATTCGCAGTCGTCCCAGAAAGAAGGCACATCAGCCCCAGCTTGCCCTTCACCGGGTTGGTGTCCAAGTTCGCCGCCCCGTCCCTGTGATCCCTCGCCGTGGGCGTCGCCCAAGCCGCCAACCTCGCCTGGTTCCCCAGCCGGCCCTTCGGGTTCGTCCCGTCCCCGCTCCCCTTGTCCGAAGTCGTCGGCGTTCCCCAGCCCGTCAAGTGAGCTTCCGCCGCCAGGCAGGAACTCGGCGTGTCGCCCCGTGCGATCCTGCGCTTCCGCTCCCGCTCCGCCGCCTCTGCCCCTATCATGTTCACCGTGTTGGAAGTCGGCGTCTGCCACCCAGAAGATTCGCTGCCTGACGTGCGGCGCTTTGACGCTGTGTGCTCCAAGAATTGCAAACCCGACGGCGTAGTCCGATTTTTCCAAGTCTCCCTGAACAATGTCCATCCATCCCCAGCGATGCGCATCCTTAACCTGCTCGCCAAGGACGACTGGAGGGCGACAGACTTGGATGAGTTGGAACCACTGGGGCCAGAGGTGGCGCTCGTCCGAGAGTCCGTCCTGGTGCCCGGCGGGGCTCCACGGGCCGCAAGGGCAGCTTCCCGTCCAGACCGGCCAATCGTCCGGGACTCCCGCCAGCCGCAATGCGTAGCTCCACCCGCCCACGCCCCCGAAGAAATGGCATTGCGGGTATCCCCGCAAGTCGCGGGGCCGGACTTCCGTGATGCTTCTTTCATCGACTTCGCCATCGGCTATCAATCCTTCCCTGATCAGGTTCCGCAGCCACTGCGCGGCATACGGGTTGTTTTCGTTGTAGTACGCCTTGCGCCTCAAGCACAGGTGCACAAAACCCTCCGCAACTCGTCGAGGCTCGCAAAGTCGAGCATCGCCTGGTAGGACCGCTTGCAATGTCCGCCAAGCTTCCGGATGTGGACGGCGCTCGGGGGCAGGCCGAGGCGCTCTGCCACCACCAGCTCCAGTTCCTTGATTTCCGACTTCCAGCTTGGCGGCGTGGCAGCCGGTTTGACGATCTTTTTCGCCTGGGACTCCGTCATCCTGCCAGCGATTTGCTGCTCGTTCAGGTCGGGCCGCTGCTTCGCGATGGTGATGGAGCCTTGGATGGCCCGCCCCGTCTTGCCGATTGCCGTCGCCGCGATGTCGCGGGACCTCTTTCCCGAGGGGGAAGGCTTTTCCACTTCGGCGTTTTGCCTGAGGTTCGCGAGTTGCCGTTGTCTTGCCTCCTCCTCCAGCAGAAGCGCCGCTTTCGCCGCGATGCCTTTCCGCTGGTCGTTCGTCAGGTGGCGGCGGTGCGAGTTCAGCGAGAGCACGAACTCCGTCGGCGAGCCGATGTCGCGCAGGGTAAGGCGTTCGATCTCTACCGAGTCGTCGCCCAGCCCAGCCCGGTCGCAGGCGTGGGCGCGGCTGCGGCCGTCCAGGAGCTTCTCGTCGCCGCCAGAGTCCGCCAGTACCACGAGCGGCACCCACAGGCCGTTCGCACGGACGTCCTGTTCCAGTATCTTTAGGTCTTCGTCGCCCATCGGCGGGTAGAGAGAGGCCGCAGGGTGCTGGTTTTCTGGTAACAGAAACCGCCTGTAGTCCGCCTGAGTGGCTGTTCGCAATTCGTCTTGGCTCATGGCCCTTTACCAGCGTGTTTGGACTGGCAAGCCCAGCATACGGATTACGCTCCCCAAGAAAAGAAGACGGTCGCGGACGCAGTCGGAACGGGACGGAACAAACTTGGCTGGAAATCCCTGACGCCGGAGAAATGTGTTCCCCCCGGGGCAGCGGCGGCGACTCTGGCTGGAAAGCAGAAGCACCAGCTTGCAGGCGATGTTAGCCTTATAATAATGGTTGGTCGGAGGGCAACATGAACCAGAGCCTCAATGGAAACGAGATAAGGCTCGACCTCCGAATCCAACTCAGCGGGGCACTTCAAACTCATCTGGGTTGGCTGAATTCGCTTGGACAGAATGCGCCCCGGGCCGCTTTGACTGACGGAAACGGTCGGTTGCTTGAGACGTTGACCAAGATTTTGTTGCAACAATTTCCTGCTCTCTTAGACATCGCGTCACACAATCCCAAATGCGCCCATCCGGCTGAATGGGTCCGCGAATTTGCAAGCAGAGTGCTGCACGAAGTAACCATCGAGATCGTGCTCAGCAGGCACGAGAGAGGGAACGATAACCCCTATTCTCTGATTGCTAATTTCTACAGACAAATGGACTACGTCCTTGGCGAGGCGCTTAACAAAGCGATGTTGCAGCTAGCGTGGCACAGTTGGAAAGAGGGAGGCAGTTGGGAACCCACCGAACCGAAAGCCATCGAACGCGCAATCGAATCGAACGCCCGAACGTCAGCACGCTCTCGATGCCCGTACACGTTGGAAGACCTAGAGGGACGGGAAGATCGCAATCGAAAGGTGTTGGAGTTCTACCCCTATTTGATAGAAGCGGTTCGGGACGCCCACCGCATATTTGATGAGGAGCAGAAACGCGGGCGATTACCCAGGACCGATGAGATTGAAAAGCGAATTCCGCTGTTGAAGCAGGCCAGAGAATCCGAGCATAAAATCGTTTGTGACCGAAAGCTGACTGTTCGCAACGCCGCGATCCAAGTCATCATGAAACGCACCGGGCTCCCTCACCAGACGATTTGCAGGTACGTCGTGGGCCTCACGAGGCGTAAATGACTGCCGCCCGATTCACCTGTTCCGCAGAAAGCCTATTCCGCAAGAATCCGATTCATTCGGCTTCCGTCCTCTAGTCGTCAATCCCGTCGTCGATTTACAGTGTCACTCGTACGTGCGATTGACGATGATGCATGAGTTCTAGCATTCGTGAGCGGCAGAACAGATCAACGTGAAAAGCCAATCACAACGCATAGGCGAATCAGATTTGTTCGCTACACGAAACGAATCCGACCTCCAGTCCCCAGCAGCAGGGCATCTCGTTGTCCACCGCTCCAGCAGCCCAGTCGCCCTAACGAGCCTTTTAACCCCTTGCGGCCCTCGCCTGAGGACAAGCGGCCACCAACCAACTTCAACCGGTCCCACCCGCAGTGTGGGGCTGACCCACCGCCAGAACCGGATTTTGACGTGGACAGCAGCAAGCAGCGGTCTGAGGTTGTGGTAGGATGCGCCCCGGCGACGGCTTCAGCGAGAAAGCGGGGTAAATGCTTGTCTCGCAGAAGCGGTCAATCTGGTTGTGTCGAGCTGCAAAACGGAGTCTGGTACGGTCGCTATTACCTGGATGTTGCGGGGCAACATGCCCGTAAGCGGCTGAGAGTCAAACTAGGCTTCGTTAAAGACGGCATGAAGGAAAGCGCGGCGAAGTTCAAGCTGATGGGCATTATCGACGGGACAGGAATCAACAAGCCTGATTACGTCATCCCTTCGGTTGAAACTGTTGCGTCGCGTGCCGAGCAGTGGAAACGGGAATATCTGGCTTTCAAGAAACCATCTACTCGCAAAACTATGGAGCACCACGTAGATAAATATTTGGTGCCACGGTTTGGCGATATGGCTGTAGAAGTTGTGACGGCTGAGGTTGCGAGCAAATGGATCAAGACATTGCCCCACCTGAAAACGCAAACGCTCAGGCACATCATTGCGACTCTACAGCTCGTTCTAGGCGCTCGATTCGGCAAGGGTAAAATTTCATACCCGTCCGATATAAACGCCGAAAGCGACGATGCGCGGTGCTTCAGCCGTTCTGAAGTGGCTGCGATTGTTTCCAAAGCTAGAGCGATGGGCCGCGAGATGTATGCGGTCCTATTCGCGGTAGCAGCTGGAACAGGCTTACGGGCCGGCGAGCTTTACGCACTGAGCATTTCTGATATCGACTTTGAGCGAAAAATAATCACGGTTTGGCGTTCAGCGTTTGACGGCGCGTACCAATCGCCCAAAACGAAGAATAGCCGCCGCAAGGTCGCTATTGGGGAAGCACTCGCTACGATGATTAAGACGCATCTTTCAGGCAGGACAGAGGGCCTAGTGTTTCCGTGCAGAAATGGCGGGCCACTTCGCAACTCCAATGTCCTGGCAGACGTGCTGCATCCCATTTTGCGAGAGCTGAAACTTGAACTTGGCGGGCTTCATGGATTTCGCCATCATAGGGTTTCAGAGCTGGTGATGGCAGGCGTTTCCATGCCCATGATCCGTAGCTGGATCGGGCACGGTTCTGATAAGATGGTCTCGCGGTACACGCACTTGAACAGCTCTTACAACGCGGTCGAACTCGCAAAAGTACCTGAGTTGGACCTAGTTGGACCTAAGCCTGTTCTGGTAAACGCTGCCTAGTCAGTGTGGTGGGAGTAGCTCAGCTGGTAGAGCGTCGGTCTGTGGCACCGAATGTCGCGGGTTCAATCCCCGTCTCCCACCCCAATTACATCTTCATTCTTTCTCTAGCTCGCGTCTTTCGGCACAATTATGGATTCAGCCTCCGACTTCAGGTTTGGCACCAGCCAACGAAACAAAAAGGTAGCCGCCAGTGCTCCTGCTATCTGCGCAGCGACGAACGGTCCCACGTCCAGCGGTCGTATGCCTGCGAAGGTATCGCTAAATGATCTTGCGAGCGTCACCGCCGGATTTGCGAACGACGTTGACGCTGTGAACCAATAGGCGGCAGTAATGTACGCGCCCACCGCGAACGGCATCATTTCAGACCGCAACCGCGAACAGCCCCAAATCACGCAGAGCAAGCCGAATGTCGCAACGAACTCGCTGAAGACCTGAGAAGCCCCGCTTCGTCCGTGGTGTGAAACAGAAATCACCGGCAGTCCGAACATAATGTGCGCAGCTATTGTCCCGGCTATACCACCAAAAAACTGGGCGGCCACGTACCATGCGGCATCGCTCCAAGGCAGTCCGCCTTCAACAGAATCCACAAAAGTCACAGCAGGGTTAAAGTGCGCGCCTGAGAGTGGCCCGAAAGTAAGAATCAAAGCGACCAGAGCGGCGCCGGTAGCAATCGTGTTCGCAAGCAGAGCAATCGCAACGTTCCCACCGGCCAGCCGTTCACCCATGATGCCCGAACCAACAACGGCGGCTACTAGAAAGCCGGTTCCGAGGCACTCTGAGACACACCTGCGCGAGAGTGTGGGCGTCATTGCTGACCGATGCGGCCGATTTCTCTTCTGAGAGCGAGCGCGTCCAAGCTCTCTATTGGCAGAGAAAGAAAAAGACTGATTCTGCGGTCCAGCGTCACAAACGCATCTCGGAAAGCACGCTCCACAACTTCAGGTGTCCCAATCACGGCTGCCGGGTCTGGAATGCCCCAGTGCGCCGTCATCGGCTGACCCGGCCAGATCGGGCAGACTTCCTTGGCTGCGTTGTCGCACACCGTGAAGACGAAATGGAGATGCGGCGCCCCAGGTTTGGCAAATTCATCCCAGTTCTTACTGCGAAGGCCATCCGTGGGCAGCTTGGCAAGCTCCAACTGTTTCAGAGCCTCTGGCCGAACTCTTCCGGCTGGTTGACTTCCCGCGCTGTACCCATGGAAGGTTGGCTTTCCCTTTTGATTGAGAATCGCTTCCGCCATGATGGAGCGCGCTGAGTTGCCGGTGCATAGGAACAGGACGTTGTATTTGCTCATTAACGTTTTCCTCCACTTGTTCCCCCACTTGTTCCCTCACTCGCCTGGCAGCAAATGTGTTGCCTCGATGCCCGCTTCGCATCGCTCGCAATTTCGGGCACATCGCGGAAGCACTCCCTGAGGCACTTAATCAGGCTTCGGTGAAACGGAGATGTCGCATCGGTGAGCTTGTAGTATGCCCACAGACCTTGCTTTCTCTTCACAATCAGCCCGGCCTTGCGCAGATACGCAAGATGGCGCGAAGCCGTTGGCTGCGGTACTCGCAGCACGCTCACGATGTCGCACACGCACAGTTCGCCGTTCAACAGCAGATGCAGGATGCGCAGCCGCGTGGAGTCCGAGAAGGCCCGAAACATCGTATTGACAGTTGCTTTGCCCAAATACTATATTCGCATAAGCGAATATACTTTAATTCTGCCGTTCAGAGCAAGGGGCGCCGAAATGAGCGAGCAAACAAACATCACCCAGGCCGTGAAAGAGAAGTACGGCGAAGCAGCGAAGAGAGTCGCTTCCGGTGGTTCCGCATCTTGTGGCGCTTCGCCTTCCTCGCAGTGCTGCGGCGGTGACCCGATTACCGCAAATCTCTATGAACCCGGTCAAACCACCGGCGTGCCTCAGCAGGCAGTTCTTGCGTCTCTTGGTTGCGGAAACCCTACTGCGCTTGCGCAACTAAAGCCCGGCGAAGTGGTGCTGGACCTTGGTTCTGGTGGCGGTATTGATGTCTTGTTGTCTGCGAAGCGAGTCAGCCCCGGTGGAAAGGCTTACGGGCTGGATATGACCGACGAAATGCTGAGCCTTGCGCGCGCGAACCAACAAAAGTCTGGCGTTGGCAACGTGGAGTTCCTGAAGGGTGAAATAGAAAATATTCCATTGCCGGAAAACTCTGTGGACGTGGTGATTTCAAACTGCGTCATCAATCTGTCCGCTGACAAAGACCGAGTGCTGGCGGAAACCTTCCGCGTTCTTCGGCCCGGTGGCCGGTTCGCAGTCTCGGACGTGGTTGTGAAGGGCGACGTGCCTGCCGAAATTAGGAAAAACATGGAACTGTGGGTGGGTTGCGTGGCTGGCGCGCTGAAAGACTCCGAATATGTCTCTAAGTTGACGGCGGCGGGATTTGAGCAGGTTTCCATCGAGCCAACGCGAGTCTACAAGGTCGAAGATGCCCGCCAGTTCCTGTCCGCTCAAGGTGTTGACGCCGATTCGATCGCCGCTGAAGTCGAAGGCAGGTTCTTCAGCGCCTTCATTCGCGCAACAAAGCCGGTCAGTCGGTAGATGGTCAGTTTCCGGTGACCGCGCTAATCACAACTTGGCACCGAAGGATTCTTGAATTTCCTTGCGAGGCAGATCATAGAGGTGGGCACAAAATACTCGAGTCACACCTCCCACGTCTCGAACTCTCATATCTCTTTCACCCGCTCGCCTTCTTTACAGATTGCCAATAACCATCCAATCCCCCACAATTGCTCCACCATTGCCGTGTGCGATTGAAACTGAATTCCTCCGACGTTCAGCATACTCATCCGGCATCTGTGACGGAGTGGATATGCGACGACTTACCATAGTTCTCTTGGTTCTCTCTTGTTTTTCCTGCACGGGTTGCAGCGTCAACAGCATCGAAAACCTCCTCGGTGTGGGCGGTGGCAACAAATCTGTTACCGTCGTCGTCGCTCCCAAAACGCAAAGCGTCGTCGTTGCTACGACCCAGCAATTCACCGTCACCGTTACTGGTTCCTCGAACATGGCCGTTGCGTGGAGTCTCAGCGGCACCAATTGTTCCACCCAGGATTGCGGCTCCATTTCCTCTGCCGGACTCTACACCGCTCCCACAGCCATTCCGAATCCGGCTCTCGTCACAGTCGCTGCTACAGCCAGTGCTAATTCCGCAGATGTCGGCGCGGCTGCCGTTACCATCATCGCCGCACCCGCCCCTGCCTCCGCCATGCTTCGCGGCACCTACACCTTTCTTCTCTCCGGCTCCGACGCCGAAGGTCCTCTCTTCATCGGAGGCACTTTCGAAGCCGATGGTTCCGGCCAACTCCTCAACGGCGAACTCCGTCTCTGCCGCGGCGAATCTCGTTGCTTCGATCAAGCCTTCGCCGGCGCCACCTCTTCCACCGACGCCAACAATGGCACCTTCGCTGCCGACATTTTCCCTGCCTCCACCTTCACGTTCTCTCCCGCCCCAAACGGTATCTTCAAGCTCGATCTAACCGCCTCCCACAACCTCCGCGCTTCCGGCATCCTCCGCCCCAATTCCACCGCCGCCGGCAACTAACTCGCACAAATTGATGCTCGACGATGTCTTGAATCAACATGGCGCCAGCTGAGCGTTAGTTCGCAATCGTTTGCCGCAACTCCCGACTGGTCGTTAATCAGGAGTTGGGCCACCATCCGCTTTTGCGCGTTGACTCAGCTTCTAGCGCAATCTATGATGTGCCGGAAAATCGCCGAACCAGCGTCACTGCCCCCGTGGATCACCACCAGTTGCGATACGCGCATTTCAAAGACTTGGAGGAAGATTATGAAAAGGACATCACGCCACTCGGTGAATAACCTAGCTGTGGAGCGTCGCAGATTTCTCGGCGCGGCTCTCGCTGCCTGCGCCATCAGTCCACTTCGCTCTTGGTCTATGCAACTTGCGCCAAACATGAGTGAGTCGCTGACAAAAGAGCAACGTGACAGCATGACGCCGTTACAGGTTATTGACGAGTTGAAAAAGGGAAATGAGCGATTTCGTGCGGGCAAGATGGCTCCTCGGGATTATTTAGCTGAAAAACGCTCAAGTGCTGCTGGCCAGTATCCCGCGGCGATAATCCTTGGATGCGTCGACTCCCGGGTGCCTGCGGAAATCATTTTCGACGCTGGGATCGGCGACACGTTCGTTGGGCGGGTGGCCGGCAATGTGGTCAACGATGACCAGGTCGGGAGCATGGAGTTTGCATGTGCTGTTTCCGGATCTAAGCTGGTCTTAGTCCTGGGACATACCGCTTGTGGCGCGATAAAAGGCGCAATCGATGACGTGGAACTAGGCAATCTCACGGGATTGTTGGCAAGGATCAAACCGGCCATTTCGCGAACCAAGTTTGAAGGCGAGAAGTCCAGCAAGAATCCGGCTTACGTCGACGCCGTGGCCCGAACCAACGTCAAATTAGCAGTCGAAAACATTCGGCGGCGAAGCCCAATATTGGAAGACCTGGAGAAGAAGGGATCGATCCAGATCACCGGCGCGATGTACAACGTCGCGAATGGCGTGGTGGACTTCGTCAGTTAGCGGGTATCGCCGCTCGAAACGAACCACAGATTGGCTTAATTGGAAGTTAGCCGGAGACAATGGCCGATAAATGAGAATGGGATAGAAAGATAATTATTTTTTCAGAGTTCTGAGGAGGTTCGTCCGTGAAAATGAAACTGTCTGGCATCCTTGGATTCGTTTCATCTCTCATTCTTTCCCTCGCGTTCGTTTCTTCCGCTCAGGATAAAGCATCTGCGGAAGCGTATTCGGGTACCGCCATCGGCACGGGGGGGAGCGTCGGCGGCAAGACCATCCAGTTTAATTTTCGCATCACGCAGTACACGACCGATGAAGAGGTCCAGAACTTCGCTCAACTCGTCAAGGACAAGGGCACCGACGGTCTTCGCCGCGCGCTCGAAAAAGAAGATAAGGGCCGCATCAACGCTGTCGGCTCCACCGGCAATCAGATCGCAGTCGCGCGCAAACGCCAGGAAGGCTCTGACACCATCGTCACCATCGTTACCGCTCGCACTATGCCTTTCATGGAGCTATACAACAATGGGCGCACCACCGACTACCCTTTCGGTTATCTTCAGGTGAAACTCGATGCCAACGGTCAAGGCACTGGTCAAATCATGGCCGCCGCCAGGATCCGCTTCGATAAGAAAAAGGGAGAGTATCAAATCGAGAGCTTCGGCAACCAATATATAAAGGCTACAAACATCCGTCCCAGCAAATAATAACTTTCTGCCCTGGCCTGCAAGAACGCGACATCAACTCCTGGAGAGTCGCGGAATCGGAAACTGACCCCACCGGTCACCCCATCGGTCACCCCAGCGGTCAATTGATCCGCTGGATTCTGAACCGATGAATTGAAATGTCGCTCACCCGACTTGATTTACTTTACCGCCGCCTCGCCGAGCCGTGGCCCCCGCCGCCGAAGAAGCAGGCCAGGCCAAACAGGTAGCCGAAGTTGTACCACGCTCCGTTATTGTGAACCTCGTAGATACTGAGGTTGCTTTTGAACAGTGCGGCCACAAAAACAAACGGCGCGATAAACCCCTGCCACAGACCCATCCAGAAGCCCGCAACTCCCCCGTGTTCGCTCGCCGTTCCTTTGGACTGGTTTGTGCCCGCCGTGCATCCCGCCAGAATCCCCAGCAACAGCAGCACAACCACCAGCAAGGTCAAAGAGCTTCTCATCGCGATTCCTCCCGCACATACGCATACGAAGCGCGCGCGTGAAAAGTCTCAAAAGCTCCGTGCGTGCTACATTGGAAAGCTAGCAGGGTGCGGGAAAGTCTTTTTCTTCAGGAGGTCGGTGCTTTAGTTCATCCTGAGCCTCGAAGGGCGCCGACGTAAACTGCGTGCCCCCAATGGGCTTCAGTTTATCCTGAGGAACGAAGGGCGCCTGAAGGAAGCTTTTTCCTGGTTTTGTTGCTTTTGCCGCAGTCTGCTGGGCCCGCGTCACGACGCGCGGATAGAAGCGAGAACCGTTCGAGGATGCTGAAAACATCTAACACCGTGTCAACCTGGAGTCAGTTTTAGGGTAATCGCATGAATATTCGTACTCTCGGTATCCTGTTCGATCTCGACGGCGTGCTGGTGGATTCCACGCCCGCAGTCGCTCGCACCTGGGCGAAATGGTCACTCCTCCACGGCTTTGTCGCTGACGAAGTCACCCGCCGCGCTCATGGTCGCCCCAGCATAACCACGCTCCGCGAACTCCTTCCCAACGCCGATCTCGAAGCCGAAAATAACCAGATGGAGCGCTGGGAGATCGAAGACACCGACGGCGTCATCCCGCTCCCCGGCGTTATAAACCTATTGCAAGCCCTGCCCGCCGACCGCTGGGCCATCGTCACCTCCTGCACCCGCCCCCTGGCCGAGGTCCGCATCCGTGTCGCCGGTTTGCCCATACCTAAATACCTCGTCACCTCCGACGACGTTCAGCGCTTCAAGCCCGACCCCGATCCTTACCTGAAAGGGGCGGAGCTGCTGAAACTCGCGCCCGCCGATTGCCTCGTCGTCGAAGACGCGCCAGCCGGCATTCGCTCCGGCAAAGCCTCCGGCGCCTCCGTCCTGGCCTTGCGCACCACCGAAGTCGATCCTTTATTGTCCGCGGCCGGCGCCGATTGGATCGTCAATGACTTAGCTTCCGTCAGGCTAGCTCCGCTCTCGGGCAACCACCACCTCGGTTTTTCCTTCGCCGACGAATCTCGGTAGTCGGTCAGTTTCCGACTACCCGGGTGCATTCGATGTGTCGAGGCAACACCATCTAAGAACTGATCTGTTTAAGGGTGGTGTGTATGATCCACGTGAAGCGATCGAGACTTTCGGTCACGGAGAAGAAGGACATTTGGAGTCGATGGAAGGCCGGGCAGTCCTTGC
>Ga0073928_10005343_pt1 | contig 18113 bp, 6 predicted proteins | sample PaiPotPPA55metaG_FD_76969 | JGI IMG/M metagenome (GOLD analysis project Ga0073928, IMG submission 76969) | Iron sulfur acid spring bacterial and archeal communities from Banff, Canada, to study Microbial Dark Matter (Phase II) - Paint Pots PPA... ... | reverse complement strand
AGCTAAAAAAAAATAAAATAGAAAAAAATTACCGAATAAATTAAATAAATAAATAAAAAAAAATTAATAAAAATTAACAAATTTACAAAAAACTATTATTGTATTCTTAAAGGAAAAAAAAAGTGAAAATTACCACGTACTCTATTAGAGAGGATAAAAATCCTTCACTCTCCAACCACAAGGTTAAATTAACAAAATAAAAATAATCAATTAAAGACTAAAAACTAAAATAAAAAAATTTTTATTTTTGATAAATAAGTCGTAAAACTCAACCTTCTTTTTTAGTAGGCAGGGAAAAATATGTAAACCAAAATAAAATAGAAAAAAGTTACTGAATAAATTAAAGTAAAGAAAATTAATTTCCTTAGTTAAACAGGATAAAATAATAGAAGAACGGATCTAAAGATTTTGGTTCGAGTCCAAAAGGAAATTGGTTAAATAAAATAAAAATAGAAGTAACAAAAAAGTTTATTAATTAAAAATGGAAAAATTTTAGTAAACAGAAAAAGATTTATATTTATTTGACTAAGATATAAAAAAATTTAACCAAAAATTTAATTTAGAAAAAATGCAATTTAAATTAAAAAAAAAAACTTTAATTTTAAAATATCTTATAAATTTATAGAGTAACCAATCTCTTTTTTTAATAAAAAAATTTATAAAAATAACAAATAAAAATAATGCAATTCAAAATAAAAAATAATTCAATAATACCAAATCTTTACTTAGATTATATCAACATGAAAAATACACACAATAGATTAATATCACAAAATTTTACAGACTTAGAAATAGACAACTTATACAAACCCGAATACGGTTTACAAGAATTTAATATATACTTATATATTAAGGCACAAGAATTTTTAAAAAATCAATTAAATTGTAACAAAATTACTTTAACAGAAGGGATAATAACCCCTAATACTAAATATAATAATATATTAATAGATTTAATATATATGAACATTCCTTCTAAACTATTAAATATTTATCCAATATCAGTTGTATTTAGAATTAAACAAGAAGGGAGAGAAATAAAAGACTTAACACGATCAGATCTATACAAATTTAGACAACAAAAAAGTAGTCAATGATATGAAGAAACGGATCCTATTAACTATCTCTTAGATGAAATGAAACAATATGCAAACTTTTATGGTAATTATGCGGGAGATTCCTATACTTATTATACTTTTAAACAACTAATAAAATTCTTATTATCTGAAGTTATTTTATATAAATACCAAGGTCACATCTTAACTTATAAACAATTAGTTAGTTATTGTATAGAAATAAATTCTACCTATCTAGACTCAGATAAAATAAGATCAATTCCAGAACTAATTTCAGATAAAAAAATAGAACAAATAAAATACAAATGTATTAAAATTCAAGAGCCTGAGGATATAAATTATTTAAGTATTTTAGATTTAAAAATTTATCTAGTAGAACAAGAATTACTTTCTCCAAAAACCTTTGAACACACATATGATACATTAATAGAAAAACCTTTTTGATCCTTTTGAGATGATGAAATATTTACACAAAATAGAAGTTTTATAGAAAACTCGGATATATAGATTTATATTTTAATTATCCGTGAGGGAAAGAAAAAAATATTTTTTAAGTTCAAACTAATTCCAAAACTCTACTTAAATTTTCTAGGTATGTTAAAATTAGAGAAGAAAAAAAACACCTATTTTTTATTAAATAAGATTAAAACTTTTTACAAAAATGAAATCAGTTGGTCCGCACAAAAACATAAATTCGATCATTCTTTATAATAGTCAAATAGATGACTATTTTATAAAACTTGAAAATAAATTAGAAAAAATAAGAACTTTAGAAAAGACTCAAAAAGAAATAAAAAATAAAACTTGAGACTCAAACATAAAATATAGATCCTCATTTGATAATTCCTTAACAAATTTAAATTCTAAATTTTATTTAAACCGAGATAAATGGGCAGACTTTATCTTTTCAGCAGGAAGTTTTGATGATAACAGAAATAACAATAAATCTATAAACCCTTTTACATTTGAGGAAATATTTTTAATAATATTAGAAAAAGCACTGTTACTTTTTTGAAGAGATATTGCAAGTAAATTAAACCCAGAAACTATTTTTAAATTACAATTAAAATTACATGTAGTTTGAACAAAAGATAATAATGAAGAAATAAATAAAGTAGACGTAAATTTAACAAATATTAATCAAAGTGTATACAAAATTAGTCAAATTCGATCAATAGGTAAAATTAGAATTTACTCAAACAAAAATTTTCATGAAGCTCTATTGTATATGCGTGCCTCATTAAGTTTGTCGATGGATAATTATTCAGAATATTTCATTAAAAATATAATTTTAACTTATAATATTTGCTCAGAAGATAGCGTATTAAATAAAAATAAAATAAAAATTAAACTTGAGAATTTAGAACTCTTAGTTGCAAGTCCTTCAAAAAACATAAATGAAAAAAATAAAATAAAATTAAAAATAGAAGATAAAACTTTACCTTTAACTACAGACTTAACAAAATGGGGTAAAATACAAATAATTAAAGGTGATTATCCCTACAAATTTAATTTTAAAGAAACTAGATTATTAATAAATACAGACCCTAATAACAATTTATATTTTAAAGGAGCAGAAAATTTTAATTACTTAGTCTCAATAAAAGGTATTAAATATAAAAATAAAAAAATAATTATTCAAAGAGTAAGCGTAACAGATAAAACTTTTAAATTAGTTCACTTAAATTTCATTGACATTAATTACGACTCTAAAACTCCAACTACTTTTGTAAGATTAATAAATAATGTACAATATGTTTATGTAAAAGGTGCTAAAGTGCTAACACAAAAAAGAAAAAAAGTAAATTATTTTACAAACTTAAAAAAGTGTAAAAATTTAACTTACAATTTTATTACAATGGACTTGGAAACTAAAAGCATAAATGGTACTTTAATTCCTTATTGTGTCTCTATTTTTGACGGAAAAAAAGCATATTCATTTTATATTACCAATTATAGTTCCTCTGAAGAAATGCTTAAAGAATCAGTTTTAGCTGTTTTAAAAAGAAAATACAATGAAAATAGAGTTTATTTACACAATTTTTCATATTTCGATGGAATTTTTTTAATGAAAATAATAAGTAGTTTGGTAGATACAAATAAAATAAAACCGGTAATCAGAGACGGTCGTATAATTAATTTAAAAGTAAGTTTTGAACCAGAAAACAGAAAAACAAATAAATTCAATAAAAGAAAATATTTTGTAGAGTTTCGAGATTCTTATTTATTATTAACTACATCTTTAGAAAAATTAGGTAAAACTTTTGCCATAAATAAAGGTAAATTAGAAAAAAAACTTCCATTTCCATATAGATTTGTTAATGAAAAAAAAATAAGCTTTAATTATGTAGGATTAGTACCTGAATTTAAATTTTATGATAAAATTAGTGAAATTGAATATAAAGAATTACTAGATTCCATGAAATCTAAAGGTAAAGATTTAACAAAATGAGATCTAAAAAAAGAAACTATTTACTATTGCGAACAGGACTGTAGAACTTTATATTATGCAATAAAAGAATTTTCTAAATTAATTTATTTACAATTTGGGGTAGATATCTCAAAGACACCCACAATATCAAGTCTAGCTTTTAGAGTTTTTAGAGTAAAATATTTACAGGCTGGAGACAATATTTCAGTTTTAAACGGTTCAATTTATGATTTTATCTACAGAGGATATTATGGAGGTGCAGTAGATGCTTACATTCCTCAAGGTAAAAACATTAAATGTTACGATGTAAATTCAATTTACCCTGCTGCAATGTCAACAAATAAAATGCCAGTGGGTAATCCTTATTATTTTGAGGGTGATATAAGTTATTTTAATAAAGTAAATTTTAATTATCCTTTAGACTCAGAACTGAATGGTGACTTTAAAAATAAAATTCCACCTAAAACTATTTATTCTTGTTTAAATGAAATTTTTAATAATTATAATACTTCAGAATTCCATAAAGAAATAATAAAATTTTTAAATTTAAATAATAAATTTAATGTATTGTCAAATAAAGACAATTTACCTTATGGTTTCTTTGAAGTAGAATTAGAAACACCCCCTAGAGAAGAATGAAATGAGCCAATATTATTAAAGAAACATAAAACTTTAAATGGGGGAGTAAGAACTATTGCCCCAGTAGGAAATTGAAAAGGAGTATATTTTGGTGAAGAATTATTCAATGCAGTAAGTAAAAACCCTAAACATAAATTTAAATCTTTTAGAGGCTTTTTATTTAGACAAAAAAATGTATTTAAAGATTACGTAGAAAATTTATTTAAACTTAGAATAAGTAGCCCTAAAAATTCACCTTTAAACATTATTGCAAAACTATTGTTAAATTCTTTATATGGTAGATTTGGTATGAATCCAGATAAAGATAATCATATAATAATAAGTGATAGGGTAGAAAAAGATAAGATCTACATTAAAAACGAAGTGTCTAACGTCATTGATTTTGGAAATGGGAAAGAATTATTCTCCTTTTCACCTAAAAAAGTAAACGAACTTGAAATTTCAGATTTTTTTGAAAATGAAGAAGCGAAACCTAAAGCGATGATTAATGTAGCAATTTCAGCCTCAATTACAGGTTACTCAAGAATTTTTATGTCTCAGTATAAAAATAACCCGTTGTTTAAATTGTATTATTCAGACACCGACAGTGTTTTTATAGATGTGGATTTAAATAAAGTAAGCCCTGAGCTAGTAGGTGAATTACTAGGCCAATGAAAACTTGAATACGAATTTGATAAAGTTGTTTTCCTAGCTCCAAAAGTATACGGAGGTGTAACAAGTGAAGGTCAAGAAATAGTAAAAGCCAAAGGAGTAAAAAATATAATTCCATTTAAAGAGCTTGAGACCTTACTTAAAAAAGATGCAAAATTGAAAATACCTTCTGAGAAATGGTATAGAGATCTTTCAAAAGGAAACATTCAAGTAAAACAAGAAATATATAATTTGGCTATATATTCAACAAAAAGAGAATTAATTTATAATAATGAAGGTAAATTTATAAACACAAAACCTTTTATTATAAATGAAAAAGAATCCAGTTAAACCTAAAACTTAACTAAACAAAATCAAATTAAAAATTTTAATTAAACCTTAAAAAATTAATTAAACTTTAAATTTAAACTAACTTACAAAAAAATAAAAAACTAATTTACAAATTAATAAAAATTTAAACAAGCAACTAAAAAAATAAAACACCTTCTTTTAAACTTAAAATTATCTTAACATTTCTTACTTCTTAAATTTAACATCTTTTTATCTTATGAATTAACTGTTTAAGCTTTGAACATTGTGTTTTTTTCCTGTATATTATTAAATTATTGAATTAAAAATTCTTTAATATAGTAGTATACAGTTTTTTTTATTATTTTTATTGAAAAAAAAACCTTACCTATAAAATATGTTTGTATCTTATAGATAAGGCTAAAAAAATTTTTGTATCTGATCTGTCTAATTTTTTTCTGATCCTTAAAATTTTAAGGAAAGTATATTACTATACTTAAGGCAGCGAAGCAGCAAATAAATATGTAAATTAAAATATTATGTAATTAAATAGTTGGTTTCTTTAATTTGATCTAAAATTAGATCACCATCCTGAGGGGGTAACCAAAAATATAAAGGTTCTAATTTAGTCTTTTTAGTTTTATTTAAATTTAAAGGTAGATTATTTTTATCTAAATAAATATATACTTTATTTTCTGATCTATTTATTTCATAGCAAATTTTATTTTTATCTAGGATATTAAGTAAGTCTGAATTAAATTTTTCCAGGAAATTATTTTTAGAGTATAAGTTAATAAATTCTAGTTTAACTAAATTTTCTAATTCAATCATATTATTAGGCAAACACCCAAAACAATCGTGAATTGAAATTACAGGGCTAATATTTTTAGATTTATTTAAAATCAAAATTAAGTGTGAGGCATCCATACTGTGAATAATATTAGGTAAAATAGCTTGCGTTTGTACTTGTCAGTCGGTCTTGTCTAATTTTCTCTTTAGAATTATACTTTTCTTTTTACTGTGACCTACAGAAATAGAAACTTGAGCTTGAGCTGTTTTTAAATATCTTTGTTCAATACTTAAACCACTTGGAGGGAACCATAAAATAGGAATATCCAATTTAGTGAAAGCTAAACATACAGAAATAAAGTACTCAAATAATTTTTTTAAAGCAGGATAATAGTCAAATAAGGTTTCATGTATAATTTTTGCAAGATGGTAAACTTCAGAATGAGTTAAATATAAACTCTCATTTTCGTCTATAGAAGGAGCCTTGAATATGACTTTATTTTTTAAAGGGGGTAAATTATTTGAAGAACTCTCCTCAATTTGTCCTTCATTATCGATTATATCATAAAAAACTTTAACGTCTTCTACTATTTCGTCATCCATATTTTCGATCTCAAAATTATCTTTAACTAAAGATATCTCATTATTAATTTTATTTGTACCTATTTCTAAATTAGGATCTTTATTGTTGTTCATATTAATTATTTCAAAGTTTGAGATTAATTGATTACAGACACCTTTGACTGTTACATTATAAACTCGAGTCATAATTGTAGGTTTAATTAATTTTCTAGTTATTTTAACTTTCATTAATTTAAAAAATGAAGGATTTCGGTCGACAAACTCATCTATTTTTTTATAGGTAGGCTCAATCATTTCACTATAAATATCTCTTACTTTTTCATTTAATCCGTCGTTGGAAGGATCAGGGATAACATTAACACTTCTAGCTAGTTCTACATCTTTTAGCATAGTAGCAAAGTGTTGTATTCCAGAACAAGTTGCGTCTAACCAAATAGGCAGGGAAACTTTTTCCCCTTTCTTGTAATTTTTATAAGCGAGACAAAAGGCAATAAAAGCAAATCGTGAGTCAGCTTTATTAATAAAGTCTAAGTCCATTGATAAAATTTTATTTTCATTATCATCCACCCATTTAATTCTGTCTTTATAAGAAGCTCTACTAATTTTATTTTCATCGTGTAAGTTAGCCCCGTAAACTTTTAAAAAATATAGTCCTGAATTTGAAACAATTTGTCCTTCTGCAAATTGAAGTAAAGATAAACTTAAATCACTTCCTTGATACGTGAGATAATAAGAATTTGTATAAATTCTACCTCTCCAATCAGCATAAGTATTTAGATAGAAAGGAATATTATAAAAAGTTTTTGCTATTTCTAAAGTGACAAAGTCTCTTAAAATGTTATCATTTATTTTATCCTGGTTAGAACTTCCTTCTAATTGATAGTAGTCTTTAAAAACAGTTTCTTTGTTATTTTTAATAAAGTCTAAGGCCTCAGTATTAACTTTAAATTTAATAGAGTTTAAATAATTAACAGCACTATGTAGTTTCTCTAAATTAATTACTCTGTGGTCATTGTTAATTCCTGTCCCAGTTATCAATTTATTTTTTTCTATTGCATTATTTAAATATCCTCCAAATTCAGTTTTACTTCAATTATTAGGCTGACATAACATTGGGAGATTAGTAGGTAAAATATTAGTAATTTTATCAATATTTTCTTTGATTAATTCGTCGTTAAAATCTAAGGTTAATAAAGTTTCATTTGAAAGGTGTGAAGCGTTAACTATATCTATATTTCTCATACCATTTCTTCAAATATTTCTAATTATGTTACTGTCTTCAAAAGGTGTGACAAATCTTTCACCTAGTTTCAATTTAAAAATAGATATTTCTAAATCTTTATTTAATTTCTCATTTAAATTTAAATAGTTTTCTTTTTCTTTTTCTTTTTTAAAGTTAAAAGAGCACGTAGGGTTAGAATAAAAAGCCACTTCTTCAACAAAATCTTTATAATTTATTTCTTGAAAGGAATTTAAATTTTTTCTGTTTATAATTGTTTCTAAAATTAAAATTATTTTTGTCATTAAATCTTTATGTTTTTTAATTTCTATTAATTTATCCTGATTATTTTTTTTTAAGCCATCTTTATTATCACTGTTAAATAAATTTTCAGTTGTTAATTTAGGTAGTTCGATTAATTTTATTAATTTATCTTTTTTTGTTTTACTTAAAGAATTAAAAATGTCGTCTTTGTTAAAATCTTTTTTTATCTTAGATTTTTTCATTTTTATGTTTTTAATACCTTTTTTTTCATCTTTAACGATAGGGTCAAAATAAGTTTTATAAATATAAAATAATATTTGGTCTGCTACATAATGGCATATTGCTGTTCTACTAGTTCTCCTAAAATATGTTGTAATTACCGAATAAGAAATAAAATATATTTTAATATCGTCCATAAATAAATATAAGTCTGGGAATGGAACTTTAAGAATTTCAGGATTTTTTAATATAAAGATCTCGTAAATTTTAGGTTGAATGTCTTTAATAGAGTTGTATATATTTTCATTATATTTTTCCTTTAAAATATCAGTTCAAAAATTTTCTATTTTTAATTGAACTTCTTGTGGGTTATATTTTTCATTTGTCAAAGTTTTAATTTTAGCTAATATAGAAAAAATTGATTTATTATAATTTATATTTTTATTTTTTTCGCTATTTTCATCCTTCTTTTGATCACGCATATTTTTAAGTAGATCGTTATTATTAAAAATATTTATGCTTCCTTTCCCTCGCAAACGTATTAAACTAGTTGAAAATTTTCTTTTTGATTGATTGAAAGTTGTGTTAAAAATATTTTGATTCTTTTTTATAGTAAATTCCACTTTTAAAGGGCTGCAATTATTTTCATTTTTGTGCTGAGCAAGCAGGGAGTTAGAATTTAAACATTTTTTTTGACAGAAGGAATTAAGTTCTGAAGCAGCATATAAATTATGAGTTATTTTATAACCTGAAAACAATAAAGTAAAAATAAGAGTACTTTTATTGTTATGATCACAGTAACAAATTTCGTGATTTTTATTAAAAGGATTAGGAAAATCTACTGGTATTTCAATTTGTCATTCTTTATTTTCTATAATAGAGTTAAACTCTTGAACCAATTTAAAATAGCTTAAAATAGCTTCAAATAAAATATTCTCTAGTTTTATTAAATAATTATTATTAAATGATCTGTTTTCTAGTTTTAATTTAATGTGATTATGTATTATTTTTATAGTTAATTCTAAAGAAAGTAAATAAGACAATATGACATTTAATTTAAAGGTAATTTTAAAATATTTGAAAGATTCTTGTAAACATAAGTTGTCGGTTTGAGTAAAAATAAAATTTTCTCTTTTAGGGTTTAATTGAGAATCATCTTCTTGAGCAAGTATTAAATCAGAATCGTTAAAATTATCATCTTCATTGTTAAATTCTGACTGCTTTTCGAAAACTAATTGTTTGATTTCTTTTAAAATATCGTCAGTTAATTTTAAAATATTATTTTTGTTTATTTTTAAATTTTCTAAAGAGGTTAAAAAATAGTCAGAATTATTATCCGGAGACCCTTCCAATTTTACTAATTCTTTTTCAAAATTCTTAATCTCGTTAAATTTATTATCGTCTATTACATAATGGTTTTTTAAAGATCTTTGCACATTTTCTATCATGTGAACTTTAGAAAACCCTCCAAATAATTGAAGTACACTTATTTTTAATCTAAATTTATTTGTGTTTTCATCTAGATCTTTTTTCCCTCCTCATATTGGTAAATCGTAAAAATAAAACATCATTAATATAGAAGATCACCAAAGATTATGATAAAATATTAATATATCACCCAATTCAAATTTTCAAAAAGTGTCAGTTTCAGAATGAAAATAATAACCTGAACCATATGTTTTTTCTGATTCGTTTATTTCAAATGATCCCTCTTCAATTCAATTGTTTGAAGAATCTTTTTCATAGTGTGAAATTGGTAAAGTTGTAAGTAGTTTTGAAATAATTCATGAAAGTTTAGAGTTTGAAAGTTCATAATTTTCTTTTGAAGTTTTAATTTCTACCAAATCAGACTCATTTGTTAACATTGAGAAGAAAGTTTTTAAATTTAAATTTATGTGTAATGTTTGATCCCCCCCTAAGCAGTAAAGGTGAACTTCTTTTTCTCCTCCAAATAATTTTATATTAGTAGGATTAAATATATTGTTAATGTGAACTACTACTCTATAAATCTCACAGTTATATTCTTGATAGAGGCTTTCAGTTGGATCTTTATATGTTTTTTTTGTATTTAAAGTTAAGTTTTTTGTATCAATTGGTTTTGTTATTAAGTATTTATTAACTATTAAAGTATTGTGCCCTAGCACTGAAAGATTTGAATTAATTTTACTATTTTTAATAATATAATTTCTTAACATGGAAACTATAACAAAATTTTTAAGAAGTTTAGGCTCAAAAATATTTTCAGGTATAAAATTTTTAAAGATTTTAGGAATTAAATAATTACTATTTCAATTATACATTTTTATTTTTTTATTTTTATTAATCTTTAAGGTAAAAGACTAAGAACCAATTAACATACAAATTAATAACTCATTTTAACTATTTATAAATTAAATGATATTAAATGTACAACCTAAATTACTAGGGGTGATATATGTTTACAATAAACTTTTATTTAATAGTAGTTTATTTATAATTTTTTTATTAAATGAGTTGTAAAACTCAAGGAAAATTGTGTAATTTTTGCTTTTTAATAAATTTTTTTGTTAAGAATTAAAATTTTTAACTCTTAAATAGTCTTAGTCCTATGTTTATTTTTATTTTTGTAGAAATTTTTTATTTTTCTTATTAATATTTATTTTATTAATTTTTTTAAATTTTAATTTAAGAGGTTTTATTTTTTTATTACTAAATTACCTATTTAAACGTAATAATTAAAAGATTTAGAATGTTTATTCGTTATTATTCCTAAAATTATCTAAAAATCTAGCACTTAATAAATTTAAAGCACTATTTTTTTTATTTAATGAAGGAGCTTGAGTCTCATCTATATTTTCATTATAACCTGAAGAAAAAGGATGGTTTGAAAGATCACTGAATCTTGTATAATTTTTAGGTGGATATGTGTGCTGTTCTTCATCGTAATTAAAGGAATCTTCGGATTTATTTTTATCTAATATTTTAGTTTGTCTACTTTCTTCTTTTTCAAGTTTAAGTCTATCTGGTGTAATTGTTTCTGTTGAGTCATTTTTTCCCGTTGAATAAAATAAAGACTTTTTATTCGAATCTCTTCCAATTTTTTTATATATTATTTTATCTGCTACATCAGGTACATATTTGCCTTCTTCTTTAAAACTAGATAAATGTTCTTCTTGTTCTTGGTTTTTATGTGGAAAATATTTTTCTCTATTTTTTTGAGTTTCTGCATCAGGAGCTGTCGGACTACTTTTTTTATCTGTTATTTTTATTGACGAATCTTTATGTTCTTGAGGTTCTACTTGCTCTACAACTGGAGTTACTGCACTTTTTGATTTATCTACTATTTTTATTAAATTTTCATTATTTTCTTTCAAGTCTTTATATTCTTCCAGTGTTAATTCTCCTTTTTTTATTGCATTCAATCAATCTATTTCTATTTGATCTTGTCTTTTTCTTCAATAATCGAAGATTTTTCTATCTTTTTTGTCTGCTTTAGAAACAAAATCTTCATCTGTCTCTCCTCAAGTAAAAAGATTTTTAATTTTGGTTATTATTTTTGTGGTTAAATTTGTTAGAGTATCCTGTCAACTATTTTCATTTTTTGTATCTGGTGGATTATTTATTGGAATGGAGAATGAGTTTCCTTTTCCTTTTGATGAGCCTTCGCCTTTATCATTAGGGTCAAATTCTCATTCTTTTTCTTGTCTAAAAGGTATACCAAAAGTATAACCATAATAAGCAGCTAATGCTGTTAAAGTTGAAAGAGCAATATAAGTTCATTGTTTTTTTGTTAAATATAAATAAGTCTCAGGTTTTATTTCTGTTTCATTTTCTATATTAATATTTTTTATTTTTGGAATTTGAGGAGTGTTGACTAAGTCTGTTGAAATAGAACTTATCTCTAATTTAATTTTAAGTCAACTTAATCATCTTATGTGAAGCTCTAAAAGTTTATTGTAGGTTCAACTGGGTATATTAAAGTTAAATGTATCAAATAGAGCTAAGAATCAGTCCACTTTTATCCCAAATAAAAAGGCTATAAACCCTCAGACTCCTAATTTGAACGGTAGTAAAATAAAATTCTTTATTAAAAATAATAATCTTTTTAAAATATTACCCAGTATTAAAAATATAAATAAATATTTAAAGCTTAAATTTTCATTATCTATTATTGCAACTCTTTCGCTTAGTGGTAATGTGTGCTGCATTACTTGATCTAATAATTTATTTTGAGTTAATTCTGAAGGTTTAGATTTAAGGGTATTTAATAGTAGTTTTGTTATGTTTGTTATTGTTTCATTTGGTAGTAAATTTAAAGTATAATCTACTAAACTGTTAAAGTCTTTATTTTCTATTTTATTGAAAAATAATTTCTTTATTGTTATTTTTATTGCTAAGCCTAGTGCTCATTTTATTGGGTTTCTAATTTTATTTAATATTTGCATGGTTGTTTAATTTATAAATGTCATTTTTAATAATAAAAGACTCTAAAAAGTCTACTAAGGTTTTGTAATATCAGTCTAACATCCCTAAGGATAAATTATTTAATTTATAGTAAAAATAACTTATATCATAATTGAAGTAGTCCAAGAAATAAAAGATTAGTGCTATTTTTATAGGTAGTCAAAATAATCAGCTTAATGTTTTGATTATTCTTAGAAATAAATTTATTATTAAGGAATATTTTATAAATTGTTCTACATTATTTTTATCTACTTCTAAAGCTTTGAACATCTTTAAATGATCTTTTGTGTCTTTATCTTCAATTATCATGGAATTTTTAAATACTCAAAAAATAGAAGGTATTGCTAGTAAAGAAACGGTTCCAAATTGAAATAGTAAACATTTTATTATTGTCAAGACTTCTAATATTGATAATCTTTTAAATTTATTTTGTGTTACTTCTCATAAATAATTATATTTTTTTATTGGTAATTTGGGAAAAGATATTTTTTTTATCCTATTTTTTATAATACGATTTATTATTGGGAGTATCATTATTAATTTTGTTATTTGTTATTTTATTTAATAAAAAAAGAAGCTATTTATTCTATAGTTTGATCTTTATCTGATTCGAACTGATACTTTAACCTTGTGGCGAAGCAGCGAAGCAAGAGGTTTTGTACTGCCATTATACTAAAAGACCTCTAATTTTAAGAGGAATTAAACTTTATTTTTAACTATAAAAAATAATTATTATAATAAATTTTTTCGATTTTTATCCTCTCTAATAGAGTACGTGGTAATTTTCACTTTTTTTTTCCTTTAAGAATACAATAATAGTTTTTTGTTTATTTGTAAATTTTATGTTGTTAATTTTTATTTTTTACTTTAATTTATTCGGTAACTTTTTTTCTATTTTATTTTTTTTAGCCCTAATGGAGAAGGGTGAGATTAAAGTTATATCCGGATTAGGAAACTCCTTCGCTCCTTCGCTCCTTCGCTGCCCAATTAGAGACAAAAAGTTAAAATTAATCATAAAAATATAAATATTTAATTATTTTAAATTAATTAAATAAAAGTGATAGTAGTTTATTAAAAAATCGTTTAAAACGGATATTATAAGATAAAAAATAAATATGAAATAAATTATTTTAAGTTAAATATATTAAAAAAAAATTGTATTGTTTAGTTTATTTAAAATAAAAATAAATTATCTTTTTTTATTCAAGTTTAGTGAATGAATTTAATTTTGGTTCGGGTTGAACGTTATCCAGTAGTTTTAAGGCATGCAAATCGCAATTAATAAAAAAATTAATAGGGTGTAGGGGTGAGTAATAATAAATTAGATACCTTTAAGTTCTTTTAAATCAAGAATAATTAAAAAAGGGAATTTTCCGCTTATAGATTCAATTTATGTGATTAGGTAGTTGGTAGGGTAACAGCCTACCAAGCCAACAATCAATAGCCATATCCGAAAGATTAAATGGCCACATAGGGAATGAAATATCCCTAGTCGTTTTTAACCAGCAGCTGAGAATATTTGTCAATGCTCTAAATAGAGTGAACGAGCTAACTGGATTCAAAGATTGAGTTCTAAGATATAGTAAAGAAGATTATGACTGATTTACTTATAGTGTCGTCCAAACCTGGTGCCAGAAGACTCGGTAAGGCCAGCGACGCTAACGTTAGCCATCTTAATAAGGCTTAAAGGGTAAGTAGACAGCTTCAAAGTAATATTCAAAATTTTTTTTTAATAAAGTTTTTTAAAGTATACTCTCTTTCAAAAAGTTATAATTTATAACTTAGATAAAAAAGATGTAATTGAAGATAGAATCTTAAAATAGGAAAGTGGAATTCGGTAAGTAGGGATGATATACGTAAATCTATCTGTTGAAGGCTAATGGCGAAGGCAATTTTCCAAAAAAGATTGACGTTGAGGTACGAAGGTGATGACAGAAAATAGGATGTGCGACCAGCAAAGCTTTTTAAAATATTGTGGAGTAACTCCACCTTATAATTCATCTTATACGAGTTTACCTTAATAAACATTGTTTGGTAACAAAAATGTTTAAAGCTTAAGTGTTAAACTGTTTTCTAAGGTTAGAGAAATCGAATCTACGTAAATAAAATTTTTATAGTTAGTATTTTAACGCGTCCTAGGCTAAAATAAGATGAACGAATAGCTTTAAAAATAAAGTAGGAACCTAAGGAAAACTAATACGTATTTAAAAAGGAACTGGGGAACTCCTTTAATTTGCTAAATAAATTTGTATAAATTGAAAATAGCAAGACAAAAAGTAATTTTTGTTAAGAATTAGAGGAAATAAGACAGCGTTAAAAGCAAATGTCATTTTGTAATGAAGTGAATAGACTTTATAAGTTAATCTGAAAAGATGCTGACTAACGCATGGGTGATCAATAAGTATTAAAAGTTTTAATGGACATGAGACAAGACTTTTTAAATTTCAAAACAGATACCAAATGAATAGAATGATTTGTAGGGTTTTGCGATGCTGATGCCAATTTTCAAGTTTTTCCTAAAAAGAGATCTTACGTTAAAAAAAAAGACGGTAAACTTTCTGAGTATATAAATATTGGTTATGGATTCCATTTAAGTTTGAGCGAAAAAGATGCAAATCTTTTGAAAGAAATACAACTTAAACTAAATGGAATAGGTAACTATTATGACTATCCTGAAAAAGAAGAATCCAGATTAGCTATAACTAAAAAGATAGAACTAGAGTTTTTAATTAAAAATGTATTTGAAAAAGCTACTTTATTAACTGAACATCAAAGAAAAAGATATGCAGTATTACGACATGGCATTTTAAAAAATATAACTCGAGTAGAAAATCAATTAGAGTTTGATCAATTTATAGAAAATAATAGTATTTTAAATAAAATTGAAGATTCTTATTTTAAGGAAGGGACTGCTTTCGATAATTGAATAGTAGGTTTTATAAACGGTGAAGGTTGTTTTCATGTACATAATAAAAATTTTTTAGAGTTTTCTATTGAACATACAGATAAACCTGTATTAGAATTTATTAGAGAAAATTTCCAATTTAATCCTGTTATCTTAGAAAGAGGAGACAGATCCGGAACTAGAAAGAATACATATTCTTTACGAATAACTTCAAAAAAAGATATTGAAACATTAAAAAATTTTTTTGAAAGTGAAAATCTAAACAAGCTGGAAGGAAACAAACTAATACAATATTTTAATTGAAAGGTAAAAGCTTAAATTAAAAACTTAAATTTCTTTTAGGAATTAATGAATTTAAAAAGGCAAACCAAAAAACTATAAAAATTTTATTTCTTTGAAGATCGACGATTTTTATCTCGATATAAAATTATTCTTATACTGAACTATTTAATTTTTAATCGGCATTAAAAAAAATTAAATATTGTGTTTTTAGCTTATCTTTTTAAAATAATACTTAATGGTTGCTTGAGCCGTATGCGGTGAAAGTCGCACGTACGGTTCTTAGTGGGGGAAAGTCTGAGAGGACCTACCTATCACAATTAGATACCCTCGTATTCATCACTGTCAACGATGATTGGTAGTTGTAAGTGTTCGAATTTACACTTGTAATGATGTTAAAACGTTAACCATTCCGCCTTGCGAGTATACTTGCAAAAGTGAAATAAAAAAAATTAGTCGGTTTCGAAGCAAACGAAGTGAAGCATGTTGTTTAATACGATAGTCCGCGTAAAATCTTACCAATTCTTGCATTTTTAATTTTTTAAAATTAATTTAATTTTTAATTAAATTTAAACAAAAACTTTATTTAGTTTTTACAAAAAACATTTTAATTAAATTATTAAAATTTACTAATTTTAAATTTAGCTTACTTTCCACAAAGTATTTTTTTTTAAATTTTATGAGTTTATGAGTTTATTAAAATTTATTTTTTAAAATTTCCTAATTAATAAGTTTACAAAAAACAGGTGCTGCATGGCTGTCGTCAGTTCGTATCGTGAGGGCTGAGGTTAATTCCACTTAACGAACGCGATCCCCATTGTTAATTTTTACTTAACAGGTTGTTTCTGATATAGTTACAATATCAGGGGGCTATGACAAGTCTTTATGACCCACATGAATTGGGCTACCTAATGTGCTGCAAAGACTTCTACAAAGTGACGCAAATTTAAAAAAAAGAGCTAATCACATAAAAGAAGTTATTTTTAAGGATTGTTGCCTGAAATTCGGCAACATGAAGAAGGAATTTCGAGTAATCGTTGATAAGTAGACGCAACGGTGAAATTAAAATTCGGAATGAACTAACTGTCTGTCGCTGGGAAGAAGTTTAGTCTGGTGGAAAATAGCAGATTTTGACGTACATCTTATAAGTAAAAAGGTTAAGAATAATTATTTATTAATTAACTTTTTATAAAAAAAGCACATTTTATATTAGCTCTTTCTATTTAATTAAAATAAAATTAAGAAAATTAGCTAAATTTTTTAAATATTAAAAAAAAATAATATAAAAAAAATATTTAGTCAAATTTAAATTAAAATTTTACAAATATATAAAAACTCAAATAATGTTGATTTAAGCCATTTAAATAACATCTCAAAAGTCATAGCAGGGTAGCTGTACCGGAAGGTGCTGCTGAAAAATAAAACACTTTATTATTAAATAAACCCCCCTTTCAATATATTTAATTTCAATTTTTAATTATTTTGTATTGTTAATTAATTCTAAAAAATAAAAGAAGAAGCCTAAAAAGAATAAATCTTCTTATAAATTAAAAAAAAATAATTATAAATTCATTAAATAAAAAAAAAAATAGAATATCACCTTATATTTTATAATACAACAAAATTAATAAAATATAAAATAAATATTAAAACAAAAAAATCTAGATGAAAATTTATTAAATTAAAATTGTTTATTATATTAAAAAATATATAATATGTCTTTTATTTTTGTTATATTTTTGTATTTTTCTTATTTATAAAAGAGTAGTTTTTATTAAAAATCAGAAAAATTTTTATAATTTTTTTTAAACAAAATTAAAAGGATTAGTTTACATTGGGCAAGTTAAGACAATTGCTAATTGTTTGAGTTTTACTCTTGTGCGTTCGAATCGCACCTATTCCGTTTTAAAATTTAAAAAGAATTTAAAATTTTAATATTAAATTTTACCTAAAGAAAAAAAATATTATTGTTTTTCTTTTATATTATTAAACCAAAATTAAAAAAAAATAAATCTAGTTTAAATTTGTGGGATTTTGGTACTACAAGAGGATTTGTATTAATTTATAATTTATATTTTAATTTTATTTTTAAACTTTAAAATAAATAAATATCTCTTATTTTGGGGGGGGTAATGCACACTTTTTTTTTTTTAATTTAATTTAATTTTAAATTAAACCATTTTTTTTTTACTAAGAGCATAATAGAAAACATTTTTTTTGAAGTTTAGTTTTTTTATAGAATATTTTTTTTTTTTTTTATTTTGTATTTTTTTTTAAATAGTCTAAATTAGAAAAACAATTTTTGGGGTCATTTTATAGGGTTTTGTT
>Ga0073928_10005341_pt1 | contig 18117 bp, 17 predicted proteins | sample PaiPotPPA55metaG_FD_76969 | JGI IMG/M metagenome (GOLD analysis project Ga0073928, IMG submission 76969) | Iron sulfur acid spring bacterial and archeal communities from Banff, Canada, to study Microbial Dark Matter (Phase II) - Paint Pots PPA... ... | reverse complement strand
GGGCGGCAGTAGTCCAGCGCCTTCCACAGTTCTTCGCGTTCGACGTTCTTGCCGGACTTCTTGTCCGCGAACACCCGGATGCATCCGGCAGCGTTCAGCGCGGTGATCTGACGATCCAACAACTGGCCGGCGGTAGAGACACGGGCGTAGCCGATCCGCGCACCGGGGACCGCGGGCTCCGGCCGGAGAAGGTCGATGCCGTCTTCGAGTTCGTTCACCCCATCAGTGTACGAAAAAGGGTCATCGTCGAGTAGCTGGACACGAAGATTTTTCAACACGTTTTTCAACACCCTGGGCGCCCCTCCGGAGACCCTTGGGGCCCGAGATTGATCTTGTTCGACAAACGATCGTTTCTCGACAGCCCCAACAGGCCATGATCGCCCACCTTCCTTGCCGGTCAAGTTCTTGACCGGTCAGATTCTTTACCGCTACGCTGGCACCATGACCCAGAACCCTGACGATGAGGAGTTCCTCACGTCCGCCGTCGTCGAGTTCCTCACGGCGCGACGTCGGCTCTACACCGCGATGGAGACCAAGCGTGGCAACGGCACGAGCGCGAATGAGGTCGCCCGGCAGGTCGCCGAAGCGCTCTCGCGGCCGCCGGTGCTGGCCTACTTCAACGCGCGCGACTTGGCGGCCGTCGCCGCGCAGGTCCTGGAGACCGCTCACCTCAGCGCCGCCTTCGAAGTCGCCGGCCCCACACCGGAACAGCCGCGTGCGAAGCAGGTCACACTGACGATGAAACTGCCGCTGACGGAGACGACCGACGATCCTGCCGAGCTGTTCTTCAATCTCTCCGTCCAGTTCGCGTACGCGGGAGCGAGCCTCGCGGCGCCTGCCAACGCCGAGATTCCGGATCCGGCGTCTCTCGGTCTCGCGGAGGACTCGACTCCGGTGACGCTGCTGCTGGCCGCCGGTCAGCCGGTGCTCGTCACGATCGGACGGGCCGCCCACGTCGGCATCCCGCGCATGGGCAAGTCCTTCGACCCCATCCGCAAGACGTACGGCCTGCACACCGGGATCCCCGCCGTGAGCGAAACTTCGCTCCAGATCGCACCGGATCACAATCAAGGGAATGCAGTTACCTCCTGGGACCTGCCGAGGAGTGAGTCATAGTGCAGATAATCATCGAAGCCGTGGCGCCGACCGCGGCCACGGCCGCAGTGTTCGGCGCGGTCGTGCTCTGGGACCGGCTGCGCGAACCGCACCGTGATTTGCGGCGCCCGTTCGCGGTCGTGGACATGCGCACGTTCCGCGACGCCGAGCGGAGGGTCGGGCGGCTGCTGGCCACGGGCGAGCTCCGCGACCAGTTCACGGCACGGCACGGAGTCACCGCAATGTGCAAGTGGCTGCGCGACGAAGTTCGCTTCTCGCGCAGGCCAGCCCGCCGCGTCGCCCTCGCCTCGAAACTCGAACGGTGGGAGGCGCGCAAGCAGGAACTGCTGACGCTGCTGGGCGGGGCGGACTTCGACTGGATGAAGGAGCCTTGAGCCCATGGCCCGCCCTGAACCAGTGGAGTGGCCAAAGGATGACACCGAGGTTGACCGGCTCGCCCACGGGACGCCGCTGCTGACCGATGGGGAGCTGTGGGCCGCGTGGCGCGACGCCAACTTCCTCGTCTGCCCCGACACGTCGAAGCCGAAGGCTGCACACGTCATCGTCGTCAATCACCTGCCGCAGATGCGCAGCGGCAAGCGGATCGCCAACTACGGCGCAGCCTGCAACCCGAAGATCATGCTCGACCTGATGCAGCCCGCGCACGCATTCTCGTCGGCGGCTCGGTGCACCCGGCCGGCGTGCAACGCCCTGTTCGCGAAAGCGGACGTCGCCCGCCTCTCCGTGTCCCAACCCGGGGCTACCGCTACCTCACCAAACTCGTCACCAGCACCCTTGCCGCCCCGCCAGATTGGATGAATCGTGCTCAGCTTGCAATGGCAGACAACAAACGAGTTCAACCCCGTCGATCCCGGCTCGACGGTGCTGCTCGTCAGCGCGAACGACCCGGGCACTGGATTCCCGGTCACGTGGGTTGCCCGCGACCATGACGCGGCGTATGCGAGCTTGGCCAAGCTCATGACCACGTGGTGGGCACACTACGCGCCGGACAGGGCCCCGCTTCCTGGCGAACCCGAGCAGGCCGTGCAGACCTACGACGACTCCTCACTGGGGGATCACTCGTCGTACTGCATCCTCCGGGCCGAGGTGCAGACGGGGGAGTATGACCCGAGCTGGGTGCTCTCGACCGTCGATCCCGGCCCGAGACCACGCGTTAGGTTCGCCCTTCGGCGGCGACTGACCAAAGGACACGCCCAGTGAGCTCATTGAACTTCTGCGCCCGGGAGGCTACGGCTTCAGTGATGGGCCGTGAGCTGGCCCACCTCAACCTTTTGATCACGCGGATGACCCTCGGCCTGGCCGACACCGGCAGCGAGTCGTCTCGGCAGTGGGCCCCGCTGCTCGAACACCGTCCGATGCTCGATCACCGTCCGCCGAGCTTGGACCAGCGCGGGTTCAAGACCTGGTTCGAACTGTCCTGGATGGCGGCGGTCGGCATCGGCGAGCCCTTTCTCTCCTGGAAAGGCATTGCGATCGACGCGCTGACCATCAGCATGAACACCGCGCTGACCGTTGGCTCCGACGCGCTCAAGTTCGGAGCGCGGCTGGTCGGCCAGTCCGACCTCAATCTCTGGGTGGACGGCCCGGACCATGCGTGGCTGGCGCAGATCATCGTGCGCGGCCTCGACGCCGGCGTTCTGCGTGAGCGCAGCGGGTGGGAGCACGTCGCCGAACTGCTCGTCTCGCGCGATGACGAGCCGGTGGTCACCGCCGTCTCCGAAGGTTTCCCCGACCTCGAAGAGATCGAGGACCGAGGGTTCGGCAGCGATACCGACGCGTGGCTGGCGGCGGTGGCGCGGCTGCGGGAACAGTGGGATCTCCAGCTCAGCCCACAGGGCTGGGACGAGTGGCGGTTCACACACGGGCTCTCCGTGCTCGACCTGACCGCGCGCGGCAACGCCGACCGACTCGACGAGGCCCTCGGCCTGGGACGTCCGCGGCCGCTGTTCCTCCCCTCCTCGGCCAAGCGGTGACGGCCGATGACTGACATGGACCAGCACCAGAACGACGTCCACCCCGGCGACACCTACGCCCGCGCCCAGGTCGAGGAGTGGTTCCGGATCCACCACCGCATGTCCGAGCGCCGCGTGACGTGGGCGCGCGAGGCTGGCACCGATACTAGGCAGGGCGCGATCGAACTCGAAGGGGCGCTCAAGGAGCAGGCCGAGTTCGTGGCCGGATTTGCCGCTTACCAGGCCGGGAGTCAGCCGCACTACAAGTTGGTGGAGAGGTTCGCCCGGGTCGGGGGATCGGTCGGAGGTCTGGCCGAGGCGTTCGTCGCCGTCGATCAGGACCAGGCGGTCGACGGCCCGGCCGAGCTCTCGGAGTACGCCGCCGCCTCCCGCGCCTACCGGGTGCGCTGGGCGACGTGCCAGGACGCTATGCGCCGCTGGGGCTGGTGGGTGCCCGGTGACCCGCCCACGGCCGAGATGCGCGAGGAGTGGGCACAAGAGATGGAGGAGGACGACGCCTGGCGCATCGCCCACGGCCAGGAGCCGACGTGGGCCGAGGACATCGCCGAACTGCGGGGGCTGGGATGACATCGGGGTCCGCGGCGAGGAACCGGAAGGACGTCGACCTCCGAGTCCTTGTGCATGGTCATCTCCCAGGCCTTCCCGTCGCAGACTCGCGGCGCAAGCGCGATCGTCGGCGCACGCAATGGAGAGACCCAGCGGCCCTGGCAATGTCATATGATCACCCCACGTCACCATGCGATGACTGGACACTGGCAGAGCGGAGCTGAAGGCGATGACGCAGTACCTGCCCGCATGGGCCCCGGAAGCCAAGGACCTTGAGACGCCGTCCGCCGCCCGCATGTACGATTTCTACCTCGGCGGCTCGCACAACTTCGCGGCCGATCGCGCCCAGGCGCAGCGCGCGATGCAGGTCTGGCCGGACCTGGCCCACATCGCTCGGGCGAATCGCGGTTTCTTGCGCCGCTCGGTGACCTACCTCGCCGGAGTCGGTATCGATCAGTTCATCGATCTCGGCTCGGGCATCCCGACAGTGGGCAACGTCCACGAGATCGCGCAAGCGATCAACCCGGCAGCGGTCACCGTCTACGTCGACGCGGATCCGGTGGCCGTGGCGTACGGGCAGCCGATGCTGGAAGGCACCGGGTCGGCGGTCATGCTCGCTGCCGACCTCAGGGACCCGGCGTATGTCCTGGGCCACCCGGACCTTCGGGCGCTGATCGACCTGCGGCGTCCCGTGGGGATCCTGCTGAACGCCGTCTTGCAGTTCGTGCCCGATCACGACGCGCCTGCGGAGATCGTCGCGAGGTACCGGGAGGCCACCGCCCCGGGCTCGTTCCTGGCCGTCAGCCACGCCACCTCGGACTATCAGCCTGAGCGCAGCGGTCCGACCGCCGAGATCTACAACCGAGCGGATTTCCGGTTCCGCTTCCGTAGCCGCGAACAGATCCTCGCTCTGCTCGACGGATACGACCTGCTCGATCCCGGCCTGACCGACATGATCCACTGGCGGGCCGAGCTTGAGGAAGAGGCCCTGGACACGGACCCCCTCGGCGGGAACGTCGCCCGCTACTCGATGTACGCCGCGGTGGGGCGCAAGGCGCAGTAATGCTGGATGACGAGGAGGAGCCGGTGAGCGAAGACGAGAATCCGCTGTACGACCCGGCGAGCGCGGACTACGCGGCCGGCCGCGCCGACCAGCTTTCGAGCTACGTCAACGTCGACCTGGCCGTCGCCAGCGAGGCCTACCGCCAGGGTCAGCAGGATGAGCGCACCGCGGCCGTCGACGCCGAGCTCCTGGAGCTCGCCGAGCACGGCGAGGTGCGCACGGCTGCGGAGTCCCGTCGCGCCGCCGAGCAACTTGGAGCTCGCCCACGGCGGCGGGACCGCTCCACGCGGGCCGTGTGGAACAGTCGCCACGCCCGCGCCCTGGCCGAGGCGCGCCAGCTCACCACCCAAGCCAGGCACCTCGATGCGCGTCTGGCCGCGAAGTCGCCACTGCACGAGTCGGTTTTGTTTCCGCGCAACGCATTGCTGCGTGCACGGCGGTTGCTCTGGAGACGACGAGCGGTTCCCGCCCTGACTCACCTGCGGTACTGGACGATCAATCGGAAATTCCAGTTCGGCCGCGGTCCGGCCGCCGCCGCTGCGATCGCCACACTGGGCTTGCCGACAGGCAAGCCTGCCCTGGAGGAGTTGGCGCCGCGAGCGAAGGTCGATGCGTTGATCCAGGCGCGGGATCAAGCCGCTGCACGGGCCAGGATTGGCCAGGAGCTGTTCGACGAACTCGACGAGCTGTCCGCGAAGATCATCACAGCGTACGAACTCCAGGACGCTCCCAACCTGTCCCCATCGACGGGCGTGGGGCTCGGGACGGAGTAGACGACGCCGCCGTGGGGCACCGTGCTACACAACTCCCCGGCCGTCGCCGACGACAGGGCACGATGAGCCGGAGCAGTAACAAGGCGCGCAATGCGAGAGGCCCGGCCGATGGTGGCCGGGCCGTCGTCGTCCTCGGCGCGTGTGTCATATCGTCAGACTTCAGGAAGCGATCTGGTAGAACGCTGGATCCGGCTAGATGCGACGCTGGTCAGGGCAGGTTGCGACGCCCCGCAACGGGTGCCGACCGCGACAAGCCCACCGATGATCAGACCGTATACGCCAGGAAGTCTCGGACCTCGGGAATGCCACTACGGGATGCCAGTTTGTCGCGCAGTTCATCAAGCGTCTTACTTCCTCGGGCCGAGGTGACTCCGCCCATGCATTCGACGGCCTTGTGCGCTGTGGCGACAGCAGCGTCCACGTCGCCAAGAGCGAGTTGGGCTTCGGCCAAGCGGGCCAAGTAGATGGCGTTTCCGCGAGGAAAGGAGTCCGCGTCGTACTGCTCGCCGCGGCCGACGTCGGCGGAATCGGAAGCCGCCTGGAAGTGCTCCAGCGCACGCCGGGGATGGTTCAGGTTCAGCGACGAGCTACCGAGCAGCTGATGGACCTCGCCGAGGTTGTACCAGTAGACGCACGCGGGGTCTTCCTCGATCGGACTCGCCTGCGCGTAGGCGGCGAGCGCCGCATCGGCCGAGCGGTTGGCGGCGCGGGCGTCGCCTGCGCGCGCATGTGCCCGGCACGCCCGCGCGTGCAGCATGGAGATCATGCGCTTCGAGCCGATCTTCGAGGACTGCGCGAGGGCGGCTTCGATCAGTCCGACCGCGCCGCGGGCGTTCTTGTTTGAATACAGCCCGATCGCCCAGAACGCGAGGATGTTGGCGCTGGTCACGGGGTCGTTTGCGTCGGCGGTGCATCGGAGGCCGGTGGTGTAGTGCAGTTCGGCCGCAGCCAGCTGGCCCCTGTCGTAGGCGGTCCAGCCCGCCTGGCGCGACGCCTCTCCGGCGCACGAGTTTAGGCGGCGGCCGACCGCTTCGGTATACGAGGCCTCCGATATGGTCGTCGTGATCAGGCGAGTCGCCGCACGCGCCACCGCATACACCTGCCCGGAACCGATCTGGTCGTCAAGACGGCGCAGCCCGTCTAGTTGCCCCTCGAACAGCGCCGGCACCTTCTCGTTGATTCTCCGTCCGGCTCGCACGGCGGCGCCGGCCGGGGCCGCGGCCGACCACTGGGCGACCACGGCGCCAAGCGTCCCCGTCGTGGTGATCATGAAGCTTCTGCGGTCCACCATTCCTCCTGTGATCTCCAGCGCCGTGACCGTGTTCTCCGTGGTCCACGGGGCCGTCAGGACTGTGCGGTCGACCCGGACCGCGAGGGTGAGCCAGCCCGGCCAGCCGTGCTGATGCACTGCTTCGGGGCCGATGCCCTCGATTGCCGCCATGGCCAACTGGGTTTGGTACGAGGGCGAGTAGAGACCGCTCAGCCAGCGGGACAGCTTCTCCCGGCGACTGGCCATCGGACCGAACCCCATTGCTTGGTGCCGCTCGGCGACCCGCAGCAGGTATGACTCCGCGCTCGTCCCACGGCTGGCAAGTAGGTGGGCGAGCGGATGTCGATCAGCGGCGTCGGCGATCACCCGGTATGCCTTTCGCGAGCGTTGACCGTATCAGTGTCCCGCGATCTGTCTCCGGCCGGAAGGGAGCTCGGGGGACTGCGGCAACATACGGCAACGTCCGGCACGTGGCGGCAACGTGCGGGAGCTATTCACCGATCGTCCAGTTAAGGCAGTGTGCTGAGACGTCCGGCCACGAGGGCCGGACGCGACGACGCTTTGGAGGCGACGATGACGGGAACGCTGGCCGCTCTCCCGCGGCAGGATGCCGCGGCGGGAACGCGTGAGCTGGTCGAGCAGGTGGCCCGGTTGGTCGAGATCGACGGCGCGCTGCTGGAGCGGATGCAGGCCGAAGCGCTCGGCGCGCCGCTCGGCGTCGTCGCCTACGGCGACTACCAGTCCGGCGGCTGGTGGACCGTATCCCTGCTGAACCACTCCGGCGACCCGATGGACACCGTTATCGGCGACGGTCAGGCGCGGCCGACCAGCCTGCTGGCCCAGATGCCGGCGACTGCGGAGTTCTTGGACGGGCTGGGCCTGGATCTGATGTACGTCCGGCTCGCCCGACTGGGCCCGAACAGCTTCCTGTGGCCGCATCGCGACTACGCGGAGCTCTCGGACACCCCGCGGCATCGGCTGCACGTACCGCTGCTCACCAACTCCTCCGCGACCCTGGTCACCCACGGCACACGGGTTCACATGGCCGCTGGCGCGATGTGGAGGCTGACCCCGACCGTGGAGCACGGGGTTTGCAACGCCACCGGCCCGGACCGGCTGCACCTGATCGCGGACGTGTACGCCGACGACGCGTACCACCGGCTCGCCAGCAACCCCTGCCTGCTCGACGACGACGTGGCTCCGCTTCCCGAGCTGTCCGGAGCGGATCGCGCCGCGCTGCTCGGGAAGGCCGACGCACTCGCGGACCTGGGCTACACCGACGCGGCCGAGCAGACGCTGCTGCGCACGTACTTCGGCGTCGCCCTCCCGGAGGGCGGCGCGTACGACCTGATCGCCGAGCTGCACGAGCGGCGCGGCAACACCGCAGCGGCCGAGCGTTGGCGAGCCAACCGGGACCGGCTACTCGCCCGAACCGCCGACGCCCGCTGACCACGGAAGGAACCCGACCATGACCGCCACGACGCTCGCACAGCCCAGCCCGCTCGATCAGATCGCCGCTGCCAACCGGCCCGTACAGCTGACGGTGCTCGACAGCTTGATCACGGCCCTGACGCAGGGCGGCGCAGTCACCCACCTGTTGGTGCGCGGCTCCCTGGCCACCGGCACAGCCGATCGGCTCTCCGACGTCGATCTCGTCATCGGGGTACGCGATGGCCGCCTCGCGGAGCTGATGGCGCACCTCGACGACCTGATGGCCGTACAGTTCGGCGTGCTCCTGCCAGGCTGGCGAGACACCATCGTCGGCCCGCTCGGCGGCGCGGGATACGTCTACCTCGTCCCGCACGCCGATCGACTACTCCAGCTCGACCTTTACCTGTGCCCGGCCAGCGGCATCGAGCGGCTACGTGGACGCGTTGACGCCCGCGTACTGTGGCAGAACCCCGACGCTGCCATCACGGCCCCTGCCGACCGCGACGCCAGCGCAGAGACCCTGGCCCGCTTCGCGGACACGCCCGCCAGTTGCGGCCAACTGCTCGTGCAGGCCCTGGTGCTGCACGCGATGCTGCGCAAGCGCATCCACCGTGGCCAGGCCTTCATCGCCTACGAACTGCTGCACCTGATGCACACCACGATCCGCGACCTGGCGCGCACCGCGCTGGTTCCCCATTCGCGCCACCACGGCTGGTACCACCTGCCCGATGAAGTCGGTCGCACCGACACCGGCCGAAACGCGCTCGCACAGCTGACTGCGGCACTCAGCGACGCACCGTTGCCCAACGCCGACCAGGCCGACCGCGTTCTGAACCTCGCCCTCGACGTGGCCGGCCAGGTCGCCCCGCAAGCCGTCGCGGAGCTCGCGGACCGCATCGCCGCCTACCGCCTCTATCAGCAGCGCGAGAACGAGGCCGCATGAGCACCGAGAAGACCGCCGCGCTTTTCGCCGGGGTGATCGCCCCGTCCGGCGAACTGGACCTTGCCGAAGCGGCCGGCAGCGCCCTGGCCCGCGCTGGCTACCGGCTACGCCACGGCGGATACAACGGGTTGATGGAAGCCGCAGCCCGCGGAGCCGCGCGGGAGTGTGGCCAGGTCACTGCGGTGACCTTGGCCGGGCGCGAGGACTGGGGAGCGCTGAACGAGTACGTGACGCAGACCGTCTACGCCCCGACGATGGGCGAACGGCTGCACGCCTACCTCGATGACGCCGATCTCGTGGTGGCGATGGGCGGCGGTGTCGGCTCGCTGCATGAACTGACCGCAGCCTTCTACTACGCCACCACCATCCGCGCCGTCCCCGTCCGGCTGCTCGGCCCCACTGCGGCCCGGCTCGGGCAGTTCCTGCGCGAACAGCGCTGGCTGGTCGAGACGCCCACCAGGTCGTTGGCGTTCCTCCACACGCTGGCGGACGTGCAGGAGCTCGCCGACGATCTCGCCGCGCTCGACGGCACACCGGGGCAGCTTTCATGACCATGCTGTCTACCGACGCGCTCACGGAGCTGATCACCGGCGCCTACCGGCCCGGCCCGTATCAGTTGCCGGATGGCCGCGTACTCAACGAGTACTTCGACCCCTACCACCTGACCGGCGACCCACAGCGGCTACGCGAGGTCGCCCGCGCACTCGCCGTCCTGCTGCCCACCGACACCGAGGCCCTGGCGGGGCCGGCCTTGGCCGCCGTGCCGCTGGCCGCCGCCGTCGCGCTGCACACGGGCCTTCCCACCGCCTACCTTCGGCCCGCCGCGAAGCATCACGGCACCCACCGGCAGGTCGAAGGCGCCGACCTGCGGGCGCGACGAACCGTCCTACTCGACGACACGGCCCGCACGGGCGCGAACCTGCTGCGCGGCGCCGCCGCGCTGCGGGAGTCCGGCGCCCTGGTGACTGGTGCGGTCTGCATCCTGGACCGCAACGCCGGCGCCGCCGCGCTGCTAGCCGATCAAGGCCTCGCCCTCGCCTCGCTGCTGCGCGATGCGGGGCGGTGCGGATGAGCGCCCGCCGCGCACTGCTGGCCGACCTCGACGGGGTTCTGCTCGACTCCGCCGCCGGCGTGCGCACCGCCCTGGCCGCCACCGCGACCTGCGCCACCGGCCGACGCGTCACCCCGGCCGACCTGCCGACTGACGCCTTGATCCGTCCCCGGACCGACGTACTGGCCGACCTCGGGGTTTCGGACCCTGACACGGCGTTCGTCCGCTGGTGGGACGGGGCGCTGGCCGCCGCACCGAGCCGCCTGTTCCCCGGCGTGGTGGAAGGACTCCGTTCTCTACGCGAAGCCGGGACGGCCATCGCCATCGTCACCCTCCAGCACCGTGACCGCCTGCCCTGGCTGCTGCCGCCGGAGCTTCACGAGCTACTCGACGCCGTGATCACCCCACAGCACGCCGCCCCCAAGCCGTCCCCCGACGCGCCGCGCGCCGCACTGGCGGTGCTCGACGTGCCGCCGCACAACGCGCTGATGCTCGGCGACGCGCCGTCCGATATGGCCTCCGCTCTCGCCGCCGGGGTGCTGCCGCTTGCTGCGGCATGGGGCTGGCATCGTTGTGAGGCCTTGTACGACGCTGGCGCCAGCGTCGTCCTGGACGACCCCCGTGAGATCGGTCTGGGGTTGTTGCGCCGCCTCGCCCCCCGCCCCGGTGGATAGGCCCACGACTCCGTGAGCCACCCGATACCATGAAGGGGCACCCAGCTGGGTGCCCCTTCCTCCTCTAGAGGACAGCGATGAGCGTGATGCGGCGAGCTATCAGCGCCGGACCGCAGCTGTAGGAGCGCGAAGCTCCCGGCCGGCCCGGCGTATTCGCCCGCCCCGCTCCGCCCCGACTCCCTCTGCGAGTGAGATTCCCATGTCTACCCCTTCACGCCCTGGTCGCCTGCAATGGGACGAAGTGCCCGCCGAGCTGCGCGCAGACCTCGGCAGTCTGCTCGGCTCACCCGTCACCGACACCCGTACCCCCAGCGGCGGCTTCGGCCATCAGCTCGCCGCGGTCCTCACCGCGTCCAACGGCCGCCGCGCCTTCGCCAAGGCTGCCCCGACACGCGACCCGCTGACCGGCGCCAACCTGCGCGAAGCCGCCGTGCTGCGCACGCTTCCCGCCGACGCCCCCGCTCCGGGCCTGATCGCCGTGTGCGAAGCCGCCGGATGGACCGCTGTCGTCATGGACCACCTCGACGGCACCCACCCCGACCTGTCGCCGAACAGCGCTGACCACGCCGAGATCGCCGCGCTGCTCGACAAGTTGGCCTCCAGCACGGCCCCCACGTCGTTCACCGCACTGACCGGCGACCCCGGCGTATCGAGCACCGCGCGCCTGCACGGTTGGACCGTGCTGGCTAAACAGCCCGGCGGCCTTCCGCGCGAAGCGCGCGATCACCTGCCCCGGCTCGTCGAACTCGAACAGCGCTGGCCCCACCTCGCAGCGCACGGCGACCGGATCGTGCACGGTGACCTGCGCGCCGACAACATGGTCCACGATCGCCGGCGCGGTCCGGTGTTCGTCGATTGGGCGCACGCGGCCACCGGGCCTGCGTGCGTGGACATCGTCTCCCTCGCCCCGCAGTACGTGCTGGCCGGTCACGATCCGCAGCGCGTCGCGTGGCAACTCCACGAACACCCCGCCGCGCACGACATGGAAGCGGCCTGCGCCTTCCTGGCCGCGCTGACCGGTCATTGGCAGCGCAACAGCCTGCTGCCGCCGCCCGCGCCCGCGCCTGGGCTACGCGCCTATCAGAAGGCAGCAGCCCACGCAGGCCTCGCCGTCCTCACCCATCTCTACCTCTCGTAGCGGGCTCGTTCCTGTCAACACGGCGGCGGTCTCGCGCTACGCTGGGAGCATGACCGAGCCTGAGCTGCCGCGTTCCGCCGCGGATGAGCAGATGCTTCAGCTTGCCGTCGCCCAGGTCCACGACTCGGGCGTACCCACGATCGTCGAAGGTGACGACGGGAGCGACGTTGCCGTGATCGTGTCTCTCGCAGACTGGCAGGAGCTCGGTCAAGCGCGCATCGTCGCGGCCGCGATGGCCGCCGAGGCACGCGGCGCCGCGCAGGGCGAGACGATCCCGCACGTTGAGGCCATGCGCCTCCTCGGCCGCGACCGGCTCGGCGCCCGCGTGCAGGCCGCGTAGTGGCCGAGCTCTTCCTGGAGTGGGAGACCGGCGCGTACAAGCAGCTCTCCACTCTGCTCGGCACCAACATGGCCGCCGGAGAGCGCGCCATCGCCTTGGCGGTGCGAGCCGCAGAGAACCCTCAGGCTGCTGGCGTCGCCGCGATCCCTGGCACGACTCTCTTCAGCGTCGAGGACGCTGGTGTCTTCCTCGTGGTGTCGATCAACGCCCTGACCGACCGCATGACGGTGGTGGAGGTTGGCACCACTGGCCGAGGAAGACTCGGCTGAATATTCGCGAACGCGCCGAGAGCGCGGGCGCCACCCGATCGCCTACTTCTTGCCAATCTCCCAGAACCGCCGAGGACCAGGGCTACCCGGTCGACGTGGCTGGCTTGGCGGGCGGCGCTGGAAGACGAGGTGAGCAGCGACAGCAGGTAGCACGCCCCGGCGGCGACTGCACACCCTGCCACGCGTGCATTGGTCAGCGTCACGCCGCTGGACGTGCGGCCGGTGCGCAGGGTCACGGAGAGCGGGACTGAGGCGGGCGGCATGATCACTCTAGGCAGTTCCCTGGCCTGGGCGCCTCCGCCTTCCACGCCCGCCCGGCCTTGCGCGAAGGTGGCATCAGACTCGCCTGGCACGTCGTCCTCGATGGCAGCCACTGTTTCCACCCCCCTCTCTGGCTTCAGCTTAGTGATCTGAGCGCGTGCGTCACTGCTCCGATCTGCCATGCGTCTGCGGGCTATGGGCGCTGTGTGGGCTTCTTCGGCTGGTGCTCCTTCGTCGCGGGACGGGCGGCCGCCTGGGCGGCGGGCTTGCCGTTCGCGGCCGTTCCCTGGTTGGGCTTCGGGGCGCAGGTGGAGGTCATCCGTGCGGCCTCGGCGCGCGCGTTTCCCGGCTTGGACGCGGCCGGCGCTTGTCCAGCTGTCGCGGCGACCTGCTGTTGCTGGGATTCCGATGTTCCGGCTCCCGGTGCTCCCGGTGTTCCGGAATCCGGTGCGGCGGGGCCGCCCTGCTGGGCCGAGACAAGATCGCGGTGGTATTCGCGCAGCATGGTGGAGCGCTCGTCTGCGGCGGTGGCGAAGTTGCCGAGCGCCTTGGCCGTCCAGGCCCCGAACTTCGCCACGCCGACGGCGAGCTTGGCCGCGGCCTTGGCGATGAAGTCGTGCGCCCACGCCATCAGTCGCACACCGCGTTCGTGACGGTTGCGGTTCGCCGGCGTGTCGATGCGCCGGTCTCCGGCGGCGAAGCCGGCCTCCAGCCGCTGAAGCCGCGCGGCCAGGCGCTCGCACTCGGCTCGCAGAGCCACGATGTCCGACCACTCCGGGCTATCCCGGAACCTGCTGGCTTGGGCGGCCGCGGTGCGGAACGCGCCTTCGTACTGGGCGTCGTTGCCGGGGAAGCGCGCATCGACGGCAGCGAAGCTGGCGCTCAGGTCGTGCTGGACCGATGCGCCGAGCTCGGCGCTGTTCGTCGGCGCGGGTGCGGGGGCCGCCGGGGCCTGCTGGTCGCGAGCAACCGACTCGGCGACGGCTTGGCCGAGTTCGGCGAGGCCCGCACCGCTGACCTGCTGGGTTTCCTGCTGTCCCGCTGCAAGGGCCTGATCAATCTCGCCCCATGCGGCGGCCAGCTGAGCCGCCAGATCCTTCGCGACCACTGGCGCGGCGGGAGGCTGCGGCGGCTCGGGGGCGCGGGGGCCGCGCAGTGCCTCGAACATGGCGGCGAATGCTGCGCGCTCGGTGGCGAGGGCCTGGCCGAACTCGGGGGTTCCGGCGGTCGTGGCCAGGCGGGCGGCGTCGGCCTGCAGATACCCCTCGCGCAGTTCGGTGGTGAGCGCTGGCGCGTTCATGACCTCGGCCATCTCGGCCCACGTGACGGTGCTGGCCCGTTCTATCTGCCCGTCGGTCTCGACGGTGTAGACGATGCCTTCGGGGCTGTGGTCGAACCCTTCGGCGGTAGTGATGCCGGTGTCGGGGTTCGTGTCGTACAGGCGACGCATAGTCATGTTGGCTTCACCCTGGGTCTGGATCCAGGCGGCGAGCGCGTTCGGGTTGCCGAGGGCGCGCAGCAGTTCGGTTGCGGTCGTTCCGGTGTTCAGGTAGGCCTGCGCTGCGCGGAGCCGGTCGGCGTCGGTCAGTACCGACGCTTGGTCGGTGGTCATGGTCGCCACGTGGTCCTCCTGTCCCGGTGCTTGACCGGCTTCGTCAGTGGTCTGTTGGGTCTGTTCGGTCTGGCCCATTGTGGGGTCAGGCTGGGTGCTGTTCTGCTGGGTCGTGTCCTCGCCGAGGTCGGTCTCGGCTTCCTCGTCGGTCGGCGGCGTCGGCGCGGCCTGCGTTGCCCGTGTCCGTTGTTCGTTGGCTTGAGCGCGCTCGTGGGCCTCGGTGTCCTGGTCGCTGGCTTCGACCCACGCGGCGAGGGATGCCTCGTAGGCCTCGATCACTTCGGGTGCCCACGGCTCGTCGGGGTGTGCAGCGAGCGTCTCGCGCACCGCCTGTCGCAGCTGCTGCTCGTTCTCGGTCATCGGGCGCAGCCCGCCGCGCGCGTTGTGCGTGTAGACGCTGGCATCGTAGGTCTCGCCTTCGTCGATGCCTTCGCTGTCGAGGAACGCGTCGAGCTGCTCGCGCCACTCGTCCACGGTGTAGGTGCGGCCGACGGCCTCGACAAGCCGCAGGTCGTCGGATGCCTCCTCAGCGAGGTCCTGCTCGGTGTCTTGCTGCTCGGCGGGGACCTGCTCGCTGGGCTCCGGCTGGGTCAAGGCGGTGGCCTGCGGCTGTTCCTGCGCGCTCTGCTGCTGGTCCTGCTCGGCGAGCTGATCGAGCTCGGCTTGCTCGGTGAGCCCTGTGCCCGTATTCGGGACCTGGGGCAGGAGCACGTCCACCATCTGCTCGTAGGTGTACGGCTCGACGAGGCACAGCCGGTGTACGAGCAGTGCCATGGTCTGCTGGAAGTCGTCGAGCGCTATGCCGGGGTTGGGCAGCAGTACGGGGAATTCTTGCAGTTCGGGGTGGGTCCAGCGGGTTGCGTACGGCCCACCTTGGCCGCCCTGGGTCCAGCCGGTCTGCTCCAGGTGCTGCTGCACGGCCGCCGGGTCGAGTCCGGCGACGCGTGCGTGCAACTGGGCGTACTCGGGGGAGAAGGAATCGGGGGTAGCCCGCGCCGCCCGCTGCTGGTAGGCGCGCCGTTCGTCGTCTGCGCGCTGTTCCTGTTCGAACGCGGCGATCTCATCGGCCGTCAGCTCCGGCTCGGTCTCGACCGCTTCGACGGTTTCGAGGCCTGCGGCCATGGCGTCGACGGCTTGCTCCACGGACGGGAGCGTGGCCAGCTGGTCGAGCACCTGGCCGGCTCCGGCGCCCTGGGCGTCGGCAATCGCGGTGACGGCGGCGGCCATCTGGCGGCCGAAGTCGCCGGCGTCGGGGAAGGGCACGGCGACGGGCCACGCGTCGGGGTTCGCCGGGTTCTGCCACAGGGTCGCGGCCGGTCCGGCGGTCTCCAGGCGCAGCCACCCGGCCTGTTCAAGGAATGCGTTCACGGCGAGCGCGTCCAGGCCTGCGGCGCGCTGCTCCGCCTCGGTTGGCTCGGCTTCGAGAACCGGCGCGTCCGGGCCGGGGCCGGTCCTGGGTCCGAGCTCGTCATCGAGCAGGCCGCGTAGTGCGGTGCTGTAGCGCTCGGTCTGTTCCGCTGCCTGCGCCCCGGCTTGTGCGCCGGCCTCGCGCCAGGCCTCGCCGATCGCGCCGAAGGCCCGCGGGTCGAAGCCGAGCCCGGCGGGGCCGGCCGTCCAGAGGGTGCGCAGCGCCTGCACCCGCGCGTTCGCCCGCATCACCGCGTGTTCCAGCGGCTGATCGTCGATCGGCGGCATCGCGGGCACCGTCAGCGGCGTCGGTGGGTCCTGCACAGCGTTCTCGGCCACGTTCTCCCCCTCGGTGGGCTCGGCGTTCTCGCCGGCGCCCGCCTCCTCCTGCTCCTGGTCGGCCTCCGCCTCGCTGCCCGCGGTCTGCGACAGCTGGTGTGATTCTTCCTCAAGCACTGCCGTCGGTGCCAGTGTGGCTACGGTCTGTTCGGTGAGCTCTTCGACAGGCGCGGGCTCCGCTGTCATTTCGAGCGCGTCCGACGTCGCCGAGGTCTGGGCGGCGGGCGCGTCCGGGCGTTGGGGGATCAGTTCGACGTCTTCGTCGAGGTCGTAGGTGACCGTATCGTCGTCCCTCCACTCGCCGTAGAAGGGCGGCTTGCCGAGCCAGAGGCTTCGCCCGGTGAACTCGACTCGATCGTCGTTGAGCTGCTCGACCTGCTCGACGATCAGCGGGCCGCCGTAGTACCCGGTCGGCCGGATCGTGTCTCCCGGCTCGATCTGCGAGGCGGGCTTGGTCCGCTTCGCGGGCACGACCAGCACGCAGTGTGCGTAGTCCGGGTCCGGGCCCTGCGGCGGGCGCACGCGGCGCTGGCTGCCGGGCTCGGGCATCTCCAGGTTCTCAAGGATCTCCCGCGCCGTAAGCGTGACCTGCCCGGCCGCCGTCAGCTGCTGGTCCTCCCAGGTGCCCGAGTCCGCCAGGGCCAGCGGCCAGTCGGCCGTGACGGCCGCGAGCTCGTTCGCCGCCGCAAACAATGCCTCGACCCGCTCGGGGGTGCACGCTTCGCGCAGGCCTGCGGCCACCTCGTCCCATCGCACGATCCCCTCGCGCGCACCGTCTCGGGCGGTAATCTGCACGTGGATTCCGCGCAGCTGGAGCCGGGTGTTGATGGAGGCCTCTTCCATCCACGGCACGGTGAAGATGCTCTGGTGGAACTGCTTGGCCCGCTCGCGCCAGCGTTCGCGCAGGCCCGCCTCGTTGCGCAGCAGGCTGTTCACGGCGGTGCTGAAGGGCTCGCCGGTGCGCCCGGAGAGGTAGTGGTACGCCACCACGTACGCGTCGGTCTCCGTCAGCGGTCCCGGTGCGCTTGGCGTGGGATCCGGTGTCGGCTCGGGGGGCGCGGGGTCGGCTTCCAGGGAGACGGTTCCCGGGGCGGGCTGCGCGGCCTGGTCCGAGGCCTCATCGTCGAATTCTGAGGCGTAGAGCTCTTCATAGTCCGGGTCCTGCGACTGCTCGGGCTCGCCGGGCTCCGACTTGGACCCGTCAGGCCCCGGCGCCGACGACGCTGCCGGCTGCTGCGGGGCGGGAGCGAGCGGTGCGACGGGGGCGGGCGTCTCGGACTGCTGCGCGCTTGCAGCGTTCGCTCCGGCCAGCACGAGCTCGTCTTCCACCGCGGCCGCGCTCGTCGGCGCCTGGGCCTGCTCATGCTCAGTGCCCTGCGTGTCGTTGGCTGCGGCCGCGCCCCGGTGGATGGCCGTGGCCTGCGCGCGCACGGCGTGCAGAGCGGCGAGGGTCGGCTCGATCTCGCGCTGCGGGTCGGTGTAGAAGCCTTGGAACACCTCGGAGAGCTCGGAAAGGCGCGTGACGGCCTCGGCGGTCAGCGCCGGGCGAAGGAACTCGGCGGCCTGCGTCCAGGTGATCAGGCCCTCGCGCCGCTCAGTATCGGTCAGGACAACCACCGCCAGGCCCTCGCGGGTCTCGGCCACCGTGTCGAACGCCGACGGCTGGTCGTGGTCGACCGGACGGCGCGCGACGTGCTCGTCGCGCGAGCCCTGGGCGCGCGCCTTGAGCCATGCCTTGAGCGTGTACTTGTCCTCAAGGCCCGTACTCAGCTCGGTCAGCTTGCCCGGGGTGAAGATCCCGGCCAGCGCCGCGGCGGTGTCCTGCGCGGTGAGCTCGCCCACCGGCCCTTCCGGCGATGCCGAAGGCAGCGTCTCGCGCGACTGGTAGGAGGACGCGACGAGCCGGACGCG
>Ga0073928_10005340_pt1 | contig 18118 bp, 33 predicted proteins | sample PaiPotPPA55metaG_FD_76969 | JGI IMG/M metagenome (GOLD analysis project Ga0073928, IMG submission 76969) | Iron sulfur acid spring bacterial and archeal communities from Banff, Canada, to study Microbial Dark Matter (Phase II) - Paint Pots PPA... ... | reverse complement strand
GCACCGCCAGAAGTCCGAGAAATCTTTTCACGATCCACACTCCCCTGTTGGCTGATTCCATTGCTACGGTTGGTTTAGCGATGCTGACCGTAGTCCACAAACCAAGCACGTTTTGTCCGCCCAAACTCCAGATGTCAGATGGTCCAGGTGATACAAAAAACTGCGGTCATCGATGGCGTTGTACCGCGGCGCCCGTTTACGTCCAGATTCCCGCATCTTCTTCTTCTCGCGGGTACAAATATCCCACCAGGCGGCCCCCGACCAGTTGCCCCGCCACCACGACTGTGGCATTCTGCGCCACCAGCGTGACCACTTGGTTTTCGTAAATCCTGAATCCCCCGGGCAGTTCTGTCGGACTTGCGGGCGATCCGAGCGAGCCGAGAATCGCGTTATAGCTGTTGGCTCCCGGCGGTGGCGCGCCATCGACCAGCACTTGCCAAACCACTGCGCCAGAACCTTCCACCCATCCGCCGCCGACGAAGTTGTTTCCGATTTTCTTGATGACGCCGTTATATCCGATGGGAACTTGAAAGCTGATGATGACGGCATTCGGTCCGCCCAGAGCGCCCAGTGCTACGTAATTAAGCTGATCAATATTCAGCCAGTTCAACGGCGGAAAAAGTCGCGCCGGAAGTTCTACCGGCATCGGAGCAGTCGCACCGCTGTTGCTGCCGGGATCTTCCGTGACTCCCATCGGAACTGTGCCACCAAGTCCAGCTCCGCGCCGCGCAATTGGAAAAAATCTTGCGCTCATTGATTGAACCTCAGCACCTGCCCGTAGATCGCCACCTGCACCGTGTTTGCTACCGCTTCCATGTTGGTGATCGTCACCAGCAGTTGAGAATTCGGCTGATCAAAGTTGTACGGATCGCGCAACCAGAACGGGGCGGAGCCGTTGCCGCCAACGCAATGTTTCAAGATGCCACGGTCAGCGAGGCGGAGTTTTTTGATCGTGTCGTAAAACTGCACACGGAAGCCGCCGGCTGCGGTGATCTGACTGGCGGAAGTAACCAGCGCCATCAGCCAGAAATCTCGCTGCAGGTTCACTCGCGCTTGCGCCGTGGCTTGGGCCCCGAGCACCATGCTGACCACTTCCCAGCTTGGTGCGTGCTCCGCCATTCCGCCGACTGGCGGTGAGCCTTCGCCCAGCCGGTATACCTGCTGTTGCGGATACAGGAGTCGTGTCATCCGCGCCAGCGGGTGCACCAGCGTGTGCTGGAGCGAGTATGGTTTTGCTGCGGGCAAAGTCGCCTACCTTTCCTTTAGCTGGTTGGTCGCGGCCACAACTTGAAGCCGCTGAACACCAGTTCTACCGTATTGATCGCCGCACTGGTGTCGGTGAACAGCAGCGAGTACACCCGCGTTGCCGGCATGACGTAAGGCACCGCCAGCGGAAACGCCGCCGAGGCCAGTGCCGTGCCTGCAAACAAGTCGATGTTGATGCCGTTGAAGGTTGCCGTCCCCGAAGTGGGCGAGGCCGTGGTGCCGATAAAGTCTCGGCCCGTGGCTTGCTCTTTCATCATCACCTTGAGCAAGTTGCTCGTCCGCGATGCCAGAGTCCACCACCATTCAAAGTCGGCGTCAGACAAAATCTGCAACTGATTCGGGTCCTGCACTGCGCTCGCCGGAACCGCCCGGTCAAGAACGTAGGAAAAGTACTGGCGCTCAAATTGATCGTCCGTTGTCGCCTGTGCTGGGTCCATGATGGGACTCCATTTCTTAAAAAGTTCCGCAACAAAAACTGAATCGCGGGGTTACTGCAAGAACTCGAAGGAGCCTATGCCAACCAAACTTGATTGGGCCAGACTCGCCGCCTACATTGATGGCGAGGGAAGCATCTTCATTCGCCACCGCAAAGAAACTGTCACCGATATCGCGAACCAGTGGAATCGCGGACATGAGTTGCATGTCGTAATTAACAATTGCGATCCACGATTGCTGGTGTGGTGCAAGGACAAATTTGGGGGCTGTGTCTATCAAGCCAGCCCGGATACGCCGGGAGTGGGAAAGAAATATTTGCGCCCACGTCGCGCATCGTTTCAATGGCTGACTAGCACCACAAAGGCCGCGAACATTCTCAAGGGCTGCATGCCGTTCTTCTTGTTGAAGCGCGAGCAGGCCGAAGTCGCTCTCGCATTTCAAGCGACCGTGCGCCACGCCCACGCCAGGGGTCTTCCTGTTGGACTTGTGGAGCAGCGAGAAAATTTTCGCAACGAATTGAAGCGCCTTAAGCATGTGCCTATCGAGTTCCCCAAAACCAAAATAAGTTAAAAGCGCGTTGTCCAGCCGCGCCCCTGGTATGCCAATCGAGGCAACTTGCTGCCTACAGGATGGCGCGCATAAGCACGCCTTCGAGGTAGGTGTGTTCGTTAACGCCGGTCCCCACAAATTGCGTTGCGGGAGCCGCTGCCAACGTGGTGAATGCCGCTGCACCCGTGATGGTCGGGTCAATCACAAAACCGAAATTCTGGTTCTGTTCGATCAACTGACCAAGGATCGGGTCCATCGGTGGCAGGCCCGGGACTTGCGGCATGTCATCAGTGATGCAATTGATGTTGCCGGTCGTGGGCCAGCCGTTCGCGCCGGTCGTAGCTACGGTGCCGCCAGCAGCCAGGGTTTGGGTTGAGGTGTTGGAAGCGAAAGCTCCCGCACCCGCCGGGCATTTGGACAGCAGCGATTGCCAGTAAGGCTTCCCCGAAATGTCGAGTTCGACATAGGAGAGGCCGATGAAGCTCGTCAGGTCTGAGGTCGCAATGTCCGACCGCAGAACGCAAGCGATGGCTTTCACCAGCATCTTCTTCGGAGCGTCCAACATTCCCGGTTGCACCAGGTTGGTGTGGTACTGCGTTTTGACAATTGCAGCACCGCCCGCGGGCGTATAAGCTGCGCCAATGGGCTGCGAGAACTGTTGCTGCTTGGTGACGGCCGTTGCTACGGCGACCGAATAGAAGTCATAGATCGGCTGCACCAAGTATTCCAGTTGTCCGCTCACGATGGGGTTGTGCCGTGGACCACCGAGCCGGGGTCTTCCGACTTCGCGCTCGGTGATTTCACGGCACGCCGCAAAGCGTGACTGAAACTTTGTGTTTCTCATATATTTTTTCCTCCGTTCTGGGTCACAAAACCGCTAAAACTTCTTGCGTCAAAGGTTCTCCCAGGAGATCAACCGCTAGGCCCGTCGCGGTCGTTCCTGCCACCGCCACAATTACCGTGCCGGGACGAACCGGCTTCTGTAGCGGGTGTATCCGCTCATACTGCCGCCCCGTGCCGCTGGAGCGGGCAGGGCCGCGTAAGGGCTTGCGACTCGCCCGTAAGCATCCGACGCGGTTGGGATTGCGAAGTAGCTAGGGACATAACTGCCAAGTCCCAAACTGGCTCCGATAGCCGACTGCTTGAGTGCCGACAGGATGGCCGCGCTCAGGCCGCCCTTGAGGATTTCTTCCTGGGCGGAAGCTCCGCCTACGAATTTGCCCGCAAAGGACAAAGCCACCGCCGCAGCCGCCGTAGCAGCGACATTCAGCCAACCGGTTTGCCCAAGCATTCCGGCAATGATCGGTGAGCCGACTGCGCCCGCTGCGACATACGCTGCATCCTTCACGACGTTGCCGGAAATCCCGAAGGGATTGTGCCGGCGACGTGATCTGTGATGATGACGTTTTGCCATAGTGGTTCTCCTTTCTTCGTCCGTGCCCGCAAAGTAACTGCGCGGGGTGTACGACGATGGATTAAAAATTCTGATCTTCGGCACGTTCTAGCCTCCGAACTGAAACGTTCCGCCGACGAAGTAACCCTGAATCTTTCCCGGGTTGGAATCGTCCAGCAATAAAGCCATGTGCGTGCCATCGGCGGGATCCACTCCGCCGCGAATTCTTCCAAAACCGCCTTGCGATCCGCCGAGCATCAGCGCGAGCTCGATCACTGGATGCACCACGCCATAAACTTTGCCGTCGCGCGCGGTGATTTTGTCGCTCACTCGATCGCCCACCACCGGGCAGCCTGTAATTAACTGCGGGATGCGCGGTGCCACACACTTTTTGCAGCCGGACTTCAGGCTGACCGGGCAGGCGGATTGCGAATGCTGCGGCACCCAGCGCGGATCGGGGATCGCTGGAAGCGGGGTCAAGCCAAAGGGCAGCAGTAGGTCTTTGCGGTCATGCGACACCGCGAGCATCGGCGCATTCTTGTGGGTCAGCCAGTCGAGGCAGACGGAATACCAGAGTTTGGTTTGCGATTCAGAAAACGGCTTCATGGCGTCGGACAGGACTTTCTCTTGGCCGCGTGAGTGATACCGCGCCTTGTCCTGGGAGAAGCCTTTGATCTGCCGCTGCCCTTCAAAGAGCACAGCAGTCAGCCGTCCAATGATGGTGTACCGCTTCTCACGGATGGCCTGATCTTGGATCTGCATCCGCTGCGCCGCGGTAAAGCCGCGTGTGATGCCGATGGCTGCCGAATGTGCCGCTACGCTCATTTATTTTCGTCCCTCTCTTGGAGACTTTGTTCTGCGCCAGGTGCACCGGATGTCACGGATGCCTGACTTTGAAAACCTTATTTCTTGCTACGAACTTTGCGCCATCGTCGGCGCTCCATTCGTGTCAAATGCTGCAAACGTGTTTGCCGTGGCAGCACTGGTCGCGTGATGACGATGTAGCCAAGTGATTCGAGTGACTGCATCACATCGCCGACTGTTTTCGGGTTCGCCACAAAGCCCTTCAATTCACAATTCCTTCTGGTCGAATCACATATTCCCCGCCCTCAAGCAAAAGCCGCCTGTTGGTGCGGTCGTACAAAAGCGTAGGCCGGACTCCAGATTCTTCTCCGAATTCGTGCCGCCATTCGTCAGCATCCGGCTGCGAGACGTGCTCTTTCCGCTGCTTGTAGTCAATGCGACGGGCACCCCCCAATATGAGAAGCCCGCCGCGCTGGTGAGTCGCGAAGGCCAAAGCCTCGTTGCCGAGGTCCTGATCTCCACCCACAAAATAGATTTGCCGAGCGGTTTCATCCGCCACAATGATCGGCCGCGGTTTCTGGAAAGTGATCTGCTGCACCTGCCCGCCAGCTTCCGGCTTCACGTACAGCGAAAGCAGTTCACCCAGTTGCGCGTAATCTCCCGCTGGCATGTGCGGTTCGCTGCGAACTGAAATCTTGTCCGCTTCTGCGCCGGTGAAACTTTCTCGGATTGCGGCTGCGGATGGGTTCACCGCGCGCGGTTTCCAACCTGGTCGCAACCGAGAGCGCGTCCGCATCGTCGCACCCTGTGGGAGATGGGGAGGTTTGTGTCCGGGCTTGCGGCTGCAAGGCTCGCCGCCAATCATCGCGCCGCAGACTTCAACCGGGTTGCACTGCGCCGGATTGACTCGGATCGTGATGGTGCTTCCAGCGGGGAGATTCAATTCCCGGTTCTCGTGCGGGTTTGCACCTAGCACCAGCAGCTCACTCGGATTTGACTGTACGTGATCACGTACACCGTGCTCGACTTCCCGTACTTTCTTTTTCCGCTTGATCGGATTCAATCGTGGAGTCATCACCGCATAGCGATGCTGGCCCTTCACGTAAACGCCCTTGATGAAAGAGCCCTTGCGGGTTGCTTCTTTCTTCACTGCGTCCGCTTTTTTGGCAAAGGCTCCGGAGAACATGTAGCCGTACCCCTCGCCAGCATTTTTGCGTTTGCTCATGCGGCAACCTCGGATACAGTTGTGGGGAAAATAGAAAAGGCCCGACCTTGAATCGGGCCTAACTCAAAAAGGGAGACTTGGGTGGACTCCAGTGCGGAGTTTAGCGCAGGGGTGCGCCCAAATGCAAAACGAATGCACAAATTCACGGAGTTTCTTAAGGTACTTCCCGGATGGCAAACCGTGGTAACCGCGCTGATATTTTTTGTCGGGCTTCCAATCACGGCCTTTATGCTGCTGCGCAAGTGGCTGCACGGGCTGTACGCGAGTGCCTTGGGGCGGGTTGCTATTGCCGAGGATAGGTACGTGGCTGAACTCAAAAGAGAGCACCACGTCCAAAACTTGGTGCTGATGGACAACAGCATCGCGGTGGCGCGAGCCAAACCAAAACTGGTGCCGGAGTGGCTATGGATGCGGTTTATCATCCGCGCTGGGAACTGGCATGAACGCAAGACAAGGCGGCTGAGTTGAGCCATTGACACCTGTGCTGGAGCGTGTAGAATTGCCGCCGCGTTGGGAGCGTGCCCATGCCGCGCCGTAGAGTCACCGTAACCACTACCGATCTTGACGATGAACCACCGCGCCGCCGCCGAGGCCGCGACCCGCTGTACGACGTTGCGCTCTACGTATTCATCGTGCTCATAATCTTCGGTATCTAGCGGGGATGCCACTAAGGAAGCGAGCAATCCCGTCAAAGGAAGGCAAAACCCATGCAATCGCTGAAAACCGCGTTGGTCGTGTTCCTGATGCTGGTACTTTGTACGCAAGCCCCGGCGTCCATCTTGAAACTTTGCGCCAGTCGGATTTGCCGCCATCACTAGTAACTCGCTCGGATTTTCTGCGGGCTTCACTTTCTTTTTCCGCTTGATCGGGTTGGTTCGTGGAGTCATCACGGCATAGCGCATCCCAGAGCGCATCATCACGGCTTTGACAAACGAGCCCTTGCGCTTCTTTTCTTTCTTCACCGCGTCCGACTTTTTGGCAAAGGCTCCCGAGAACATGTAGCCGTAACCTTCGCCAGCGTTTTTTCGCTTTTTGGTCACTTCGATGTAGCCCCCTGCGCCCATAGCAGCCATGTGTAGATGTCACCGATATCATCTGACTTCAGTTGCGACGTATCGCCATCTGTTGTCATCACTTCCATGATGCCCATGATCTCGTTAAGCCGCTCAAGGCTGGTTGGCAGTGGGTTCGTCATAGCTCTTTCACCACTGACGGCAGAACGAAGATCGCCGCGAGTCCCAATGCAAGCCAGATAGCATTCGCCTCAAACCATGCAGTGATGGATTGCGGTTGCGGGGCTGCACCTGCGCCTGCGCCGCCGGGAACCGCCGTCACTGACGCACTGCTTCCGGCTGGCAACTGTCCCGTCACGCTGTAGATCGCATGATCAATTTGCGCCTGCGCGTCGGTGACGTAGCTAAAACCAGGGCCGGATACGCGCACCGTGAGCACGATCGTGGACGGAGAATTCAGCAAGCCTTGACTTTTCTGATAGCCGACTAGGGTCAGTCCGAGTGCTGGCAACGCCGCCGAAACTTTGGCGATAATTTCATCCGCGCTGCTGAAAAAAGCGCCGGGGAGATTGCCTTGATAGGTGATTGTGCTTCCGGTAGGAACTCCGGCCGCACCGCCAGAGGTTACCGCGACCATCATGCTGCCGGGATCGGCTTGCAGAAATGCCGTCAATCCGCCGGGATCAATCCCGCCACTCACCAGGGTCGCGTATCCCTGCGCGGAAAGCGCGCCGTCCGCATAGGCCGCTAGAATCTGGCTGATCTGCGCGCCACTGAATCCGGCTGCTGACAAATCGGCGCTGTCATCACCCATCGCGCCCATGCCGCTCAGTCCGCCACGATGCGCAGCCTGAAACGGATCTGTTTTTCGCACTGCCCGGAAGCCGACGCGCGAGAAAGGCTCGTTGTATGCGACTCTGCTCACCGCTTCCTCCCGCCACCACCAGCAAGCAGTGTCAATCCTAGAATTCCAAGCCCCAGCACCACCACGTTTGGAATCCCGGCCATCAATGTGCTGCCCGTAAAAAATGAAGTCACTGAAGTCGGCGAAGATGCAGCGGACGGAGCGACCACGCGCGGAGCCGGTCCGGGCGTTAACGGCTGCGTTACCTGCGTCGGAGAAATATTGTAGCCACCTGGTTGCGGTACCGTGTTTCCAGAACTGGTCTGCTCGCCGGGATCGGCTGCCATGAAGTCTGCAAGATCATTCGGGGAAATCACCCCGCTGGTTAGAATTGCGTAGCCCGCATCGGACAGACCGCCGCCCGCGTGCGCCGACATGATCTGCTGAATTTGAAGAGAGTTGAATCCGAAATCGAGAAAGGTCTGTGTGTCATCACCGAGCGCGCCCATGCCAATCCCCGCGCCGCGCCATGCCACCATTGGATGCCCGAAATTTTCTCTCATTTGAGCACCAGAAATGCCGCGAGTCCGAGAAGCAAAAGCGGCAGCATGCTTGAGCCGCTTCCGCCGGTCAGCGCGGATTCAATCGAACTCACTGCCCCACTCGCACTCGCTGCCGGCGGCGTGTAGGTCAAGTTGTAACCATCGCGCTGCGCAAGGCCGTATTTATCGCCGTAGGCCGTGCATACATACAGCGTTCCACCACCGCTCTGAAAAACTTTGATCGCATAGAGAATCGTCGGCCAGATCCCATTGCAGCCGTAGCAGCATCCCGCCGTGCACGTCTTGTCACACTTTTTCCCGGAATTGCATGGCGTGGTGACTCCGGGAACATAGGTTCCACAGCTCTGCCCGGCGCCGGAATTGTCAGCGCGGCCGGGTCCGCTCATGTACGGCGCCATGTGCTGCCAGTAAAGTTGCAGCACGGATTCGCATTGGGTAATCGCATCCGCGGCTGAAAGCGTTCCCGCGTTCGCAGCTTGAAAGATCGCCTGCAGCGACCCGTCAAACGCCTGGATTGCAGAAGAAAGCGCCGCATTTTCATTTTTCGCGCCCGCGGCGCGCGCATCGTGCGCAGCCCAGAGTCCAGCGATGACTCCAATCACCGCGCCAACGGCCATGCCGATAGGCCCAGCGGCCGCGCCTACCGCCGTGTCCGCTGCCAGAATTGAAGTGGTGACCGCGCCAGCAATCGGCGCACCCATGCTGATCAGCGCTGGCCCGGCCGGGGCGGCACCCATCCAGCCAAGTTGATTCAGTGGAACCTTCGGCGCGTGAATTGAAGCCGGGTACATCGGACGCGCTGCAAGCTGCGGCATCCATCCCGCTTCGCGCATTGGAGTCACGGGTGCTGCGATCGCGTTCATCGCCGCCCCTTCATCATGAGAAATGCGGCGACCGCTGCCGCGACCAGTCCCCAGTTTGGAAATCCCGAAATCAATTCCTGCGTGGGGTCAGTAAACCAGCTCAAGCCTGTTGAGGTCCCCAGTGCCGGCGTCACTGCGACACAATTTCCGCTCGCGTCATAAGTTCCGGATGCGCACGTCGCCTGTCCAGCCGTCGGCGTCGCCACGGTTGGAGAAGCAATCACGGGGGACGGTTGCGCCGTCGGCAAGTAGAGCGAGTATGGATTGCGAAGATCGGTAACGCACTCGCCGGAAGCGTCAACGGTCTGACCTGGCTGACATGCGGCCACGACTCCGTACTGCTGATTCTGGACGCAATTCCCCGCCGCGTCCTGCGTCTGTCCACCGGGACACGCGCCGTTCGAAACCGGTCCTCGCCGCCAGTTCCACGACGGAGGCGTAATCGGCGCAAACGGTGGCGGAGGTTGAGGCACGGCTGAAGTTGATCCGCCGGACGGACGGAACGGAAGAAATGTAATCGGTGGGCCATCGCATCCCCATGCCGGACACGCGCGGAAAGGTGGAAATACCGGAACCGCAACCGCGCCAAGCTGCTTATACGCGCCTGGCGAAATAGAGAAACCAGCTTGCCGCGGAGAATGTCGCACCCGCACGGTCGGCCCGCCGGCCGTCATCTGCGGCGGAGTTTCTCCGGGCGCGCGATAGATTTTTCCGCTGTGGCTGCCGGGATTCGCAAAATCGTTGGGCATCGCGCCGAGATAGCCGTGGTACTGTCCGCCCGGGGGATTACCGGGGATTCGAAGATTCCAACCTGCGAACGCGAGCGGAAGCGCCGGACGGTAATCGCCAAGTCCATCACAACCGCATTTTCCGCCACATCCGCAGTTCATGAGCGCCCCTTAAAAATCAGCAGCGCGAGAAGTCCGATGCCGACCGGCCAGAGCCAGGTCGGTGCAGCCATCGTTGCCGCAGTGTAACCGCCTGCGGGAAGTCCATAGCCGGGAGTGTTGGGCGTGGTGAAGGAAGCGTAGGGCGAGGTTGAAACCGTCCCAGCCGCGTTCTTGATCGACGTCCCCTGCCCTTCCGCCACCGCCATAATCTGCGGGGTTTCTTGGATGGTTTGCGTCAGTAGAGAACTCCAGTCAATCCCGGAGCCATCGCCAAGCTGTCGAACGTGCATATAGTTGCCGAGCCCGCGCATTCGCGTCATGCCGTTCAAGTCCTGATAGCTGTCGTCGACTAGCGACCAGGTGCGCTTGCGGAAATAATTGGGCGGTTCGATTCCAAACTGCGCACCATAGCGCGCGGCGTCTGCCGCGACCCAGTTTCCAGAACCAGGGGGAATCTCCGCTTCTACATAAACGTGGGAAAATTCGCCGGGATCTGCTGGGTTGGCGGCGATTGTGACCAGACGCGCGGGGTATCCCAGGGCCAGAAGCATAGCGCCCATGAGCATTGAAATGTCATCGCAGTCACCAGCCTTTATTTTCAGGAGTTCTTGGGGAGGGAAAAGCGTTTCTTTGGTCAGCGGGTCTTTGGTGAAGCGGATGTTCGACTGGATCCAGTTGTAAACCGCATGCACTTCCCCGGCTTCGTCATAGGCCGCAACGTGGGCCACGATGTCGCGCGTCTTGCGGACAAAGGCGGCGTCAGAAAGTGCCGAGTCCACCAGCCTGCGCATGAGTTGGATGGTTTGGGCGGTGCCGGCTTCGCCGGAAAGTAGCGCCGCGCGGTATCCGAGTCCTGGTGAGGTTCGAGGTTGCCCGACAAAGACTGGATTCACAGCACACTCCCGTGAAAAAAGAGGTCTCTGGCCCGGTAGTGTGTGCCCGCAGTTTTGCGTGGCCCAGGCCAGATTCCGCTGCCCATCCGAAGCCTGCACAGATTTCCACAGGGTTGCCTGCCGCGTCAATGACTTTGGTACGTACTTCGTGTAGCACTTTGTCTGCACTGAGTGCGTACCGCCGTGCACCACGGAGTACCAAAGTCGGTGCGTTCCACGTGGAACCTTGTAAAAGCTGTGCAAATCGTCTATAAACTGGGGAAGCTGCTACGGTGTGTGGGCGGTAACCCGGTTTATTGTGTGAAAACTGGACCCGACAGCCCGACCGACGCTGGCAGTGTGGTGCAAACCACCGTCACCAAGCGAATTATCCCCGCCGGCGCTGAAAAACAACCAACCTTTGAATTTTGGGAGTATCTCGCCAGCCTGACCTTCCAGGACTGGTCGAAGCACATCCTGTACCTCTACCGCACCGAGCCATGCGGACCGGGCGGCCAGGGCGTTTCGATGGGGAAATTCGTGGACACGTCCGTCATTCCCTGGAACGACCGCGAAGAAGCCGAGATCGCACTGATGCAAAAGTTCGGCGGTCGCATGTTCCGCGTGATTGTGAAGCGCAACAGTGAGCGCATCGGTGAAGGAAAGATTTTTATTGATGCGCAGCCGCGCACACTGGCGGCGCCGCCGTCAGCCGCAGAGCCGCAGCCAGGACAGACGCAAGTATATGGGGTTGCTGGAGGCGAAGGCACAGCGACGGAGCGGGTTGCAAGTCAGGCCATGAGCACGATCGCAGCACAGGAGCCGCAAGGCGTCCGTCTTGCGATGGAAGCCCTCTCTACCACCGCCAACGTTTTGAAAGGCTTTGCCGACCGTCCAGCACCGGCCGCGCCAGCGCCGTCAGAAACCGACAACTTGATCAAGATGATGATGATCAAGATGATGGAAAAAATGATGGATCGATTCGACGCGCCAGCCGTTGCGGTATCTCCGATTCCAGGCGTGAGCGGCGATATGTTCAGCCGATTTTTTACCACGATCATCGAGCGCGGTCTGAATCCGCCAGCCGTAGGCAATGGGGAATCCAAGATCAGCACCGGAACCGAGCTGGTTCGCCAGATGCCGCAGATTGGCAGTTACGTCGTGCAGGCGATGACCGCATGGCAGCACGGCCGCGAAGCCGAGCGGGATATTGTGCTGGCAACGACGCGCGGGACTCCGCCAGGTCCGATTGCGGTTCCGCAGATTCCAGCGCGCGTCCAGCAGAACCCGGTCACCGTTAACGCGCCACAACCGGCGCAGAATCCAACCCCGATCAACGGAGCTGCCGTGGGCAAACCATCGCTGGAATTTGTCGAACAGAAGATCATGGAGCTTTTCAACGCGCCGATTTCCGCCGAAGCCGCAGCCGAAGAAGTGTTGGCTTTCTTGCAGGTGATGGACGGCCCAGCGCCCGCGCCCGGCGAGGTTCCAATGGTTGCGCAGCTGGTCAGCCAGGGCGAAGCGGGACTCCTGACGCTGTTCCAGTTTCGGCCGATCTTGCAGCCCGCCACTCTAAACGCACCCCGGCTGGCAGAGTTTATTCGTGCATTTTTGAAGTACGCGGGAGAGAATGGCGGAGAGGCAGAGCCAGCGATCGCAAAGCCGTCTTTGCCGAATTAAATTTTTCAGAAAGTGAGGCAGTGGAGATTTTGCCAGAGCATCCGGGGTTGCCACGCGAACAGCAGCCCCGGTTAGATTTCTCCACGCCTAACCCAAAGCCAATGGCGACAGCACCAGCAAGCGCAAAGTTTGAAACCAAGTACATCGTCTGTGCTGACTGCGGTACCGAATTTGTTTTCACCGCCAGCACACAAGAGTTTTATGCAGAAAAACACCTCAGCGATCCAAAGCGGTGTAAGCCTTGCCGTGAGGCCAAGAAGCAGTCCCGCGGAGGAAGCCGCTAAGAGTCCGGCGGAACGCATCCGCCACGTCGAGGAGTTGCTGCGCGACTTGTTGTTGGAGAACGACTTTGACCCGGAGCACTCTTTCCTCTGTGGTGACGTGAGTGACAACCTGGAGCAGATCCAGTTGAGGCTTTCGGACGTGGCCGGGAAGCAGGAGCTTTTCGAGTTGTGGATTCGATGAGAATAATTATCCAGCGCCGCACCCAAGACGCTTTTTCAGTAACCGGAGAATTGTTCCTTGCTGATCAGCATGAATGCTGGACACTCGAACCACCGCCCGCGCCGAACACCGTAAAGCCGCGCTGCATTCCGCCTGGAACTTACCCGCTAACAATCCGCTGGTCAGACCGCTTTCAGCGTCTCATGCCGCACGTGGATAACGTCCCCGGATTCACTGGCGTTGAAATCCACTGGGGTAACTTTCCGAAAGACACCGAAGCCTGCACGTTGGTAGGCACGGCACAGGGCAAGGATTTTGTTGGTCACAGCGTGGCCGCATTTGATGTACTCTTTCAGAAATTGCAGGATGCGGTCAGCGCGGACCCGCAGCAAGTCATCAGCTACATTGATCCGCCACAAATTCAGGAGGCTACACCATGAGCTTTATTTCCGTTCTGAAAAAAATCGGGCATGATTTCAAACGTGGCTTGGATGCAATCCTGCCCTGGGTCGAGACGGTTGGCGAGGCCGCAGTAACCACGTTCATCCCCGCGCTTGGCGTCGTTTTCAATACCACCGTCACCGCAATCGCCCTTGCCGAACAGAAGTTTGCCGCACTGGGTCAGCAGACTGGAACCGGAGTGCAGAAGCTAGCCGACGTTCTGCAAATCATGGAACCGGTAATTGCCCAAGCCCTAGCCGACGCTGGCAAGCCGAATGACACCGCCGCAGTGACCGCCTACATCAATTCCGTTGTGGCGATCTTGAACGTTGCGCCCGCTCCGGCTGCACCGGTTGCACCACCTGCTGCACCTGCACCACCTGCTGCACCTGCACCCGTTGCCGGATAGACATACCCCATAGCGAAGGCCGTACCCGCGCCGGATTGGAGCCTGCGAGCTTCACCCGGCGCGATTTTTTGTGACCTTCGTACCCACTGGTAACCTCGCCATCCGCACCACTCCATTGCACAATGTGCCTAGCTGTTGATGTCTGTGCAAAACCGTTCATGGCCTTCCGTAACTAATTGCAGCCACAGGCGGTTAAAATTCCTCTTGACAGCTAAGATATCGTGTTGCACACTGTTGCACATGGTTACACAAAGAAATCCAACTACCGGCGTCCGGTTAACCGATGATGACCGCAAGCTGGTTAAGGTTTTGAAGAAGAAAAAGGGCGTGGGCCTATCCCAGCTGATCCGTCTTGGACTCCGCGCCCTCGCCAAAGAGGAAGGCATCGCGTGAAAAGCTCCAACGCCATCCTCGCCAAGCATCTTGATTCCGTCACGGACGGACTGATTGACTTTGTTGACGCGGAGTTAGAAACCGTGGGGCGGGAAACTTCGGAGGCGCAAGGGATACCGAAAGGGGATCCTTCCGACCGCCCTGTGGAGTACGTGGTGCACGACTTTCCAGCGGAGGTGCGACGGTGAGTTTTGAAGTGATTGATCTCGATACCCAGGAATCTCAGGGCGAATTCGATACGCGCGACGAAGCGCGCGCCTGTGTCCGCTTTAACCGGTTGCGAGCCTACGCAATTTGGGACGGCACCATTCGCGTGGAATGCTGCGACCCATACGACGGTGATGACGACCGCGCGAAACAGGCTCTGGGCCAACCAAACGCATCGGAGGCGGATTGTGGTTGATCGCACCTATACCGTTTTGCGTTCAATTCGAACTCTCACCGAGAAGCGCGAAGTCGCAGAGGCGCAGGGTTTGACTTGGGAGCAGGCGAAAGCCAAATGCGACGAACTCAGCGCAGCCGAACGGTCCGCCAAGCCGAATGAAACAAGTTGGAACCGAGATATTTTTTACTGCCAACTGGAAAAGCAGGCCGTCGCGTGAAAACCATCCGCCATATCCTCGCCTGGTTGCATGATCGCATCCACGCCGCACGGTTCCAGCGCGCAAAAGTCCGCGCCAGCCGTGGCACCAGATGGGACCGACTTCCCCGCGCCGAACGCCGCCGGGTGGCGGTGCGCTCGGGTGTTAGTGCTTCGATCGCCGACACCTGGGCAAAGATTCGTTATCGGGATTTGCCGGAAGGTTGGAGAGAAAAAGTTTTGGAGAACTGCCGATGAGTCTACTGCGAAAACTTTTCTGCTGCCCGGACTGTGGCGATTTCTCTTGGTTTGGTGAGCAGTGCTGGCGGTGTGTGATCGTGGAAGCCTATACCGAGGCCAAGAACGGGCCGTGTAAATTCTGATGGTCTACGTAGACAATCCGAAAATCGCCTACGGACGTATGTTGATGTGCCATATGATTGCGGACACTTCCGAAGAACTTGTAAGCATGGCTAAGAAAATTGGAGTCGCCGTTCGTTGGCTACAAAAAGCCGGTACTCGGCGAGAACACTTCGACGTTTGTTTATCAAAACGGAAGTTGGCCGTCCAAGCGGGTGCGAAAGAAGTTTCTACAAAAGAATTAGTGCGGTTGATGAAGTGAAACGCCTCGAATCCAACAGCCAGGGGAAGTCAGCCCGATGATCGCAACCATTATTGTCGGACTTTGCGCCGCCGCCTTTGGTGTGGCAATCGCGCTTGGCCCGCTAGCACTTTGCAACTGGTGGGATGAAAGGGGACGCCGTGGAACACACACTCATTGAGTTTTTCAAAGCCATGATCTGCTTACTGGGCGTGCTCTTTGTCGCCACAGCAGCAGAGGGTTTCTTGCTGTGGCTTTTTCCGTCTCACTACCCGAACGTGCTCCGGGAAGACGTGCACCGCGAGGAGTTTGACGAACAGTGATTTTAACTTTAACAATCTACGCCGCCGCCATTGCAGGGCTTGCGATCTTTGTGCAGGTGCGGGAATGCTTTGTTGATTCGACTGGCGTCGAGGCCGGACTGGATATCGAAGGATGAAAAACTCTCTCCGCCGTGGTGAATTCTGCCCACTCCATAAATCATTCTTCTGTTGTGGCCGCGAAACTCCGTTCACGCGAAAGAATGCTTCCCAGCGTTTCAAGTCATCGCCCGCCGTGGAGATCATTCAAGACGAGCACCACCCGCGCGGATTCCGGGAGATTTGCAGCCCAGCAGAACTGCGCCGGCGAAAACACGTACTACTGTCTCGTGGAATCAAAGACTGCTTTTACTGCGAAGATCCTCTGACCACGTACCAAGACACCGAGCTTGCCCACAAAGAACCAAAGGGCATGGGCGGAGCGCGACACGATGACCACTGGGACAACTTGGCGTTGGCCCACCGGCTTTGCAATCGGGAGAATGGAAGCAAGAGGCCAGCCGCATGACAACTTCATACCGACTTGCGCGTTTGAAGGTGCTCTGGGAACGCCGGAAGCTCGAAGATAATCCGACTTCTCAATCGTCGCGTGGTCGCACCCGCGGTACGGGGGTAGGAGCGCAGAGCCAGGGCGGAGGAGATACCGCCCTCCCTGTACTTCGCCTAGAGATTAAGCAAGAAGCCGGAATGCTCTACAAACTCCTGCAGCCAGAGTATCGCCGCGCCCTCGCCTTTGATCTTGTGTGGGGAAAGCCACCAGTTGCAACCCTCACGGATGTAGAGCGGAGACTGGTGGGATGCTTTGAGCAGTTGGCGAAAGATCTTGAGCAGCACGATACGAGGCCAGAATGACAAACGCAGCAACAGACGCGAAAGAGCAACTCCGGCGATGGGACGCTGGCGAGACGATTTGGACGATTGAGATGGGCGGACTTGGGCCCGGTTACGAACAATGCATTCAAGTCTTGGCCGTGGAGATCGTGCGGGATGAACTCGGGAAAATGATTCCTAATCCAGCCCCGGCGAAATGGGCAGACCGCACGGTAAGCAGAGTAAACGACAAATGCGGAGCATTCAGCGGCGCGCAGGTTGGAGCGGCGAAGCAGCTTGCGTACAAGTGGCTGACTATCGGCCCCGCTGCCCTACTCGCAGAAGTGGATGACGAACGACACATTCAGGCATCGAGCTTTTGGCCGAGGGCGTCTTGAACCTTATCCGCGTCAATGGCGAGCTTTGCGTGGACAGCACGAATTCCCGCATGAGACTTTTGTTGCAAGCTACCCAGCGCCATACGGATGCTTCTGTATGGCTTAAGGCCATCCGCCGTTTCCGGCAGGAGCTTCAGCAATCCATCGCAGAAGCAACGGATGGTAACCGGGTTGGCCGGACGCGCACAGTTCAGAGGCGAGTGGATGATCTGACAAACACGGGCGCGCCGTGGACGCGAGTGGAATCCTCGCAAGAAAAAAGGCCGGACGGTAATCCGGCCCAAAGGGGTAAACCATGCAACCTGAAACCAGTGTACACCCACCCGTCAAAGCCACCCTTGTCCGCAAACTCGCCCAAGCCTGCAATGCGGTCGGTGGGGTAGAGAAAAAAGGCAAGAGTCCAGACGTTCACTACCAGTGGCTCCGCTGGGCGGAAGTCGCGGCTGCGCTACGCCATGAACTTTTCAAGCGCCGCATCATCGTCACATCCGAAGAATTGGATTGTGAAACAAAACTCTGGAAAGCCATGACCGGAGCGATGTTCCGCCACGTCACGCTGAAAGTGAAATTCACGCTGCGCGATGGCGAGTCCGGCGAGACGCTGGACTTTGTGCACTTCGGCATTGCGATGGACGCCGCCGACAAAGCCATCTACAAAGCCAAGACCGGAGCCCTCAAGTATTTCCTAAAAGGGCTGGGACTCTTGCCCGACGAGCGCGACGATCCCGAAGCCGACGAAACCGTAAACGACCACACCGACCCGCGCCTCTACAAACGCGAGCAGGAATTTGAAGGCCGCACCAAAGGTCAGAAGCGAATCGCCGCCTACCAAATGAGAGCCTTTGACGCCGCCTGCCATAGTTCAGGAAAGACAGCCGGCCAGGTCGCAGAATTTCTGCAAACTACTTTCCGCTGCGCTTCCACTGCCGACTTGATGAAGTCTGAATTTGATCTAGCGATGGCGTGGGCGGCCCGGTCGCAAGCTGACCTAACCGCCATCCTCGCCACCAGCGTCACCGCAGTGCACGAGAAGAAAGCCAACGGAGCGGCGCCGGAAGAAGCGCCAGTGCAAGCAGTAGCAGGAGATTGAATCATTATGGGTGAGCATACCGGCATTTCGTGGACCGACCACACTTTCAATCCCTGGTGGGGATGCACTCGAGTTTCCCCTGGGTGCGATAACTGCTATGCGGAAACCTTGGATAAGCGCGTGGGCGGTGCGCACTGGGGAAAGGATGCGCGGCGCCGCAGGTTTACCGATAAGCACTGGGCGGAGCCGGGCAAGTGGGACCGTGATGCCGAGAAAGCCGGGATCCGCGGGGAAG
>Ga0073928_10005338_pt1 | contig 18120 bp, 15 predicted proteins | sample PaiPotPPA55metaG_FD_76969 | JGI IMG/M metagenome (GOLD analysis project Ga0073928, IMG submission 76969) | Iron sulfur acid spring bacterial and archeal communities from Banff, Canada, to study Microbial Dark Matter (Phase II) - Paint Pots PPA... ... | reverse complement strand
CTCCCACGCCTCGGGGATCATCATCATGATCGCCTGCGCGAGAGAGTATCCCCCCATTACCAGGAACTCGAGCGCATTGTCGAAGCAGGCAGAGTCGCTCTGGTCCTCGTCGATGATCGGGACGAGGCGCTCGATGTCGCGACCGAACAGATGCGACGCAATGCGTGGCTCCCGTACGCGCATCCACGCAAGGTTCCCGCGCAGCGTGTTGATCTCGCCGTTGTGGCAGACCATGCGATATGGATGCGCGCGGGACCAGGTAGGAAACGTGTTGGTCGAGAAACGCGAGTGCACCAGCGCGAATCCGGTCGCGAGGTCAGGGTCCGCGAGATCTGGGAAATACTGTGGCAGCTGGTCGGGCCGAAGGAGGCCCTTGTACACCATCGTGCGACTCGACATGCTGGGCACGTAGCACGCGCTGCTGCCGTACGCTCGAGCGGCGTGCTCTATGCGTTTGCGTGTGAGGTACAGCCTGCGTTCCAGGGCTCGTCCTCGCAGAGTGCCAGCGCCGAGTGCGACGTGACGAATGGCCGGCATGGTGACTCGCGCGAGGTCGCCAGGCGCGCTGGAATCGACGGGGACGTCGCGCCAGCCCAGAACGCTGAGCCCTTCCTCCGTGGCAACGCGCTCGATGAGCGAGCACTGCTCGGCCACGTTTGCGCGGTCGCCTCGCGGCAAGAAGACCACGCCGACGCCATACTCGCCGTCGTCCGGCAGCATGATGCCTGCGTCGCGGAACGCCCGCGCAAGAAAATAGTGGGGCGTCTGCAGCAGGATTCCCGACCCGTCGCCCGTGCAGGGATCGCAGCCCACGGCGCTCCGATGCGCCAGGTTGCGCAGCAGCGTGAGGCTGCGGGCAACGATGCCATGCGATCGCGCGCCGCTCAGGTGCGCGATCAGCCCGACGCCGCAGGCGTCATGCTCAAAACGGGGGTCGTACAGCATGGGGGAATTCGCATGATGTGACCGACTTTCGGCAGGCGCAAGTCTTGGCGCGCAACTCGGCGCCGAGTTAGGCGTCTGTTTATCGTGCGGACACGCTCGGAGTGGCTGGGTCTAGGGTGGTTCAGCAGAGTCGCACACGCGGCGGCCATCGCGTGGGCGGCGTGCGCGCTTGCGCCGGCCTCAATGCCGGCCTTCGGGCCCACTGGTCAACTGACGCGGGTAGCCCGAGCTCTCACCCTGGCGTTCCTGGCCATTACGGCGGTAGAGGCCACGGAGCGAGCGCGGGGAGCCAGACGGGCCCTCTTTGGTGGCATCCTGGCGGCCGCAGGCTGCGCGTTAGCGGAATGCGTCGCCGTCGCGGTATCCCCCGGGGGTCACTGGTCGATCATCCTGCCGGGCGCAGCCCAAGTCAGTCTGCTCGTCGGCGTGGCCGTGGCGCTTGGCTGGCGCAGTCGCGCCGCACGTGCGGATCTGGCGCTCGACGCGCTGTTGCTCATCGTCGCCGCGGGAGTCGTCGGGCTCGCGCTCTCGGTGCCACTCGGTACCGAGCTGCTCGGCGCCGGCCGGCTGGGCGTCGGCGGAGCCGCAGGGATCTGGCGTGGACTACCCGTCGCGCTGCTGATCCTAGTAGGGTTGCTCGTCGCCTCGCGCTCCGCGCTTCTCGGCCAGCGCACAGCGGGGGCGGCCGCGGCCGCCGGACTCGCGGCGACGCTGGCGAGCGAGCTTCCCTGGAGCGCTTTGGTCAGCCCCCTGCTTTGGGCCGCGGCGGTCATCGGCGCGACGCTGGCGATGCAGGGCCGTCCGGGGGCGGCAGATCAGGTGGAACATCTCCACACAAGCACGAGCGGCGGATCGGCCAGAGTGCGCGCGCACTTCATCGTCGCGTCGGCCGCGATAGTGTCCTTTGCGTGCGTGTTGCTGGCGGTTCACGGAGCGCCAAATCCCGCACTGGCCGCAGGCGTGGCGATCTTCGTCGCGCTACTCGCTGTCCGGGTAAGCAGGTCGCTCGCCGTGCAGGAGCGCCAATCGCAGCGCCTGGCGCAGAGTATCGAGGCGGAGCGCAAGATGACGTCGACGCTGGAGCGACATGCGCGCTTGATGGAGACGGAGCGGCTGGCGGCTGTCGGCGAGCTGGTGGCTGGCGTGGCCCACGAGGTCAACAACCCGCTCAGTAGCATCAGTGCGTTCGCTCAGCTCCTCCTACGAGACGATACCTTGACAGCCGAGCAGCGCGACTCGGTCAAGGTGATTCGCTCGGAGACCGGGCGCGCGAGCCAGGTCGTGCAAGATCTGCTGTCGTTTGCCCGGCGCAGCGAGCCGCAGCGTGAGCCTGTGGACGTGAATCATCTTGTCGAGCGCACTGTGCGGCTTCGCAACTATCAGCTCACTTCCTCCAACGTGCAGGCCAATCTGGCTCTGCGCGATGACGTGCCGGCGGTGACCGGCGATGCCCGACAGCTTCAGCAGGTGGTTCTCAATCTGGTCACCAACGCGATTCAGGCCATGGCACCCATGGGCGGCGGCATGCTCGCGGTATCGACGCGGGCCGATGCCGGCGAGGTAGTTCTGGAAATAGCCGACACGGGCCCCGGCGTGCTCCCCGAGGCGCGCGCGCGAGTGTTCGAACCCTTCTTCACGACGAAACAGGAAGGCGAGGGAACGGGTCTTGGCCTCAGCGTGAGCTACGGGATCATAGCCTCGCACGGCGGCACCATCACAGTGACCGATGGTCCGAAGTCGCCCATGCATAACGGCAATTCGCACGGGCCAGGAGCGACGTTTGTCGTGCGGCTGCCCGCGTCGGACGCACCAGCTGCGCGGTCGCGCCACGTGAGTGCGGACCTCCCGGCGTTTCCCGCTCGATCACCGCTGTGCGGGCTTCGCATCCTGTTCGTGGACGACGAGGCGTCGCTGCGGCAGGGTTTCTCGGCGTTCGGCCGCCTGCGCGGATTCAGCGTCGTGTCAGCGGAGGACGGACGCGCTGCGCTTGGGCTGCTCGATGGAACGAGCGTGGACGCCGTCGTCACTGATCTCCGGATGCCGATCATGGACGGCGCATCGCTGTACGAAGCGTTGCGGATCGACCGCCCCGGGCTCGCTGCGCGAACGGTGTTCATTACTGGCGATGTGATAGGACTAGGGCGCTTCACCAGCAGTATGGGCGGCGTCGCACGACAGCCGACACTCACGAAGCCGTTCACTTTCGAGCGGCTCGAGGAGACAATTGTTGGCGTCGTGCGCGGCCGGTCCGTAGGTTAGCGCGGCACCGCAAACGGGAATTGCCTATGGTCCCCCTATTCCCGCGGCGAACGATAGCCTGGAAGGTCGAGGAGCCTGCTGCATTTCGACGGCTAACTCTGTCGGCGGCAGAGATCGGGCTGCTGACTGGCGTGGTCCTGCGACTGGCTCATTCGCTCGTCATGACGCGTGCAGCGGCATCGAGCCTCACCTGGGTTGTTTGGTGGTATATACTGTTCGCGCTCATCCTGTTCGGTGCGGCTGCCGCACATCTGGGGAACTACCCGGTGCGGCATTGGGGCTGGCGGGCCCCTCTGTTTGCGCTGTACGAGTCCGCCGGCGAAGTCGTTACGAGCCTGGTGCTCATTGCCGCGCATCGCGAGCTGTGGGGATCGGCGCGAGCCGGTTTCGCCGATTGGCCGTCGATTGCGATATCTATCCTGCTGTGGCGAATGCTCACCATTTGCTCCTTCACACTGGTTCTGGCTGGCGTCGTCCAGCTCGTACGAAGCATCCTCGATCGCCACGACCGGCAAACGGAGGCGGCGCACCCGCCCGCTTCCGCGTAAGACAGCTCGACGGTGCCACGCCCGTCTAACGGCCTGGCGCCCGGCGCCGGCTGGGTGCGCGTGCCGGCGAGCACGTCGAATCTGGGCTCGGGTTTCGACTGCATTGGCCTAGCGTTGGCCCGCTACCTCACGGCGGAATTCGTGCCCGGTGGCACAGCGGGTACGACCCGATTGGAGCGACAGGGAACACTGCGCGCCATTGATCGGGTCGGGGACCACGACGACATCTTTTTTCGCGCGTTCAGGAAGCGGCTCCGCACGCTCGGTATCGCGCACCCCGGCGGAAGCGTCACAATCGACTCGGAGATTCCCGTCGGTCGAGGACTGGGATCTTCGGCCGCAGCTGTCGTTGGCGGATTGGCGCTCGCATCGGTCGTTGCGGGTGAGCCGGTGCCACGCGAGCCCGCCGCCGTACGCGCCGTCCTTGCAGACGCGCTCGAGTGGGAGTCGCACCTCGACAACGTTGCTCCCGCGCTCATGGGCGGCCTCGTAGGCGTTGCACATGACGGCTCGGGCGAGCCTCACGCCTTTCGCCTGCCATTGGCTGCAAGTATCGCGTTCGCTTACGCGGCGCCGGGAGTCGAGCTCGAGACCACTAAGGCGCGCACCGCGCTGCCGCGCACAGTTCCTTTCGGCGATGCGGTTCACAACCTCGGTGCCTTGGCTGCGCTTACGACCGCGCTTGCAACGGGAACCGCGGAACTGGTTGCGCTCGGCCTCGCGGACAAGCTTCACGTTCCGTATCGACTGCCTCTGATCCCCGGCGCGGTGGAAGCATTTGCGGCCGCCCGCTCCGCGGGCGCGTGGGGAGTCACGATATCGGGTGCAGGATCCGGCGTGATCGCGCTCGCGGCCCCAGACCGGGCATTCGACGTAGCCGACGCGATGGCCGCCGCATTCCGCACGGCGGTGGGCCCCAGTGGCGTTGTGTTCTTCGCCGTGCAGCCGGATCTAGTGGGAGTGACCGGGGGGCAAGGATCGCGGAAAAGCTCTTAACCGGATAGCTGCAGGTCGTCACAGGTTACGCCAGTTACGTCCCCCGTCGGTTGCAGACGCGCTACTGGCTCGGCGGCGGCGGGCCCGGGCTGATGCAGCTCTCCCCGTGGTTTCGCTGGCAGTCGTCGTACCCCCGCTTGTTGATACCCCACATGGTCTGGGCCTCGCGAACATCCAGGCTGCGCCGCTGCCGCATGAGATAAGCCGTGCGTTCGGCGGAGTTGTGAAAGAGGAGCCCGGCTGGATCGTCCGACCCCATGCCAAATCTCAAGCGGCCGCCAATTACCAGGTCATGCTCGGCTTGATTTCTGAAGCCGATGTTGTTGGTTGGATCACGCAGCCACCTCGCGAAGTATGCGGCCTGCGGGTCGCCCTGCGCGCCGCCACCGGCGCGATTGAACCATTCGATCGCGCTCGCGCGGTTCTGCGGCACACCGATGCCGAATTCGTACGCTCGGCCCAACAGGAACTGACAGCGCTTGTTGTTCAGGTCCGCTCCGGTTTGGTACCACCGGGCAGCCTGGATCCAGTCCTCGCTCACGCCGGTGCCGTTCTCGTACATGAAGCCAAGGTTGCAATCGGCGGCCGGTGCGCCAAGGTTGGCGGCCCGAGCGTACCACTGAGCCGCTAGGACGTAATTCTGCGGGACGCCCTCGCCGTACTCGTATTGGTATCCGATCTGAATCTGAGCTTGGGAGTTCCCCGCTTGCGCAGCGGCGAGGAATGGCCGCACGGCACCCGCTTTGTCGCCGGCCATGTAGAGTTTCTTCCCCTGCTCGAACGCATCCATGGCCGGCTCCAGTCGTGCTTTCGGTGGGCCGCCCCGATCTAGCGCGGCCAGCACGTTGAGGGCTTGGCCATTGCCCTGCGCGGCCGCGAGGTGCAACCACTTCCGCGCCTCGTTCTGGTCTTTTGGCACACCCAGACCGTCCAAGTACATGAGTGCTAGATCGGTCTGGGCGTTCGCGAAACCCTGCTCGGCCGCCTTGCGATACCACTGCGCTGCCTGCCCATAGTCTTGCGCGACGCCCTGGCCGTGCTTGTAGAAATAGCCGACATAAGCCTGGGCCGGCGCATAACCGCGGTCGGCGGCGACGCGGAAGTGGCGCACGCCTTCCGCAACGTCTTTGGGCACGCCACGGCCGGTGGCGTAGTAGAAGCCGAGGCAGTACTCGGCAGTTGCGTCACCCCGCGCGGCGTGCTGTTGTGCGTCTTGCGGGCTGGATTGTAGGCACTGGTCGAAGTCGCTCTGGGCGCCCGCGCTCACTGCCACGAAGCATGACAACGCCGCAGCTACAACCCACTGTCTCATTACTTGACCCCCACCTGAGCGTTGCTGGGCGTCAGAACCCTAGAACCTTCGCGACGGCGTCGACGGTCGCCGGCGTCGGAGGCGTAGCTTCGTCCAACTTGGGAGCGCACGCCGGGTCTTTGAGCCCATGACCGGTGCACACACACACACAGCGACTCGCCGCGTCGACGCGACCCGCTGCGACGCTCGCGCGAAGGCCGGCGATGCCAGCCGCCGACGCGGGCTCGCAGAAGATGCCCTCTCGCCGCGCGACCTCCCTATAGGCCTCGAGAATCACGTCGTCAGTGACGGCGAGAAACTCGCCTCCGGACTCACGAGCAGCGGCGACTGCCGAGTCCCAGCTCGCGGGGCGACCAATCCGGATGGCGCTGGCAATAGTCTCCGGCGAATCTACGGGATGACCAAGGACAAGCGGGGCGGCGCCGGCGGCCTGCGCGCCGACCATCACCGGCATCGTCGAGATATGCCCGGCTTGGGTGTAGCGCCGAAAGCCCAGCCAGTATGCGGAAATGTTGCCACCGTTACCGACCGGAAGCGCCAACACATCGGGGGCCGTGCCCAGCGAGTCGCATATCTCGTAAGCAGCGGTCGCCTGACCGGCGATGCGATGCGGGTTTACCGAGTTGACCAACTCGACGGGATAGCGTTCTCCCAGGAGCCGGGCGACATCCAAGGCGGCATCGAATCCGGCATCGACCACGACGGCCTTCGCGCCATAAGCCAGTGCTTGCGCGATCTTGGCCGCCGAGACACGCCCGTGCGGTAGCAGCACGACTGCAGTCAGTCCCGCGCGCGCCGCATACGCGGCCGCGCTTGCCGCGGTGTTGCCTGTCGAAGCGCACACTATCGTCCGCGCTCCGCGCTCGAGCGCCTTGGCAACCGCGACTACCATCCCACGATCCTTGAATGATCCCGTGGGATTAGCCCCCTCAAATTTTACGTATAGCTCTTCGACACCCACCCAATCCGCCAATCGTGGGACGGGGATGAGCGGCGTGTCGCCTTCGCCTAGCGCGAGCGACGGCGTGGCCGCGGTAACAGGGAGGAAGCGGGCGTAGCGCGCGAGCACTCCGCGCAGCGCCGGAGACAATTCTGTCGTCACCTAGCCAAAAACAAACGCCCCCAGCCCGGCTCGCGTCAAGAGCCGCCGCGCTTGAAAAATTGTACGGCTCGCTCGTGCTTTTCGGCGGCCGCGCGCGTCGCAAACGTTCCGAGATTGCGCCGCTTACCGGTCTTGGGGTCCTTCTTTCTCGAGTACAGCCGAAACTGGCCCGATCTGAGCTTCCGAATCATGCGTCCCTCCAGTCGTGATGCAGATGCCTCATCGTATCGTGTAGTCGTAGATGCATATCCGGCGCCCGGCGGCGCCCAAGGGGCGCGGGCGATTCGAGCAGAGTCGTAGATTTGGTTGTTGTGAGCGACTCGCGCGCCATCCTAGTCACTGGGGCTGCGGGCTTCATCGGAGCCCGGTTCGTAGAATCGTGCGCGGCCCGGGGAATTCCGCGTATCTCAGTCGATGCGCGCCGCCATTTCGCCGAACGGCCAGAGCACCGTGGCGTAGACTTCGGCCAAATCGTCGATCGAGACGAGCTGTTCGACTGGCTGAACAAGGACCAACCGGAGCTGAGAGCGATCGTTCACCTCGGTGCCTGTACCGACACTCGCCAGATGGACGTCGCGTACCTGTCTCGTGTGAATGTCGAGTATTCGCGCATGCTATGGCAATACGCGACGACCGCACGCGTGCCGCTCGTGTACGCTAGCAGCGCCGCCACCTACGGCGATGGCGCGCTAGGGCACGCCGACGACGAATCGGTGATTCCGCGCCTGCACCCGCTGAATCCGTACGGGGATTCCAAGCAGCAGTTCGATCTGTGGGCGCTCGCCGAGGACCGTGCCGGTAGGAACCCTCCCGCGTGGTGCGGGTTCAAGTTCTTCAACGTGTATGGGTTTGGCGAGCGCCACAAAGGTCCCATGGCTAGCGTGGTGCTGCACGCCTTCGACCAGATTCGAAATACGGGCGTAGTCCGCCTCTTCCGCAGTCACCGTCCGGATTTCGCCGACGGCCATCAAGTGCGCGATTTCATCGATGTCAACGACGTCGTGAACGCGCTTCACTTCGCCCTGGATGCGAGTGTCCCGCGCGGCATCGTCAATCTCGGCACCGGCGAAGGCCGCACTTTCTTGGACGTCACTCGGGCCACGTTCGACGCCCTCGGTGCACCCGTGCGCATCGAATTCATCGACACGCCGCCGGACCTGCGCGAACGGTATCAGTACTTCACACAGGCCACGACGGCCAGGCTTCGGTCAATCGGCTATGCCGCGCCCTTCACGCCCGTGGAGCGCGGCGTTCGCGCCTACGTTCGGCGGCTCACCGAAACGGCGGACTGAGGGACGTTTATGCGGGGCTTTGTGCTTGGCTCTGTCTCTCTAGTCGTCATCGCCGGCGCGGTCATCGGGATGACCGCCCGAGAGCGAGCGGTCGCGCGTCAGCGGCGTGCGACCACATACTCGGGTTACGTGGTCAATCCGCCACGTGCTCTCCCGCCCGTAACTCTGCTGGACAGCGCGGGCAAGCCCGTGATTCTGTCGAGAGTCGGTGCGCCCGGCGTCGCAATCGTGTACTTCGGGTACAGCCACTGCCCGGATGCCTGCCCTACAACGCTCGCGGATTGGCGCAGGATAAAACAGCAGCTGGGCGCGGATGCGCGGCGTGTGAGATTCGTGTTCATCACGGTTGATCCCGCGCATGACACGCGCCAGGTGCTGCGGGACTACCTCAAACAGTTCGACCCGGAGATCGTCGGTCTGACGGGTACCAAGGCGGCACTGGATTCGGCGCAAAACGCGCTTCTCGTACAGGAGCTGGAAGACAATCCGATGAGCCTCGATGCGCACGCCGAAGGGTTCGCGCACTCGGTGTCTCTGTCTCTCGTTGACGCGGCTGGTCGTCTGCGAGTGGCGCTTCCTGTCCACTCGTCAGCCCATATCGCCGTGAAAGACGTGCGACTGCTTTTGGCGGACACCCTTTACCGCGATGGCCGCATGTAGTATCGCAGCAGCGCGTAAATAGTCAGCGGTTGGCCCGGCGTCACCTGCCCGCCAGACTCGAGCTCCCGATACTTGACGTCAAGCAAGTTGCGCAGCCCCACGAGCACCTGGGCGCGGTCGTGGATCCTAATTCCGCCCGCGATGTTGAGGAGCATGTATCCCGGACGCAGAACCCCCTTCTCCTCGAAGGGCGTGTATGGCCCCGTGAAAATTGCTCCGAGCTGGGCCAGCCACAGCTGGCCAGGCACGTTGCCGTCGATGGCCGCGGCACCGACGTATTTCGACGTGTTGAAAATTGGCGAGTGCGAATAGTCGACGCCGTCGTTGGGATCGACGAAATGGGTGTAGAAGGCGTGCAGAATCGTGAAGTCGGTATTGGCGGTCACGCCGGGCGCGATGGTCGCTCGACCTGACACGTCGAGTCCCGTGCGCCGGCTCTGACCCCCGCCGATCGATCTGTTGAGGGCGGGGTCGAAGCTCTGTTCGTTGCTGACGTCCATCCGGAAGAGCGATGCGTCAACGGAGAATGGATCGTCTCCCAGCTTGAGACCCGTCTCGTAGTCCCACACGGTGATGAATGGCAGCGTCGGATCGCTTATGACACCATCGGTTTGCCGGAACCCACGCGACACGTTCACGAAGAGGCCAATGTCCGGCCGCACCACGTCAACCAAAGGGTGAACCAACAACCCCGTCTTCGGCGAAAAGATGCCTTTGCTGTGCTGCGAGTCGTACAGCTGGCCGACCAGCAGTGCGCCCGACGAATCGGTGCGCGGCTGCCGCACGGCGCTCGATAGTTGATCGATGCGGCCGCCGAGATCGAGCCGCGCGTAGCGGCTGAGGTCGAACCCGCTCTGCAAATAGATCCCGCCAGACGTTTGGCGGGCCGGGTCGGCCAGGACGAGCGGCGCCGAGTCTACGCGGAAGCCCGTGGACGATTCCGCATAGTTCTCGTAGTGCGCGTGGGCATAGCGCACGTCGCTCCCGAGAGTCACGTCGACGCCTGCAACGGCGTACGTCAACGCGCTCGTGCCGCCGATGCCGTAGCGTCCGTCGTACTCGCGCGTCTCGGCGCCTGTCCCCTCCGTCAACCCGCCAAGGCCAGGTGGTGAGCTCAGCCAGAACTGCCACGTGCCCTGCTGAGAGTAAAGCGTGGTACGCCATTCGAGATCCGGTCGCAGAAACGTTCGGATACTCACGTGCTCCTGCGCATGCCGCTTGAATCCGCCGTCTCCAAAGTTCGAGACGAAGTTGAAAGCGCCCCTGTTGTACAGCGTGGTGTCGAGAAATCCCGGGGAATCGTAAGACGTGAGATACCCGTCGGCCGCCGCGTCGACCGTGGTCTCGGAGTCCAGGTCGTGGGTGAGGGCGGCGTGCACGTGGCCGTATTGATTACCGCTGTGCGTTCGCCAACCATCTTCCCGGTAGCCTTGTATGGCGAGCACGCCCCCGGCCGTGCCGTGATCGAAGCCCGCGATCGCATACCCCTGGCCGGCACCGAACGAGCCGCCGCCGCCCGCGATCTCGACGCCGTCGTATTTGGTCAGCGTTCTGACGTTCACTGCACCGCCGAATGCGAAATTGCCATATAGCGCGCTCGTGGGACCTCGCAGCACGTCCACGCCGGTTATTACCTGAGGGAAAAGGAGATTCAGGTCGTTGTATCCCTCGGCGTGACCGTTGACCGGTTCGTTGTTCGGCACGCCGTCCACGTATAGGGCGACGTCGGTCGAGTGATCCGAGCTGAATCCACGGATCGAAAGGTCGGATGCGAAACCCGGGCCCTGGCCCTGCTCGTGCGCCTCCAGACCTGCCGTCTGACGGAATAGATCCCACGGCGAGTTCGCCGGGGTGATTGTGAGCTGCAGAGTATCGACGTGAATGACCGACACCGGCTCGTTGCGGTCGACCGGCGTGGCCGTGATCGTTACCTGGGCGATTCGTGGGGGCGGCCGATGGCGCGCGATGGAGTCCGCCAACACCGAATCGCGTCTTCTCGAGGAGTCTGCGGGAGCGGACGTGCCCCTCTCAGGTAATTGCGCTGTCGCGCTACGGCTGGCGGCAAGCAGAGAGAGGAGCGCGACGAGTAGCCGCGGAAGCAGGATGCGCAGCGAGTGGTGCGATGCAAGCCGCGGCGCCGCGGGAAAGCCGGCGCGCGCGAGCAGTGGAACGAACATGATCGGTCTCCGTGCCGAGTGGACGCGCGGAGCCGTGGGATACGCTCCGCTAGCGGCGCGCTAAGCGCGCCGGCCCAACTCAACCCCTATGTGGGGCTAGACTTGCCGGGACGGAGGTCCGAGCGAAGGCGGGAGAACGAGATCCGGTCGTGCTAAGCGCGGTGTTTCGTCGACCTCCGCCATCGTAGGCCGGATGACGACGACGGGAACCACCGGAAGCGCGACTAGGCGCTCTGGCGTGACCGTGAGCGCCGCTGTGCAGAAGCAAGCCCCGATGCAGCAGCACTGATGCTGCGCGGGATCGGATTCGTGGTGCGATCCGGGACTAGTTCCGTGTCCATGGTGCTCGGCGTGGGACCCATGCATGTGGCCAGCCACTGAGTGGTCTGCAGCGCCTGCGCCATGCACGGGGCAATGTGCGTGCAATCCCGCGGGGTCCGTCATATTGAACGCGAGCCAGGCCGCCATGACGGCCGTAGCGATGCGACTCAACGTGGATCGGCGCACCCGGGCAATTTAGCACTCGCCACAGATATATATTTCTTCGAGTGTCTTGGGATTTGTCTTCACAACGGAGTTTTGACGCATGTACGATGAACGCTTGGTAGCGCCGATGCGGCAGGATCTGACCCGCTTGGGAATTGAAGAGCTTCGCACGCCAGAAGTTGTGGACTCGAAGCTGCGTGACAAGGAAGGGACGACGCTTGTGGTCGTGAATTCAGTGTGCGGCTGCGCAGCCCGCAATGCCCGCCCGGCAGTCGCGCTGGCACTGCGTCACGCGACCAAGCCCGATTATCTCACCACGGTGTTCGCCGGCCAGGATGTGCCCGCGACTCAGCGCGCTCGGTCGTACTTCACTGGGTACGCGCCATCATCGCCTCAGATAGGGCTGCTCAAGGACGGCCGGTTGGTGTTTATGCTCGAGCGACATGACATCGAAGGGCGCTCTGCCGAAGAGATCGCGCAGGATCTCGTGGCGGCTTTCGACAAACATTGCACGCAAGCGACGCGCGCCGTCGCCTGAGCCACACGAGCTAGCGCGCCGGGGCAGCCGAGTCTTAACGGACGCCCACTTCGTCCAGGTGGTTCAACAAATCGGCCGGGTCCTGGTAGACCCGGTATGCTCCCGCCCTCTCGAGCTCGTCGGCGCCGTAGCCGCCAGAGAGTACTCCCACGCCGAGCGTCGGTGCGCGGCGGGCGGCTAGCATGTCCCAAACGCTATCGCCCACAACTACCGTGGCGGCGATCGGGACACCAAGCCATTCCGCGGCGGTGCGAAAGAGGTCGGGATCTGGCTTGGCGTGGGCGACGTCATCTCGCGAGACGACAGTCGCTGTGGCCGGCAGGTCTAGGAGTGCGAGCGTCGGACCAGCGCTCTCACGACGGCCGCTGGTGGCGATTGCCCATGGCACTCCGGCCGCGGTCAGTGACGCGAGCAACTCCCGCGCGCCCGGCAGCGGCCGCACATCGGGGAGCAGGCGTGCGTAAGCCTCGGCATGCTTCCGGGTGGCCTCGGTTACCTCTTTGGGCGCCAGCCGGCGACCCATCTCACGCGCCAGGCCCTCAGCCAGGAGGCCGCCGCTCATGCCGACCCGCCTGTGGATACGCCATGTCGAGAGCTCTATTCCGATCGCCGCCAGGCCTTCTCGCCAGGCGAGCACATGTTGATACACGCTGTCAACCAGAGTGCCATCGAGATCGAACGCGAATGCTATGGGGTCGGCCATAGTCACCGAAGTATGAGCGCGCCGAGGGTGCAGGTGAACTGCCAGGCCGGGCGCTCGACCCTGTGGACCCTTGGCCACTCGACCCTGGCCATCGACGTGCTGCTGGCGAACCTGACGCGGAACGGCATCGAGGCCGTCGCCGACGTTCGAAGGTTTCCCGGGTCGGTACGTAATCCGCAATTCGGAGCTTCAGCGCTCCAACGCTCGCTAGCTGCGGCGGGGCTCGCGTACCGTCCGATGCCCGAGCTCGGAGGTCGCCGCACGCCAAGACCGGATTCGCGTAACACGGTGTGGCGGAACGCCTCGTTCCGCGGATATGCGGACTACATGGAGACGCAGGCGTTCGACGAGGCGGCTGCGCGGCTCGCGGCCGTCGCACGCGAACGCGCGACGGCGGTCATGTGCGCCGAAGCGGTATGGTGGCGGTGCCACCGCGCACTCATCGCGGATGCGTTTGCGGTATCGGGCTGGCGGGTGCTCCACATTGGCGAGGGTGGCCGAGTGAACCCTCACCCTTTCACCGCAGCTGCGCGGAATGTGGGCGGCCGCGTGTCATATCAGGAGGACGGCGAGACTTTGCGTCTCTTCTGATCTACGGCTGACCTACGGCGCGCGTACCCACCGAATGACTTCTCGCAGCGTGGGCCGCTTGCCATACATGAGAAGCCCGATGCGATATACGCGTGACGCGAACCAGATTGCTGCCGCGCACGAGGCCGCGAGACCCGCCAGCGACAATACGACCTCGGGCCAAGGGACTTGCATCACGCTGAGCCGAAGCGGCATCAAGATCGGCGCCGAGAATGGCACCCACGATGCCACCCGGGCCACGGGCTCGTCGGGGCTCAGCAGCACGGGAATCACCAGCGCGACAGTGCTGACCAGAAGAAGCATCACTGGCAGCGTCGCCTGCTGAGCGTCTTCGGGATTATTCACGGCGGCTCCCACGGCCGCGAACAACGCCGCGTAGAAGAAGAATCCAAGTAGAAAGAACAGAAGTAGCAGGATGCCGGCGCCCATCGTCACACCCGGCAGCGTGATGGGCACGTCTGAGACTCCCACAGCGCGCAGAATCGGTCCGCGTGCAGCAAACAAAGCCACCGACGCTGTCATCCAGATGATCTCCTGCGTCACGGCGACGCTCCCAACCCCTAGCACCTTGCCGGCTAAAAGCGTCTCGGCCGGCACGCTCGATATGATTACCTCGGCGACGCGCGTGGTCTTTTCTTCCATTACGCCTCGCAGCACGGCCTGTCCGTAAAGCACAATCATCATGTACAGCACGAAGGCGACTACGTAGCCGAGCACGGCGCTGGACGTGCCCGAAGCGCCTAGGCCGCGATCGGTCACCCGGTCGGCCTTCACCGTCAACGGCAGCGTTGTCAGCGCCCGAATCCGGCGAGGCTCGAGTCCCGCACGCTCGAGGCGCACCGTGAGCACGGCGTCCCGCACGGCAGTCGTGATACGATCGATATCGGGGAGCGACGAGGCGTTCCGTCCGGCATATCGGGCTCGGATGCCTGCCATCGCGCTGTCATCGAGGACGAGGTATCCTAGGCGGTCGTGGTTCGTGACTCTCGCGAGCGCGGCGCCCTCTGCCTGCCGAAGTGAACCGGGCGAGATGACTTGCACTTCCGTAATCGCGGTGTCTCCGGCGATTCCGCCTCCCAGGTTCTCGGCAACGCGGCGGCCCAATCCCACCGACGTGGCGTCGAGCACGATCACATCGGACAGGTTTGGTGACGTTTGCGCACGCTGAGTCAGGGCGACCTGGCCGATTGCGATGCCACCGAATACGAGTGGTCCCGCAATGGTGGCGAAGAGAAACCATTTCGATCGGACGCGCTCCAGGTATTCGCGTCCGAACACGACCCAAAACTTGCGCACTTGGCCCGGCTACCCGTGACCGGAAACGCCGGCCTCGACCCCCGTCGCGCCAACCTGTTCCAAGAATATGTCGTACAGAGATGCTTGCTCGGTCACCACACGTTGGATGGGGGGACCTCCGTACCGCGCCTTCACGTCGGCGACGGTGCCGTCCAGCACTTTTTCCCCTCGTGCAATGATGCACACCGCGTCACACATCTTCTCCGCGTTCTCAATGATATGTGTGCTGAAAATCACGGTCTTGCCGCGTGCGCGAAGCTCCTCGACAGAATCCTTCAAAGCCTGCGCGTTCACGGGGTCGAGCCCGCTGAACGGCTCATCGAGGACGATGAGCTCCGGGTCATGCAGGAGAGTCGCAATGAATTGAACCTTCTGTTGCATACCGCGCGATAGCTCATCGACTTTCGCCAGCCCCCAATCCCGCTCTGACGTTCTCAGCGCCAGCCGCTCGAGCCATTCGTCGATGCGCCGGTCGGCATTCCGCGCGGAGAGACCTTTGAGCTGCCCAAGAAAACGGAGCACCCGGCGCACCGGCATTTTCTTGTACAGCCCCCGCTCCTCGGGGAGATACCCCACGCGATCCATGAGCCTAGGCGCGGTTTTGGGCTCGCCGAGGAGGCGTATGCTTCCAGCGTCAGGGGCGATGATATTGAGCAGCATTCTGATCGTCGTCGTCTTCCCGGCGCCGTTAGGCCCGAGGAGACCATACACGGTTCCAGCGGCAATGCTGAGCGACAGGTCGCGAACGGCGACATGACCGTCGTACCGCTTGACGACGTGCATGACCTCGACGGCGGGCGTTGGCACGCCGTAAGTTGTCGCGTGCGCAGCGGCCTGGCGAGCATTCTCCGGAGAAGCGGGCTATGGGGATAGAGGCGCCGTTGGGCCGAGACGCTTTGGTCATCGGCTCCGGCCCCAATGGGCTTGCGGCTGCCGTTGCTCTGGCTCAGGCGGGCAAGAAGGTGGCCGTGCTCGAGGCGCAGGCCACGATTGGCGGCGGTGTCAGGTCCGCGGAGCTGACGCTGCCTGGCTTCGTGCACGATCTGTGCTCTTCTGTTTATCCGTTAGCAGCTGGCTCTCCGTATTTTCGGACCCTGCCGCTCGACCGCTTTGGGCTGCAATGGATTCAGCCGGCTGCAGCGCTGGCGCACCCGTTCGACGACGGGACTGCCGTCGTCTTGACGCGGTCGATCGATGAGAGCGCCGCGCAGTTCGGCCCCGACGAAAAAGCAGTCAAGAAATTGATCGGTCCGCTGGCTCGATCCTGGAACGAGCTGTCCGAAATGCTTCTCGCGCCGCCGCGAGTGCCGCGCCAGCCATTCGCTATGATGCGCTTTGGCTGGATGGCGCTACGCCCGGCGACGCTGCTGGCACGCGGGATATTCAGAACGCAGCGTGCCCGTGCGGTGCTCGCCGGCATGGCGGCGCACTCGATCGTTCCACTCGAGTGGGTATCGTCGTCGGCTGCTGGGCTCGTACTCTGGGCGTCTTGCCACAGCGGCGGGTGGCCGTTCGCGGCTGGTGGGTCGCAGTTCCTGACTGATGCGCTCGTCGGTCTCTTGCGATCGCTCGGCGGCGACGTCGTTCCGAGTTATCCGGTTACGAGTTTGGACCAGCTGCCTCCCGCGCGTGCCGTTCTTTGTGATATCACTCCCCGGCAGCTCGTGTCCATCGCCGGTGGTCGAATAACTGGTCGAGACCGTCGAGCCCTCGCGCGATATCGCTACGGTCCGGGCGTGTTCAAGGTGGATTGGGCGCTGGACGCGCCGGTCCCTTGGAACGCTCCCGACTGTGCCCGTGCCGGCACCTTGCACTTGGGGGGTACGCTGGAGGAAATCGCCCGGGCCGAGCGGGCGCCGTGGCAGGGCAGGTACGCTGAGCGCCCCTTCGTCCTGTTTGCGCAGCCATCACTGTTCGATCCCACCCGTGCTCCGGCGGGACAACACACGGCGTGGGGGTATTGTCACGTGAGCAATGGCTCGACGGTGGACATGCTGGAACGCGTCGAGCGGCAGGTCGAGCGGTTCGCTCGGGGCTTTCGGCGACACATACTGGCTCGCTCCGTCATGACTCCGGCTGATCTCGAGGCACACGACGCGAACCTGATCGGAGGCGACATCGCGGGCGGCGCCATGAATCTGCGGCAATTGTTCACGCGACCGACGGCGCGTCTGTACGCAACAAGCGCCGATGGCGTGATTCTCTGCTCGTCATCGACGCCGCCCGGGCCGGGCGTTCACGGCATGTGCGGCTATTTCGCCGCTCAATACGCGCTGCGAAAGCATTTTAAGACCAGCCGTTCAGGCTGAGAAGCGTGGTGTACCGAATGGTCTCCGTCGTGGTTATCGTTAGCGCCCGGTAAATCTGCTTGGAGGTTGCGTGGTCCGTACGCCGTTACGCATTGCTGGTATCGTGCTCGTTTTCCTTGTGGCGGCCATCGTGCTCGCGACCGCCGTCGTCTATGCGGCGAGCACCGTAAAGCTGCATCACCGATACGCGCTACCGACGCACTCGCCATTCGTCGCGCCGACCGACCCAGTCGCGATCGCTCGCGGCGAGCACTTGGTCAAGGCGATCGGCAAATGCGCCAAATGTCATGGCTCTGACCTGTCGGGAGCGGTCTTCATCGACGGCGGACAGGCATTTGGCGTGTTCGTCGCCCCGAACCTCACGCGCGGCGCTGGCGGCTTGCCGTCTGACTGGACAGACGCCGACTACGAGCTAGCGCTGCGCCACGGGATCACTCGCGATGGGCACGGGCTCGTATTCATGCCGTCGAAGGAAATGAGTTCCTTTAGCGACGAGGACCTGGGCGCGCTCGTCGCGTATCTCAAGCACGTGCCGCCGGTCGATCACATGCCTCCAGCGACTCATTTGGGACCCATTGCGCGTATGCTCTTTGTGGCGGGCCAGCTTCCTCTGATAGATGCCGACAAGATCGACCAGAGCGCTCCGCATAAACCGGCGCCGCCGCCGGGGCCGACCGCTACGTACGGGGCCTATATCGCCAATATCGGTGGCTGTACCGGGTGTCACGGGCCCGGCCTCTCTGGTGGTCACATTCCCGGCACGCCGGCGAACTTCAAGTCCCCGGCTAATCTCACCCCGGCGGGCATCGGATCGTGGACCTCGGCTGATTTCATGCGCGCACTACGCGAAGGGGTCCGGCCAGGCGGCGTCCAGATCGACACCTTCATGCCGTGGCAATACACGCG
>Ga0073928_10005337_pt1 | contig 18120 bp, 12 predicted proteins | sample PaiPotPPA55metaG_FD_76969 | JGI IMG/M metagenome (GOLD analysis project Ga0073928, IMG submission 76969) | Iron sulfur acid spring bacterial and archeal communities from Banff, Canada, to study Microbial Dark Matter (Phase II) - Paint Pots PPA... ... | reverse complement strand
GGGGTCATGATCAATTTTCTTGCGCCGCCTCTGGCAAACGCGCTCCCGGAGTGATCCTCATACAGGGCAAAGATCGACTGAATCCCATCCTGGTAGCCCATCATGGGATCTCCCCAATAAGCCTGCAAATCGCCCCACGGTATTGCGCTGCCGCCTGAACCGTGAAGTCTGAGCCACAGGGGAAGCTTCGTCCCACCGGAAATCGAACAACAGGAGGGTCTGCGACTCGGAGCGCTGTTCGAGACTTGAAGAACCGGAGCAATGGGTGCGGGCGACTCCTGCACCGCGATTGCCAAAGAATTGCTGGTCGAAAGAGAGGAAGGTTGTTGGGCGTTCGTGACATCTCGTGTAATGACTGCGTAATACGCAGATGCAGTCTCCGCATTCGTGCAGACGGCCAGACCCGACCATACCGGTAAAGCAGCCCCGTCATTCTGAATCTTTGACATCGGAAGCGCTGCATTTTGACGCGTCGCCTGACTGAAGGGCTTAGGTCCGATGAGTTGCGCCGAGTTGTTGTAGATTCCTTTTTGCACCAGCTTGGCTTGGTTCAAGTCTCGGATTGGACCGACCGTGCTGCGGTATACGTCGTACCTATAGTTTTCACCGCTGTGGCCGGTTGCCGCATCGGTCCAGGTGATGAATGTCTGACCGTCATGCTGGAGGGCATGCAGGTTCGTGACCGCCGGAGCGGTTTGGGTCGAGGCGGGGACGGCGACGCACATGGCGAACAGGGCAAGAATCTTCGAACCAATCGCTCCGCAGAACCGCAGGCTGAAAAACATCTTGGCTTTCCGCTCCAGAGTCACCTGATCTTCATGAAGAGAAATCCCTGACGCCTGGTGCCTTGGCAACAGTGGCGATGTAGTTTCCCTTCCTGAACCCAGTTTCCCGATTGGCCGGAGGGATGCGAATCGTTTGCGGAGCAATCCACTCCTCCTCTATCTCCAGCCCACTCGCAGAGAACTGCCGCCTGCAGGTCTCGATATCCGGATACAAAAATACATGATCTTCCTGCGCGATATTAATGGCCGCGGTCAGGAACATTTTGCCGTCGTCCTTGAGTTGTCTCCTGACAGCTCTTAGCGCCTGTGCCGGATCGGGTAAGTGCTCGAGCAACTCGCACAAAATAACCGCATCGTACGGCCTTTCGATTGGCGAACCGTCTGTTAACGGAAACACATTTCGGAACTCCACCGTCTCAGAAATGTGGAAGAATCTTAGGAGCTGTTCAGCCCTACCATGCATCTCGGCTTCGGTATCGTAGCCTACGACATCCCAAGTGGGTAGCAGTTCAGCCACCAGCTTCAGTTCATAACCTGTTCCACAGCCAACCGACGCAAGGCGCCCGCCCGACTCGGCGGGCAAATTGCGGAGAAATTTGTCCAGTGCTTGCATGATCTCAAACCGATGGCTGGTGAACACGATGGACAGTAATAGCGCCAAACTGTAAGCTTCTGTGCCAACGGCCGTCGAGTCGCCCAATGTCGCGGGACTGGGATTCGCGTCGAACTGGGCTTGCAATTCAGCCATCCTCTTCACCTGCGAAATATAGGTGTCGAGATAGTTCGATGGATAAGCGCTCTCGACAAACGACAAAATATCGTCAGCGACCGATCCCAATTCCTCTGGATGGAGCTCGTACACCAGTTGCGCCGAGGTGCCCAGGAGCCTACTGGCTGCAAACAATCTGTCATAAGCTGAGCAATAGCGGGGATGCGATTGCAAAAACAACTCGAAACGGCCCTCGGTCATGTATACCTTTGAGCGACGTTAAGTCGGAATCTGGTTGCACCTAGTTCCCGCTAGCGCCCGCGCTGCCAAAAATGACAGGTTGAGTCGACCCTGATGATGGGTTCCGATATGGCATGTTTCGACCGGAACTCATCCACTGCTTTGCGGCAGTAAGTCCAATCGTCTTGTCCATAGTCATCAATGACGCAATAGCCGCCCGGCGACAGCTTGTGGTAGAGGCTCACCAAACAGTCCATGGTCGAGTCGTAGTAATCTCCATCGAGCCTAATCACGGACAAGCGATCGATGGGAGCGGAGGGAAGGGTATCTTTAAACCAGCCCTCCAGAAACTGCACTCCGTCATCCAGGAGTCCAAACCGCCGGAAATTCTCTCTGGCCTCATCTGCGTCCACTGCAAAATGGTGATAGACATCGCGCATCAGCTTGCTTTCATGCGCCTTGGACTCGATCGGGTGGAGATTGGCATTGGGCGCCGGTAATCCCTCGAATGAATCCGCCACCCAGACTCGCCGATGGACCGACTTGTGTACTGTGAGGACGGCCTTCATGAAGATTGCAGTTCCGCCCCGCCAGACGCCCGCCTCGATCACATCCCCTGGCACATTGTTGGCGATCACATCCTCGATACAATTCTGAATATTATCCAGTCGTGTTCTGGGAACCATGGTCAATGCACGCCCCTTGATGCAGTGTTCCACCAGGCGCTGTACGTAACTGGCGGCGCTTAAGGTATCAGGATCGGGCCCCATCTCGAATACCGTGTCAGTTAGTACCGACTTGAGCAGATCGAGGTAAAGCTGTGAAGGAGATATGTGGATATCGTGGTGAGTCGGAATGGTGACTGACGCCATGTGGTAACCCTTGGGTATTTATTAATAATTGACAGACTGCAGGCTGTTCGTATTGGGCCGTGGGGCCGCGTATTCTGGGCCGTCTTGAAGGTGTCCGACCTTGCTCTGTATCGAGGGGTCACTAAGCTTCGGCTCAGTGCGACTCTGCAACAGGCTATCGGCAACAATCATGGCGGCTGCAGCATTTCCAGTCTCGTTCCAGTGGCCGTAGTTCGGGCGAGTATTGAAGAAACCTCGAATTGAAATATGGTTTCGTTCGGCGTATTCAGTCAATGGGCCTTCCAGCGAGATGAACTTGATGCCGTGCGCCGCCGCAATCGCCCGCAAACGGTTTTCTGCGTAGTCGAAATTCTCGATTCCGTGCGCACGCAAGAACTTCGTCCTGTCCAATTTGCTGGGATTGTCTTCGATCTCAGGCCCGATGGCCGACAACCAGAACTCCGTTCCGTGAGAGCGGGCATCCTGAGCCATCAGCCCGAGGATCCCGTTCGCAACTTCCCACGCATTCTCCTGTGCCGGAGAGGCCGGCGGTTGCAGCCACATGTCCAGAATGTTCTCGTTGCGGGAGCGCTTCGTACCTCTCAGTTTTGCGGCCTCTTGGGGGATCCCGTCTTGCGTTGCTTTGCGAATCAACTGAAGCAGGCGAACCCTATTCATCAGATTTCCAAACAAGGCGTGCCACCGCCGAGCTTCAGCAGAGGATGCTGCCGGCGGGTGATTGCCAGGATCGGCGACAAGCCGTCCGTCACGCATGACAAAAAACGGGATAGCGGCGGGGTACACGCGCCGGTCGCAACTCGGAACCGAACTGGGCGATAAAAACAGGAGCACAATGTCGGGATGAAAGTCCCATACTTTGGTCTGTAACGTCAATAGTTCCTGGCTCAGTGTGTATCCACCCACGGCAAAGTTGAGAACTTCATAGGAGTGCGTTGCAGAGCCCACCCGGTTCTGAAGCAAAGCCTCAAGTACGCGCGCCATTGTCTTGTCCAGGGGAACCTGTTCCCCCGCGATCATAGAATCCCCGAGCAGCGCAATGCGCGTCGCACCGGGGGTGGGTGCTACGCTGTGTTCTTTGTCCCTCATACCCAGGCTGTTGATCTTGATGAAGTTCTCTCCTTCCTTGACCTCCCAGCCTTCAGCTTCGGGCCGCAGCGCCATATACAGCACGGGATCGCTCTCATAGAAGGAGGATTCGTACTTCGCTCCGGTCGCACGCAGGCCCAATTCGAACAACGAGAGAACCAGAAGCACGGCGCCGGCCGCGATCGAGATATCCTTAAAACATCGCATAGACGAAGGGGTCCGCTCCTTTTTCGCTTCCCAGCAGTGTCAGAGCGATCAAAATCCACATCGCGGTCACGCTGCCATACACCGACCATCGGAGATATCGCGGTGCGAGATCGGGGAGACGAAAGCCATTCCGGCGGCGATGAACGTCTACCGCGGCGATGAGAGCATAAGCTGGCAGCGCAATCCAGGCGTGATGATTGGGCGGCGACACCAGCGCCTCTAAGTCCGATCCGAGTCGAGATAATCCATCGCCCAGGTTCGCGAACAGTTGCCCAGCGCTGACTAGCGAAGGAGCTCGAAAGAATACGCTTCCAACGGCAATCACGTGATACACAAATATCGGGCCCACTAGGTTCGCAACCTTTTCCGACATTGGATGAGCCAGACGATACTTACTCCGCTGCGAAACCGTCAGGGCTTCGGCAACGAGAAAGAGCGACTGAAATAATCCGTAAACCACAAACCCCAACGTAAACCCGTGCCACAGTGCGATGAGCAGCATGTTGACGGTTAGGCTCAACGCTAACCCAATTTTCCCCCAATCGCGGGTCAGCGTGCGCACCGGCATGAATACGTAATCGCGAAGCCATGAAGTAAGCGTCATGTGCCAGCGGCGCCAGAATTCGGTGATACTCGTTGCGCTGAACGGTGCATCGAAGTTCTCTGGCGCCTCAGTTCCCAGGACCAGTCCGCTGCCGATCGCAATGTCCGTTAATCCAGAGAAATCCGCATACAACTGGAGCGGAAATAAGTAGAGAGCCACAATGCTGGGCAACGCGGAGCCGGAATGCAGATGACCGTACGACCAACCCACAAACAATCCCAGATTGTCAGCAACGATGCTCTTCTTCGCGAACCCGAGCGCCATTCTTAGTAAGCCCTCTAACACTCTCGATTCAGCACCCTGCCGGTTCAACTGGGGGAGGAAGGACGATTCCCGTTGAATCGGCCCAGCAAGCAGCTGCGGGAAGAAAGCGACATAGGCGGCAAAAGGGACAAACTCCTGGACCGCGTTATATTTTCCCCAGTACACGTCTACGAGATAGCTGATCAAGCGAAAGGTGTAATAAGAGACTCCGAGAGGAATCAAGAGATTGCTCGATGAACTCAGCAGAGGACGCAGCTTGAAAAACGCAAGGAACAGAATCAGCGCCGATACTCCAGCGCGAGCGAGAGCGGAGGCGGCGGATCGGCCTCGCAGAGCCTGCAATCGCAGAGCGGTGAAATAACAGAGCGCAGTGGCCAGCAACAGGACCACCGCCATGCGGGGACTCCATGTGCAGTAGAATAAATACGAGGTGCCCAATAGCAAATAGCTGCGCCAGCGCAACGGGCAGACTCGATAGCCAATCGCGGTAACCGCCAGGAAACACAGATACTGGAAGGACAGGAACTGCACGCTTACTCCTTGTTGATCTTGCGAGCGATCGTGTCCGCCAGATCCCCCACATTACTAAGCGACATAACTTCAAGCGTGGTAAAGCGAACGCGGAACTCCCTCTCGACTGCAACAATCAGGTTGATGTGCATGAGAGAGTCCCACTCCTTGATGTCGGCCGCCGTTGTGCCTCGGCTAAGCTGGATATCGCTTTTACCAAAGGTTGACCGAAATGTTTGCGTAAGCCGCTCCGCAATGACATTCTCCATAAGCTCGTCGCATCCTTTCAGATCGTGGTGGCTCCCATTTCATCGCGAGCGGGACGCATCAAGACTTGGCGCTCTTTGTACGACATTGCGTCGAGTGCCCAGTCGGTTACACCGTTTGGCGCTTCCCGCACCTTTTCGAACCCGAAACGGGCATAGAAATCCTTGACCATGTCGTTCTTTGAAGTTGGAATGTAAGAGGCGCGAATCGTGGGCAGATTCAGCGTGCGCGCTTGATGAATGACTTGGTTCATCAGGTATTGCTCGACGCCCCGGCCCAACACCCGGCAACTCATCAGCCAGTCGGTGATTGCCAGTGCTCCCTCCGTGGGCTCAGGACGAAGGACTACAACGGAGATAAGCCCATGGTCTCCAAATCGATCCTTCAGTGACGCGGACAATGGAATGCACCCTTCAGGGTCGTTCATCAGGGCTTCGCATTCCGCCTCGTTACGGCGGTGGGTAGTGAGGTTGAATTGATTACTGCGCTGTAACAGCTGTGCGATCCGGTTCAGGTGCCGGGGAGCAAAGCGCTCCACTTCGATCGTCATATCGAGTGACTCGAGGAACGCTTCGAAGTTAGGAGCCGCTTCTGACGCAGCGCGCCGGCGCACCTCCTGCAGGTAGGCGCCAGATCGCTGGGCATCTTGCTTTGAGAACGAAGCGACCTCGAACAGGTTTAGCTCCGACAGATATTTCACCCACTCCGCGGGATCGTCGGCGAGCTCGGGCACGATGACCTCTGGAAGGAGTGTTCTTACCGAGGCTCTCTCGAAGGGACTATCGTCAATGAAGAGCATGGAATCGAAACCGATGTTCAACTCTTTTTGAATGGCTGCAATGTTCTCCGGCTTATTTTTCCAGTTCGCGACAAAGGCTACAAAATCGTCGAGCTCTAAAACCATTTCCGAGTTCTCGTGAAACGGCTTCAACGCATTGGCGTGTTCGTTCTTGGAACAAACCGTTAGAAGAATCCCGCGTCTCTTTAGTTCTCGCAGAAAGCATTGCAGCCGAAAAAAAGGTTCCCCGTCACCGTGAGCGCCGATTCTTATGCCATGCGGTCCGTCATCGCCGACCACCCCGCCCCAGAGAGTGTTGTCCAGGTCGAGAACGATGCATTTGATGGTTTGCCCCTGGGCGGCAACCGCGATGTCGACGATATTCGATGCCACCGCGGGAAGTTGGTCTAGGGAACAGAGCGACTTTCCCAGGGCCCACAGTCGCTCGTCAAACCAGGACTGTCGGCCCACCCACGAGGCGACTGTCTCCAGGTCGAGCAGGAGAACGTTTCTTCTCTGCCTCGCTTCGTCCACGATAAAGGAGTTGAGTCGGGAGACTATCGACGAAAAAGAATTGTCAATCTTGCGATCATAGTTGCCGAAGAACCGTTCCATCGGAGCCACGAAAGTGGATTGGATGACCAGCGCTCGCGAGGTCGAGGTGATTGCGTCCCAGATGCCAGTGAGTTCCTGAAGGAACTCATTCTGAACCTTCGCACCGCCCCGGTAGAATCGGTCCCGCAGGGCCTGCACCGAATGCAAGATTGAGACAATCTCGGGACGGAATTCGTAAAGCGCCGAGGAAGGGTTTCGCGCCTCAAGTTCGGTGGCGGCAAATGGGCCTTCATAGATTTCTACCTGGATGCCCTTCCGGTGAAACAATGCGCGAAGGAGGGGCAGCAAATGCTGGACCGCACAATCGGCAAGCACGGCAAGGCGCAGCTTTCTGGAGCAAGCCCCGGTGGACTCCTGGCAGCTAATTCTCCTCGCTTCTGCCATCAATTGGAAATAATCCAGGTTTGGATTCATATGACTTGGCCCAATGTAGGTTTGTCAGCGGAAGCAGACTCGCCCCTAGCCGCACTATTCGGACACGGCGTTCGTTGCGCCCGTTCTCGGACCTACCGTACGAGAATCTACCGCACAACGTGTGCATGAAGTGTTAAAGCAGGGTGAATCCGACAACCTCATTCAGCGACGCAAAGCGGCTTCCGGCCGCCGCCTCAGGGCGAAGACAGATTAAATGGAGATTGTTAAAGTACCGCGACCCCAAGGTTGCGAGGAAGTTAAAAAAGATGCTTGCGGCCAGGGCTCACTCCGCTCATTTCTCGAGGCCTTCTCGGAGTTTTTTAACCCAATATTTAGGGCTGGTCTCGTACAGCCGAGCAGCAATGCCGCCCATGTTCTTTTTGGCCCGTAATCGCTCGACAAAACTGCGTGAATAGCGATTGCGGGGCATCAGGCTCTCCAGCGTGACATCGCCCTTTAGAGCAATACCGATTGATTCGTCCAGGACGGAGACCGCTATATCAATCTCCTGCCGACTGATCGTAAGGGCGGGAAGAAAGCGGATGACCGGTTCGAAATAAGTGTAGGTAAGGTGGATGCCGCGGGCTTCGCATAGGGCAACAATGAGCACGCAAAGCTCATGTTCGGAATCATCCTGAACCCCGCCAATCTCCATGCCGATCATCAGGCCCAGCCCGCGTATGTCAACGATGATCGAGTATTTCGCTTTCAGGGCGTGAAGGCGATCCATAAAGTAGGCGCCCTCGTTTGCGGCTCTGTCGACCAGACCTTCCTCGCGCACGATGTCGATGGTTGCGGCCAGGGCGGCAGCAGAAAGAGGGTCGGACTGGTGACTGGCCAAGTGCTGCCAGCCCAGGGCCGCCGCTTCGTCGGCAATGACGTCGCTCGTAATAAACCCAGAAATCGGGAAACCGGCGCCGGCGCTCTTCGACACGACAAGGATATCGGGTTCAACCTCGTGGTGTTCGCTCGCGAACCACTTGCCGGTCCTGCCAAATCCGGTTTGAGCTTCGTCCACAATCAACAGCGCGCCGAGTTCATGGGCAAAGTCGCCCAGCCGCTTTAGATAACCCGACGGAGGAACGATCATTCCCCCCGCTGAGAACATGGGTTCGACGATAATGGCTGCAATGTCGCGGGTTCGCGGTAAAGCAGCCTCAATCGAACTCTCAAGGCATACGAAATCACACTCGGGGTAATGGTTCTTTACCGGGCAGTGAAAGCAGTGGGGCGCAAGGATGTGGAAACTTTCAGGTACCGTGGGCCCCGATCCATGCCGGTCGCCGGGCGAGAAAATCGAGGTGAGGCTCTTGGTGCCAACAGAAAGGCCATAATACCCGCGATTAAAGCCGATCACTCCGCTCTTGCCGGTGTAAGTCTTGGCCAGACTGATCGCGCATTCGTTGGCCTCGGCTCCGGTGGATAGAAACAGACATTTGGAAAGAGCCCCGGGCGCAACTTCGGCGAACTTCGCGGCAGCTTCCAGTACGACAGGGCTGAGAAACTGGGTGCCTACGTGTATTACCCTTCTCATCTGCTCAGCTATTTTCTCTACGTATTTTGGGTGATTGTTTCCCAGAATCGAGCAGAACTGGCCCGCAGAAAGATCGAGAATCTGATTGCCGTCGATATCTTCGAGGTGATTGCCGTTGGAGTTGCCGATCAGATTGTCGGCATAGGGCATCGCCATCAAAATGTGCTTGCCGTATTTCTCCCAGAGCGCCAGGCTGTTCTTCACACTGCGTGTCTTCACTGACTCTCCTTGAGGCGGGCGGCCCCTGGTGGGCGCGTCACCGCAAGGGAAGGCCTTGCTCAGCGGAAACGCTCTGGTTCCCGGCCTGGTCTTTGGCGCGCACTACGAAGTATATCTGTTGACCGGCAGGCAGATTCGCCGGACTTAGAGAGTGCGCCGTCGAATAGCCGGATTCCAGGGGTGACCAGCCAAAGTAGGTTCCCGATGTAGTGCCCCAGGCGACAAACCCCAGCGTCGGCTTGTTCGTGGTCCAGGTTACGGTCGCGCCGGTCGATCCGTTCTGACTCGCGGCGATTGTGGTTATTGCGGGCGTGGTCTGGTCCGGATTGTCGGGCGCAGGAGTGGCCAGATCCCCTCCCGTGGTCGTGCGGCGAATGTAATAAATGACATTCCGCAAGTCGTTGCCGGTTAGCTCAGGACGCGGAACCGAACCATCTGCCCCGTTTTGCAAGTACGTGCCAAGCTGGGCATCGGTCATCGCGATCATGTCGTCAAAGTTCAAAACGCTGCCTAAGGCGCTGTGTCCCTCGTATCCGTGAACCGCCGCGAAGGCGGGGCGGCTGCCAAACGGAAAATTGGGGACGGTGCCGGTGAGCCACACGTTTTTCCCGGCAGTATAGTCCGCGAGTTGCAGGCGGAAGGCTGGGTCCGTCGATTGCCCCAAGCGCAGAGAGGTCACGCCCGCGCTCTGCACGCCGGATACGACCAGCCGGCCCTCCTGGTCATCAATTGCGACCGACCAGGGGCCTGATGTCCAGGGCATCTGGTTCTGGCGCGTGTGCCCGCTCGCCAAAGGATTTGTGCTGTGCGTCGTGATCGTAGGCAGGGGAATCGCGGTGGTACCGGTAATGGGCACCCGGTAGAGTCCATTCTGCTTCCCGGTCACCAGGCTTGCGATGATGTCATCCTTTTCGCCGATGTTTCCGTTGCGATCTACATCGAGCCAAACTTGCTCGCCGAAGGTGTTTCCCACATTACTGAATTGCGCAATCGTGGTGACGGTTTGCGCAGTCAGGTCGACGTAGCGAATTGCCTGACTTACCGTTTCCGCCAATACCAGATTCCCTTTCGAATCAAAACGGAGAGCATTTGGATAGTTGATGAACGCCGAAGCGAATGGAACTGTGGTCCGTGGAGCGTAGGTAAGCGGCGCCGCGGCGATCACGTTGTTGGCCGGCTCATAGCCTGGGCCCAGACCAACTAACGTCGTAACGTTCCCGGATGGGTCAATCTTGCGGATAAGGCCATTCTCCGCGTCGGCGACGTAAATGGTCCTATCAGACGCGATGGCAATGCTGCTGGGCTGATTGAAAAGACTCGTCGCTGCCGGCCCGTTGAGGTATCCCGCGTGGCCTGTGACGCCTGCGTAGGTTGAGATCACCGGCGGCGATTGCGAAAGGTCTACCAGCGCAACGCGATGATTGTTCATGTCCGCGACGAAGATGTGGGAGTGATTGGTCGGGTCGACGGCCAGATCGGTAGGGAAGTAGAACTGCGCATCGAAATTCCCGACCAGAGTTTGCTGACCATGCACAGAGGCCAGGGGAATGGAGCCGTCCTCGTAATGAAGGGGTATGACGTTTCGATTGGTCACCCATCCGGTAAGAGTGCGGATGCTGCCGTCCGTACCCAAGAGAAACAGCCGGCCGTCCATGCTGATGCCGTAGAACCCCGGCCCATCCGGGTTAGGAGTGAAGGTCGCGTAACTGGAGGCGCTGACGTCATCCTGCAGGCCGTCGAAATGGCCCTTGCGCTGCTCCCAGATCGGGCCCGCCACGTCGAAACCCCATCTCGGCTGGCGCAGGTCATCGCAGCCAATCAGACTGCTAAACAGCGGGTCCTCTACAATCGATCCATTTCGCAATTGCCAGTAGGAGGGGATAGACTCCCCGGTATTTGAAGTGGAAAACAACAGCGGCTCACTCCAAAGGTCGGACGGCGTAACTCCACCTGCCGGAGCAATGATCTGGGCAGGGAACGGGTGCGAGATGGGATGCGACTGGGAACCAGGAAAGGCGATGGAATCTGCATACTGTGGCAGCACCGGGCCATACCCCGCCAGTGGCGCAACCACGGGCAGGAGCTGAGGCCCCGTAATGGCCCGACCACTGTTCGAAACAACGAAACTGTACTGCCGGCCAAGAAAGGTATAGCAAGGCCATAGCGTTGCTGGCTCGTTGATATAAAGCACCGAGAGGCTGTGGGTTCCGTCGGGAATCTGGGTCGTATCGAGGATCGATGCGAAATTATCGGTCAGCACTGGCCCAACCGGCTGATTGTCAACCGTGTAACGCAAACTGACACCGCTAACGGATACGACGGCGTCCATAACGGTGTGGAATTCAAGGTTGAGTGAGATGCCGCCCGAAACGATTGGAGGAGGATAATTGAGAGTCGATTGAACCGGATACTGGGCGCCGCTGAAAGAGATCGCCGAAAACACCTGGGTACATGCGCCAGCAACCAGGGTTGCCCCTGACAGAAGAAAAAGGATCAACGCCACCACGCAACGTCTCACTTTCACTGTTCCTCCCGAGGTTTCACACCTCTGCTCGACACGCTCGAGGCGCTCCTACGCACATGTGGCGGAATGTCCGGAGACAGTCCAGTGGCGGAAGTCTACCCCACGAATGTTAGAGGAACGTGACCGGAACGTTGCAACAGTGGTGACAGATAGCGCGACGCAGTCCCGCCTAGAGACTTATGGGATTAGGGCCCGGAAAGCTCGTCTTTTGCCGATTTTGTAACATTGCTGTGGGGTTCGAGCGAAGTGCGATGTGGTATGCTTCCCCAACTTTGATGGCTGCCGTCGGACCCCGGCGTTTTCTTGCACCCCGTTTGCCGACCAGAATTGCACCAGCGCGATGTCTCCTCGATGGGCAAGAGTCCCCAAACCCGTGCTTCCACCCCGACTAAGGTCTGGCTTGTTGCCCCATCCCCTCCGCCCTATGGGGGCATGAGCGTGCAGGCAGAAAAGCTGAGAAACAGACTGGTGAGCGAAGGGGTCGACGCGGAATTGATCTCCACGAACCAAACTTTCCCCTGGTTCCTAAAGTGGGTCGAGCGGATTCCGGTCCTGCGAACGATTTTGCGCGAGATGAGGTACCTGCTGTCGCTGGCTCGGATCATTCGCGATCCTGGCGTGGTTCATCATTTTTCCGCTTCTTATCTCTATTTCTTCCTGCATTCCGCCCCTTTGTTGCTGCTCGGCAGATGGTCCGCGGTTAAAGTTGTGCTGAATTACCGAGGTGGTAAAGCCGAGGAGTTCTTGCGGAGTTGGTCTTGGGCTGCGCTTCCATTGCTAAAGGGATCCGACCACGTACTTGTACCCTCGGTGTTTCTGCAGCGTGTCTTCCAGGATTTTGGAGTGGCTTCGACGATATTGCCCAATCTAGCTGACACTGAACTGTTTCCTTTCGTGAGAAGGGAACAATTCTCGCCGCGGCTGTTCGTGAGCCGGAATCTGGAACCGATGTATGACGTGGAATGTGTCCTACGAGCCTTTCAGAGGATTCAGGACAAGGCGCCGCGGGCTGAATTGGGAATTGCGGGAGGCGGTTCCGAAGCCAGCAGACTTCATGACCTGGCTCAGAAGTGGGGTCTGCGCGGCGTCACTTTCTATGGGCCAGTGCCGCACGCGGAACTCCCTTCCCTGTACCAGCAGCACGATATCTACATCAATGCCTCGCGCGTGGACAACTTTCCAGGAGCGCTTATCGAGGCTGCGTGTGCGGGCCTCCCAATTGTGACAACGCGGGCCGGGGGTATCCGGGAGATGATTCGACATCGCGAGAATGGGATGCTGTGCGCGGTCGGCGACGCTGAGGCGCTAGCGAACTCCGTGTTAGAAATCGTGGGGCATCCGGAACTCGGTCGCGAGCTCGCGCGGACTGCGCTTTCCTGGGCGGAACCGTTTTCCTGGGGTAACGTCTTTCCTCAGCTCCGGCAGTGCTATGGCCTCGGTAGCAGGGAGAGTTTGTCGACTCCGGAAGAGCACCGGATTCTGGTTCATTGAAGTTCGACTGTTTTTGTTCGGCGTTTCCGTGGAGCAGTCTTGGACCTTGGTGAAAAATCCCGACGTGCCATCGCAGGAGGAGTCCTTCGCTTGCAGGAACGGGTGAAGGGGCACAGCACGTTCCGCGTTCTCGGCGACATGCAGCGCACTCAGTGGATCGGTAGTGAAGGCTTGCAAGTGATCCAGGAGCGCCGTCTGCGGGCTTTTCTCCCGGACGCTGTCGCGAACGTTCCTTACTATTCGGATTTATTTCGCAGCTTGCGTCTGGATGCCCGCAGCCTGCGGCACTCGACCGATCTGCAACTCCTCCCTTTCTTAACCAAGGATGTCATTCGACAGAATCTCGAGCGACTGAGGAATCGAAGAGCAGGGCGAGTACGGAAGTTTTCGACCGGCGGGTCGACTGGGGCGCCGCTGCTTTTCTTTCTGGGCCGGACACGCGTCAGCAGCGACGTCGCTGCCCGGATGAGGGCGGAGAGTTGGTTCGGAGTGACGCCGGCCGATCCGGAATTCGCCATCTGGGGATCGCCGGTGGAATTGAGCAAGCAGGATCAGCTGCGAGAATGGCGGGATCGCATTCTGGGCACTCGGTTGCTGTCGGCTTTTGAGATGAGTTCCGCAGTCATGACCCGCTACCTTGACGAAATGGAGCGGCGAGGATGCCGGCGCGTCTTTGGATATCCAAGTTCAATCGCGCTTCTGTGCGAGCATGCCCGCCGCGAAAGGCGAGATCTGCGCAAACTGGGGGTCAAGGCTGTCTTCGTGACCGCGGAGTATCTGTACGCCCATTGGCGAAGCGTGATCTCGGAAACTTTCGGATGTCCCGTGGCCAACGGATACGGAGGGCGCGATAGCGGATTCGTGGCCCATGAATGCCCAGCCGGCGGAATGCACATTACCGCCGACCGGTTAATCGTCGAGATTGTCGATGACCAAGGGCAAGTGCTGCCGGCCGGCCATACCGGCGAAATCGTGGTGACCAATCTGGATACGCCGGAGATGCCGTTTATTCGTTACCGCACTGGAGACGTGGGTGCCCTGGCCACCGGGAGTTGCACTTGCGGGCGAAGCCTTCCCCTGCTGGAGCGAGTGGACGGACGCAAGACCGATTTCATTGTCGCCCCCGATGGCCGCATAATGCACGGGCTCTCGCTCATCTACGTAATGCGCGAAATTGCCGGTGTCGAGGCCTTTCGCATCACCCAAAAACGCTCGACCTTTTTCGAGGTAGAGATCGTGCGCAACTCGCAATATGACGAGAACAATGAGGGGCGGATTCGGGAAGCTTTCTCGCGGCGGTTGCGTGCGCCCGTAGCTGTGCAGGTTCACTATTCGAGCTCGATCACTCCGACCGCCAGCGGCAAAACGCGTCATGTCATTTCAGAAATCAGCCCTCCCGCGGGAGTCGCATGGCCAGCGCCTCCAGAAGATGCAGAGTCGGCGCACAACGGCACAAAGAGCGCAGACCTTCGAACAGAACTACGTTAGGCAGAACGAAAGAAGACTGGATCACATGTGCGGAATTTCTGGAATCTGGAATTACAAAACCGGGCGAGCGGTGGAGATCGACAGGCTGCGGCGCATCACCCGGTTGCTGGCGCACCGCGGGCCCGACGGTGAGGGCTTCCACACCGCAAATGCGCTCGGATTGGGTCATCGTCGGCTCAGCATTATCGACATTGAAGGGGGTCGGCAGCCCTTGTGCAACGAGGACGGCAGCGTTTGGATCGTTTTCAATGGAGAGATTTATAACTATCCTGAACTCCGCCGTGAACTGGAGCAGCGCGGTCACACCTTCCGCACCAAATCGGACACCGAAGCTATCGTTCATCTCTACGAAGATTTGGGTGAAGGCTGCTTTGAACGACTTCGCGGAATGTTCGCGCTGGCTCTCTGGGATCAGCGGAAGCGGCAATTACTCCTGGCGCGAGATCGAATTGGAATCAAGCCCCTGTTTTACGGTCTCGGGAACGATGGAATCGTCTTTGGCTCCGAGATCAAATGCATCGCGGCTTCTGGTCTGGTGGGACTTGACATTGATCCCAGAGCGATCGCGGACCTGTTTACGTTTTTCTACATTCCAGGTCCAAAGACGATCTACCGCAAAGTCTATTCCTTAGATCCCGGTTCCTACTTGCGAATCGATGCGAACGGAATCTGCCAACGCAAATATTGGGACCTAGAGGAGGGAGAGCTCTCTGTTTCCACCGAAGAAGAATATGAGGAACAGCTTCTGGCGATTCTTCGCGAATCCGTGAATGCGCATCTCCTGAGCGACGTGCCGGTCGGAGCATTCCTGAGCGGAGGCGTGGACTCGAGCGCTGTCGTCGCGATGATGAGTCAATTCGCCGCCGAGCCCGTAACGACCTGCACGATCGGCTTCGAAGAGGAAGAGTACAACGAACTGCCCCGAGCTCGGACCGTGGCTCGCAGGTTTGCAACCTCCCATCACGAGCAAACCGTAGCAGCGGAGCCGGCTAAGCTGCTTTCTCGCCTCGTTGGTTTTTATGACCAGCCGTTTCCCGATCATTCTTCGATTCCGACCTACTACGTCTCTCAACTGGCGCGCAAGCATGTCAAAGTGGTGCTTTCAGGAGACGGCGGCGACGAAACCTTCGCGGGATATAGCCGCTACCGACGGCAACAGGCGCTGGAGACGATCCGCAGAGCAATCCCTTCGGTCCTTCTGCATCCCTTCCGATCCTGGACCGGGAATAGGGAGAATGGCGCGTTGCCCGAGCGCCTGGGCCGTGTTTTTCACCAAACTGCTATCGGAGCAAGGGAGGGGTATCTGCACGGCATCACCATCGCCGATGGGGCGTTAAAGAATAAGATCTTTTCTGCGGATTTAAAGCATGAGCTCGGAGGCTATGATCCGTTGGATGCATTTCGCGACATCTACAATCGTGCTCCTGGTGCGGATTTCCTTTCCAAGATTTCTTACCTGGATCTGAAAACGTACCTGGTCGACGATGTTCTTACGAAAGTCGACCGCGCCAGCATGGCAAGTTCTCTCGAGGTACGCGTCCCTTTGCTGGACCACTCCGTCGTGGAGTTTGCCTATTCGCTACCTCTGGCAATGAAGCTGCGCAACGGCAAAGGGAAATATCTACTGCGCAAAACGATGACCCCGCTCCTGACCCAGGATTTCCTCGATGCACCCAAGACGGGTTTCCGTATTCCCTTTGTTCCCTGGATGCGCGGGCCGCTGCGGGGATGGGCCGAGGACATCCTGTTTCGCGAATCCGAATCGGCCTCCTTCCTGAATCCAGCGGGAGTGAGAAAGGTCTGGAACAGTTTCCAGGACGGGCGGACCCACTTGGGCGATCTAGTCGGCATTTTGCTGAGCGTTGCCCTGTGGTCAAACGGCCCTACCGGATCAGAAAACGCCGCCGCAACGGATCAGTCGAAAGGAGAAATGGTAGGCACGCAGGGAGTTGAACCCCGGACCTCTACCGTGTAAAAGTAGTGCTCTACCTCTGAGCTACGTGCCTTCGTTAACGCGGAAATGAGTACTTGCATCGCCTAGCGATAAAGGCGGATGAGACTACTGAGAAGCGGATGTCTGGTCGGCGGTTTTCTAAATGCATTGCGCAGAATGAGAGCCAATTCTGGCAAACCGACACAACTAGCTATTCGCAACGAGAAGGCCCGGATCTGGTACCAGCGAGCGGAGCTCAAGGCCTTGTACGAAGTTCACAAAAGGCTGAAATGCACCTGCGGACAGTATTTCTTGGAGTCGCGCCTCGGTCTTAGCCAAACCGCTGTAGTGTCGCCATCGAGATCTCCAGCCTGCCTGGAGCCGTGGCTGATCCGGATCGAGTTCCCAGGGATGAAAGTAGACCATTACCGGCTTACCCTCGCGCTTGTGGGTCGTCTGGATCGCCCATCGGGTGAATGTCATCGGCAATAATCTCAGATAACCCCCACCGCCAAAAGGCACATTCATTTTTCCAATGCGCACCGTGGAGGGGGGTAGTTCCCAGATGCTCCGGCCTGATGGGAGTGGTGGCTGATGGATCCAGGGGCATGCATCGGGGATGCCATAAAGGTCATGCCGGATGGGGAAAATGCTGGAGTCGTAGCTGAAACCCTCTTCAGCGAGTATCTCCAGCGCCCACAACGATTGCTGTGTAATCGAGAAGGTCGGAGCCCGGAAACCGACAACCCTTGTGCCGCCTATGTCTTCAATCGTTCCTCGCGATCTTCGCAGATCCTCCCGAAAATCGCTTGGAGTCAACTGGTACAGCGGTCGGTGGAGGTGACTGTGACAAGCCAGTTCGTGTCCTGCCCGGGCGATTTCCCGGATAAGTGAGGGCTCGCGTTCAGCAACCCAGCCTAAAACAAAGAATGTAGCTCGGCAGCGATTTCGTTCCAGCAACTCCAGTACCCGAGCCGCGTTATTTCGAACTCGGGAGGGAAAAAACGCCCATCGGGACCGGGGAATGCGCGACGCAAATGCCTCAACCTGAAAATAATCTTCCAAGTCCACGCTCAGACCGTCAACCAAACCGTTTTTATGTGGCTTCGGCTGGTTTAGCGGCTTGCGCATTTCCAAAGGCTTCTCCTCCGCACGACCACTGTCGCGATTCCAGACTAGGGGGAGCACGCCTGGGGCCGGGTTCACCTGGGAAGTTCTGTCGATACTGAGGTCAGAAATCACAATATTAGAGTCGAAAGGCTTGCCACTTTGAGGCCTCGGTTTGACTTCGAAGCCCTGTCAGAGTGGGGCCATCATAGCGTCCCTTTGTGAAAGCTCCGTGACCTGAAGAAAAAACTTTGACGATATAATCGACAGGCCAAAAGAGTTGAACCTTCCGCAAATGCGTGGCCCGGCGTGGGTGTCTTAGACGCGAGCGCCAAACCGTTCCCGCGGCAACCACGTGTTCCTGGGCCGTCAACTGCGGATCCGACGTGGTCGTCGGTTACAAAAGAAATAGAAACCCCAACGTCGAAGCTGAACCATGGCGGTCCGCCCCGGATCCGGCGGCAGCGAGAATT
>Ga0073928_10005334_pt1 | contig 18142 bp, 17 predicted proteins | sample PaiPotPPA55metaG_FD_76969 | JGI IMG/M metagenome (GOLD analysis project Ga0073928, IMG submission 76969) | Iron sulfur acid spring bacterial and archeal communities from Banff, Canada, to study Microbial Dark Matter (Phase II) - Paint Pots PPA... ... | reverse complement strand
GTCCCGGTCCCGGTCCCGGTCGCGGACCCGGTTCCAGTCCCGTTCGCGGCGGTGGACGTGGCGTTCGACGCGGACCCGTTGGCCGTCGTCGCGGCGGAGCCGGAGACGGTGCCGGTCGACGAGTCCGTCGAGGACGGCATCTCGGTGATCAGATCGCCGCCGGTCGCGTCGGCGGGCATCTCCAGGATCCAGCCGGGCCGAATCAGCGAGGCGTCGGTGAGCTTCTGCCCGTCGGGCTGCACTCGGTCCTTGTTGAGCTCGTAGATCTCCTTGTAGCGGCGTCCGTCGCCGAGGTGCCGTTCGGCGATCTCCCAGAGCGAGTCGTAGTTCCGTCCGTGCGGCGGCTGGACGCGGTAGAGCTTCGTCCCCGCGGTGCTGTCGACGGAGACTGACACAGACGTCATAGTCCCGCTGCTGTCCGTGCGGGCCAACTGCTGCCTGGAGCGGACGGTCGGCAGATTCCCGGAACCGGAGCCGGAGCCGGACCCGGAGCCGGTGAGCGCGACGCCCGAGCCGCCCCCCGCGGACCCGGCTGCGTCGAGCTGCAGGGAGATCGCGTGCTGCGGCCTCGGCATCGCGGCCGGCGTATGCGCGAGGTGCGCGATGTCCGGCGCGAAGGAGGCCGCCGTCGCCGTGAGCATGAGCAGCGCCGCGACGAGCTGCCGGGCCAGGAACTGGCTCGGCCCGCCGCCCGGGATCTTGGCCGGGATGCCGATCCCGCGCCGCGCATTGGCCAGCTCGACGAGCACGCACGCGGTGAACTGGGCCCAGGCCAGCCAGACCACGACCGCCAGCGCCTTGACCACCGTGCCGGACGCGAGCGGCTGACGCAGCGAGTCCATCGTCGGCATCTGATGCGGCAGCGGCCACCCGATGAACCGCACGAGGGCGAAGGGAATGGCGCCGAGCAGCACGGCGAGCACCACGAGCGCGCCGAGGGCCTTGACGACGTCGCCGACGGTGCGTCGGTATTTCTGAGCACGCCCCGTTTGCAGCTTGACCGGCTGCGGCGGTGTGTACGTCATCGGCGTTTCCCTCCCTCTGAGTTATACATGCCCCGCTGCGTGCGCCGTCGCACAAGCGGTGGCGACCGGCGAAAGATCGATGAACAAGGTCTGGTAGGTCACGCTGACGCACACGGTCACGCTGTTGCCCGGGAGCGTCGAACTGAGTGCGCATCCCACGCCGTTGGTTCCCGGCGCGGTCATGTCGATCGACGCCTGCCCGTTGTGGATCGCGTTCTGCTTGAGGTAGTTCTGCGCGATCTGGCACGGATCGGTGCCCGGCCCGAGTTGGATCTCCGTCAAGCCGGTGCTACGCAGCTCGGCCAGATTGAGATTCTCGGCTTGGGCCCGAGCCGCCTGGGCGGCGAGGTCCGCGGCGCGCTCCTTCTGCGAGATCATCAGGCTGCCGTCGATGACCAGGCCGGCCAAGGCGAGCACGACCACGGACCACATCACCACGATGAACGCGACGGAGCCGCGCTCGTCTCCTGCCGCGAGCCGTTCGCGCCACCGCCCGCACCCGCGCACCGTCGGCTTCGGCATCAGTTCGTCTCCCGATAGGTATCGAGCGGCGAAATTCCCGTTTCGACGACGGTGACCGAGATGCCGAGAACATCCCTCGTGCACGTGACGGTGGCGGTGAAGTACCCGGATTGGGTGAAGGAGCCGCCGGTGGCCACCTGTGGATACATGCCGCCCACGTCGTCACAGGTGTACTTGCCGAGATCCGCATTCGCCGCGTCGTCCGCCTCGTTCCCCGCGACGATCGCAGAGTGCTGCGCGGAGCCCATCCGGGCGGCGTCGTCCGCGGCGCTCTGCACCTGGCCGGTGAGGTTGGCCCACAGCCCGACGTAGAACACGAACAGCATCAGGACGAGCAGCAGCGGCGCGGCGATCACGACCTCGACCGTCGAGACCCCGCTCTCCGCTTCCCGCCGCCCGCGCGGCTTAATCGCCAACGCAGTACCCCCGGTCGTCGTAGAAGCACTCGACCGGACCCACGCTCGTGGACGAGACGGTCAGCTGCGAGAAGGGGACGACGGAGAAGACCTGGAAGCTGACGCTCATGCCGACCTCAGGGTTCTGCGTGGTCTGCAGGTTGATGGTCCGTCCCGGCTGGGCGTCGACCTGGAGGCTGCCGTTGACCACCAGCCCGCCGATTAGATCGGTGACCCACTTGCTCGTGTAGGTCGTCGAGGTGTCGGCCCAGCCGTTCGGGTACGAGTAGGCGTTGTACCGCGCCTGGCGCGCGCCCTCCTGGGCAGCCGAGATCGCCACGTGCCGGGCGAAGATCCACAGCCCGAACTGCACCGTGGTGAACATGACGAGGAAGAGCAGCGGCGTCCAGATGACGAGTTCGATCGCCGTGGCGCCGGACTCCTTGTCCGACCGGCCTGAGCCGCCCCTCTTATGCCGCTTCATGAAAGGTCAGCGGTCCGTCTCGTCACTGGCCGGTGCACGCGGCGCCCGCGTTCTTGCTGCCGGCCGTGTTGATCGCGTTGCAGGCCTGGGTGGCCTTCTTCTCCAACACGTCGACGAGCATGAAGCTCACGAACACGATGATGATCACGACCACGGCGGTGATGACCACCCACTCGACTGCCGACGCACCGCGCTCCCCGTCCTCGGAGCGCTGCTTCGCCCTGGCGTAACGGGATACCAGCGATGTGCGCAGGTACTCCCACGCCATGCCGTACGGGGATTCGAGCTTCACGAGCGGATCCTTTCTCAGAGACGAACGATTTCGGCGATTGCCGGATAGATCAGGAACACCAGGAACCCGACGCAGAGCAGCATCTGCGCGATGAGCATGGACTGCGACTGTTGTCCCGCCTTGCCTTCGATCTCGCTCAGCTCGCGGTGGCGCATGGTCTCGGCCCGCGAGCTGAGCGACTGCCGGATCTTGGCTCCGTCATCGGAGGTCAGTGCCAGGGTGTGGCCGAGGTCGACGAGTTCGCCCACGCCGATCCGCGCGCCCAACTGTTCGAGCGCGGCCCACTGGGTCATACCGGAGAGCCTGGCGTCGGACAACGCGTTGCGGATGCGTCGCACCGCCCACCCGTCGCTGATCTCCGCCGCGGACATCAGCGCCTCGGGAACGCCGCGGCCGCCCGCGAGGTTCATCGCGACCAGGTCGAGGTACGCGGAGACCACCCGCCGGAAGTCCTCGCGCTTGAGCTTCGCGTCGCGCTTGACCTCTGCATCCGGGAGGAAGAAGAAGAGCACTGCGAACAGGAGCGAGAGCCAAAGCGGCAGTTCCACGGACAGGTGCACCCCGGCGAGCCAGAGCGCTGCGAAGAGGATCGGGCAGCCGATGAACCCCGAGGCGGCGAGGCCGACCTTCGTCACCAGGAACGCCTCCCAGCCGCGGTCGAGGATCGCCAGGTCGATCCGCACGGACCGCTGCTGCCAGCCCTGCTTCGCGTAGATCTCGGCGACCGCGTGGCCCACCGACTCCTTGAACGTGTGCTTCTGCTGCTGTGCCTCGACGCTGTAGGGGCCGAGTTCACGCAGCGCGTCGATGTGCGCGACCGTCACCGCGGCGCTGCGGCGGTTGGGCACCAGCGCCCGGATGAACAGGAAGACTCCGAGGCCCACCACCGCGCCGACGAGCATGTACTCGATGATCATCGCGTCACCGGTCCCGCAGCAGGAAGCGTTCCGGGGTCTTGATGTCGGCGAGCTTGCGCAGCCAGAAGAATCCGGCGGCGAAGAAGAACATCACGAACACCAGGACGATCTGGCCGACGAGGGAGTCGTAGGCCTGCACGTACCGCTTGTCGAACAGGGCCATGCCGAGCACCATGAAGACCACCGCGCCGACGATGATCTGTACCGAGCGGCGTGTCCCCGCGCGCTGGGCGATGACCCGCTGGCGCATGTCCACCTCTTCGCGTGCAGACCTGGCGAGTGTGGTGAGGACGTCCCGCAACCCTGGGCCGCGCAGCTTCGAGTTGAGGATGAGGGAGGCGATGATGATGTCGGCGCTCGGGTCGTCGATCTCGTCGGCGAGCAGGTGCAGGGCGTCGGCAAGCGGCATGCGTCCGCGAAGGCGGTCGATCATCGCGTCCAGATGTGGCCGGAGCAGCGGGCCCGCGGTACGCGCGGCGGCCGGGATCGCCTGTTCGAGGCCGACCGCGCCGGCGATGGTGTCGCGCAGCGACTCGGTCCACATGGCCAGCGCTTCGACCCGTTGCGCGCCGAGGCGTTCACCGGCGACACCGCCGAACAGCCGGCTCCAGAAGAAGATCAGCACCGCCACGGAGATCCCGGCGACCGGCCACCCGGTCAGCACGCCGATCAGCAGCCCGACGAGCAGCGCGATGATGAGCCGCAGTCCGGCTTGGCTGAACCATTCGCCCGCGTCGAAGGATCGCGGGGACTTCTGCCGTGGCTTGAATCCGATGAACGAGGCGATGAACAGCCACACCCCCGCGCCGCCGACGACTCCGGCGAGCAGCGCCTCGAGGGTGGAGAGCTGGAAGAGTTCCTGTGGGGTCATCGGGCAATCACCTCCAGACCCCGGACGGCTGATAGCCGTTCGCTATCAGCTCTTCGATGCACTCCACGGGCGAGTGCGGCATGGCTCGCCCGTCCGGGCCCTGGCTGAAGACCTCCGAGGACAGCACCCTGCCGTCCACGCCGTTGACCTCGCGGACCGACGTCACCACGCGCCGCATCGTGCCGCCGCGGTGGATGTCGTTCCTGCGCTCGATGAAGACCACGAAGTTGATCGCGCCGGCGACGAGCATGTGGCTGGCCTCGATCGGCAGCCGCTCGTTCGCCTGCAATGCGTACGTCGAGATGCGGTTGAAGACCTCGATCGAGGAGTTCGCGTGAATCGTCGAAAGCGAGCCGTCGTTGCCCTGCGACATCGCGTTGAGCATCGTGACGATCTCGTCGCCGAGCACCTCGCCGACGATGACCCGGCTCGGGTTCATGCGCAGCGAACGCCGGACGAGTTCGGCCATCGAGATGTAGCCGAGGCCCTCGGAGTTCGGCAGCCGCTCCTCGAGGGCGACGACGTTCGGGTGCAGCTCAGGGAACTGATCGAGGCCGAGTTCGAGCGCCCGCTCGACCGTGACCAGCCGCTCGTGCGCCGGGATCTCGTTGGCCAGCGCGCGCAGCAGCGTCGTCTTGCCGGCATTCGTCGAGCCCGCGATCATGATGTTCTTGCGCGCCTGTACGGCCGCCGCGAGGAAGGATCCGAGCTCGGTGAGCAGCGTGCCGTTGCCGACGAGGTCGCTCAGGAAGACCTTGCCCATCCGGGCGCGCCGGATCGAGAGCGCGGGCCGCCGGGTCACGTCCATGACCGCGCTCAGTCGCGAACCGTCGGGGAGCCGGAGGTCGAGCTGCGGGTTCGCCGAGTCGAACGGCCGCGAGCTCAGTCCGGAGTACGCGCCGAGGATCTGGATGAGCTCGACCATCTCCTCGTCGGTCTCCGCGATGGGCTCCACCATCAGCTCCCGGCCGTCCGCGTAGGACACGAACACCCGGTCGCAGCCGTTGACGTCGATGTTCTCGATGTCCGGGTTGTCGAGCAGCGGCTGGAGCCGACCTACGCCGAAGAGCGCGGCGTGGATGCCGGCCGCGAGCGCCTCTTCCTCGTCGGCGCTCGGCGGCCTGCGCCCCGAGGTCATCTCGGTGTGCGCGTGCTCGGCGAGCACCTGGCCGATGACGGCCCTGGCGTACTGCCGCTCGTCCTGCGCGGTCATCACCGGCAGTCCGCTGACCTGATCGATGCGGCGCTGGTCCGCTACCCGGTCGCCCACCTCTTGCCGCAGCCGCTTGACGAGTCCGTGGTCCATCTCAGGCCACCGTCCCGCTCATCGTCGGCGGCCCGTAGCCCGGGGACGGGTTCTGGCCAGGCTGCGGGTACTGATTCGGCTGCGGATACGGGTTCGAATGCTGCTGCTGGCCGGGGTACGGCACGTTGGTGAGGTTCGGCGGCATCGGCGGCGGCACGGCGGCGCCCGACGGATGCACCGTCGTCGGCGCTATCGGCGTCGACGTGGCCGCGTCGAACGGCCCGCGCATCTCGTTGGCGTTGGCCGGGTGCATCGCATGGTCCGCGGACCGGATCAGTCCATAGCGCCGAGTCACCGTGGCCGCCAGTTCGCGGGCGGACCGGGTGATCAGAGCCTTGTCGACGCGTCCGCGGGTGCGGCCGCTGAGCGCGTCGGCCCCCGCCTCGTCGTACGCGATGACACCGAGGACCTCGGCGCCCGCGGTCGTCGCCGCGAGCAGGTCGCCCACCTGCTTCGCGATCTGTCTGGCCCGGTTCGGCGGCGTGATCAGCACGACGCCGATCGGCGGCCGGGCGATCGAGACCGAACTGCCCTGCGTCGCGTGCAGTCGTGCGGAGAGACTGTTCACCCGGTCGCGAATGTGTGCGATGTACTCGGCTTCCGTTCGCGCTACTAAAAGGACGAGCGCCGACTGGGCCATCAGGTCGATGGTGGGCGAGTCCGGACCGATGCGCCCGCAGTCTGCGATGACGTCGGCGCCGTAGGGCAGTTCGCTGAAACGGTCGAAGGCCCGACCGAGCGGCGTCCAGAGACCGGTCATGCCGTGCACCTGGTCGGCGTTGCCCAGGCCGACCAGGATTTCCAGGCCGCCGCGAAGTCGCTGGGTGTGCACCGGCAGGATGCTCGCGTCGAAGCCGCGCCGCGCCTCCACGGCGAGCGAGACCAGGCCGCGGTTCGGGTCGAGCGGCCCACCGTGTTCGGCGGGCATGCGATAGACCAGGTCACCGCCGTGCGGGTCGCACTCCGCGTAGAGTGCGCGGCGTGGCCAGACGGCGGCCAGCGCCACCGCCGACGTGGTGACGCCGGGTGAGCCCTTGTCCGCCGCGAGTGCGATCAGAGCCATGGCATTGCCTAGCTGCCCGCACCGCTGGTGAACACCAGGTCGCCCTCGGCGGACGCGGTGAGCAGTGCGCTGACGTCGGCCTTGACCACGGACACGGTGAACACGTTGTCGCTGGACGAGCCGCTGAGGGAGGAGCCCGAACTGCCGGGCAGCCCGACGATCTTGACTCCGCCCGCGAGCAGCGCGGAGACGTCCGCACTCGAGTTCGAGGACGAAGCCGTCGAGCCGGACGTGACGCCCGTCGCACCGGCCGGCGCGTTCTGCGCGGTGCCGACGTAGTACGCGTTCACGGAGTCGCCGGTGTTGAGTGTCGGCGGGTACTGACCGTCCTTGAGTGTGACGGCGATAGTGGTGTCGTTGCCGGTCGCGGCCGGGGCAGTAGTCAGCATTGTGCCTACCAGGATGGTGCCGGGAACGAGGTCGGTCTCCGTCGTGTACTTGGGCAGCAGGTCACGCTGCGCCCAGGTGACGTAGTTGATGCCGGAGTCCTGCGCCACCATCACCTCGGAGATGGAGGAGTCAGGAATCTGCTGCCCCTGGGAGACGCGCTGCGTCACTTCGATCACTCCGACACGGTTTCCCGCCTGCATCTGCAGGTAAACCGAGGCGAGCACGCCGGCCGCGATCAACAACAGGGCGAGGGCGGCGAGGGCGGGCTTGCGCTCGCGTGGGGCCGTCGGCGGTCGTACCGGTCCCGAAGGAGGAGCGGGCACGGCAGCACGGGAGACGGGAGCGCCCGAGGGCTTCCATCCCGTCATCCCGGCTACGTTGTTCTCAGTGCTGCTACTCACGATCCATACCCCCGGAGTGGCCGACTGGCTCCCGATAGTAGCGGCACGGTCGGGAATCTCAACAGACCCTGCAGGGAATCTGCGGTGAACGACACCGCGTCTTCGTGATCTGACAAGATCCAATACAGGATCGTTATCGGATCCCCGCGTCGCGCACCGTGTGCCGGGGTACCGAAGCAACACCGACCCGGGTACCATCCGGAGTCGGTTCACTACAGTTGCCGCGATTTTCACCCATACGCATCCGGGACCACCACAGGGGGAACTGTGCGCCCGCGTCCGTTCGCCGTCCTCGCCCTCGCCGGGGCGATGTCGGCCGCGCTCGCACTGACCGGTTGCTCCAATTCTGTGCAGCCGAACGGTACGATCGCGGGCGCGAACGGCGGGAACGGAACGGGTTCGGCCTCTGCCACCGCGGCCGGCGCCTCGGCCGAGCCGAGTTCGAGCTATGCCACCCACGTCGTCCCCGCGGATCTCAGCCTGCTGTTCACAGACCCCGGTCTCAGCGGCGCCCAGGAGGGCGTCTACCAGTGGGTGGAGTCCTTCGTGAACCACTACGAGGCCGCCGCCGGGGCGGGGACCGTGCTGGACGCCGGACTGGCCACGAACATGACCTCGACCGCCGCCGTGGCGGTCAACACGGACATCACCAGCGACGACCAAGGCGGCCGGCGCTGGTCGGGCACTGTCCGGTTCTACGATTTCCAGGTGTCGATCGCCAGCGCGTCGAACATCGGGGCAGGTCTCTGCGAGTCGGACGCCGAGGCGTATCCGGTCTCGATCAAGAGCGACTCCCGCCAGGGCAACGAGCCGACCGGGACCAGTGCGCTGCGCGCCTGGGTCCTCGGTCTGGTCCGCACCTCGTCCGGCGGCTATCAGGTCACGAGCTTCAGCCTCATCCCAGGTGATGTCATATGCGTATGATCCGTCGCTTCATCGGCACGATGATCCTGATCACGCCGCTCGTCTTCTCGGCTTCGGTGGCGGCTCCGTCCGCCGCCGCCGACAGCGGGTGCCAAAGCGCGTCCGTCACCGGAGACCAGATCGCCACCTTCGTCTGCCTCACGGTGAACGGCAGCCCCGGGAGCCCGCAGTCCAGCTCACCCATCAACTGGACGCCGCCTGTCTGCTGGCTCGAGCCCCGCTATACCCCGGCCGGCCTCCAGGCCTACGTCGCCTACATGATGAACGAGCCCGCGTCCGTCATCGCCGAGGGCGCCGCGGCGGTGGCCGCGTGGAACGCCTACTACGGCGGCCTGACCCCGGCATACAACGGCGGAGAGGCGGGGTGGTGGTGGGGCGTCGCCTGCAACACCACGTCACAGGACATCCTGACCGCGGACACCTATGCGCAGGAGATCATGCAGTCGGCCGGGCTGACCTGGCAGCGTCCGTGGGAGTGGGTGCCGACCGGAAACCCGGCCCCGGCGGCCACCTTCGTCGCCACGCCGGAACTCCTCGCCCGCTATGCGGCTTCCGCGATCGGACAACTGACCCTTCCACAGGCCAAACCGAGCCCTTTGACCACCCAGACCGTGAACCTGCCGACGTACTTTGCCGGCGCCTTCGCCGGTAAGAACGGCGGCAAAGTAACGGCGGTCGCCTCGCTTCCCGCGTTCGGCATGTCGTCCACCGTGGTCGCGGCGCCCGAATTGGTGACGATCTCCACCACCGGCCAGACGATCTCCGGTACGAACACCGTCACCTGCAAGGTGAACTCGTCGGGCAAGTTCGGCGTGATGTCCAAGGCGGGCATCCCACAGGCATCGAACTGCACCTTCACTTACGCCCAGCCAGGCACGTACACGATCACCATGCGCGCGACGTGGTCGATCAACTGGCTCGAGGCCAACGGAGCTGCGGGATGGCCCGTCGAGGATCTCGTGCCGGCACAGGGTCAGCCCGCTGCACTGCTCGCGCAGGGCCCCATTCAGGAGATCCAGACCGTCAACAACTGACACGTCCGTTCAGCAGAAGAACGTTGAGCACGACGAACCGTTCGGTTTCAGCGCGAGAGCACGGTGGCTTCCAGCGCGAGCGCCGCCCAGGACCCTGCGATCAGGTAGGGGCCGTAGGCGAGCTCTGACTTCCACCCGGCCTTGCGCAGGATCATCATGCCGACGCCCACGACCGCGGCCGCGACCATGCCGAGCAGCAGGCCCGAGTAGACGGCCTGCAGGCCGACCCAGCCGAGGAACAGGCCGAGCACCCCGGCGAGCTTCACGTCACCGAAGCCCATCGGGCCGAAGAACCAGAACAACCAGAAGAGGCCGTACAGCAAGCTCATCGCGAGCGCCGCGACGATCATCCGCCACCACTCGTGCCCGACCCACGACGCGGCCGTCAACCCGATCGCGCCGAGACCGTGGAGCGGGAACACGATCCGGTTCGGCAGTCGCTTCGTGCGCGCGTCGATCACCGCCAGGGCGCCGCTGCCGACGACGAACCCCGCGTACACCACCCCGACGATCCAGTCCACGCCCCGACGATACCGCCCGGAACGATTGCGGGGTCGGCGAGAATGACTCTCACCGACCCTGCAATCGCATTCCGTGCCTCGTGCTACCTGCTTCGCCCTCCGTGCTACCCGCTTCGCACTACGCCGGCACGATGTTCACCAGCTTCGGCGCCCGGACGATCACGGTCCTGATACCGCGTCCGTCCAGCGCGCGCCGGGCCCCGTCGGTCGCCAGCGCCAGCTCCTTCAGCTCCTCCTCGCTGATGTCCGGCGCCACCTGGATCTTGTCGCGCACCTTGCCCTGCACCTGCACGACGCAGGTGACCTCGTCCGCGACCAGGTACTGCGGGTCGACGACCGGGTACGGGTGGTGGACCAGCGTCTCCTGATGGCCCAGCTTGTGCCACAGCTCCTCGGCCAGGTGCGGGGCGAACGGCGCCACCGCCAGCACCAGCGTCTCAGCGGTCTGCCGGGGCACCCGGTCCAGCTTCGTCAGGTGGTTGTTCAGCACGATCAGCTTCGCGACGGCCGTGTTGAACCGCAGCTCCGCGACGTCGGTCTGCACTCCCGCCACCGCCTGGTGGGCGGCCCGCAGCGTGGCCAGGTCGGGCTCGGTCTCGGCCACCCGGACCTCGCCGGTCTCCTCGTCGACCAGGTTGCGCCACACGCGCTGCAGGAAGCGGACCGAGCCCGCCACCGCCTTGGTGTCCCAGGGCTTGGAGACCTCCAGCGGGCCCATGGACATCTCGTAGACGCGCAGGGTGTCCGCGCCGTAGGTGTCGCAGAACTCGTCCGGCGAGACGGAGTTCTTCAGCGACTTGCCCATCTTCCCGGCCTCGCGCGTCACCTTCGCGCCCTGCCAGAAGTACTCGCCGTCGCGCTCCTCGACCTCCGTCGCCGTCACCGGGAAGCCGCGGTCGTCCCGGTAGACGTCGGCCGTGATCATGCCCTGGTTGAACAGCTTGTGGAAGGGCTCCTTGGACGAGATGTGGCCCAGGTCGAACAGCACCTTGTGCCAGAAGCGGGCGTACAGCAGGTGCAGCACCGCGTGCTCGGCGCCGCCCACGTACAGGTCCACGCCGCCCGCGGGCTTCTTCGCGTCCGGACCCATCCAGTAGTGCTCGTTGACCGGGTCCACGATCTCCGACTCGTTGTCCGGGTCGATGTACCGCAGCTCATACCAGCACGATCCGGCCCAGTTCGGCATCGTGTTCGTCTCGCGCCGGTACCGCTGCGGCCCGCGGCCGTCGCCCAGGTCCAGTTCCACGTGGACCCAGGCCTCGTTGCGCGACAGCGGGGTCTCCGGCTCGCTGGCGGCGTCCTGCGGGTCGAAGGTGCGCGGTGAGTAGTCCTCCACCTCGGGCACCTCGACCGGCAGCATCGACTCGGGCAGCGCGTGCATCACGCCGTCCTCGTCGTACACGATCGGGAACGGCTCGCCCCAGTAACGCTGGCGGCTGAACAGCCAGTCGCGCAGCCGGAAGTTCACCGTGCCCTCGCCGATGCCCTTGTCCGCCAGCCACTGCGTGATCCTCGCCTTGGCCTCGACGACGCCCAGCCCGTTCAGCGAGACCTCGCCGTTCGCCGAGTTGACGATCAGCGCGTCGTAGCCGACGAACGCGTCGTCCCACGTCGCGGTGTCCTCGCCGCGGCCGTCGGTCGGCTCGACGACGCAGCGGATCGGCAGTTCGAAGGCGCGCGCGAAGGCGAAGTCGCGCACGTCGTGCGCGGGCACCGCCATGATCGCGCCGGTGCCGTAACCCATCAGCACGTAGTCGGCGATGAACACCGGGATCTGCTCGCCGCTGACCGGGTTCGTCGCGTAGGCGCCGGTGAACACGCCGGTCTTCGTCTTGCCGTCGACCTGCCGGTCCACGTCGGACTTGGCCGCGGCCATGGCGCGGTAGGCCGTGACGGCCTCGGCCGGGGTCGCCGCGCCGCCGCGCCACACCTCGGGCGTGCCCTCGGGCCAGGCCGCCGGCACGATCGCGGTCACCAGGTCGTGCTCCGGCGCCAGCACCATGTACGTCGCGCCGAACAGGGTGTCCGGACGGGTCGTGAAGACGGTGACCTCGCCGCCGTCGACGGGGAACGACACCCGCGCGCCCTCGGACCGGCCGATCCAGTTGCGCTGCTGCAGCTTGATCGCCTCGGGCCAGTCCAGCAGGTCCAGGTCGGCGATCAGCCGGTCGCCGTACGCGGTGATCCGCATCATCCACTGGCGCAGCTTCGACTTGTAGACCGGGAAGTTGCCGCGCTCGGACCGGCCGTCCGCGGTCACCTCCTCGTTGGACAGCACCGTGCCCAGGCCCGGACACCAGTTGACCGAGACCTCCTTGGCGTACGCCAGCCGGTACTCACCCAGCAGTTCGTCCCGCTCGATGCCGGTCAGCGCCGTCCACGCCCGGCCGTCCGGCGCGGTCAGCCCGCCCGACTCGAACCGGGCGATCAGCTCGCTGATCGGGCGGGCGGCGGCGCGCTCCGGGTCGTACCAGGAGTTGAAGATCTGCAGGAAGATCCACTGCGTCCAGCGGTAGTAGTCCGGGTCGATGGTCTCGATCGAGCGGCGCTGGTCGTGCCCCAGGCCCAGCCGACGCAGCTGCCTGCGATAGATCGCGATGGCGGCCTCGGTGGAGGAGCGCGGGTGCTCCCCGGTGGCCACGGCGTGCTGCTCGGCGGGCAGCCCGAAGGCGTCGTAACCCAGCGTGTGCAGCACGTTGTACCCGTTCATCCGCTGGAAGCGGGCGAAGACGTCGGTGGCGATGTAGCCCAGCGGGTGCCCGACGTGCAGGCCGGTGCCCGAGGGGTACGGGAACATGTCCATGATGAAGCAGTGCCGGTCCTCGGGCACGTCACCCTTGAGCGGGCCGGTCGGATTCGGCGTCTCGAAGGTGCCGTGCTCGCTCCAGTACTGCTGCCAGCGCGGCTCGATCTCGGAGGCCAGCGTCGCGCTGTAGCGGTACGCCGGCTCGTCCGCGGCCGCCGTCGCCGTGGTCTGAGTCATGGGTTCTTCCCTCGCCACTCGAGTAGGAACAGACAATTGTTCGCCGCCAATGAAAAAACCCCTCACGCAGGAGGGGTCGCCACGCTGAGTGGATACGTCAGCGCGGCCGGCTAAGGAGCAGGCGTACAGCTTGCATGGGAGCAGGATACCACCCGGACCGGCGCACATCGGCGCGACCGGCGAGACGCCCGGGTCCGGCCCTGGTCGGCCGGAAGACGATGACGCGGACTCTCGATTCTCGCTCCGCGCTCGATGTCGCCCCGGTCCGCCGGGAGCGCGGACTCTTAACTTTCGCTCCGTAATGCGATACCGTCCGGTGGGCCCACGGAAGCTTACCCACTCTCCCGACGAGGACCCTTGGACGGAACCCAGACCTCTGAGCCGACCGAAACAGGACCCGGATCGCCGGGTCAGGCTTCGGCGTTCCGTCGTGCGCTGGACGACCAGGCTCAGACGGAGGGTCCGCTCGATCTCACCGTCCCGCTGAACATCGCCGAGATACGGGCCGCGCTGTCGAACTCGGGCTCCATTCCGGCCGTGCCCGCCTCGGCCGACGCGCCCCCGGGCCGCGTCGCACCGCCGCTGCGTCCGCACAACGGCAGACGCAGCCGACATGCGCACTCCAGACGGCTCGGGCGAATAGCCGTCTTCGTGACCCTGGCCGCCGCGCTGTCCGTCGGCACCGCCACCGCGCTGGTGCTCTCCAGCTCGAGCCAGGGCTCCTCGGTCTCGCTCCCGTCGACCAGCGGGAACATACCGGGCCTGCCGACCGGCAATTCCACCGGCTCCGGACAGACGACCGGCATCACGGGCTCGACGACGGCGAAGGCCGCGGCGAGCCCCTCGCATTCGGCGGCGACCACGACCGCCGCCGCCACTTCCACAGGTCCCTCCGCCACCGTCGGCGCGACCGGCTCCGCGAGCGGCGACCCGTCCTCGACGGCCGACGGCAGCGCGAGCGCCGATCCGAGTTCGTCGGCCGTGGGCGCCGGGCCGTCCTCCTCCGGTTCCACCTGGGTGACCTTGTACTGGGGCATCCAGAACGAGGATCAGGAGGTGTCGCAGGTCCAGTCGATGCTCAACCAGCTCGGATACCTGTGGCATCACCACGCGGCCTATGTGAACCCGATGTACAACGGTGTTCAGGCGGACTCCACCGGGACATACGGTTCCGCGACCGAGGACGCCATCGCGAGTTTCCAGCAGGATTACGGCGTCGCCTACACCGGGCAGTCCGGAACGTGTGACTACCCGACGTATGAGGCTTTGGTACAAGCCGTCAATGCTCAATCGGGTCAGGTTGCGCAGACCGCGCAAGCCGGTCAGTCCACGTGAATCCGCGCGAGGCCGGGTGAGTCCGTACTATTCCGCGCCTTGCGGCCGCCGTCCCAGAAGATTCGAACCGTTCGCCCGTGACCACTCTCATCCGACTGCTTTAGGGTGTCCCGCATGGCCGTGACGAGCTTGACCGAACTCTGGCATGAAGTCGTGGGCACGCAGGCGGATCCGCCGCGCACACTCATCATCGGCACGGCCGCGGTGGCTCTGGCCGCCGTCGCGCCGCGGCCGGTCTGGCGGCTGACCCGGAACGCGGTGACCATCGCGCACGAAGGCGGCCACGCCCTCGTCGCCCTGTGCACCGGACGCCGGCTGAGCGGCATCCGGCTGCACGCCGACACCTCCGGAGTGACGGTCTCCTACGGCAAGCCGCGTGGGCCCGGCATGGTGTTCACGGCGCTTGCCGGGTACATCGCACCCGCCCTGCTCGGACTCGGCGGCGCGGCGCTGCTCGGCACCGGGCACATCACGGCCCTGCTGTGGGCGTGCGTGGCGCTGCTCGCGCTGATGATGCTGATGGTCCGCAACTGGTTCGGCGTGGTGACGCTGCTGGCCACCGGCGCGGCCGTGTTCGGCGTCACCTGGTACGCGACGGCGCAGGTGCAGGCCGCGTTCGCCGACTTCGCCGTGTGGTTCCTGCTCTTCGGCGGGGTGCGACCGGTGTTCGAGCTGCAGTGGCAGCGCAGCCGGGGCCGGGCGCCGCAGTCCGACGCGGACCAGCTGGCCAAGCTGACCGGCGTCCCCGGCCTCGCCTGGGTCTTCCTCTTCGGCGTGATAGCGCTCGGCTGCGCGATACTCGGCGCGCACTGGCTGGTGCCGCACTGGACGAACGTACCCATGTCGCTGCCCAGGGGCTGACCAGCGAATTTCCGCCGCAACCGGCCGCACCGCGCCAACTTCCCAGACCTCCCCTTGCCGCATAAAACATGATCAGCAATAATTCTTACAGGAGATGTATGTTTCTAGCGTAAATTCTATGGAAGGAGCCGGGTCATGGCGAAGATAGACGAAGCCTTGCTGGAGCGCCCCACGGCGATCGACACAGCGGCCGTCGCGGCCGAGTATCCGGCTTGGCCCCGGCTCGCCGAGGCCGTCGAGTCGCTGCGCACGGTCCAGGTCAAGGACGGCTCGGTCGAGCCCGCCGAGGCCGACCTGGAGACCGCGCGCCTGGCCACCGACGCGATCATCGACGCGGTGACCGAACTTTCCCCCGCGTTCCCGCACGACGCCGCGTACCACGCCGCGCTGCTCGTGGACCTGCGCAAATGGGCCGCCGAAGGCTTCGGCGTGCCGGACTTCCTCGACTCGCTGCTGGCCTTCCGCCCCGAGACGCAGCGCGTCGACGGCCTGCGCCACCTGGTCGTCTTCCCGATGTACACGCAGAACGGCAACCCGAACCGGAACTTCGAGGCGGTCCTGCTTCGCGTCTTCTGGCCGGACTGGCTGGCCGCGCTTGAGGCCGACCGTTACGACAACCCGCAGTTCCTCTCGCTCTCCTTCGAGGCCTTCACCGCGGGCTACGACACCAACTCGGCCGTGCTCTTCCCGGAGACCGTGGCCGTAAGAGAGGTGCCTAAGTTCACCTGGGGCGCGATCTTCAGCGACCGCGAGGCGGCCCGCTTCCGTGCCGTCACCTCGGCCGCGGCCGAGCTCACCCGGCTGGAGCTGCCCGAGGACGCCGCGCGCCTGGTCGGCGACCAGGGCCTGGCCCAGGACTCCTTCGCGCTCTGGGACATGATCCACGACCGCACGCACAGCCACGGCGACCTGCCCTTCGACCCGTTCATGATCAAGCAGCGGATGCCGTACTGGCTCTACGCGCTCGAGGAGCTGCGCTGCGATCTGAACACCTTCCGCGAGGCGGTGCGGCTCGAGGGCGAGGGCGTCCCACAGGCCCGGCCCGTGCAGCAGGCGATCCTGTTCGACCGGCTCTTCCGCTTCCCGATCACCGGCGACCGGGTGCGCAACTACGACGGCCTCGGCGGCCAGTTGCTGTTCGCGTACTTGCACAAGAACGACGTGCTGCGCTGGACGGACAACCGGCTGACCATCGACTGGGTGAACGTGGCCCCGGCCGTGATCGCGCTGTGTGAGAAGGTGGAGAAGCTCTACCGGGACGGGATCGACCGCCCCAAGACCGCGCACTGGATCGCCGCATACGAGCTGGTGGCCGAGTACGTCACCCCGCATCCGGCGTCGACCTGGGCGCGCGGTTCGGTGGTGCACCCGAGCACCGAACCGTGGGCGCAGGTGCTGCCGCTGGACGGGCCGAACAAGGGCCTGGTGGACCTGGTCCTGTCCGACGAGTTCCCGCTCAGCATGTTCTACGAGGCCCTGGAGAAGAAGATGCGCCCGGTGATCGCCGCCACCCGCGGCATCACGGCCCGCGACTGAGCCCTCGTCGTCACCGTCACAACCCCAAAAGCCGAGTAGCAAGGAAGCCGGAGCCAGTGTCAGTCCAACTCCGTCATGACCCCACGTCCCGGGGCTTCGCCAGCGACAACTACGCCGGCGTGCACCCGGAGATCCTCGAGGCCATCGCACTCGCCAACGGAGGCCACCAGGTCTCCTACGGCGAGGACGTCTACACCGAGCACCTGCAGGAGGTGTTCAAGGCGCACTTCGGTCCGCAGGCCGAGGCCTTCCCGGTGTTCAACGGGACGGGTGCGAACGTGGTCGCGCTGCAGGCCATGACGAACCGTTGGCAGTCGGTGATCTGCGCCGAGTCCGCGCACATCCACGTGGACGAGTGCGGCGCGCCGGAGAAGGTGGCCGGCCTGAAGCTGCTGACCGTGCCGACCCCGGACGGGAAGCTCACGCCGGAGCTGATCGACCGTCAGGCCTACGGCTTCGACGACGAGCACCGCGCCCAGCCGGGCGTCGTGGCGATCACCCAGAGCACGGAGCTCGGCACCTGCTACACGCCGCAGGAGATTCGGGCGATCGCGGACCACGTCCACAGCCTGGGGATGAAGCTGTACGTCGACGGGGCGAGGCTGGCCAACGCCGCCGCGACCCTCGACGTGCCGCTGCGGGAGTTCACCACGGACGCGGGCGTGGACGTCCTGTCCTTCGGCGGCACCAAGAACGGGCTGCTGCTCGGCGAGTGCATCGTCGTGCTGAACCCGGAGGCCGTGCACAGCGTCAAGTACCTGCGCAAGGCCGGGATGCAGCTGGCGTCGAAGATGCGCTTCCTCTCGGTGCAGTTCGAGGCCCTGCTCGGCACGGACCTGTGGCTGCGCAACGCCCGCCATGCCAACGCCATGGCCCAGCGCCTGTACGCGGCCGTCAAGGACGTGGACGGCCTGCAGATCCCCCGCCCGGTCCAGGCCAACCAGGTCTTCGCGATCCTGCCGAAGGACGTTACGGAGCGCTTGCAGAAGCGTTTCCGTTTTTACACGTGGAACGAGCACACCGGCGAGGTGCGCTGGATGACCTGCTTCGACACCGAGGAGCAGGACATCGACACCTTCGCCGCGGCAGTGGCGGAGGAGCTCCGCGCCGGCTGAGCGCTGCTCGGTCGGAGTATCGGATTGGCCCATCGCCGTCCGGATCGGGTATCGTAATCCAAGCACCGGCCGCGTGAGCGGACCGGCGGCGCGCCGTTAGCTCAATAGGCAGAGCAGCTGACTCTTAATCAGCGGGTTCGGGGTTCAAGTCCCTGACGGCGCACCAG
>Ga0073928_10005333_pt1 | contig 18142 bp, 14 predicted proteins | sample PaiPotPPA55metaG_FD_76969 | JGI IMG/M metagenome (GOLD analysis project Ga0073928, IMG submission 76969) | Iron sulfur acid spring bacterial and archeal communities from Banff, Canada, to study Microbial Dark Matter (Phase II) - Paint Pots PPA... ... | reverse complement strand
TGCGGCCGCCCTCGCGGATCGCAAAGCGCAAGCCCTCATCCATCGCGATCGGCACCAGCAGCTCCACCTCCATCGTGATGTTGTCCCCCGGCATCACCATCTCGGTGCCCTCGGGCAACTTCACCGTCCCCGTCACATCGGTCGTGCGAAAGTAAAACTGCGGCCGGTAGTTCCCGAAAAACGGCGTGTGCCGCCCGCCTTCCTCCTTGGTCAAGACGTAAGCCTCGCATTGGAACACCGTGTGCGGCGTGATCGACCCCGGCGCCGCCAGGACCTGGCCGCGCTCCACCTCCTCGCGCTTGGTGCCGCGCAGCAACACCCCGATATTGTCCCCCGCCTCGCCCTGGTCCAACAGCTTCCTGAACATCTCGACCCCGGTCGCCACCGTCTTCGCGGTCGGCCGCAAGCCCACGATCTCCACCTCGTCGCCGACCTTCACGATGCCGCGCTCGACCCGCCCGGTCACCACCGTGCCGCGCCCCGAGATCGTGAACACATCCTCGATCGGCATCAAAAACGGCCGGTCCTTGGCGCGCTCCGGCTGCGGGATATAGCTGTCCACCGCCTCCATCAGCTTCATGATCGTGTCGTGCCCGACCGCGGGATCGCGCCCCTCCAGGGCCGCCAGGGCCGAGCCCTGCACCACCGGGATGTCGTCCCCCGGAAACCCGTACGACGACAACAACTCCCGCATCTCCAGTTCGACCAGCTCCAATAGCTCGGGGTCGTCCACCATGTCGGTCTTGTTCATGTAGACGACCAAGGACGGCACCCCCACCTGGCGCGCCAGCAGGATGTGCTCCCTGGTCTGCGGCATCGGACCGTCCGCCGCCGACACCACCAGGATGGCGCCGTCCATCTGCGCCGCCCCGGTGATCATGTTCTTGATGTAGTCGGCGTGACCCGGGCAATCGACATGCGCGTAATGCCGGTTTGCCGTCTCGTATTCGACATGCGCGGTCGCGATCGTGATCCCGCGCGCCCGCTCCTCCGGCGCCTTGTCGATCTGGTCAAACGGCACAAACGTCGCCCCGCCCGTTTCCGCCAAAACCTTGGTGATCGCCGCCGTCAGCGTCGTCTTGCCGTGATCGATGTGACCGATCGTCCCGATGTTGCAATGCGGCTTCGTCCGCGCAAACCTTGCCTTACCCATCGCTTTTCTCCAATTACTCCAGCATTCGTCAGGTGGACTACGCCATCTTGGCGCGGACTTCGTCCGCCACGGCTTGCGGCACCTGCTCGTAATGATCGAAATGCATCGTGTACTGCGCCCGGCCCTGACTCATCGAGCGCAGTGTGTTGACATAGCCGAACATGTTGGCCAGCGGTACCATAGCGTTGATGATTCGGGCGTTGCCGCGGCTATCCATGCCGGTCACCTGGCCGCGGCGGCTGTTCAGATCGCCGATCACGTCGCCCATGTACAATTCCGGGGTCACCACCTCGACCCGCATGATCGGTTCCAAGAGCTTGGGCGCGGCCTTCATGACGCCTTCCTTAAACGCCGCGCGGGCAGCGATGTCGAAGGCCAGGACGCTTGAATCGACGTCGTGATAGGCGCCGTCGATCAGCTCGGCTTTCAGATCAATGACCGGAAAACCGGCGAGCACGCCGTTCTCGGTCGAGGCGCGCAACCCCTTCTCGACGCCCGGGACATACTCCTTCGGCACCGCACCGCCGATCACCGAGTTCTCGAACACAAACCCGCTGCCGGGCGGCAAGGGCTCGAAGCGGACTTTGATCCGGGCGTATTGTCCGGCGCCGCCGGTCTGCTTTTTGTGAGTATAGTCGATCTCGGCGGGGCGGGTGATGGTCTCGCGATAGGCGACCTGCGGCGCGCCGACATTGGCGGCGACCTTGAACTCCCGCCTCATGCGGTCGACGATGATTTCGAGATGCAGTTCGCCCATGCCCTTGATGATGGTCTGGCCGCTTTCGTGATCGACCGCGACGCGGAATGACGGATCCTCGGTGGCGAGCCGGGCCAGCGCCTGACCCATCTTTTCCTGGTCGCCCTTGGTCTTCGGCTCGACCGCGATCTCGATCACTGGCTCAGGGAACTCCATGCGCTCGAGCACGACCGGGTGGGCGGGATCGGACAGCGTATCGCCGGTCGTCGTGTTCTTGAGGCCGGCCAGCGCGAGGATGTCCCCGGCGCACGCCTCCTTCACGTCCTCGCGATGGTTGGCGTGCATCAGCAGCATGCGGCCGATGCGCTCGCGGCCGTTCTTGACCGTGTTGAGCACCTGCGACCCGGTCGTCAGCACCCCCGAATAGATCCGCACAAAGGTCAAGGAGCCGACAAACGGGTCGGACATGATCTTGAAGGCAAGCCCGGCGAACGGCTCGGTGTCGGAGGCGCGGCGGACCACCACCTCGTCCGAGCCCATCTTGACGCCCCTGATCGCCGCGACATCGGTCGGCGCCGGCAGATAATCGACGACCGCATCGAGCAGCGGCTGGACGCCCTTGTTCTTGAATGCCGAGCCGCACAGCACCGGGACGAAGGCGCCGGAGATCGTGCCCTTGCGGATGCAGCGCTTCAGAACCTCCTCATTCGGCTCCTCGCCGGCGAGATAGGCTTCGAGCGCGGCATCATCCTGCTCGACCGCGAGCTCGACCAGCTCGTGGCGGGCGGCGTCGGCCTCGGCCTTCATCCCGGCGGGAATCTCGACCACATCGAATTCGGCGCCGAGCGTCTCGTCGCGCCATTTGAGCGCCTGCATCGCGACGAGGTCGAGCACGCCGACAAAATCGCTTTCGACGCCGATCGGCAGCTGCGTCACGGCGGGGACCGCGCCGAGCCGCTCCTTGATCTCGCGGATGCAGCGCGGAAAATCGGCACCGATCCGGTCCATCTTGTTGACAAAGCAGATCCGCGGAACGCCGTACTTGTCGGCTTGGCGCCACACCGTCTCGGATTGCGGCTCGACCCCGGCCACCGAGTCGAACACCGCGACCGCGCCGTCGAGGACGCGGAGAGAGCGCTCGACCTCGATCGTGAAATCGACATGGCCCGGGGTATCGATGATGTTGATCCGGTGGTCGTTCCATGCGCAGGTCGTCGCGGCCGAAGTGATCGTGATGCCGCGTTCCTGCTCCTGCTCCATCCAATCCATCGTGGCGGTGCCGTCGTGGACCTCGCCGAGCTTGTAGGAGCGGCCGGTGTAATAAAGGATCCGCTCGGTGGTCGTCGTCTTCCCGGCATCGATATGCGCCATGATGCCGATGTTGCGATACCGCTCGAGCGGGGTTGTGCGTGCCATCACCAAGTACTCCGGCGGCGCCTCGCGCCTGCCTACCATCGATAATGCGAGAACGCCTTGTTGGCATCGGCCATCCGATGCGTATCTTCCCGCCGTTTGACCGCAACGCCGCGATTGTTGGCGGCATCGAGCAGCTCGCCCGAGAGCCGTTCCTCCATCGTGTTTTCCGACCGCCCGCGCGAGGATGAGATCAGCCAGCGGATCGCCAGCGCCTGACTGCGGTCGGTGCGGACCTCGACCGGGACCTGATAGGTCGCGCCGCCGACGCGCCGCGAGCGGACTTCGACCGCCGGGCGCACATTGGTCAGGGCCTCGTGGAATACCCGGATCGGGTCCTGGCCGCTGCGCTTTTGGATACGGTCGAAGGCGCCGTAGACGATATGCTCGGCGACCGATTTCTTGCCCTCGTGCATCAGGCAATTCATGAATTTGGTGACGACGGCGTCGCCGAATTTGGGATCCGGCAGGACTTCGCGTTTGACGGCGGCGCGGCGGCGCGACATGGCTCCCCTCCCCTCCCTATTTCGGGCGCTTGGCGCCGTATTTCGAGCGGCGCTGGCGGCGGTCCTTGACGCCCTGGGTATCGTGCGTGCCGCGGATGATGTGATAGCGCACGCCAGGCAGATCCTTAACCCGGCCGCCGCGGATCAGCACCACCGAATGCTCCTGCAGATTGTGGCCCTCGCCGGGGATATAGCTCGTCACCTCGAAGCCGTTGGTAAGGCGCACGCGCGCAACCTTGCGCAGCGCCGAGTTCGGCTTTTTCGGCGTCGTCGTGTAGACGCGCGTGCAGACCCCCCGCTTCTGCGGGCACTCCTCCATCGCCGGCACCTTGTTGCGCGCGACCTGCGGCGCCCGCGGGTTGCGGATCAACTGGTTTATCGTCGGCATCCTCACCACCTTCGTCGAACACGACGACCGCCCGAGCGCTCGAGAATGCGCGTCGGGCGGCAGTCGCTTTCTGCCCACTGAATTCACGCCCTCTCGCTAGGGCGCCGTGCCACTGTGCGGAACCGGGCTGCGTTTAGGTGGCATCCTACCGCCAGCCGCGAGCGGCGGAATATAGGAAGCGCACCCTAGCGGGTCAAGCGGAATACCCCGCGGCAGCGCACCCCTCAGCGGATATCCGCGAGCGCCGCCAACAGGGGACGAAACCGGCTGAGTCCCCGGTTTACCTTGCGGATCAGTCGATCATCGGCGGTCGCCAGTCGCAAGCCAAAGGCTTCAGCCACCGCCAAGTAGACCCCATCATAGGCCGGATGGTCCAATTCGGCCGCGATCGCAACCGCGCGAGCGAGATATCCCCTCGTCGAGACCACGGCGAGATCCGCCTGCTCCAAGGTCTTCGCCGCGATCGCGGCCTCCTCCTCTGTCAGTTCGCCGCGGCGGATCTTTTTCCACAGGATGTTGGCGCATTCGGCAAACAGGAGATCCGGCGCCACAAGGCTGTGATCGAGCAGAACCTCCGCGCGCGCGCTGTCGGCTTCCGGAATGACCCATTTGACAGCGATGCTGGCATCGACGACCAGGCGTTCGCCGGGATCGAGCGTCACCGCTCGTCCCGCCCTTCGCGGAGCAGCGCCTCGGACGGCGTGTGGCGGCGTCCGGCGGTCATCGAGCGGACTTGCGCCGCTAATTCCCTGAACGAGCGCCTGGGTTCTTCCGCCAGAGCGTGGCGCAGGATTTCCCGGTGCTCGGCCTCAGCGGATCGACCGTGTTCGGCTGCCCGCATCTTCAGCCGGGCAACCAATTCCGCGTCGAGATTGCGCACGATCAGCTGTGCCATATGAATCGATATCAATGATATCGATTCATATGAGCTGCAGCCGCCGCGTGTCAAGCGGTTCAGGGCGGCACGCGCAACGGCGCGGGCACGCAGACGCCCGCGCCACCGCTATTCGGCGGCGCCGACCGTACGCTGCTCCTCGAGCTGCGGCGTCTCCGCGGCCTCCGCTGCGGCGGCCTCGGCCTCGGCGGCGATCGCGGCGAGCTCGCGGTCGCGCTCGGCGGCGATCTCGCGCAGCCGGGCGACAACACTGCCGGTGCCGGCCGGGATCAGCCGCCCGACGATCACATTCTCCTTGAGCCCGGTCAGCGTGTCGATCCGGCCCGAGACAGCGGCCTCGGTGAGGACGCGGGTCGTCTCCTGGAACGAGGCGGCCGAGATAAAGGAGTTGGTCTGCAGGCTCGCCTTGGTGATGCCTTGCAGCACCGGATGGGCGAGCGCCGGGCGCAGACCTTCCTTTTCGACCTTGACGTTCTCGTGCTCGAACTCGGAGCGGTCGATCTGTTCGCCGGCGAGGAAGGTGGTTTCGCCCGGATCCTCGATCTCCACCTTCTGCAGCATCTGGCGCACGATCACCTCGATGTGCTTGTCGTTGATCCGCACGCCCTGCAGCCGATAGACCTCCTGGATCTCGTTGATCAGATAGCTCGCCAGCTCCTCGACCCCGAGAATGCGCAGAATGTCGTGCGGCACCCGGTTGCCGTCCATCATCAGATCACCCTTGAGGACGTAATCGCCCTCTTGCACGCTGATGTGCTTGCCCTTGGGGATCAGGTACTCGACCGCGTCGCCGTCGCCTTCCGACGGCACCACGACGATGCGCCGCTTGGTCTTGTAATCCTTGCCGAATTCGACGCGCCCCTCGGATTCGCTGATGATCGCGAAATCCTTGGGCTTGCGCGCCTCGAACAGCTCGGCCACCCGCGGCAGACCGCCGGTGATGTCGCGGGTCTTGGAGGATTCCCGCGGGATCCGCGCCAGCACGTCGCCGGCCTTGACCGAGGCGGTGTTGTCGATCGACAGGATCGCATCGACCGGCAGGAAGTAGCGCGCTTCGAGCCCGTTGGCGAGGGTCAGCAGCTCGCCTGCTTCGTCGCGCAGCGTGATCCGCGGCCGCAGGTCGCCGCCGCGCGGCTGCTGCTTCCAATCGATCACGACCTTTGAGGAGATGCCGGTCGCCTCGTCGACCGCATCGCGCATCGAGACGCCCTCGATCACATCGACAAAATGCGCGATGCCGTCCTTTTCGGTGATGATCGGGATCGTATAGGGATCCCATTCGGCGAGGCGATCGGCGCGGTGGACCCGAACACCCTCATCGGCCAGGAGCCGCGCGCCATAGGGCACCCGGTGCCGCGCCTTCTCGCGACCGGCCTCGTCGACCAGCACCATCTCGCAATTGCGCCCCATCACCACCGGCAATCCGGACGAGTTGATGACGACATTGCGGTTCTTGACCTCGACCTTGGCATCAAAGGCCGCCTCGATCGAGGATTGCTCCGCCCCGCGCTGGGCCGCGCCGCCGATATGGAAGGTCCGCATCGTCAGCTGGGTGCCGGGCTCGCCGATCGACTGCGCGGCGATAACCCCGACCGCCTCGCCGATATTGACGACGGTGCCGCGGGCCAGATCGCGGCCATAGCATTTGCCGCAGACGCCGGTATGGGTTTCGCAGGTCAAGACCGAGCGGATCGACACCGCATCGATGCCCGCCCGCTCGATCGCGTCGACCGCGTCTTCGTCGATCAACGCGCCAGCCGGCAGCACGACCTCGCCGCTAAGCGGGTCGAGCACATCGACCGCGGCGCAGCGCCCGATGATGCGGTCGGCGAGCGGCGAGATGATCTCGCCGCCATCAACGACCGCGCGGGTCAACAGGCCGCGAGTGGTGCCGCAATCTTCCTCGGTGATGATCGCATCCTGCGCGACATCGACGAGCCGCCGGGTCAGGTAGCCGGAGTTGGCGGTCTTGAGCGCGGTATCAGCAAGGCCCTTGCGCGCGCCATGCGTCGAGTTGAAATACTCGAGCACGGTCAGCCCTTCCTTGAAGTTGGAGATGATCGGGGTCGCGATGATCTCGCCGGAGGGCTTGGTCATCAGCCCGCGCATGCCGGCCAGCTGCTTGATCTGGGCCGCCGAGCCGCGAGCGCCGGAATCCGACATCATCCACACCGAGTTGATCGGTTCGCCCGGTTTCGGCGTGCGGATAACCTTGATCATCTCCTCGGCGACCTTTTCGCTGCAGCTCGTCCAGGCGTCGACCTCCTTGTTGTACTTCTCGCGCTGAGTGATCAGCCCGTCCTGGTATTGCTGCTCGTATTCCTTGACCTTCTCCTGCACATCGGCAACCAGCTGGTGCTTGGCCTCCGGGATGATCAGATCGTCCTTGCCGAACGAAATGCCGGCCTTGCACGCCTGCTGGAAGCCGAGCGACATTAGCCGGTCGCAGAAGATGACGGTCTCCTTCTGGCCGCAGTGGCGGTAGACCTGATCGATCAGATCGCTGATCTCCTTTTTGCCCAAGAGTTGGTTGATCAGGTCGAAGCTGATCGCGCGGTTTTGCGGCAGGATCTCCGACAGCAGCATCCGACCGGGGGTCGTCTCGACCCGGCGGACGATTGACTGGCCCTCCTCGTCGACGCCTTCATAGCGCGCCCTGATCTTCGAGTGCAGCGACACCGCCTTGGCCGCGAGCGCCTGCTCGATTTCGCCGACATCGGTGAACACCATCCCTTCGCCGGGTTCGTCGTCGCGCTCCATCGTGATGTGATAGAGACCGAGGACGATATCCTGCGACGGCACGATGATCGGCTTGCCGTTGGCGGGCGAGAGGATGTTGTTGGTCGACATCATCAAGACGCGGGCTTCGAGCTGAGCCTCCAGCGACAGCGGCACGTGGACGGCCATCTGATCGCCGTCGAAATCGGCGTTGAAGGCGGTGCAGACGAGCGGATGCAGCTGGATCGCCTTGCCTTCGATCAGCACCGGCTCAAAGGCCTGGATGCCGAGCCGGTGCAGGGTCGGCGCGCGGTTCAGCAGCACCGGGTGCTCGCGGATCACCTCTTCGAGGATGTCCCACACCTCCGGCCGCTCCTTCTCGACCATGCGCTTGGCCGCCTTGATCGTGCTGGCGAGGCCGTAGAGTTCGAGCTTCGAATAGATGAACGGCTTGAACAGCTCGAGCGCCATCTTTTTCGGCAACCCGCATTGCTGCAGCTTCAATTCGGGGCCGACGACGATGACCGAGCGCCCCGAATAATCGACGCGCTTGCCCAGGAGGTTCTGGCGGAACCGGCCTTGCTTGCCCTTGAGCATGTCGGACAGCGACTTCAGTGGCCGTTTGTTGGCGCCGGTGATGACCCGGCCGCGCCGGCCGTTGTCGAACAGCGCGTCGACCGCCTCCTGCAACATGCGCTTTTCGTTTCGCACGATGATGTCGGGCGCGCGCAGCTCAATCAGCCGCTTCAGCCGATTGTTGCGGTTGATCACGCGGCGGTAGAGGTCATTGAGATCGGAGGTGGCGAACCGGCCGCCATCCAGCGGCACCAGGGGGCGCAACTCGGGCGGGATGACCGGCACGACTTCGAGGATCATCCATTCCGGCCGGCTGTTCGACTCGGTGAACGCCTCGATCAGCTTCAGCCGCTTCACCAGCTTTTTGCGCCGCGCCTCGGAGCCGGTGTCGTGCAGTTCCTCGCGCAGCCGCTGTTTCTCCTCGGCAAGATCGATCGCCGACAGCATCGTGCGCAACGCCTCGGCGCCGATCGATGCGGTGAACTGGTCCTCGCCATACTCGTCCTGGGCCTTGATAAAATCTTCTTCGCCGAGCAGCTGATGCAGCTTTAACGGCGTCAGGCCGGGCTCGATGACGACGTAATTCTCGAAGTAGAGGATCCGCTCGAGATCCTTCAATGTCATGTCGAGCAATAGGCCGATGCGGCTGGGCAGCGACTTCAAGAACCAGATATGCGCAACGGGCGAGGCCAGCTCGATATGGCCCATGCGGTCGCGCCGCACCTTCGACAGGGTGACCTCGACCCCGCATTTCTCGCAGATGATGCCGCGGTATTTCATGCGCTTGTACTTGCCGCACAAGCACTCGTAATCCTTGATCGGACCAAAGATGCGGGCGCAGAACAGGCCGTCCCGCTCCGGCTTGAAGGTGCGGTAGTTGATCGTCTCGGGCTTCTTGATCTCGCCATAGGACCAGGAGCGGATACGCTCGGGGCTGGCGATCGAGATGCGGATCTGGTCGAAGCTTTGCGGCCCCGAAACCTGCCCGAAGATGTTCATCAACTCATTCATCGAGGACCCCTCTCGTGGTCAATTGTCATTCCCGCGAAAGCGGGAATCCAGGGCGGCCGCTCTACCGCCTGCCCCTGGACCCCCGCTTGCGCGGGGGTGACGGCATTAGAGCGATGTCTGTTAGCCCTGGTAATGCTGGCGAAGAACAGGCCATCAGTAGTTGCGCTGCTCCAACTCGACATTGAGGCCAAGCGAGCGCAGCTCCTTGACGAGGACGTTGAACGATTCGGGGATGCCGGCCTCGAAATTGTCGTCGCCGCGCACGATCGCCTCGTACACCTTGGTGCGGCCGGAGACGTCGTCCGACTTGACCGTCAGCATCTCTTGCAAGGTGTATGCCGCGCCATAGGCCTCGAGCGCCCACACCTCCATCTCGCCGAACCGCTGCCCGCCGAACTGCGCCTTGCCACCCAATGGCTGCTGGGTGACCAGACTGTACGGTCCGATCGAGCGGGCGTGGATCTTGTCGTCGACCAGATGGTGCAGCTTCAGCATGTAGATGTAGCCGACCGTGACCTTGCGGTCGAACGCCTCGCCGGTGCGGCCATCGACCAGCGTCACCTGGCCGGAGGAAGCGAGCCCGGCCCGGTCGAGCATGGCGACGATGTCATCCTCGCGCGCCCCGTCGAACACCGGGCTCGCCATCGGCACGCCGCGGGTCAGATCGCCGGCGAACTCGATCAGTTCGTCCGGCGCAAGCGCCTCGATCGTCGTGCGGTCCTGCCCCTCATAAATCTCGCCGAGCAGCACGCGCAGTTCGCCGTCGCCGTTGCGGCGGACCCCGTCGAGCACCTCGCCGATGCGGCGGCCGAGACCGGCGGCGGCCCAACCGAGGTGGGTTTCGAGGATCTGGCCGACATTCATCCGGCTCGGGACGCCGAGCGGGTTGAGCACGATGTCGACCGGGGTGCCGTCTTCGAGATAGGGCATGTCCTCGATCGGCATGATGCGCGAGATGACCCCCTTGTTGCCGTGGCGGCCGGCCATCTTGTCGCCCGGCTGCAGCTTGCGCTTCACCGCGACGAAGACCTTGACCATCTTCATCACGCCGGGCGGCAACTCGTCGCCGCGCTGCAGCTTCTCGACCTTGCTTTCGAAGCGCGACTGCAATTCGGCGATGGCGTCGTCCATCTGCTTTTTGAGGACCTCGATGTCGGCCATGCGCGGATCGTCGCGCACCATGATGTGCCGCCACTGCCCGGGCGTGTACTCGGCGAGCAGGTCTTCCGTGACCTCGGCGACCACTTTCATCCCCTTGGGGCCGGCGACGGCGGTTTGGCCCAGCAGCAGCTCCTTGAGCCGAGCGGCAAAGCTGCGTTCGAGGATGGCACGCTCGTCGTCGCGGTCCTTCGCCAGCCGCTCGATCTCGGCGCGCTCGATCGCCAGCGCACGTTCGTCCTTGTCGACGCCGCGGCGCGAGAACACGCGCACCTCGACGATCGTGCCGGAGACACCCGGTGGCAGGCGCAGCGAGGTGTCGCGCACGTCCGAGGCCTTCTCGCCGAAGATGGCGCGAAGGAGCTTTTCTTCCGGGGTCATCGGCGACTCGCCCTTCGGCGTCACCTTGCCGACGAGAATGTCGCCCGGCTTGACCTCCGCGCCGATATAGACGATCCCGGCCTCGTCGAGGTTCTTGAGCGCTTCCTCGCCGACATTCGGAATGTCGCGGGTGATCTCCTCTTGTCCCAGCTTGGTGTCGCGCGCGCTCGCCTCGAACTCCTCGATATGGATCGAGGTGAAGACGTCATCGGAGACGATCCGCTCCGAGATCAGGATCGAATCCTCGAAATTGTAGCCGTTCCACGGCATGAACGCGCACAACACGTTGCGCCCGAGCGCCAGCTCGCCCTGCTCGGTCGACGGCCCGTCGGCGATGATGTCGCCGGCCCTCACCTGGTCGCCGACCTTTACCAGCGGCCGCTGGGTGATGCAGGTGTTCTGGTTGGAACGCTGGAACTTCAACAAATTGTATATGTCGACGCCGGAGGCCGCCGCCGAGGTCTCTTCGGTCGCGCGGATCACGATGCGGGTCGCGTCGACCTGGTCGACGATGCCCGAGCGGCGGGCGATGATCGTGACTCCGGAGTCGCGCGCGACGGTTTCCTCCATGCCGGTGCCGACCAGCGGCGCCTCGGCGCGGATCAGCGGCACCGCCTGGCGCTGCATGTTCGAGCCCATCAACGCGCGGTTGGCATCGTCGTTTTCGAGGAACGGGATCAACGCCGCGGCGACCGAGACGAGCTGCTTCGGCGAGACGTCGATCAGGTCGATGTCCTGCGGCCGGCACATGACGAAGTCGCCGTTCTTGCGGCAGTTGGTCAGGTCCGCCGCGACATGGCCCGCAGCATCGAGCTCGACATTGGCCTGGGCGATCGCATAGCGGCCTTCATCCATCGCCGAGAGATAGACGACCTCGTCGGTGACGCCGCCGTCGACCACCTTGCGATAGGGGCTTTCGATAAAGCCGTATTGGTTGACCCGGGCATAGGTGGCGAGCGAGTTGATGAGGCCGATATTCGGCCCCTCAGGGGTCTCGATCGGGCAGATGCGGCCGTAATGCGTTGGGTGCACGTCGCGCACCTCGAAGCCGGCCCGCTCGCGCGTCAGGCCACCCGGACCCAATGCCGAGAGGCGCCGCTTGTGGGTGATCTCCGACAGCGGGTTGGTCTGATCCATGAACTGCGACAGCTGCGAGGAGCCGAAAAACTCGCGCACCGCGGCGGCTGCCGGCTTGGCGTTGATCAGATCGTGCGGCATCACGGTGTCGATCTCGACCGAGCTCATCCGCTCGCGGATCGCCCGCTCCATACGCAACAGGCCGACCCGGTACTGGTTTTCCATCAGCTCGCCGACCGAGCGCACCCGGCGGTTGCCAAGATGGTCGATATCGTCGATGTCGCCGCGCCCGTCCTTCAGGTCGACGAGCACGTTGAGAATGGCGAGGATGTCCTGCTTGCGCAGCGTGCGAAACGTGTCGTCGGTATCGAGCTCGAGGCGCGAATTCATCTTGACCCGGCCGACCGCCGACAGATCGTAACGCTCGGAATCGAAAAACAGGCTGTTGAACAGCGTCTCGGCGGTTTCCAGCGTCGGGGGTTCGCCCGGACGCATGACGCGGTAGATGTCGATCAGCGCATCCTCGCGCGTCGCGTTCTTGTCGATCGCGAGCGTGTTGCGGATGTACGGTCCCTTGCTGTCCGTGCCGCGGCCGCCGAGGTCGATGTCGAGGATCGGCAGCTCGGCAAAATCGGTCTGCTCAATTTGGGCAAGCGCCGCCTCGGTGATCTCATCGCCGGCTTCAAAATATACTTCGCCGGTTTCCTCGTTGATCAGGTCCTGCCCGAAATAGCGGCCAATCAACTCCTCCGGCGGCGCGAGCACGTGGACGAGCCCCGCCTCACCGAGGCGGCGCGCCAGCCGCGGCGTCATGCGCTCGCCGACCGCGAGCTTGACTTCGCCCGTATCGGCGTCGACCAGATCAGCAGTCAGCTTGCCCTTGTATTGCTCCGGCTCAAACGGCGTCATCCAGCCGTTGGGGCCACGCTGATAGGTGACGGTGCCGTAGAAGGCGGCGAGGATCTCCTCCTTCGCCATACCGACGGCCTCATCCGGCTGCAAATTCTTGTTGTCGGCCCGGCGCTGCGCGCGCTTCTCTTCGGTCGCGCCATCGTCAAGCGCCATCAAAAGCGTCGTCGCCGGCAGTTTGCGACGCCGGTCGATGCGGACATAGACGTGGTCCTTGGCGTCGAATTCGAAATCAAGCCAGGAGCCGCGATACGGAATGACCCGGGCGGCAAACAGGTATTTCCCCGAGGAGTGCGTCTTGCCCTTGTCGTGGTCGAAGAACACGCCGGGGCTGCGGTGCATCTGCGAGACGATGACCCGCTCGGTGCCGTTGATGATGAAGGTGCCGTTGCGCGTCATCAACGGCATGTCGCCCATATAGACGTCCTGCTCCTTGATGTCGCGGATCGAGCGCGAGCCGGTATCCTCGTCGACGTCCCAGACGACCAGGCGCAACGTGACCTTGAGCGGCGCCGCGTAGGTAATGCCGCGCTGCTGGCATTCGTCGGTGTCGTATTTCGGCGTCTCCAATTCGTAGCGCACAAATTCAAGCTGGGCGCGCTCGGAAAAATCGCGGATCGGGAAAACCGACTTGAACACCTCCTGCAGCCCGACATTGCCGCGCTGCTCGGGCATGACCCCCATTTGCAAGAAGTGGTCGTACGAGCTCCGCTGCACCTCGATCAGATTGGGCATCGGAGCAACCTCGGGAATGCGCCCGAAGGTTTTGCGGATCCGCTTCTGGCCGTTGAAGGATATCGCCATTTATTTCCCTCGCTGTGGGCCGCGTTTTGCGTGGCCCGAAATCCTCATCGCCGCCGCGTCGCGCAACCTGACAGGCGCGTCCTGCAGCGACGCAATTACCGGACGCGCAACACCGGGCGTGCGACACCTCTCGCACCCCGGTTCGGCAATCTCGATTTGGTCGCGGCGCCCGATGGCGGCCGCTGCGTTCTGTAGCAGGTCGTGGCGGACCTACCTTATTTCGACAGTCGCACCCGCATCTTCAAGCTGCTTTTTTATTTTTGCGGCCTCTTCCTTGTTGACGCCCTCCTTGACCGGCTTTGGCGCCGCCTCGACAAGATCCTTGGCTTCCTTGAGGCCGAGCTGGGTCAGCGCCCGTACCTCCTTGATCACATTCACTTTCTTTTCGCCGATCGTGGCCAGGATGACGTCGAACTCGGTCTTCTCGGCGACCGCCTCGGCAACCGGCGCCGCACCGGCCGCCGCGACCGCAACCGGCGCCGCCGCCGACACGCCCCATTTTTCCTCGAGCATTTTTGCCAGCTCTGCCGCTTCGATCACGGTCAGCGAGGAGAGATCGTCGACGAGCTTTGCCAGTTGAGCCATGTTGTTACTCCCGATTGCGTCCTGAGGGCTTGCTCTACAAGAATTTCCTGCGGCCGGCTAGGCGGCCCCATCAGCTTCGGCCGCGCCAGCTTCCGCGGCACCACCTTCGCCCGCCTCACCTTCGACCGCTTCAGTTTCGGCCGCACCAGCTTCGGCCGCACCAGCTTCGGCCGCACCAGCTTCGGCCGCGTCAGCTTCGGGCGCAGCCGCGTCCGCCGCGGCGACGCCGGTTTCAGCCACAACTTTGATCGGCCCATCCTTCTCGGCGTGGGCGGCAAGCACCCGCGCCAGCTGGCCGCCCGGCGTCTGCAACAGCACCGCGAGCTTGGTGGCCGGCGCGTTGAGGAGCCCGATGATCCTGCCGCGCAGCTCGTCGAGCGAGGGCAGGACCGCCAGCGCCTTGACCCCGGCCTGGTCGAGCAGCTGGCCAGACAGCCCACCGCCGACGATCGTCAGCTTGGTGTTGCGGTTGGCGTACTCGACCGCGGCCTTCGCCGCCGCGACCGGATCGCGCGAGAAGGCGATCGCGGTCGGCCCGGTGAACAGCGGCGCCAGTGCGGCAAACGGCGTCCCTTCGAGAGCGCGCTTCACCAGCCGGTTCTTGGTCACCCGATAGCTGGCGCCGGCGCTGCGCATCTGGCGCCGCAGCTGGGTGACATCGGCGACCGACAGCCCGGTCTGGTGCGTGATGACGACGCATACCGTATCGGCCAAATCCTGATGCAGGGTGGCGGTCAGCTGTTGCTTTTGCGCTCGGTCCACTCAACCGTCTCCAAACTCGTCCGCCTGTCGCCGCCGGCGGCCCCAGTGGCGATGCCCCAGCCGGCCCAACGCCGCCCGGCGGGCCAAATTACGCCCTGGTCTCCTCGGCGAGGCCCGCAAGCTCGACCTTGACCGCCGGCCCCATCGTCGAGGAGAGGCTCACCCGCTTGATATAGGTGCCCTTGACCCCGCTCGGCTTGCCTCGGGTGATTGCGCCGACAAAGGCGCGCACATTATCGACCAGCGCATCGTCCGTAAAGCTCGCTTTACCAACCCCGGCGTGGACGATGCCGGCCTTTTCGGCGCGGAACTCGACCTGGCCGCCCTTGGCCGCCTGGACCGCCTCGGTGACGTTCTGCGTCACCGTGCCGAGCCGCGGGTTGGGCATCAGCCCGCGCGGTCCGAGGATCTTGCCGAGCCGGCCGACCACCGACATCAGGTCGGGGGTGGCGATCGCCCGGTCGAAATTGATTTCCCCCGCTTGCACCTTCTCGGCGAGATCTTCGGCGCCGACGACATCGGCCCCGGCCGCCTCGGCCTCCTTGGCGCGGTCGCCGCGGGCGAACACCGCGACCCTGACGGACTTTCCGGTGCCATGCGGCAGCATCACCGTACCGCGCAGGTTCTGGTCGGGCTTCCGCGGATCGAGATTGAGGTTCATCGCGATCTCGACGGTCTCGTCGAACTTGGCCGAAGCGCGCGATTTGACCTCCTTGATCGCCGCATCGACGCGCAGCGGCGGCGCTTCCGGATCGATCCCTTCATAGGCCTTTGTCAGCCGCTTGCCTGTTTTGGCCATGTCTTGCTCCCGTGGGCTTATTTGAACTGTTTCCGGGCTAATCGACGACATCAAGCCCCATCGAGCGCGCCGAGCCGATCACCATTCGGCACGCCGCGTCGAGATCGTTGGCGTTGAGGTCCACCATCTTCTGTTCGGCAATCTCGCGAACCTGCACCATCGTCACCCGCCCGACCGTGTCGCCTTTGCCGGTGGTTTGCGCGCCCTTCTCGACCCCGGCCGCTTTTTTGAGGAAATAGGAGGCCGGCGGCGTCTTGGTCACAAACGTAAAACTGCGGTCGGCATAGGCGGTGATTACCACCGGAACCGGCATCCCGGGCTCCATGTTCTGCGTCAGCGCATTGAACGCCTTACAGAACTCCATGATGTTGAGGCCGCGCTGGCCCAATGCCGGGCCGATCGGCGGCGATGGGTTGGCCTTGCCCGCCGGCACCTGCAGCTTGATCAATCCGACGATTTTTTTGGCCATCCTCTACCTCACCCACCCCGGCGAAGGCCGGGCCCATCATGCCGCCGTCGCTTCGTCCGTTGACGCATAGATCCCGGCCTTGCCGGGATGTTCGCCCGGCTGCGCCGGGCTCACACCTTCTCGACCTGCGAGTACTCGAGTTCGACCGGGGTCGCCCGACCAAAGATCGACACCGCAACCTTGATCCGCGACTTCTCCTCGTCGACCTCTTCGACGACGCCGTTGAACGAGGTGAACGGCCCGTCGGAGACGCGCACCTGCTCGCCGACCTCGAAAATGATCGACGGCTTCGGCCGCTCGATCCCCTCCTGGACCTGGCGCATGATCCGCGCGGCCTCGCCCTCGCTGATCGGCGTCGGCCGGCCGCGCCCGCCGAGAAAGCCGGTGACCTTGGCGGTGTTCTTGACGAGGTGCCAGGTCTCGTCGTTGAGATCCATCTTGATCAGCACGTAGCCGGGGAAGAACTTGCGCTCCGAACTGACCTTGGCGCCGCGCTTCACCTCGACGACCTCCTCGGTCGGCACCAGGATCTCTTCGAAGCGTTCGCCCAGGCCCTTCTGCCCGGCCTGCTCGCGGATTGCCGAGGCCACCTTCTTCTCGAAGCCGGAATAGACGTGGATCACATACCAGTGGCTCGCCATGCCGCGATGCTCCAGCTACTGCCCCAGCCCGAACAGCATTCGCACGCCATAGGACAGCACCTGATCGACCACGAAGAAGAAAATCGCGGCGATGAATACCATCACAAACACCATCGCCGTCGTAACCGTGGTCTCCTTGCGGGTTGGCCAGGTAACCCGGGCCAGCTCCTGGCGAACCTGCTGGACGAATTCGGCGGCGTTGGTCTTGGCCATGTCAGATCAAATCATCCTCATCGGCCGAGGCCGACATACAACGATACATCTATCATATAGGAGCGCAGCACGCGACGATGGCAGGAGTGGAGGGGCTCGAACCCCCAACCCCCGGTTTTGGAGACCGGTGCTCTACCAGTTGAGCTACACTCCTATTCACGGGCGTAAGCGCAGGCCGACAACCGCCACCCCGCCGCCGTTCATCGCAGGGCCGGCGGTTATAGCAGGTCGCAAGCCGATGTCGAGCGCGGCGAGGGGCGATACGGCAGCGCCGCCATCCCTCCCGGCGGGGTTACGCCAAACGCGGGTGTTAGCGGTCGTTAATCGCTCGTTCAACCTAAGCATCCATCATGCGACGACAATATACGGAGGTCGCGTCGTGCCTTCGGAGATACGCCACATCGTCTTTTCCGCCGCCGAGGCGAGTGCCGCGATCCGCGAGTACCGCCGGCATGTCGGTCGGCCGCTGCCGGCCGGGAGCCTGCGGCGGTTTGAGGTCCGTCCGGGCCAAGGTGGTCTTCGCGCCGCGTTCGACATCGTTCCCGACACCATGCTCCCGGTCGAGCGCGGGGAGGTCGGCAGCGGCGAGATCACCGAGGCGCTGATCTTTTATTGTGCCGCCCACGACATTCCGCTGCCCGCCACTGGCACAAAGACCCTGCAACGCTTTGGCGACAGCCTCCTGCTCATCGTCATGCTCAATCTGACCGGAGCTGGATGGCCGCTCTCCGCCGGGCTCGCGATGTGCCGCACGCAACTTACCGAAACCACCGATTAACCGCGGGGCTACCATATCCCGGGTCAGGTCCGGGGATACGGTCGCTTAGCGGCGTCACTTCAAGATCTTGGCGACGACGCCGGCGCTGCGGCCGCCCTCGCGGATCGCAAAGCGCAAGCCCTCATCCATCGCGATCGGCACCAGCAGCTCCACCTCCATCGTGATGTTGTCCCCCGGCATCACCATCTCGGTGCCCTCGGGCAACTTCA
>Ga0073928_10005332_pt1 | contig 18150 bp, 11 predicted proteins | sample PaiPotPPA55metaG_FD_76969 | JGI IMG/M metagenome (GOLD analysis project Ga0073928, IMG submission 76969) | Iron sulfur acid spring bacterial and archeal communities from Banff, Canada, to study Microbial Dark Matter (Phase II) - Paint Pots PPA... ... | reverse complement strand
GGGCGCCTGCATCGATTCCATGGCCCGCCGGACCATGAAGACGATGTAGAGCACGAAGGCAAGGGCGACCAACAAACAGGTCAGCAATAGGAAAAGACCGTCCACGTAACCGGCCTGACCGGTCGCCAGCAGCCAACCCGCGGCCACTAGCGCTGCGATCACCACCGCTACGCTGAACAGGAAAAGAATGGCACGATCCGACACGTTCCCCCTAGGGCGCTTTCAAAAAATGCGCTGAACCACATTGTACGCGGTCTCACGGCTTGGCGGCAAGTTGGGTATGCTGAGGATTGGCGCGATCGGAGATCCGGAACAACCTGGCCGAGCTTCGGCAGAGGCGCGGCCTTGCGGCTGCACAGTTGGCCCAGGCGGTGGGCATCAGCCGGCAAACCGTGTACGCCATGGAGGCGGGCAGCTACGTGCCCAACACGGTGGTGGCGCTGAAACTGGCGCGGGTGCTGGAGGCCACGGTGGAGGAGATTTTCGCGCTACCCGCGGGACTGCCGGATGGCGGACCTCGCACGGAAGAAGCTTCCTTGTTGGCGGGCGGGGGTGCGGGCGCGGCGCATGCTGGCGAACTGGTGCAGCTTTGCAGGGTCGACGAACGGCTAATCGCGTCCGCGCCTTCGCCGGTGCCTTGGTATCTTCCGGCGGGCGATGGCGTGGTGACTGTGGCGCGGGGGGGGGGACGCAAGGCCAAGGTCGAAGTGTTCCAGGGCGAGCCGGAACTTGGCAACCGGCTGCTGATCGCGGGCTGCGATCCGGCCATTTCGATTCTGGCCAAGCATGCGCGCGCGGCGGGGATCGAACTGGTACTGGCGCATCGCAATAGCTCGCAGGCGCTGGCGCTGCTCAAGGATGGCGCGATTCATATCGCAGGCACGCACCTGCGGGATGAGTCGAGCGGCGAAGGCAACCTGCCTGCCATTGCGCGGCTGTTTCCCAGGAACTCGGTGGCTGTGGTTTCCTTCGCGATTTGGGAAGAAGGCATCGTGACGGCGCGCGGCAATCCGAAACGGATTCGCGGGGTCGAGGACATGGCGCGCGCGGATGTGGCCATTGTCAACCGGGATGCCGGCGCGGGCAGCCGGATACTGCTCGATGGGCTGCTCGAGCGGGCGGGGATCAAGCCGCGGCGGGTGCGGGGCTACGCGATCGAGGTGCAAGGGCATCTACCGGCTGCGTGGCAGGTCGAAAGCGGCGCGGCGGATTGCTCGATCGCGACGCGGGCGGCGGCGCGGGCGTTCGGTCTGGATTTCATTCCGCTGGTCAGCGAGCGGTACGATCTGGTGATCCGGCGGCAGCACTTCGACCTGCCTTTGATGCAGACGCTCCTGGATGCCATGAGCCGGGCTGCCTTTCGGCGGGAGTTGGAAAGTTTGGGCGGGTACGATACCCGGCTGGCCGGGAAACGCCTCCTCTAGGCGGCGCACGGCGTGCTATGCTGTGTCGTTTATATGAGACTTGTGCTTGTAAAAACGACACCGGTTTTGCTCTTGGCTTGCGCGGCGCTCAATGCGCAGGACGGATTCTTCAGCGACTGGCTGGCCCGGTCGGACCAGGCCAAGGCGGATCAGCCGCATTGGATGACGCCGCTGGCCACGGTGACGCCGCGGCTCGAACAAGAGTTCCGCACGGACTTCGTGGTCGAGCAGATGGCGACGCGCGATGACCTGGTCAACTTCGGCAACGGCAAGGGCCTCGAGCTGATTCCCTACGAGCATGTCGAGTTGCTGCTCAATGTGCCGCCTTATCTGGAGCACAACAATCCCAAGCTGCACGACGGATTCGGCGACTTTTCGTTCACCGGCAAGTACCGGATTGTGGCCGCCAATGAAGAGTCCGGCAACTACATCCTCACCGCGTTTCTAGGCGCCACGGTTCCGACCGGCACCTATACGAACGGCGCGAAGGCAGGCGTGATCACACCAACTATCGCCGGCGGCAAAGGCTGGGGCAAATTCGACGTGCAGAGCACGTTCGGCGCCGGCCTGCCCACCAGCCACGAGAACACCATCGGGCACGCCATCGCGTGGAACACCGCGTTTCAGTATCACGTACATCCCAAGCTATGGCCGGAACTGGAGGTCAACTCCACGTTCTGGAAAGACGGCACTCTGGACGGCAAGAAGCAGACGTTCCTGACGCCGGGCCTGATCTTCGGCCGATTCAAGCTGCATGGGCACCTGCTGTTCGTCATTGGCGGCGGATTTCAGATCGCCGTGACGCAGTATCATCAGTACAATCACGCGCCGATTGTTTCGGTGCGGTTTCCGTTTTAAGCGCCGACGGGCGCCGCGGCGATCTGGCGGAGGACGTACGGCAAAATGCCGCCTGAGCGGTAATATTCCACTTCTTGCGGCGTATCGACGCGAACCTTGACGTCGAAGGTTTTTTCGGCGCCTGCATCGTCGACGACACGCACGCGCGCGCGGGCGCTGCCGCATAGCGCTTCGCGGACGCTTTCGACGCTGTAGCGCTCACGGCCGGTCAGCTTGAGGCTGGCGGCGTTCTCCCCATCCATGAACTGCAGCGGCAGCACGCCCATTCCGACTAGGTTGGTGCGATGGATGCGCTCGAAACTCTCGGCGATTACGGCCTTCACGCCGAGCAGCAGCACGCCTTTCGCCGCCCAATCGCGCGACGAGCCGGAGCCGTATTCTTTGCCGGCGATAATCATCAACGGCGTACCTTCCTGCTGATAGCGCATGGCGGCGTCGTAAATGTACATCTGCTCTCCATCGGGCAGGTGCTGGGTCCAGCCGCCTTCGGTACCCGGCGCGAGCTGATTGCGCAGGCGCACGTTGGCGAGAGTGCCGCGCACCATGACCTCATGATTGCCGCGGCGCGCGCCGTAGGAATTGAAGTCCGCCGGCTTGACGCCCTGCTCGATCAGGTAGCGGCCCGCGGGGCTATCCTTGCCGATCGAGCCGGCCGGCGAGATATGATCCGTCGTGATGGAATCGGCCAACATCGCCAGCAGGCGCAGGCCGGTGAGATCCTGCACAGCGGTCTCGGGGTCGACCATGTTGTCGAAATAGGGCGGGTGCTTGATATAGGTGGATTTCGGGTCCCAGGCGAAAACCTCGCCCGTGGGCACCTTCATCGAATTCCAGTTGGCATCGCCTTCGAAGGCCTTGGCGTATTCGCGCTCGAACATATCGTGGCCGATGGCGGCGCGCACGGTGGAGCGCACTTCTTCGTCGCTCGGCCAGATGTCGCGCAGGTAGACCGGCTGGCCCGCGGAGTCTTCGCCGAGCGGGTCTTTGGTGAGGTCGATATCGATGCGGCCGGCTAGCGCGTAGGCCACCACCAGCGGCGGCGACGCCAGATAATTCGCTTTCACCAGCGCGTTAATGCGGCCTTCGAAATTGCGATTGCCGCTGAGCACCGCGACTACCGCGAGGTTTTCCTTCTGCACCGCTTCGGCGACCGGCTCGGGCAGCGGGCCGCTGTTGCCGATGCAGGTGGTGCAGCCGTAACCTACCAAGTGGAAATTGAGCGCTTCGAGATAAGGCGTGAGGCCGGCCTGATTGTAATAATCGGATACGACTTTGGAGCCGGGCGCGAGGCTGGTCTTGACCCACGGCTTCGACTTGAGGCCGCGTTCGACGGCGCGCTTCGCCAGGAGGCCCGCGCCGATCATCACGGACGGGTTCGATGTGTTGGTGCAGCTTGTGATGGCGGCGATCACGACCGAGCCGTTATCGAGCGTGGCCTGGGTGCCGTTCGTGCCGATGGTGACCGGATGGTGCGCCGCGCCGAAGGCTTGCTGGAAGTTCTGTTTCACGTCGGGGAGGTTGACGCGATCCTGCGGGCGCTTCGGCCCGGCCATGGAGGGCGTGACGGTGGCGAGATCGAGGTCGACGTTTTCCGCGTAGACCGGATCGGGCGTCTGGTCGGTGCGGAATATACCTTGCTCCTTCCTATACGCCTCGACGAGCGCGACGAGTTGCGCATCGCGATTGGTGAAGCGCAGGTATTCGAGCGTCTCGGCGTCGATCGGGAAGAAGCCGACGGTGGCACCGTATTCGGGCGCCATGTTCCCGACGGTGGCGCGATCGGCGAGGCTCAGCGCGCTGAGGCCCTGGCCGTAGAACTCGACGAATTTGCCGACCACGCCTTTTTTGCGCAGGATCTGGGTGATGGTGAGGACGAGGTCGGTGGCGGTGGAGCCTTCGGGCATGCGGCCATGCAACTTGAAGCCGACGACGGGCGGCAGCAGCATGGAGATAGGCTGGCCAAGCATGCAGGCCTCGGCTTCAATGCCGCCGACGCCCCAGCCTAGGACGCCGAGGCCGTTGATCATGGTGGTGTGGGAGTCGGTGCCGACGACGGAGTCGGGATAGGCTTCCCAGCCGTCGGCGGTCTGGCGGCGAAACACGGCGGATGCCAGATATTCGAGATTCACCTGGTGCACGATGCCGGTATCGGGCGGGACGACGCGGAAATTCTGGAAGGCAGTTTGACCCCAGCGGAGCAGGATGTATCGCTCGCGGTTGCGCTGGAATTCAAGCAGGGCGTTGAAATCGAAGGCGTCGGCGCTGCCGAATTTATCGACTTGGACGGAGTGATCGATGACCAAGTCGGCGGGGAGCAGGGGGTTGGCGCGCTTGGGGTCGGCGCCCATGGCGGCGAGGGCGTCGCGCATGGCGGCGAGATCCACGATGGCGGGCACGCCGGTGAAATCCTGGAGGAGGACGCGCGCGGGCATGAAGCTGATTTCCTTGGTGTTGGCGCCTTGGCCGCGGGCGACGGATTGGATATCGGCGGCGGTGACGCGGCGGCCGTCTTCCTGGCGCAGCAGGTTCTCAAGCAGGATTTTGGTGGTGAAGGGCAGGCGCGCAACGTCGCCGATGCCTTTTTCTTCGAGGGTGCGCAGGCGGAAGATGCGGTAGTCGGCGTCGCCGGCGCGCAGGTTGGATGCGGCTCCAAATGAGTTGGTGGGCATGTGTTGATTATAGCGGGCGGCGGAGGGGGCGGGGTGCTGGGTGGTGGGTGCTGGAGTTTTTGACGGAACGAACCCAATTTCGCGTAAGTGGTTTGTTTTGTGTGGAGGCAGTTTTTGGAAGTTTGCAAAAGTGTCGGATTTTGTCGGATTTTGTCGGATCGGAACTGGATTAGCGGGCAGTCGCGGTCGGGCGAGGGCGTGCGCGCTTTTCGAAGGAACGAACCCAATTCCGTGCAAGTGCTTTGTTTTGAATGGAAGGCTGGCTGTGCCCTCCCGTGGCGAGGCGAAGTGCGCCGCAGTGTTCGGAAGATGGTAATGTTTTTGAAAAGTGTCGAAAAGTGTCGAATTTTGTCGGCCTGCACATGCGATGTTTTTTGAAGAAACGAACTCAATTCCGCGGAAGTGCTTTGTTGTGAATGGCAGGCGAGCTGCGTTCGCCCGCGCCGAGAGGAGTCCCGGTGCAGCAGCCAAGAGTGGCTGCGCTACAATTTTGGTGATGAGTCCCCGTGCCACGATTACAGCGTAGCTGGCGAGCGTATGAGGGATGTGATACGCGACTTGGAAGCGCTTGAAAGGGCAGGAGTTATTTCGCCGTATGGAGAGGGACCGCAATGCCGGCGTAAATTGCATCAGGCGCGGGCATCCCCTTCACCGGGTTGACGTGACTGAGTAGGGGGCCTCGAAGGTGTAGGCCGATATCGTCAGCGTCACGGGAAGGGTCTGGGGCGAATTTGGGGCTAAAGTATATATCTTGACCGCCCCTATGTAGGTGCCTGGTGCCAGCGACCCGGGCGTCACCGTCACTGTAAACCTCCGCGTCGCTGTTGAGGTTTGCCCGCCTCGCCGGCTGACCGTCAGCCAGTGGCCGCCGAAGGTGGTGGAACCGGTGAGGGCATAGGCCAATACCGCGCCGCCGCTGCCCACCCCGATGGGCATCGAAGTTTGCGGCGGGCCACCTATCATCGCACTAAACACGGGGATGGAGGAAGGGTTCAAAGTCTCCGGCTTGCAACCAATGCAAATGGACGAGATGGTCCCATTGTTGATGCCTAGCACCGTCGGACTGGAGCCGGTAATGGTATAGGTCAGCGTGCTACCTGAACCGATCGCCGCATTGATCAACAAAGGTATCGGATCGGGGATGGTATTGCCGGCAAAGTTGGCATTGGCCGTCAACGTCCCGCCGAGTGGCAACCCAGTGCAGCTTTGCACGTTAAACGCATCGCTGGACGAACTGGTGGTGATGTGTATAGTCGCCGTGCACGTCAGCACGATGCCGGGGGCGGACGTGGTCCCGAGCATCAGCGCCACGTTGGTATAGGTCGCCGAATCCTGCGCAAACGGCTGGTTCGCCCCATTCAGCGGGATGACCATAGTGAAGGCGAAGCCCGCGAGCTTGAGCGGGTCCGGGCCGCTGATCAACGTCAGCGTGCCGGTGAGCGTTACACAGTCGATGTCGCTTCCGGTAGTGGGGCAAGTCTGCCCGAAAAGGTTCCCTGCCAAGCTCAGCACGAGCAAGCATGCCATTGTAATGATTCGCATTTTGATCCTCCTTAAATTGTGGCTCTATAGCATATAGTACAATCTGTGGCTAAAATCGGTCCTGGTGAGGGCCTGAGGCCCCCGGGAGAGACCACGCACATCCACGGTTGGGGAACGCTGGATTGCCAGGCGGGCGTGGACCAAACAGGCGCGCGCGCTGCGGTGATGCGCCTACCGGTGGAGTGATTCCGCGCGGGAAGAGGGGAACTGCCTCCGCAAGAGAGGGCGGAGGCGATATGAACGCTCCGGAATCGCCAAAGGCTACGGAAACGATGCTCTTGGTTGGCGATGGTTTGATGGGCTGGGAATTGGGACTGGCGAAACAACTTTAGATTCGTCGGTCGATGCTCAAGGCGTGATCTTGAAAACCACACCGTTGCCGTACAATCCCCCCCCAGTGGTTGTGCCATACAAATCTCCGGCGCTACTGAAAACGAGCGGGCCGTATGGCACGCCGCCGTTTTCGCCGGCAAACGAAAACAGAAGCCGCTGGGTCCAAGTGCCATTTGTGCCAGGCGCCAACTGGAACACAGTGCCGCAGCCCAAGCCACCGCACCCCAAAGCGCCGGCCTGAGAGGTCGTGCCATACAGATTTCCAGCGCTGTCGAACACCAGACCGGCCTCGGGATTGGCCCCATCCGCGCAACCTAGTACAGGGCAGAAGGCATACAGTACTTTCTCGCTCCAATGGCCGCCGGCGCCGGGTGCCAGTTGGAAGACCGTACCCTGGGAACCACCGCCGGTCTCATTGCCACCGTACCACGTTGTCCCATACAGATTGCCTGCGGCGTCGAAGATCAGCCCGGCATAGGGATTGTTTCCATCGGCACATCCGGTAAGCGCGCAAAAGGCGTACAAGATCGTCTCGCCCCAAGACCCATTTGCGCCAGGTGTCAACTGAAAGACGATTCCAGCGCCATAATAATAATTACCATAGTCAAATTGCGGTCCATAAACCGTGGCGCCGTAAAGGTTGCCGGCGGCGTCGGACACCAGCCCGGCGTATGGGTGGAAGCCATCTTGACCGTCATCCTGAAATATGTGCAGAATTCCCTCGGTCCATTGATTGTTTGCACCCGGTGTCAGCTTGAAGACAATGCCGCAACCTATGCCCTGGCAACCCGAACCTCCACCCTCGTAGGTGGTTCCGTACAGATTTCCGGTTGAGTCTAGAATCAGGCTGTCATCCGGCGTTGCCCCGTCGTTGCCGCCGGCAAAGTCATAGAGGACCCTTTCTGTCCACTCGCCGACCGGACCAGGTACCAACTCAAAGACTGTGCCCTGATCGTATCTGCCGCCTCTGGAGGTTGTACCGTACAGTTTTCCTTTGTCGCTCGCAATCAGGCCGCCGTAAGGCCAGTATCCATCCTGGCCGTCGTTCTTGAAACTGTGCAACACCTTCTCGGTGGTCTTTCCGCTGTCTCGCGCTAAGGTTAGCTGGAAGACGGCGCCGTAACCATAGGCCCCACCCACGACGGTGGTGCCATACATCTTTCCGCTCCCACGAAAGATGATGCCGGCGTAGGGCCAGGCGCCGTCGCCGTTGCTATGGAAGCTGTACAGCACCTGCTCTTGAGCAGCAGCGAAGGCCAGGTCCGCTGGCGTCAGAATAGCAAGAATCGGTACGAAGCCCGCCATAAGGAGAATCATCAGCTTAGTGCGTCGCATGAACTTTCCTCGGCATCATTCGCCTTCGAGAGTCAAGGCGTAATCTTGAAAATTACCCCGCAACCGCTGGTGCAGCTTCGGTCGCCTCCATCCAGAGTGGCGCCATACAGGCTACCGGCATCGTCCATGATCAAAGTGGAATCCGGATCCGCGCCATCTGCGCCTCCCGTAAAAGAGTGCAGAACAATCTCTTGACCGAACTTGTCTAGCTTGAAGACGGTCGCCCCCGGATTTGGGTAACCACCCCCCACGGTAGTGCCGTAGAGATTTCCTTGGGCGTCCACCAAGAGACCTGCTCCCGGATAGCCCGAACCGTACGTAAAATTCAGGAGGTCCGTCTCTCTGCCAGACGGGCTCAGCTTGAATACCTTTCCGTATAATAAGTTGCCCCCGCCCGCGCTGCCATAGAGGTTTCCGAGGTGATCTCGAGTGACGGTGTCAGAGGGAACACCGGAATCCGACAGTCCGCTGAAGCGATGGAGGATCGTCTCTCCGCCGGCTGGATCGATCTTGAATACCGTACCGCAACCGCTATGGTCTTCGGGAAGCCCAAAGGAAATCCCGCAAGGCGCGCCCCCCAGGTTGGTAGTCCCGTAAAGGTTGCCATCCTCGTCGCTGACCAGGCCGGCTTGCGGATACGCTCCATCGCGCTGTTCCGTGCCGGTGAATGTGTGTGATATCGTTTCCCGCCCGTTTCTGTCCACCTTGAATACGGTTCCACAACCTCATCCCGGGTTGCAATTGTTATCGCCGCCACTGGAGGTCGTGCCAAAGAGATTCCCCGCGCTGTCGACCAGCAATGTCACCCAGTCGGGGAAACATCCGTCCGGCATGGCGCCGAAGCGATACAGCACGGAGTATACGCCTTCTGTATTTACCTTGAAAACCGTGCCGCAACCGTACCCGGAAAAGCCGACTGGATAACCGCCGCCATTGGTAGTGCCGTACAGGTTGCCACTGGCGTCTCGCACGACACCTCCTTCGGGAGTAGACCCGTCGAGCGCGCACGTGAAACTGTAAAGTACCGTCTCGTTTCCTTGCTTGTCGATCTTGAATACGGTTCCGCACTGATTGGCGCCGCCCTTCTCGGTGGTGCCGTAAATGTTGCCGTCAGAGTCCAGAACCAGGCCGGTTGAGGGCCCCTCTCCATCTGGTGGCCCTTTGAAGCTATAGAGAACGCTGAACGTCTGTGCATGGCTTTGAAGCGGCAGGGCTACCAACAACCATGCGGCCGCCAGAATGATCACAGCACTAGTGATCTCGATATGACTCCTAAACGTCTTTCTATGGAGTAGACCTCTGCCTGACATAAGCATCTCCTCCTTCGCGCCACGCTCTTCTGTTTCCCGCCTGCCGCTCGGATGCGGAGCCCGCCAAACTCCACGCCGGTTCACGGCGTCACCTCAAAGACCACGCCACAGCCATCGTAGTAACAATCGCTAAGGTAACCGCCGTAGTAGGTCGTGCCATACAAATGGCCCGCATGGTCGGAGACCAGGCCGGCATATGGAGAAGTCCCATCGAGGCCGGTAAAGTCATGCAGGATCGTCTCCGTCCACCGGCCCTGGCCATCGGGGGTGAGTTTGAATACGCTGCCGAACCCGTTTCTGCCGCCAGAGGACAAAGTCCCCAACAGGTTGCCATGCTCATCCAAAATGAGGCCGGCATAGGGCTGCGCGCCGTCATTGATGTCGAAACTGTGCAGGATCTTCTCGACCCACCCGCCCGCTGGCCCGGGAGCCAAAGCGAATACCGTCCCCGCACCGTAGGCGCCGCCGAGATAGGTTGTGCCGTATAGATGTCCGGCGCCGTCGCGCACTAAGGGAGCGGTAGAGCAGCTCCCATCCTGCCCACCGGGCGGCGGGAAGCTGTGCAACACGCTGAAGCTCCAGGTGCCGTTCTGGCCGAGCGAAAGCTCGAAGGCCGTGCTCAACCCACTACAAAAAGGGCCTCCATTGGGGCCACCCGTCATCCCGTATAGGTTCCCGGCGGTGTCCACGATCAATGTGGCGAATGGGGTGGATCCCTCGCTTCCGAGGAAAGCGTGCAAAACCCTTTCGCTCCACTGGCCGTTAGCTCCTGGCGTCAGTTCGAAGACGGTGCCATTGGCAAGTCCTCCGAAACTCGTTGTGCCGTACAGGTTCCCGCCGGAATCGAGAACCACGCCGCCCACCGGGGCGCTTCCATCGCTGCAATACGTGCCCACCGAGCAAAAGCTGTATAGCACGGTCTCTAGGAAGCCGCCACCCTTTTGCCTTGCGAGTTTGAAGACGGTACCCTCGCCATGAGCACCGCCCCTCATGGTTGTTCCGTACAGATTTCCGGCGGCGTCGAAGACCAGGCCGCCGGCCGGCTCCATGCCGTCCTGGGCATAGCCCTGGAAGCTGTATAGCAACGTCTCGGTCCATTCGCCGTCCTTTCCTGGCGACATCTCGAAGACTGTTCCGCAACCGTAAGGGCAGTTTACACTGGAAGCACCGCCATTGTAGGTTGTGCCATAGAGATTCCCGGACTCGTCGAGAATCATTGGCGCGTAGTACGGATATTCTCCGTCAGGGCTGCTGAAACGATGGAGCACGCCAGCCCGGTAAACCGCTGAAGGTTGACTCGGCTGAGACCAGGACGCAGGCAGAAACAACCACCCGGCGGAAGCAGCCAGCAAGAAAGCGTTGATTCGCGCGCTTGACACACGGCACCTCCTCACAACGCGAAGTTCCAGTATTATTATAAACCCGAAAGGCCCTTTTGGATTCAGAATTTTGGCTCTGTTTAGTATTGTCACGTTCCAGCCGGGCTATACCCCCTGCACGGTCGCCCGCCGCTCCAGCTTCCCCCATCCCACCACGCGCCCGCGCATCGCGTACAGCAGCGATTTCGCCACCACGTAGTACATCAGCTCGCGATAGTAGACGCGCTGGAAGAAGAGCAGCGTGAGCTCCCAGGGCGGCTGGCCTTCGAGCGCGTACGCCAGCAGGCCGGTGAGCAATTCGAGCACGAAGAACGCCAGATAAAATGTCAGCACAATTTCCCAATTGCCCGCAAACAGCGCGATAATCATGGCCAATTCGGCGAAGGGCGAAAGCGCCGCCAGCAGCACCTGAAAAACCCAGATGCTGGGCAGCGCCACGAAACCGAGCGAGCCGTACTCCGGATCGAAAATCGCGTCGCGATGCTTCCACGCCGCCTGCAGCGTGCCGAACGCCCAGCGGAATCGCTGCTTGGCCAGGCCGCGCGTGTCTTCGGGCGCTTCGGTGAACGCCACGGCCTCTTCTTCGTAGCGGATCAGGTGGCCATCGCGGCGGATCTTCAGCGTCAGGTCCGTATCTTCCGCCAGCGTGTCGCCGCCGAACCCACCCAGCTTCAAAATCAGCTCTTTGCGCCACGCGCCCACCGCGCCCGGCACCACCGTAATCGCGTTCAGCAAATCCAGCGCGCGCCGATCCAGGTTGAAGCCGTAAATGTACTCGATGGATTGAAAGCGCGTGATCCAGCTTTGCAAATTGCCCACGCGCGCATTGCCCGAAACCGCGCCCACCGAAGCGTCCCCGAAATGCCGCACCAGCTTGCCGATAGTGCCCGCGCGGAAAATCGTATCGGCATCCAGCGCAATCAGAATATCGTTGCGCGTGTGCGCGATGGCGTTGTTCAGCGCCGCGGATTTGCCGCCATTCGGCTGTGTCAGAATGCAAACCTGCGGATGCTCTCCGAAATGATCGCGCAGAACTTCGAGCGTGGCGTCGTGCGAGCCGTCATCCACCACCACGATTTCCAGATCGTCGTAGCCGTTGCGCAGAATCGCCTCGACCGTCCGCACGATCACCTTCTCTTCGTTGTAGGCGGCGATCACCACCGACACAGGCGGATGGAACGCCGGATCGAAATGTGCACGGCGCGCGCGGCGCTTCTGCAGAATCGCGAGGAACCCGAACACCAGTGAGCGCGCCAGCGTCAAGTAAATCGCCCACAGGAACAGCATCCCGACAACCTTCTTAAACGCGCCCTGAAAATCGAACGCCTGCCCTTCGATGCGCGCCCAGCGCATCTCCTCGCCCGACGGCACGGGCATGAGCTGCGCGCGCGACTTCCCCGCCAGTTCGCTGAGCGGCACGAAACGGTAGCCATCGGCCTGCATCTTTTCCAGAATGCGCGGCAACGCAGCAACGGTGGCCTCGCGATCGCCGCCCGCATCGTGCAGCAGAATCACGTGCCCCGGATCTTCGTCCGTCTCGACTTCGTCGTGGATTTCCGATACGATGGCGTCAGCCGTCACGCCTTTTTCCCAGTCGCGCGGGTCGATGCGCTCGCCCACCGTGACGTAGCCGGCTTGCTGCGCGCGCAGCACCGGCAGAATTTCCTCCGGCGTTTGGGGCTGCGAATCCGCGTTGTACGGGGGCCGGAACAGCACGGTCGAGACGCCCACGGCGTTTTCGATAATCCGCTGCGTGGTCGAAAGCTCCAGCGCCGCGCGCTCCGGCGAAACCAGCGCGATGTTCGGGTGCGTGTACGTGTGATTGCCGATATCGTGGCCGTCCGCGTACTCGCGCTGGATCAGGTTGACGTTCATGTCGGCATTCGCGCCGATCACGAAAAAGGTAGCGCGCACGTTGTGGCTTTTCAGAATATCGAGCACGCGCGGCGTGTAGCGCGGGTCGGGGCCGTCGTCGAAAGTGAGGCACAGCAGTTTGCCCGCCGTCACGCCCGTGCTTTCGATGACGTAATAGGAAGGCAATTGGCCGTATTGCTCGCCATAATTGCCGGATGAATCGCGCGCGACCTTGCGGTTGCCGTCCTGCGGCGTTTGCACGATGCGGATGATGTCGCCATCGCCGTAGCGGATCACCGATTTTTCGGCGGTAAGTTTTCCGAGCTGCGCCGGGTCGTAGTTATCCGCCGGCCAGGCTTCTGGCTTGAGCACGGTCCACAGGTCCGGATCTTCCGCGCCCAAGCGCCACAGGCCGACGCCGCGGAATCCGCCGGCCGCCACGCGCCGCACGGCATTTAATCCGGTCACCGCATCCAGGAACCAAAGCTCGTGCTGATGGTCGCCGGCCTGATAGCGCAGCACGGGATTGCCTGTGTCCGCGTCCCACTGGATCGCCGCGTGGTTCGCCACTGCGGCGGACATCGCCTGCCCGAAGCTGACTTCGGCCGAGCCGCTCCCGCCAATCGTCCAATCGTAGCCGTAGTTGCCCAGGCCGATCACGGTCTTTTCGGGAGGCACCATAGAGGCCAGCCGGTCGAGCTGCTGCTGGAACCAACCGCGCGATGCGACCGGCCCCGGCTCGCCGGATTGATAATGTTCGTCGTAGACCATGGGCAGGATGTAGTCGTTCGCCTGTGCGAGCAGCCGCATATCGTAGGCCGGGTCGTCGATGGGGACGCTTTGGGTGAGCAGCAACCCGGCGGGCTTCAGCTTCGCGGCGAGTTCCCGCATGAAGGCGGTGAGCGGCTGGCGGTCGCTCGGGACAAGCTCTTCGAAGTCGACGTTCACGCCGGCGAAATCGTGCTCCTTGAGATTGCTATAAATATTGTTGATCAGATCGGCGCGCGCATCGGCATCGTGCAGGATGCGGCGCACGTCGCCCGGCTTCCATCCGTCGCGATAGTTGGTCAGCAGCGCGATGATCGGCAGCTTGGCCTGTTTGGCGATGGCGATCACGGTGGGATCGGACTGATCGTCGATATCGCCCTTGGCATTTTGGAGGATCAGCCATTCCGGCACCAGGTGCGTCAGGTGCGCGATGTTGATGCGCAATGATTCCATGCTGGCGGGGTCCCAGTTCACGTAGAAGCCGAACACGATCGGCGTGTTGGCGGCTACGCGCGCGGCCGTCTTGGGATGCAGCACGGGCGAAGCCGACCGCACATATTTAATGTTGCGCGCGGCTTTGCGCAGCCGGTAGGGCGCATTGCGCGCGGGCCGCTCGCCGCGGATGATGGCGGGCACTTCGGTGATGTTGGGCAGGTGCTCGACCGGCGGCAAGCCCAGCGCAGGAAGCTGCGGACTGACCCAGATGCTCAGCCCGAACATCACTAGCAGGATTACCAGGAAGATGGCGGCGGTCTGCAAGCCGCGCCGGAAGCGCTGCCAGCGCTTGCCGGTCGGATCGTAGAAGACGAAGGAGCGGTGGGTTTCAGGCACGTGGTCGCTACTTCTATTCTACCGGCGCCGTGGCGCAGGCACTCCTGCCTGCTGGACCGGCACTCTTGCCGGTCCGGGCGAGCGCAGCTCGCCTGCCGCTGTTCGCCGGCGATAACAGTAAACTGCGCGCGTGTGTGCAACCGTTACTGAGCCGCGACCAAAGCGAGCGGTCCTGCGGACCTTTTGCGCCAAAGAAAGACGAAGCCGGTTAACACCCATCTCGGGATGGTTTCGGTTCGCTCCACCGTTCTCGATAAACTCACCGCCCTTTTCGCTCATTTACCGAAACGTAATCGCGCCCCCCAAAAAAAGTCCACGCAGCCAGTTGACAAGTCCCAGAAAAAGAGTCACCATGTACAAATCTGACAGTCAATCTGGATCTTGCAACTTTGAGGAGGGTTCCAACATGGCCGAACAAAACGACGGAAAGGCCAGCACCGGCGTCAATCGCCGCCAATTTCTGGGTGCAGTGGGCGCGCTCAGCGCCGCCGCGCTCGCCACAGGCATTCCAAGGAAGGCGTATGCGCAAGCGCCACCGCCCCCCCAGCAATCGTATTTCCTTAATTCCTGGGGAGTCGTTCAGCCCTGCGCTGCCGATACCATAGCGGCTGGCATTGTCCCACCGCCGCTACCCGCCTGGGCGCAGCAACAGGTGCCCACGCAACCTCAAGGCAACACCAGCCGCAGACGCTTCCCCTTCGGCTCCCGAAAAAAGCCACAGGAGTACGACGGGCCCGCCAAGGACCACCTGGGTTGTATTAATTCCGGCTGCGCGAACCAGAACCCCACCGCCCCGGCGACCCACTTCCCCCTGTTCAACATCCTCCTGATCATGTGCGACCAGATGCGCGCCCCGCGCTGGTACCCCGGCAACGGCGGCTCGGCTGCTATTCAGGCCGTTCTGCCCAACCTCACCATGCTTCAGAACCAATCCTATGTCTTCAACCAGTACTTCGTCTCCGCCACCAACTGCACGCCCTCTCGCGCCACCATGCAGACCGGCCTATACGGGCCCCAAACTAACATGTTCGTTACCGACGACCCGCCATCCTCCGGCCCCTTCCCGCCCGCGCTCCAGCCCTATGTCCAGACGGTGAATAACGTTCCGACCCCCGGCCAGGGATTCGCCACCATCGGCGATGTCCTCTCCACCAGCGCGGGCCTCGCGGGTAGCAACTATGACTGCCTCTGGATCGGCAAGTGGCACCTCTCCGACAACCCAACCGAAAGCGGGTCCCAGTACTCCTGCGAACCCGGCAGCAACGGCCCTAGCGATTACGGGTATGTCAACCCAACGAAAACGCCCCCCTCGTGCGACGCCTGCATCCCAACCCCGCCGAGCAGCGGCTACCCGCCGGCCGTACCCTTTCCCTACACCTCGCCCAACGGAAAGAGCAATCAGGGCAACTCCGGCGACTTCCTCGGTCTCGGCCAGACGTCCCAGCCCGCTCCGGGGGCCGATATCCCAGCCTACACGTGCCCGCCCCAGCCCTCCTGCCCGGACTATCCGGAGGCGCCGAGCTACCCGTCCTTCATCCAACTCAACGACTCCGCAGTCACTAGCGCCTTCCTTACTTGGCTGGGAAGTCTTCCCACAACCGGCAACCCGCCCCCGCCCAAATGGTTCTGTGGCGTCAGCTTCGTGAATCCTCACGACATGACCCAGTTCCCGTACTCGTTCGACCTAACCTCCGCGCCGGTAATGCCCGGCACCACCTGCGGCTCCAGCCCCCAGTTTTGTCCACCGACCGACGATACCGGCACGCCTGCCGACCCCACTGCCGCCGTTGGATACCCCACACCGCCCAGTTCCACGACGCAGCAGACTTATAACGGGCCGGACTATCCCTCGGACTCAGAGTCGGTCACCATTCCCCCATTTCCCGCGTATCCCCTGGGTTCTGGGAACCCGCTCTACTCCACCGCCAACGGCGTAATGGACATGTGGCTCGGTGTAACCCACTATGACACCCCCTGGAACTACGGAGACTCGCCCGCCGACCCGAGCAATGCCAAACCCGACCTTCAACTCGCCTACCAGACGGAGAGCAAAGCGCTCTACGGCTACCCCAACCCCAACTACACCGGAGGCACCGAGGCGGGCTGGCTGACATTCCTGAACTACTACATCTGGATGCAGGCCTGTCTCGACTACCAGATCGGCCAGGTGCTGGGCACAAACCCAAACTCCACGAACGGCCTCAAGCAGAGCTCGTTCTGGGGACATACCGTCATCATCTTCACCGCCGACCACGGCGATTTACGGCGGGTCCCACGACCTGCAGTCCAAGGGCGGGGCTCTCTACGACGAGGCCATGAACGTGCCCCTGTACATCAGCTATCCGGTGCATCAGAACAACATGTGGACCTATCCAACCTCGTCTATGCCTCGCAGCTTCGTCTGCTCTAGCGTAGACATCCTGCCCCTCATCTACAGCCTCGCGCTCGGCAACGAGTCCTGGCGCTGCTATCCCACCGATATGATCAACTACCTCAACGGGCGCGAGTCCATCATGGACGCCATGATGGGGGGCACTCAACTCACAGCTCAGCGAAGGCTCTCCACGTTCCCGCTCACCAACTCCCAAGGCTGTTACTTGTGGCAACAGTTGCAGCCCTATGTGCTCCACACCATGGACGAGTACTGGAACCTATCGCTTCTGCAATCGTCCGTCGGCTCGCAGCCCGCCGACCATGCCGTCGCCTTCCGCACCGTGGACAACACCGTCAGCTCCGGCGAGAGCGGCCCCTTCGGCGGGGCCAAACTCGGCATCTACAGCTACTGGCAGACGCTTTACAACGGCCAACCCGCCGAGACCACCCTGCCCAACATCGGCGCAACTCAGCAGTTCGAGTTCTACAACTATCAGGTCGACGCGATAAGCAACAGCGGCAACCCGGATCTGCTACCGAACCTCGGCGAGATAAAGAACGACTACTTCAGCGCCAATCACAAAAGCGCCAACGGCATAGCCTACCAATACGTCCAGGCCTACTACCCGAATTACCCAGACCCGAACACCACCACCACGCCCTATCAAACAAACGAGCTCGCCATCATATACCCGCAGATCGCAACCGCCTACATGAAGGCGTTCAACCTGTGGGCCGCCTACGTCGTCGGCCAGGCCTGCGGCGCCGCCGCCTTCTCCATCACACTACCGAACCCCCCGACCGCGACCATCAACGGCCCGAACGGTTCCGCTACAGTCACAGTCGGTGCGAACTTCAACGGCTTCAGCTCAATAGCCCTGTCGATCAACTCCTTCTACCTGCCTCCGGGAGTGACCCCAACCTTCACGCCGGGATCCATCACGAGCGGCACGTCAACGCTGAAGCTACAAGCCAGCGGCGCCACGCCCGGCACCTACGTTATCCCCATCGCCGGGGCGGGCGCCATTTCGGGCGGCGCGACCCTGACCCAGATCGCCACACTCACGCTGACGATCACTCCCTCCTAGAGAGGGCTGGAACGACACGGAATAGGGGCGCGACATGACCGCATCCTCCGCACGACTGGCAATCCTGATCGGCTGCCTGGCATCGTTAGGTTCGCTGCTGGCATCGCCGCCGGCCTTCCTGTCCCGCCGCGATTACGCCGCCAGCGGCACCATCGCATTCGCCATCGCCGACGCTAACGGGGACCACATCCCAGACATCATCTGGGTAGGCTCCTCCGGCAGGCAGGAAATCACCACGCTTCTCGGCAGCGGTAAGGGCAACTTCCGCCAAGGCCCCACCTCGCAAGTCGGCATCATTATGAACTACGTTCTTCCAGTCGCGGCCGATCTCAACGGAGACGGAAAAACAGACATCATTACCTCCGGCGGGGAGGCCGGCCTCTCGG
>Ga0073928_10005325_pt1 | contig 18161 bp, 2 predicted proteins | sample PaiPotPPA55metaG_FD_76969 | JGI IMG/M metagenome (GOLD analysis project Ga0073928, IMG submission 76969) | Iron sulfur acid spring bacterial and archeal communities from Banff, Canada, to study Microbial Dark Matter (Phase II) - Paint Pots PPA... ... | reverse complement strand
TGTGCGTCCTCACCAATCCTTGGCCTACCTCACTCCCCTGGAATTCATCACTCGTTGGAAACTCCAACCCAGAAAGGCAAAGTGTCACTAATCTACTGGACGAGTACATTCACTTGACAAGGCCTTGTCTTTACCTGTACTCTCCCCGTCAATTAATCTCCCTACAGTTACCAGGTTGGTTAAGGTAACAAAAAATAAGGACATCTGGATTGCTAACCAGCCCCACCCCTGGCATTCGTGCGTTTGTGTTTGGGCTACTGTTGTTTCTGGCCGGATCTGCCGCGGCCCAGACGCAGCAGGTGAAAATCGGTTCGCTTGATCTCGCTATTGGTGGTCTGCAGGCCACCGTTACTCCGGCAAGCCCGGTCATTCCTAAGAATGTTGCGTCGGGCGTGCAGGTCGTTGTCACGCAGAACGGACAGCAACTATCGCCTAGCGCGATTGCACAGTACTTTGGTGGACCCTTTCAGTTAGTGGGCGAGTATTCGGGACCGGGCTTGACGCAAACGCTCGAGGTACCGCAGTCGCCACCCGCCGCTAACTCGCTCGTCCTTAATCTCCCGGCCGTAACCACCGCAGGAAACTACACCCTAAGCAATCTACGATTTGTGGTCAACGGTGCGCCGGTGTTCGATGTGACACCCAGCACCATCACCGTACAAGTGATTGATCAGGTGTTGGTCACCTCGGTGCAGACCACGCCACTGACTCTGGATCAGATACAAGCGATGGGCGTGGTGCTCGACAGCAGCGCCTACACGGGCTTCCAATTTACGGTGGGATTGCAGCTCTCGTCCCAAGTGGTGAACGTCAGCTTTCCGGTGGTGTTTAACCAGCAGGGCGTGCCGATACCGCAGCCACTCTCTCCGCCCAGCGTTTCCCCCGCAGGTGTGTCGGTTCCGCTGCCGACGATCATTCCGGTTCTTCTCGGTGGCGCGGACGGAAGTGCTGGTCCCACGGTTACCTTTCCCGATGGCAGCACCGGGTCGGTCAAAATCCCAAGCGTGATTGTAATACCTGGGAATGTCGGCTACCTGAAACAATTTTTTTCCGCGCAACTGTACGTCTCGAACGGCGCGCCGGGCGGGTCAAACCTAACCGTTGACACCATTACCGGAACAATTAGTTTGCCTCCTGGTCCGGACGGGGTTGTCGGAACAGCCGACGATCCACTGGCACTGCCGAATCTTACAAGCGGCGCGCAATCCGCGACCCTGAATGTTCTTGCCCCTGGTGTGGGAGGAACACCGAGTGTTGCGACCTTGAACCCGGGGGACACAGGGCAGGCACAGTGGACCATTCGCGGTGATAAGGAAGGCTACTCGACCATCAATTTCGCAATTAACGCAACGCTCGAGGGATTGCCGACCGGACCTTTTGCTCTGACCGGAACAGCGGTTGGTGGCGTGCTGGTCCGCAATCCGTACTTTGACATGACCTTCACTGTGCCGGGCGTGGTGCGCAAGGATGAATTGTTCAATGTTTACGCGACGGTCAGCAACATTAGCCAAGTGGCTGCAAACAACTTGACGGTGAATTTTGATCAGGGCTCAATCAGTGGAGTTTCGCTGGTGAGTCCTCCATCCCCGGTAATCCCGACGTTAAGCGCGGGTGACTCGACGACGTTGACCTTCCAGTTCAAGAGTTTGCAAACGGGCAAGGTGGTCGCGAGTTATTTGAACTTCGACACCAGCAACGGAACGACTGGCAATCTAAATTTCACGCTGGGCGTTTACGCGAATGGAACGCCCATGTCCCCGGACACTTTGGTGTTGCCATCGTCGGTCGATAATCTGCCCACGGATATCGTCGACGCGGCCATGCGGGTACTCGGCCAAGCGTGGAGCGTCGCGACAGCTCCTCCCAACACGCTGCCGGCCGGTGTAATTCAAACGTCACAAAACGTTGTGACGCAAAAAGCTCTGGCATTGGCCGAGGCTGGCTTGCGCCAATCGTTCGGCGAGCCTCTTCCCAACGCTTTGCGAGATTTGGGGACAGACTTCTTCGGCGGAACACCTGTAGATCCGGGGTTTGACCAGGTTCTTCGAACGACACCTGCAGGATCGAATTTTGTGACCGTACTTGGAGCGAATCTGGCGCAGCCCATGGCGCAGGCCGGCGGAGCGGTTGCGTACGAATTGCAGCTTGCACAGATTGAAGCGTCCGGTCCGAACTTCATGACAGTTGCTATCGGAAGCGGAACCGGGCCTGCACCGCTTTCGGTAGTGCTGCTTGACGCGGCCGGAAACCAAATCACTAGTGCGTCGCCGAGCGGCACGATGGTAAGTGGAGCGCTGTTCCCGCTAGGCAATTCATCGAGCGTCCCGTATCTCGGATTAATCACTTCGCCGACGGGTTCTCCGTACACCTTGCAGCTAACCGGCTTATCGAGCGGGACAACGGATATTTCGCTGTCGATTCCGCGCGGTGACGGTACGGTGCTGCGTGGTGTGGCGACGGGTGTGGCCGTCGTGCAAGGTCAGCAGATGCGGCTTGTGGCCGACTTCACAAATCCCAGCAATTTATCGTTGCAGATCGATACCGCAGGCAACGGCACGTTCTCGACCATCGTGCCACTGGCGACGCAGACGATCTCGCCTGCAGGTCCTTCGTTGCTGTCGGCGACGGTCATTGATTCACAGACGGTGAGCCAAGCCAACAACTTTGGCATGAACGTGGTTTTGCTATTTGACCGGACCGTCGATGGTCCGTCTTCGAGCGCGGTGAGTAATTATGCGATACCCAACAATAGTGTGAAATCTGCCAGTAAACAGCTTTCCGGCCGCCTGGTGTTCGCTAATCTGGCGCAACCCGAAGGCCCGTATGTTCCGACGAGGGTATCGGTGACCGGCATCGCCGATCAACGCGGCGCCATCGGCAATACGGCGTCGGTCAGTCTGCAATCACGACTGAATGACCCGGGTGCAGTGGTTTCGGGTCGAGTGCTTGCGCCCGACGGAACGCCCTCGCCGACAGCAACCGTCACCTACTCGAACACGCAATCCGATCCGACGTGCCAAAACAACAGCATTGTCGGACTTGCCGCAGTTCCGGTGCAAAGCAATGGCGGATACCAATTCCGCTACGTTCATCAGGACCAGTGCGGAGGGCCGTTCCAGGTCTCGACAAAGGATCCGAACACTGGTGCGCTGCGGCAAGTGAATGCCTACGTCCGAACGTCCGGGCAACAGATGGTGATCGACCTCGCTTTGCTGGGTCTCGGATCGGTAACCGGAACGGTTAAGGATTTGTCGCAAACGCCGGTTTATAACGCGCAGGTAGTGGCGATTAGCGGCACGGATCCACAAGTTGGAGGAAGCTCGTATACCGACGCCAACGGAAATTACACCATCACCGGAATCACCGTAGGGCCAGTCACTGTACGTGCCGTGAAGGGAATCAGTGCGGGAAACTCCGCGGGCAATATCGAGCGCGCGGGAACAAGCGCGGTCGTAAATGTGGTACTGAACGGTGGCGCTGTAAACGTCTCCGGCACCGTCACCCAAGTGCAGGGCAGCGTCGTATCTCCCGTGCCTGGTGAACCGGTTGTCTATTACCTCACTGCAAATCAGCAACAGATTCCGGTGGGCGTAGCCATCACTGCGGCGAACGGCAGTTATTCGATCAACGGAATGCCCACCGGGGCTTACACCGTTACCGCGGCACTCAACACTCAACTGAGTACCAGCCAAAGTGGTGTTGCGGCTGCGGGACAAAATCTGACCATTCCGCTGCAGATCGTCGTGCCGGTTACCGGAACCGTGAATGGAAAAGTTTCGCTGCCGAATGGAACCGGCGCGGCGGGCGTGGTCGTTTATCAGAACCAAAACGGCGTGCTCTCCAATCCCGACGGAACGTATTCTCTTCCCGGGGTGCCGGTGATGCCGTCCCGGTCGCAAACGATTTACGCGCGCACAGTCGACGGACTGCGATCGGGGCAGGCCAGTGTTGTGGTGGCTGCGACTACACCGCCCGTCACCGGTGCCAACATCACGTTGTCCGGTCTCGGATCCGCGCAGTTCACGGTGCTGGATGCAACCCGGAAACCTGTTGCCGGTCAGCAAGTGACCATTCTGGATGGCTCGCCCGGCTGTGGCGGAGTTTCGCAAACGACCGATGCGAATGGGGCGGCGGTATTTACCGGACTGGCGGTGGGTGCGGTGAGAGCCGTAGCGCTGAAGACCAGCGGTAATTTCAGCGATCTTGCTTCTGCAACAGCGCAGATAACCCAGGATGGGACGACCGGATTTGCCACTATGCAGTTCAACGGGTCAGGAACGGTTACGGGAAGTGTTGTCGACCCGAACAATAAACCGGTGCTCGGCGCAGTGATCCAGTTGTCTGCGAATTCGGTAAACATGAATTCCTGCGCACTGATGCAAACCCTAATCCAGTCGGTCCAGACCGATACCGCCGGGAATTTCCGTTTCACCGCAGTGAATGTCGGGAAAGTCGGCGTGACCGCGTCGCAATCGTTTTATCCCACGCAAGCTGGTGCCCAGGGAACGCTTTCTTCGAACGGCGCCACCATCAACTTCCCATTGCAGCTGCTGAATACAACCTCGGGTGTCCTGTCCGGAACGATTTATCTGCCGGACGGAGTGACGCCGGCGGGAGCGGGCGTACAAGTCACCGCGAATGGACTGCTGCCCAACGTCATCGTAAACACCGATGCAAATGGAAAATTCGCGTTCGCCAAGATTTTTCCGGAAGGCTCTTACTCGCTCACGGCAAACGATCCGGTTTCTGGCGGCACGAACCGTATGCAGATTTATCTCCGTGCCGGTCAGGACATGACTCAGAACCTGCGACTGAAAGGCACAGGCACGGTCAACGTGACCGTGGTCGATGGCGCGGGAGTGCCGGTCAGTGCGGCGTTTGTAACGTTGACCGAGACCGATTTCCCCAATGCGACCTTCACCGGGTCTCTCGATGCTTCGAATCAAGGTGCGTTGCCGTTTCCGAATGTGTTTGAAGGCGGGTTCAGCGCTCAGGTGACGGATCCTTTCGGTCGTGGCGGTCGTGCTTCGGGGACGCTACCGCAGGGCACCGCATCGGTAAACGTTCAAGTGCAACTGACCACGACCGGCACCGTCGAGGGGCACTTCTTCCTGCCGGACGGCGTGACGCCCATTCCGAACGCAAACATTCAACTCATCGCGAACGGCAACAGCATTGGCCAGTTTACATCACTCGGGGCGGGAGACATTGGTTCGTACTCCTTTGCGTATGTTCCGGCTGGACCGGTCGAACTCAAGGCGCAGGATCCATTCACAGGCCGCACTGGCATTGCCGCAGCGACGATCACCACGCAAGGACAAACCCTGCAACTCGACGTCAGGGCGCAAGGTCTGGACACCGTCGAGGGGTTGGTCAAGAGCAACGACACCCCACAACCTGGCGCCACTGTGACTATTGTGTCCGGCACTTTCCAGGCGACGACCTCGGCCGATGGCACAGGTATGTATTTGATGAACGGTGTACCGGAGGGCGCGATCGTCGCCACGGCAAACCTGGGCAATGGATTTTTGAGTGGAACAGCATCCGGAACAATTGCCGGAGACGGGCAGACGTTGACATTGGACGTCGCGCTTCGCACTTCCGGAACCGTCAACGGCCAGGTTCTGCAATCCGATGGTGTGACCCCGGCGGCGGTTTCTACGGTCAGCATCAATGTTGGCGGAGTAGGCGGAGGCACCGAGACCACCACAACCGACGGGCAAGGAAATTTCTCGTTCCAGAATGTTCCCTCGGGAAGCGGCACAATATCCGCGCAAGTGCTGGGAGGGATCGATCAGGCAAGTATACCGGTCAGCGTCGCCGCCGCTGGGGTTACCACCGTACAAGTAAAACTAAACGGAATCGGCGCCATCTCCGGACTGGCACTGGACTCCGCCGGGAATGCTACCGCCGGAACGATCATCCTCACCGGAACGGGAGCGTTCCCCTACGATCTCACTCTGACCGCAGCGTCGGACGGCACGTTCTCGGTGCCGCAAGTGCTTGCCGGACCATTCACCGCCAAGCTGAGCGCCAATGTTGGCGGATTCACGCTCTACGGCACGACCACGGGAAGCATCGTTCCCAATCACGCCAATAAGATCACCGTGCAGGTGCAGTCGAGCGGAACGATTACCGGAACGGTGCTCCGGCCAAATGGACAGACCCCGGCCGTGGGTGCGTTCGTCACTATTCAACTCACAAGTGGCGGCGCAATTACCTTACAGGCACAGAATGACGGAACGTTTACCGCGACCGGAGTTCCACTCGGTGGGTTCTCGGTGCGTATCAATGATCCATCGACTATGAGTGTAGCGGCGATTCAGGGGCTCTCGATCGGGTCGAATAATGCGACTGTTCCTTTAGGCACGATTGTTTTGGACAACAATGCGTTGTCGGTTGTCTCGAGCAATCCGACCGACGGCACCACCAATGTGGCCACCAATCAAACGCTAACCGTGACCTTCAGCGAGTCGCTGGCCAGCACCAACGGAATTTCCGTGACGAACGCCGGCAGCAACGTGATTCTGAACAGCTCACTTTCGGCCGATGGAAAAACCGTAACGTTGCAGGGGCAGCTGCCCGACGGCACGCAACTCAGTCTGAACATCACCGCACAAGTGACGGACGTGTTTGGGCGGCAACTGTTCACGCCGCAAGTCATTCGCTTCACAACCACCGATGTAAGTCCGCCTGTGGTTGTTTCCGTTTCTCCCGTGAACCAGGCGATTCAGGTGCCGAACAACACCAGCGTGGTGGTCACGTTCAATAAGACTCTGTCCAGCACGGCCTCGCTCGCGAACGTCATCATACTCACAAGCGGCACCGGAATAGTTCCGGGCAGCACGACCTTAACCCCGCCGAATGCGTTGACGTTCACACCGTCTTCGCCGCTGCAGAACAATACCGTTTACACCGTCACTGTCAGCGGCGCTGTATCGTTCGGCGGAAATGTTCAGACTTCGCCGTTTAACAGCTCGTTTGTTTCCCCGGAGACCACCGCCCCGGTTCTTCAGATTTCTTCGCCTGTCAACGGAGGCTATGTCAACACGGCCACGCCTACGCTCTCGATTTTGATCAGCGATTCGCTTACGGGAATCAATGTCTCAAGCGCGAGTCTCTTGATTGACGGCCAGCCGGTTACTCCTCAGGTAGGCTCCTCCTCGATCTCCTTCACGCCGTCCGCGCCGCTTGCCAACGGACCGCATACTCTCGTCGCATCCGTGCAAAACAACTCCGGGGTTGTTGGGATGCTGTCTTCCTCCTTCGTCGTGGATACTTCACAGCCGAGCGTCGCCACGCTTTCCGGCATCACCGCTGGGCAGACACTCACGGGCGTAATCGCGATCTCCGCATCTGCAAGCGATCCGGTTTCCGGAATTGCCAAAATCAATTTGCTGGTGGATGGCACGGTGCGAGCCGTGCTGGCTGCTTCCTCCTTCGCTACTTCCTTCAACACCGCCGCCATCCCTGATGGTCCGCACAATTTCTCCGTGCAAGCGGTCAGCAACGCCGGCACCAACGGCCCATCCAGCACTTCCATCCAAGCGTTCGTGGAAAACGTTCCGTTGTCAGTTTCCATTACTTCGCCGCTCAGCGGTGCGACCTTCAAGACCCAAGTCACGGTAATGGCAGCTCCTTCCAGTCCCGTGCAAAAAGTTACCTTCAGCCTCGGCACGCAATCGATTGTGGTCACGACCGCTCCTTACCAGGCGACCCTCAGCCTCTCTGGTGTGGCCGATGGCCCGCAGATCATCACCGCCGCGGTTGTTGACTATGTCGGAAACAGTGCATCTTCGGCGGTTACGGTAAACGTTTTGCAGACGCTGCCCGCGCCGCCCAACGCCAACCTGATTTTTGCCGAGCCACCAAGCAGCGGAATTTCCCTGGTTCATGGGCTCTCTGGAGCGGTGAGCCGAAGTGGTCTTGTCGTTACGGCCACCGACACGGTTACGCATTCGACGGCGACCGCTACTTCCGCCGCGGATGGGTCATTTGCCGAAAGCCTCACCGCCTCCGTGAACGACACGGTCTCTCTAACCGCGACTGACATCGTCGGCAATGTAAGTACTCCCACGTTGATTTCTGTTCGCCAGACCCCATCGCTTCCCCCTGCTTCGGGAAGCACAACCTTGATGTATCAGGGGGGTCTCGTGGATCGCGTCGGGCTCACCGCCGGGAATCTAACCCCCGATGGCCAAAACGATGCCGTCTTCACCCTGAGTATTACGATTGGCGACAATATCACCCGCACGATTTCTTATATCGACCTTCAGACGGGCACGTCTCTGCGCAGCACCAGAAGCGGAAACGTCCCGCTCGGAGTTGCGGCCGATGTAGGCTCGCCGCTGCTGAATTCGCCGAGCGGGCCCATCAGCTTCCCGGTCACCACTGGGGCAACTCTCACTTTGTTTGCCGGCGACGGCGGTTTCATTCAGCCGGGCGCTACCTACACGGCAACGGCTGCATTCACCGACGGCTCGAAATTCGTCGGTACCTTCATGATCGTCGCTCCTGCGGATCAGCAGTACGTCGCACACTCTTCAACCATCACGGGCAATCCTGCCACCGTCATCGTGAATGGCTCGACACCGGGAACTTCGACAATCACCATCAGCAACATTCGCGACATCAACGGAACCGTCGTGCCGGACGGCGCGAAGATCGCTCTCACCGCCTCCAGCATGGCCAGCGTCAATCCCGCCGGCACCCCCATTCCCAGCGCCGGCGGCGTCTTCACGGACGGAACCCCCGCGGCCAACAATTCCAATTTCGTGGTCTACACCATCCTCAACGGTTCCGTGACTGCCACCTATTCCAGCCAACCGGTCACGCCCACACCTCTCACTGGCGCTCTCGCCGTCATCCAGATGCAAGGCGCGGATGCGAACAACAACGTTCTCGGGACAAGGGCGGTCTCCACGCAGGACATCAATATTCGTTCTTCGTCCGATACCGCGATCATCTCGGTCTCGCCGGGCTCGCTCTACGCCGACCGCGGCGACCACCGCAGCCATGTAACGATCGTCCTTCGCAATTCCAACGGCGTCGTTCTGCCCGACGGAACGCGTGTGGCAGTCAGTGTCGCGCAGGGCTCTTCGATCATCGGCTGCTGCTACGTCAGTTCAGCAGGCGGAAGTCTTTTGAACGGTGCTGCTTCCCCCAACGGCGGCAGCTATGTGCTTGGCACGATGTCCGGTGGCCACATCGCCCTCGATTATTCGGATAGTGGCCTTGGTGTCGGTACAAACCAGACGCAAACCGCCGTCGTTCAGGTTCTCCCGGTGAACAGCTCCGGTTTCATCAGTTCTTCCTTGGCCATCGGTACGGCCACGATCACACTTGTTGGAGCATCTGGCGCGGACATCGATCCCGCTCAGCCCAGCGTCCCGCAGGTCTCACCCGCGGAGCCTCTGCAGATTAAAGTTCAGGATGTTCACGATGCCCGCGGCAATCTGGCTCCCGACGGCGCTAATGTCGGAATTTCCGCAGCCCAGTCCGCCACCATCCTCGGCTGCTGCTACGTCTCTTCTGCTGGCGGAACGATCTCCGACGGAACTCCTTCACCTTCGAATACGGCCATTCACTATTTCCCGCTGGCCTCCAACGGCTTCAGCGCCACGTACCTCACGGACGGCTCGAATGTTGCCTCACCCGGACAAACGGCCACAGCCGGACTCCAATTGGCGATGATCGATTCCGCAGGCCGCACGCTGGACAGCTACGCCATCGTCGTTCGAAACCTAATATTGGTCCCACCCTCAAACGTTGTGGGCTCCTCGAAACCGGCTTCCTTGCTTGGCGATGGCGCGGTGCACATTGCCACGGTCACGTTTAAGCCCGTGATTGACGGGTACGGCAACGTCGTACCGGATGGAACCGAGTTGGCCGTTTCCGCGAATCCTAACGCGGCCATCTCAGGTTGCTGCTATGTCCCGTCTGCTGGCGGCCAGATTTTGAGCGGCACCCCTTCGTCGAACAACTCCGGCTATCACATTCATACAGTCCAGGGTGGGGCACTCACGGTTACCTACGCCGATCAAAACGTGACTGTCGTCCCGGGCCAGGAGTCGACGGCCAATGTGGTAGTTGTCGAGGCGAATTCTACCGGCGCTGTCGGGAACATCGCCGCCGTCGGAGTTGCCCCGGTCATCATTGCTGGGTTGACCAGCGCTCAGGGTATGGCAAATCCCTCCGCTGTTTTCGCAAACGGTGGAGATTACCGCTCGACCATAACCGTCTCCAATTTTCGCGACGCCGCGGGCAATCCCGTACCCGATGGGACGCAGGTCGCGGTCACCGCCGCGGGGGGTGTTTCCATTACCCCCTCGGGCTGCTGCTACGTTCAGTCCGCAGGAGGAGTCATTGTAGGAGGCTCACCTGCGGCCTTCAATTCTCGGTTCAGCATTTTCAGCGTTACCAACGGACAAATTGTTTTCCAGTACTCATCCCAGGGCGTCCCGGTTGCAAGTGGCTCACAGACCGCCACTTTACAAGTTGTCGCCGTGACTCCGACTGGGAATCAAATCAGCGGGACGGTTGTGGCTACAGTTGCAGTTCAGCTACTCGCGCCTGGGAGTGCCAGTGTCAGCGCTTCGCCCGTCGATCTAACCGCAAACGGCAACGTCAATCAGGGATTGATCACCATTAGCGGACTGAAGGACAGCGATGGTGTCACCCCTGTCCCCGATGGCGCATTGGTCGGCCTTACAAGCGCGTCCAGCGTCGCGATCACGAGCAATGGCTGCTGCTACGTCCAAAGCGCCGGCGGAATAATCTCCTCAGCGGGCACTTCTCCAGGTGACGGCACGACAACTCCAGGCAACGCCAGCTTCAGCCAATTCACAGTCGCTGGAGGCAAGGTTGTGGCGACCTACTCGGATTCAGGGATTGTCGCGGCTGTTGGCGAAACAAAGCAGGCCTCCATCGCCGTTGTGCCGCTCAGCAATTCTGCGTCGATATTGACGACTACATCAATAGCGGTCGGCACGGTGAATCTGCACGGTGTCACTTCCGCGACCGCGAACGGCCCCGCCTCCATGTCACTGGCCGCGAACTCAACTGCCAGCGTCACTTTCAGTGGCATCAAGGATTCGGCAGGAAATACCGTACCCGACGGAACAGCTGTGACTGTTACGGCTGCGGGGTCCGTTGCAATCAACAACAGCAGTTATATTCAGTCCATGGGCGGAACAATCGTCAACGGCAATTCCTCTCCGTCGGGCAGTAACTACAAGGTCTTTACGACCGTCAACGGCTCGATCACTGTGGCCTATTCGACCGCTGGCGCTTCGGCAGGCACCGCAAGGGTTCAGATTTTACCCGCCAAGCCCGATGGAACTGTGATTAACAACACGATCCTGAATGGCGGAGTTTGGGCAATTACGATCACAAACTGAGTTTCAAGAGTTCGAGTTTTTTAGAGGACTGCGAAGAGGGCATGCGCACCGCGAGAGAGAGCACTCACGAAGGCAGGTTGAAGAACGGCATGTTGTCATACATCCGGTTCAACGTTGGAAGGGAACGGTTCCATCGTCTGAGAAGTGTGTTGCTGCGGTGCGCCACTTTGGTGGCTTGCGCCGTTGTGTTTGGGTCTGCTGTTTCTGCGGACACTACGAGTAGCATCTCGGCGAACTTCAACGGGACGGCGATTGCGGCTGGCGATTCCATCTGGTTTAGCAGCGTTCTGAAGCCTTCTGGTCTGGGCAGTAATCCGGTCACGATTTTCGTTCGACAGTCGACTATCACGTTTACAGCAAGCGGAACGAATTATAGCGTGGCGGTCCCCGATTCGAATATCACCTTCAGTCCAGGCGCCGCGAGTGCGACCATCAGTTTCGACGCCACAAAGAAGCTGTGGCAGATTACGGTGCCTTCTAGCGGCCTCGCCGGGAATACTTTGCTCGACGCCGCGCAGTTTGTGGTGCCTACGGGCGGTATGCCCGGCGGCATCCAAAACGCGAAGTGGCAGGCGAATTTCTCGACGGACGCTTCCGGCATTAACATGCAATGGCAATGGGCGGCAGCGGCCTACACCTCGTTCAATACGAGCGACGGCAGCTTGGGAGTAAAGCCAGTCGATGACAATAAGGCGAGCCAGTATCAAAACTCCGACCATGCCGGAACACCGGAAAATTACAAGACCTATGTGGTTGGCGGCGCCACGGGCGGAGGCGGCTCGAACTACACCGGTTCTTAAAGTGGAACGGTGAGCTTAAGCGTCCCTGTTGTGCAGGCCCTGACAGCAAACCCAGGTGGTCCATACAGTGGCTATGTTAGCCAGATCATTTCGTACAATGGCGCAGCATCAAGTGATCCAAGTGGCTATCCGCTGAACTACTCCTGGAATTTTGGCGATGGAACAACCGCTACGGGAGCCACTCCAACCCATGCCTACTCCTCGGCTGGTACGTTCACTGTCTCGCTGACGATTGACGATGGGAGGAACGTCACGGGGAGCGCAACCGCTTCCGCAGCCATCACGCTACCTCCTCCTCCAAAAGTAACCGCCACGTTGAGCCCCGTACCCAACGCCAGCGGCTGGAACAATTCCAATGTAACGGTTAGCTTTACATGTACGGACTCAATTTCTGGAGTGAAGAGTTGTCCGTCACCCGTCACAGTGACTACCGAAGGGGCGAATCAAGTCGTGCAGGGCACTGCCACAAACAACGCGGGAGTCACCGGCGCAACCAGCGTAAAAGTCAGCATCGATAAGACGCCTCCCACGATCTCGGCAAGTGCCTCGCCTGTCGCCAATTCCGCGGGTTGGAACAGTACGAACGTGACAGTGATGTTCAGTTGCTCGGACTCGTTGTCGGGCGTCGCGCAGTGTCCACAACCCATATTGGTTTCTTCGAGCGGCGCGAATCAGATCATATCGGGCACGGCGACCGATATCGCAGGGAACATGTCAACAGCGGCGAAGGTGACTCTGAACGTCGAGCTGACGCTGCCAAACATTACTGGCTCGGTCTCGCCGCTTCCGAATGCCCAAGGTTGGAATAACACGAACGTTACGGTCAGTTTTGCCTGCACGCAATCTTCGTCATCTATCACCAGTTGCCCTGCGCCTCAAACAATTAGCGCTGAGGGTGCAGGCCAGACCGTCTCGGGTAGAGTAACGGACGCGGCGGGCAATTCGAATACGGGCCAGGTCAATCTGAATATCGCAAAAACGCCGCCCGCCATTGGCGCATCGATCTCGCCGCAGCCGAACGGAAATGGTTGGAACAACTCGCCCGCCACGGTCAGCTTCACGTGCACGAAAACCACGGCCCCGCTGGCAACTTGCCCTCAGCCACAAACAATAAGTGCCGAAGGTGCAAACACGGTAATTGCCGGGGCTGTGACCGATGTGGCGGGGAATTCCGCGTCAACCACCGCCCACGTATACATTGCGACCACACCGCCAACCATCACCGCTTCGGTTTCCCCACAACCAAACGCGAATGGGTGGAATAATTCAGCCGTCACGGTAACTTTCAATTGCGTGCCGACAACGGCGCCGATTGCCATCTGTCCGCAACCTCAGACGATAAGCACTGAAGGAGCGAATCAGGCCGTAGCAGTAACTGTCACCGACGTTGCCGGCAATTCAGCAACCGCAAAGGTTGTGTTGAATATCGCCTTGACGCCTCCCAAGATCGTTGCCACGGCGTCACCGGCTTCTGATGCGAGTGGGTGGAACAACTCCAGCGTTACGGTGAATTTCGTGTGCACCAATACGACGGCTCCGATTGCGACCTGCCCGCCACCGCAAACAATCAGCTCGGAAGGTGCGGGACAGCCAGTCTCCGGAACCGCGACTGACGTCGCGGGGAATGTGGCCAGCGCTACTTTAACTCTGAATATCGGTGCGAGGGCGCCCACGATCGTGCCCAGCCCTGCTCCCCCGCCAAACGCTGCCGGTTGGAATAATTCTAACGTGACCGTGAGCTTCGCGTGCGCGCCAGGAACCGCACCGATCGCAACCTGCCCAGCCCCCGTGACATTGAGCACGGAAGGCGCGAATCAAACCATTTCTGCCACGGCGACTGACGCTGCGGGGAACTCCGCCACAGCGAGCCAAGCGCTCAACATCGATAAGACTCCCCCGGTCATTTCCTACGCTATTTCACCTGCCCCAAACTCCAGCGGCATCAATGCGTCCATTCCCGTCACGATCACTTTTTCGTGTAGTGACGCACTTTCTGGCGTGGCGAGTTGTTCGTCCCCGATAACCGTCAACACCACCGGATCGAGCCAGGCCTTTACCGGCACCGCAACGGACGTCGCCGGAAATACGAGCACCGCCCATGCCACCCTGAATATTCAGACCGCGGCGCCGACTCCTCCCGCGATTACGTTTTCTGTTTCTCCATCACCGAATGCCACAGGCTGGAACAAAAGTAATCCCACAGTCACCTTCACGTGTTCGCCCGGAAGTAATCCCGTAGCTACCTGCTCTCCGGCGCAAGTCGTAAGCAGCGAGGGTGCGAATCAATCCATTTGCGGCCATGCTGTGGATACGGCGGGGCTCTCGTCGACTCCCGCATGCGCCACGTTAAGCATCGACAAGACGCCGCCCACGATCACCGCCGCGGTGACTCCCGCGCCGGTCGGCGGAATCAACTACGGCAGCGCCACGGTCACGTTCACGTGTTCGGATTCGCTCTCGGGTGTCGTGAGCTGCCCGTCGCCGATTACCGACACGACCATCGGTCCGAATCAGGTGATCTCTGGAAACACCAGCGACAAGGCTGGCAATGCGAACTCCACCAGCGTGACGCTCAATATTCAGACCGCCTTGCCACCGGCGATTACTTTTTCGATTTCTCCAACACCGAACGCAGGTGGTTGGAACAATTCGAATGTCACCGTGACTTTTACCTGCACACCGGGCTCGTATCCGATCCAGAGTTGCCCTTCGCCAATCGTGGTCAGTACCGAAGGAGCAAATCAGACGATTTCGGGAACCGTAAGAGATTCGGCCGGGCTGACGGCCACGGCCACCGTGATGGTCAGTCTCGCTCTCACGCCGCCGACCGTTACGCAGTTCAGCGCGCCGAGCCAATTGTCTCCGGGCCAGAGTGGAACGGCGACCGTGTCGGCAAGCGACAACTTCACCGTCACTTCGGTCGTGATTCAACTGAACGGATCGACACTCGCTACGTTAACAGCGGCCCCCTACACGGTTTCCTTCACAGCTCCGGCCACGGCGCTTGCGGGTTCGACCTTAACGCTATCCGCGATCGTGTCCGACGAAGCTGGCAACACCACCACATCGAGCCGCGGCGTGCAGGTTGTCTCGCCTGGAGTTGTCGTGGGACAGGTGCTCGCCGACAGCACCGGGCTTCCATTTGTTGGTGCAAGCGTGCGAATAATCGGCGGCGGACAGGATACGTCCGACAATTCCGGACGCTACACCATTCCATCGACGGCAGCGCACTCTTATGTGAGTGTAAGTGCAGCGGCCGACGTTGCTGCCGGAACCCCGGCTACGATAGCCGTCGAGCGAGAAGTTTATTTGCAGAATGGGGTGGGCACAGTTCCAGTCGATGCGCGGTTGACCGCCGTCGCGGCGCCGGTTTCGATTGCAGCGTCGGGAGGTTCGCTGACCAGCGCAGGAATCACCATCACGGCTCCGGCAGGAGCCGTAGCTTCCGCCACCAATTTCCATCTGACCGCGCTTTCGCAACAAGGTTTGCCAGCATTGCTTCCACTCGGATGGTCACCGGTTGCGGCGTTCGATTTGCGTAGCGACACATCTACGAGCGCTTCGTTTAACGCCAACTTCACACAACTCCCGAATGGAATTCCGATCGACCTGGTCAGTTACAGTTACAGCGCTCACGCTTGGACAATGGTCACCGCGAATCTCTCTGCCGCCAATGGCGCTTTGAGCATTCCGGTTCCGTCTGTCGGCAGTTACGCGCTGGTGACCACAGACTCTGGAAATGGCTCAATCGTCGTACCCTCCGCGGGCCAATCGCTCGCCGGCTTGGCCATGGTTGCTCTGCCGCCTGGCGCTACCGCTACGGGTTCGCTCAATCCACCTTCGGTTTCTCCCACTGGCGGCACGTCCGTGGCGACCCTCGCAATTCAATCCGCCGTACCGCTTCCGTCTGGAACGGTTATTCAAGCGAACGTAACCGGGAACTACACTCTCGTCTCCGGCAAGCAGCTGTCTGATCCGGTGCGGACCGAAGACATTCTTATCTACCAGTATTCCGCGCCTGCAGGCGCTGCGGCCGCGGCGAATTTTCCGGTCACTCCCTCGCAGACGTTCGCCATCGGGCAGCTCTCGAGCGGTGATGTTCATCTCGATATTCTCGCCGGCCGTGAGTCCGTTCGCGGTCAAGTTGGTGGAAGTGATCCCGTGACGGCTACCGGCGGGGACGCGACGCTTGTGATTGCCGCTGGTTCGTTGCCTCAGGACACAGCAATCGCCGTGAACCCTGAATCCACCAGCGGTTTCTTGCCGACAACAACGCTTCTCGTGCCACTCGCGGAATACAACATTGATTTTTCGGGGCTGGTGTTGAACACCGCGGCGCAGCTCACCGTGGCTGCGGGAACGGCTAAAACCGGCGACAACATTTTTCTGGTGCAGGTGCAGCGCCTTGCAGGTGCGCCGTACCTCGTCGTGGTCAGTCTCGGGCAAGTGAACGGATCGAACCTGGTCACCCAAGCCGCTCCGGGACTGCCGGGCATCACCCAGGGTGGAGATTACGTTTTCTATAAGGTGATGGCGCCGACAGGCTTTGCGAGTGGAACGGTGAGCTCGAGTTCCGGTCCCATCGCCTCCCTGGTGCAGACGGACGGTTTGCCGTTTGTCAGTTTTGCCCCGGTCTCCGGCAACTACGTGATTCCGGCGCTTGCCGGGCAAGTTCAACTTACAGCTTCGGTACCGAACACCGCGCTTTCTGGCAGCACTTCGGCTCAGGTTACGGCAACGCAGACGGCCACGGCAAACATCACCGTGGTTGGCCAAGTTGAAGCGGCTACGGTTACTCCCGCTTCGGGCTCGGTGGGCGTGCCGCTGACTGCGGAAATTGACATCACCGCAGCGGACGCCTTCAACACGGCCACTGTCACCGCGAGCAGTGTGACCTTGACGCAAACCGGGCAGGGAACGAACACACCGGTTGCAGTGCGATTTGTTTTCTCACAGAACAACAGCAAGCTCGCGGTTTTCCCGCAATCGGCGCTACTACCTTCAACGACCTATACGTTTGCCGCATCGGGCCTTGGCAATGTTCTAGGCGGGCTTACGTCGGTCCCGACGATCACCTTCACCACGCAAGCCATCACTCCCCGGAATTTCAACACCAGCGCGCTCGTCTTCGCCATGCCCGATCAAAACGGCAACGTAGCGATCTCTGCGCCCGCCAACTCCTTCCCACCGGGCACGACGATTCTGATCGTGGATCAAACTAACGGCGTCGTCCTCTCGCTAACCGTAGCCAACGATGGTTCCGTGGTCGGCAAAATGCCCGCCACCATCGACGACGTCTTGGCCGTCACTATCACCGCCCCAGACAAAACCACCGCCAGCTTCACCATCAGCCAATTCCTAGCGCCTGACGGCACCACCGCCATTGGCCCAGGCGGCGGCATAGTCACTGGTCCGGCGGGCGTTGAAATGCGAATTCCTCCTGGAGCCTTGAGCAGGGGTGTGATGTTCAAGCTGGAGATGTTTGACGCGACACTTTTCTCCGACAGTCCCGACTTACCGAACGCCACCTTCGGGAGCGGTTTGAAGATCACTTCCTCGCAAGCGCCGACCTTTAACATGGAAGTGAAACTTGCTTTCCCAAAGCCAGTTGATGCTCCTGACGGGAGCTTCTATTACGTGTATCGGCGGCTGCAAGGATCGAACAATACCTATGCGTATGAAACGATCGATCAGGCGTTCGTGGAAGGTTCAGGCTCCCAGGCAAAGATCGTGACCGCGGCGCCTTTTCCCGGATTGCACGATTCGGTGTCGGGTTTCTCGCTGGATTCAGCTGGCGGATTCATAGTTCAGTCACTACAAACTGACTATGAGTTTCTCATGTGGACGATTGACAAGGTTTTTCCCGGAATGGCCTCCCCCGGGGTCATCGTTGGAAAAGTTCTTAGGACCGTGCAGCCGCAACCTGGTCAGGCTGACCCTACCTATGTCCCGATCGCCGGCG
>Ga0073928_10005323_pt1 | contig 18165 bp, 23 predicted proteins | sample PaiPotPPA55metaG_FD_76969 | JGI IMG/M metagenome (GOLD analysis project Ga0073928, IMG submission 76969) | Iron sulfur acid spring bacterial and archeal communities from Banff, Canada, to study Microbial Dark Matter (Phase II) - Paint Pots PPA... ... | reverse complement strand
GAAACGAGAACACCCCCCTAGCACCGAGCGAATATCGCTCACAAAAGAGTGCGGATGGAAGGATGGCGACCGGGGCGGGCTTAGCTGAATGGAAACAGACTCACGGAAAGAAAAAAGCGAAGTGTGTCTTGACCTCGACCGGCCTTCTCATGGAAGGAGTTGTCAGATTCCTGCCGACCGCCGAAAGCGCCACCTTCATTATCTAGGCGAACGGGCTTTGCTTCTACGCTGCCGTCAAACCAAAAGTTAACCCTGGGCAGGAGACTGCCTGCGGCAAGTCTCCCAAAAAAAGCTCCCAAAAAAGCTTGACAGCCATTACATCGATATGGTACAGGGTCGCCCCGGCGGTAAATGGTCCGCTTTTCAGACCGGAACAGAAATTTCCATTTCGTAATTTCGCGATCCTTGGGCCTATGCCTGTCCGCTGGGGGGCAGGGTCCGCCTGCAAATCACCTCGGAGGACATACCATGCACCGACCGGCAACGTTCATTGTTCTTCTCGGATTATGTTTCAGCATGACCGGATCGCTTGCCTACGCGCAGGGCGATAATCCACCCGTTGTCGGCGCAAGATCGGCAACGAAGAACGCCACCGAGGCAGAGGTCGAGCAACTCCGGCACGAAGTGGCGGAACTTCGGGCGATCGTTCAGAGACTCGTCGAGGCCAGCGGTCACCAAGGTTCCAGCGATCCTCGCTTCATGCTGGCCAAGGCCGTGGTGGCGGCCCCAAAAAATTCCATTGAAACGGCCGCAGCAGATGTGGTCCTCCCCGCCGGTCCCGATTCCAGCGCAGAGGCCAGCCCGGCCGAACCCTTCAGCGTTTTGCAAGAGAAGAAGGATCAAAAAACCGCCGCTGCCCCCGTGACCGCCGGATGGAACGGGGAACATTTCTTCATTAAGTCCGCCGACGGCGCATTTCAAATTCAGCCGTACGGATACGTGCAGACCGATTTCCGCTCCTACACAGGCGACGGCGCTCCTGCCGACACCTTCGCCGTACGCCGCGGCCGGTTTGGCTTTCAAGGGAATTATGGCGACCACTACCAGTTCGGCATTTTGGTTGATGCCGCTGCAACGACCGGGGCTACGATCCGGGACATCTACCTGAATGCGAAATACAATAACGCCATCCAGATCCAGGCCGGGCAATTCAAGGAACCGTTTGCCCAGGAATTGGCCGCCGGTGTCACCAACATCGATTTCGTGGAGCGCGGTTTGCAATCCCTGCTTTATCCCTCGGCCGCCTCCGCTTATCGCAGCCCCGGCGTCGTGATTCATGGCGACATCAAAGGTGGCGCGTTTCAGTATTGGGCGGGCGCGTTCAACGGCAAAGGCTTTTCCACCAACAACACCACGAGCGTGCCGGAGACCGTGGGCAGAGTCCGTTTCTATCCATGGCGCGACAAGAAAGACAGCGCTCTGCAAGGCTTGGCTTTCGGCGGATCGATCGCCTACAGCCAGGCGCGTGGACTTTCTAACGAACTCACACCCAGCACCGGATCGGCGGCCGCCCCGTTCACGTTCTTCCCGCAGTTCCAGGCAAACGGGAATGTGTGGCGCTACGAGGGCGAGTTCACGTATCTGAAAGGCCCCTGGGGCTTCCGCGACGAATACGTCCAGGCGATTTTCGATCGCACCGGTGTCGGCACCTTGACTCTGGGCGGACTTGGATTTTCCGATCTGCCTGCCGTTCGATTCAAGGCTTGGAACTCTGCCGCCACCTACCTGCTCACCAAGGAAAGGCGGCCGGAAAACGGCACGCCCCGCATCAAGCGCGCCGTGTTTGGCCCGGAACTTCCCGGCGGTGGCGGACGCGGATGGGGAGCCTGGGAACTAGCATTCCGCTACTCCGGGATTCAAGGGAACGAGCCCGGCATCTTTTTCAACAACCTCTTTACACCTCAGAATGTACCTGCCTTCGACCGGCACACCGACGAGTTCAGCTTCGGTGTTAACTGGTATTTGAACTACTGGGTGCGATTCCAGTCCAACGTCAATGTTGACCGCCTGAAGCAACCGAGCACGATCGGTGCTGTGCCGCAGAATTACTTGGTGTTCGAACAGCGGCTGCAGTACCGCTTCTAAGTCGGCCAGCGTGATGGGAGAGCCCATATGCATTTCCAATATTGAATGAAGCACGATGGCACTGAGAATTTGAGTGGAATTCCTAGAGGAGATTTTTCGATGAGGTCCAGACTGGCAAAGATGATTCTTGGAGTGGCGGGAGTGGCCCTTGCGTTCCTGTTGAACAGTTGTGGGTCGCAGCCTTTTTGCCCCACTTGCGGGACCACCGTGAACGGAGCTTACGGCGTTCTCGACGTCGTGCCCGTGCCTGAACACAATCCAACCGGCGAGCCCGGTGGTCCTTTCAACTCTTTTGACATAAGCTGGTTCGATCCGATTCAGCAGAAGGTGTACACGTCCGACCGCATCGGCCTGGACGTCGTGGTTACGGACGCCAAAAACAACTTCGCAGTGAGTACGATTGGTGGACTCAACCAGGTGGCCAACGCGGGGAACAATGGCAGTCCGTGCTTGCCCGGCATCCCTTCGATTATCACCGGAATTCCCGATCCTGCGAGCAGGGGCCTTACCCGATTTGGCTGTAGAAATTTGGACTTCTTCTCTACATTTGGCACTAAGTTTCCAGGATTTGGCGACAACGGAAACTTCGGCGGTCTCCCAGGCGCGCAATGCTGCGCCTCGCGCGCCAATGGCGTCAACCCACTTTCCGGCCCCAACGGGCTACTGGTGACTCCGGACGGAAAAACCCTGTTCGTCGGCAGCGGCAGTGCCTCACTCGTCGCCTTCGATCTCACCACGACCACCACTCCTCCGACGGTGCTCGCCGACTTTCCCACGGGCACGTCTCCGGCGTTTGACAGCACTTCCGGGGTAGCGCCATGCATTGCCACATGGAACGGCGGGGCAGGTAGCGATCCAACCTGCGCAGATGATCGCGCCGACGAGATGGCTTATGGCACCGTGGGCGGACGCGACATTGTCGCGGTGGCTAACGGTGATCCAGGTCTCCCGTTCGTCACCTTTATTGACGTCACGGATATCGTCAATCGAAACCCCGCTGGCGCAGCGACCGGTTACTGCCTACCGGTAAATCCGGCTGCGAATTACACCCCGGCGTCTATACCCGCACAAGCTTCTTTCTTAAATCCCAAAACGGGGCACACCCAGACTTTCCCAGCAGGACCGAATTTCCCGACCTGCATCCTCGGCCAGATCTACTATGACGGAGTCGGGGCGGAGGATTCGACAGTGGCAGTTGATGGTGCGGCGGCTCCCTGCCCGGATCAATCCACAAGCGTCTCCTCCGGAGTCTCCGGCACGGGCGTCGGACCTGCTGGTGCCGATGTCCCTTGCCATCACGGTCCCATCGTTGACAACAACACCGGCTTCTTCATCACCAACAACGGAGCGGCGACTGGGAACCAACTGGGCGAGATTGCCGTAGCTGGAACGGGCGCCGTGGGATTCAATCCTCTACACGGCACTTTTTACGTGGAAAATTTGAATTGTACGGTTTCCAATCTAGCCACTCAGTCGAGCGTGGCCGTGGGCTGCATTGACGAGGTTGATCCGAGGATTGGAAACCCCGCCGGTCCCGTAGTGATCAACGTTGTTCCGGTTTACAATTGCATGCCTGCAGGCATTGTCCAGGGCCCGGGCCACGATTTCCTAATCGGTTGCGGTGGCCATGATGGCGTCCAGTTCCCGCCCTTGCTGATCATTTTTGACGGTACCTGCACGACGAGTGCCGCCTGCCTCGCCAGCGAGATCAGCATCGACCAAAGTGGCGGCACGGATGAAGTCTGGTACAACTCCGGCGACAACCGCTACTACACGGCCGGCAGGGATATGCCCAGCGGGCCTGTGATGGGCGTGGTCGATGCTGGAACGCGCACTTGGCTCGTCAATGTGACCACCGGCTCCAATTCTCACAGCATTACAGTCAACCAATTCACCAATCAAATCTTTGTGCCCACGCAGGCGGGCGCGCTCTGCGGTACACAGAGCGCCAACGGATGCATCGCCGTGTACGGCCGACAGTAGCTGTTGCGGCACAGACTCGCAAGGTGAAGCGCGCGCGGAACGCGAGACGCTGAGAGCTTTGGGAACCAGAGACCCTGGCGCGGCACGGCATCGTCAGTAAAGCCCTGGGTGTATACTTTCAAGGGGAGGCGAGTTTCCCATCGCCTGGGTTGAGATGCCACTGCTTGCATATCCAATGATCGGTGCCCGCCGCTGTTCTTGCTGGCGAGGCCTGTTGCTGTGGCTTTGCGCATTTTCGCTCCTCATTGTTCTAGCGAATCGTGTTCCTCGTTTCCCCCGGAGCGAGGCTTCCTGGGTGCGGTCCGCTCCGCCGCAGATGACGGCTAAACTGCTGGCCAAAGACTTCTACCTGTTGCAGCCGCCGGCATCCGGCATCTTTACGCTCCTGCGCGCTGTTCCCATTCGGAGCGTCGCAAAGGAAGCGTGGCCTCTTCTTGCTGTTTTCCTGGACAACCGTCTCTACACGCGTCCGCCTCCAACTTCTTAGCGCCTATCACGAAGGTCATCGGTTGGTATGCGTATTGTTTCCGGCCTTGGCCCGCCTCAAACTCGAGAGGCGCAGGACAAAGTGGACGGAAAGATTGTTGGAAGCAAGCCTAGAGCCGTGTAAGGAGAATGCAATGAATAATATTAGACAAGGATTCCTATGGAGCCATTTGGGCCGCGTCTGCATGATTTTTTCGGCCGCGGTGGTAGGCGTGTCCGCGCCCAGCATAGTTGCCAATACCAAGCCCACCGTGGTTCCAGCAAAAGTGATCGCGCACTTGCCCCTGCAGGAAGCCTCGGGTAGCGAGATGCTTCTCCAATCAAAAGGAGACAAGCATTTCCTGTATGTGCAGAAGGCATCCAAGCAGGGTTTTACGATCGTTGACGTGACGAAAGCGGAGCTTCCGAGCTTGGTGAACCGTAGCGCCCCTTCGAACGACGCCACGGCGGGTAAACTCGAGATGGTAAGTCCCGACGTGGGCCTCGCCGAAGTGCCGGACAAGAACTCCAAAGGAGTCATCCGGAGCACGGATAATCCCACTGAGACTGTCAAGATCCTCGACCTGAGCGATCCTGCGCACCCCAAGGTGCTCCAGACGTTTACCGGCGTGACTAGCATCCTCCAGGATCCCAGCCGAGGCCTGATCTATTTGGCCAATAACGAAGGGCTCTGGATCCTCAATCATTCCAAGCCAGGACTCGCGCCAGCGAAGAAGAAGCGGCCGTGCGGTTCGGAGGATGCCCTTGCTTCCATGCCTCCGGACTGCCAATAAGCCATCCGCGCATGGAATGGTAAGCAGTTGAAAGAGTGGCAACGACGTTTCACTTCGCCGCGCAGGACTGAAACGAGGCAGTCAGCGGTCAGAGCGGCAGCACGACCAGCGCATGAACTATTTGACGCGGGTTTCCTGGTAGTGCAGGTTTTTCCACTGGCCGTCGCGGTTCACCCAGACTTCGCCAACGAGGATTTTTTCAAACGGCACTGCGGACTTCGGAGGAAATCTGATAAAGACCTCGTAGCGGACAAACGCTGCATCCGAGCAGAGCGTTGTCACTTTGAGAAAGGAAAGTGTGTAGTCGGCGACCGTGCTCTGCTGGAGCTCACTCAGAGTCTTCCACTTGTAGCGTTCACCCCCGCCGTCGGCCTCGACGGCGACGTAATCGTCCGTCAAGAACTCACCATAAGCTTTTTGGTCCTTGTTTTTGATGGCCTGCCATTCCGCTTTGATTTTCGCATCGAGCAGGTTGGTGAGGTCCGCCTGGGCAGTGGACTTGGTGGACCGGCTGGTCTCGCCCCGCGACTGTTGGCCGAAAACGAAACATCCCAGCACAAAAGCTGCGTAAGCCCAGGCAAACAAAGTCCGCATTTCTTTCGTTCTCCAGTCTGGATTTGCTCCCGCCCACGCGGTCAGGTTCCGCGCAATCTTCCATACAACCGAGCGCTAGTGCAAGTCTTTAGCTTTTTTTCTCACTGCTGCGAGCAACGGCGGGGGCAGTTCGGAGTAGCCTTCCTGGATGGCAAACTGCTGGCCCTCGGTGTATATCCAATCCAAGAGATCGCTCAACGGGGCCGCACGAGCGGAATCGGTGGCTTTAAGTCGCAGGTAAATCCAAGTGAAACTGGTAATAGGAAAAGTATCAGCTCCGGGTGCGTTGGTCAGCGAGGCGGAGAAGCTATTCCATCGCGGCGCTTCTACCGCGTTGCACGCCGCAGTAATACTCTCAGTGGAAGCTTTAACAAACTTACCGCCCGGATTCAGCACCGCAGTTTGGGAAATATTGCCCTTCACCGCATATTGATACTCGACGTAGCCGATGGAGCCGGGGCTGTTTTTCACCTTGTCCGCCATGTCGGAACTGCGCTCCGCCGGCGTGCCAACCGGCCACTTTGGTGAAGCGGTGACTCCGAGTTGGGCCCGAAACTTGGAACTCACCTTGGAGAGAAAGTCAGTGAAGACGTAGTTGGATCCCTTTCCTCCAGGGCGGTTGATCACTTGGATCGGAAGATTCGGCAAAGTGAGCTCTGGATTGAGCTTCACGATTTGCGGCGCATTCCACGTCTTCACATCGCCGAGGAAGATCCCTGCCAACACTTCCCCCGAAAGCCGAATCTCCTGGTGGACATCCGGCAGGTTGTAGATGGGCACGATCCCGATGAGCACGACGGGCAGTTCGATCAAACCGCCCTCTTTCCGCTGTGTATCCGTAAGTTGAGCTTCCCCGGCGCCAAAATCGCCCGCGCCATGGGAGATCTCCTTGATCCCTTCGCTCGTGCCGACCGGAAGGTATCGCATCTGAATGTTGGGGTTGCGCTTCCCGTACTCCTGTGCCCACCGGTTGTAAAGAGGCGCCGGGACACTTGATCCGGACCCCACGAGAATAACCGCATTCTGGGCTTGGGAGACGGTGCCGTACGGCCCGAGAGCAAAAAGGGACAACAGACAGACACGCGAGAGCAAACAAAGTCTAGAACGACGCGGCCACCGGCTTGGTGCCGAAAATCTTGCCGATACCTTCATGGTGTTCCTCCTGATTGTAGCGGTGCTATGTCAAATGGACCCTTCCTTTTGGCCGCCGGAATACTCAAGTTAGCTGACGACTGTAAGGTACCACCGTTTTGAAGTGAAACCAGTTGTTGTACGCGGCCTTGTTCCATCTTGGATCGGTGCGACGCCTCGCGAGTGAGTTGCTCGTTAGGGCGTGTCTTATCGTTCATGTAAAGCAGCTGAACGGGTCGATCATCTGAAATCAAGAGCTCAGCCCAGAAGACGTCGAATTTGTCCATGTAGTAGCGATCAACAGGTAACGGTGCTGAAAGATTTTACTTGTCCGACCAACGTATGTTGTAGTAGCATCGCCGAGCATAGTAGGAGATATGAGCAAACAGCGCCTGTCAAAAGCCGAAACACGAATACTGCAGCAGTTCTGGAAACTGGGGACCTGCTCGGTCCGCGAGGTTCTGGACAGTTTGCCCGAGGAAGAACGTGTTGCTTACACGACCGTTCAGACGCTCGTCTATAGGATGGAGCAGAAAGGCGCTTTGCGGAAGATAAAGAAAATTGGTAACGCGCAATTATTCGAACCGTCTATCAATCAGAGTGAGTTTCGAAGCGGCTTGGTTCGAGACCTTCTGGATCTATTCGACGGGTCGCCTCGCATGCTGGTGTCCAATCTTCTGGAAGCAGGGACGATCACGCTAAAAGATTTGAAGGCGCTGCAAAACGCTACGCCCAATAGCAAGAGCAGCCGCGGCCGTGGAGGAAAAAACAATGCATGAACACATCACGCGCGGGTTGTATTACTTCGAAGTTCACCTGCTGTTTGCGTCGATGGCTGGATTGGCTGCGTGGGTTCTGACATCGATCTATCGTGTAAGCGCCACCACGAAGTATTGGATATGGGTAGCGACGACGCTCAATTTTCTTTTGCCGGTGGGCGCGATTCTCGACAAAATGTTCGCGTCGCGCCTGACGTGGGCTACACCGCTCGGGGTGATTGGCGATGCCGCAAATAGCGTCTCCCACAGTTCTACTATTGCTGTGGTGTGGTTTCTTGGCACAATTTTAATGTTTACGCGGCTTTGTTTGCGGATTCGGGCCGAGCGTCGCGACGACAAGGTCGCGGCCGGCGAGAGTGCCCTCGAGTCGAGGGGGAACTTTATTGCTGAAGGCGTACCGGTGAGGTTCAGCCAGAGCGGGCATGCTCCGGCAGTACATGGTTTTCTGCGACCGCACATCTCTCTTCCACGGGGAATTGAGCGGTTGCTGAGTGAGCATGAATTCAATGCTGTTCTGATGCACGAGCTGACACACGCAAAAAGACGCGACAACCTGATAGGCCTTATCCATGAAGTTGGTCTTTGCTTGCTGTGGTTTCATCCGCTGGTGTGGATCAGCGGCTCTCGGCTGGCCTTATATCGAGAGCTCTCCTGTGACGAGTTGGTTATCGAAAGCGCCCACGGGGGCGATCTGGTTTCCGCATTGGCAAAACTTGCCGAGCCGGAAGAGGCGTTTTTGCTGCGGGCGTCTGCCTCGTCATTCTTAATTGACCGTTTACCGCGGTTGACTGCTCAGCCTCAACTGAGGTCTCGCACAGCGAGTACGGTGTTGGTCGTGCTATTCGGTGCCGTGGTGCTGACGTGCGTTCTGGGAACGGTCTCGCATACGGCTTGTTGCTTTATTCACAAATAAACATTTATTAACAAATAGATAAAGGACGGTCGGTATGAATGCACTGTCTGACCGGGAAATGGCGGTAGCACGCCAACTGGGCACGATCGATGGACTGCCACGTGGTGATTCGGGTAGACGGCCATGCGTACTACTCGGCTACTTTCCTCTGCCTCGGGGGCCTGTTGTCGGCACACGCCGCTGAAGCGCAACGCATCGACGCACTCAGGCCGCGTGAAACATATCTCTACAGTCGTAATCGGCCGGCCAACAAATCAAGTCAGACGAATGCAGCGCTTCTACTCCGCAGAGATATGGACCTGGAGCGCGCATTCGTCGCGGCGGGCGGGCTATGCTGGCGGGAGCGGACCCGGTTGGCATCAGCGGTAACATCCCGGGCTTTGGCGATCAACGTGAGAATCGACGACGGCATGTCGGTGCCGGAAGTGACGGTGATCGTCGATGAGGCTCACCGCCAGCATCTGAAAGTCGCCGCTCACGGTATCAGCACAGGTAGCATTCAGACTGCGATCGATGCAGGGGTGGATTCTGTCGAGCATTCCAACGGTGTGACCGATGAGCAACTTAAGACGATGCGCGACAAAGGGATTTTTCTGGACCTAACGCCGACTTTCTACGACGGCTTTTGGTCGAAAATTCACGAGACGATCACGGTGTCTCCGGCTTTGCGAGCGGCAAATGCGGCCGGCGATGAAGCTGGTCGCAAACGTGGGGCGGCTCGCGTTCAGCGAGTATTGAAGTCGGGAGTGAAGTTCGCTGCTGGGTCAGACATGTGCTGGTACTATCCGGGAAAAACACGGGACGAAGCCACGGCGACGATGTTTCCGACTTTGCAAAAATCCGGAATGCCGACGCTCGACATCATTCGCGCGGTGACGACCAGCGCTGCAGAAATACTGGGCTGGCAGGATCGCGTGGGTTCGGTTGAGCCCGGTAAATTTGCTGATCTCGTTGCCGTTGGCGGCGATCCGATCGCCGATATTACCGAACTGGAGCGCGTTCGATTTGTAATGAAGGACGGCCAAGTGGTGAGGAATGACATTGCTTCGAATTGAGCGCCACTCGGGAACAAGCGAGTGCGGTTTCAAAGCGTGGCCGCCAAACAAACTGAAGAGCAGCTAATTCTACGCATGCGGGTCCACTATCCGATACAATTGGAAATCAGTTTCAGTTTGGGCGACCAATTGGGCAAGTGGGTGAGCGGCGATGGTGATGTTTAGCGATAAGGTTAGTGTTCCTGCTCATGTACTGGTGCGTTTCCTGGATAAGGAAGCGGTACTGTTGAATATTGAGACGGAACGTTATTTTGGTTTGGACGAAACCGGCGCGCGGATGTGGCAATTAGCGACGACGGCGACGAACATCGATGCCGCTTACCAGGCGCTTTTGAACGAATACGACGTTGATGCTGAGACGCTTCGCGAACACTTGAGCGAGCTGCTGGAAAAATTGGTCGACAATGGATTGTTGATTACGACTTCTTCCGATGTGGGAAGCGCTTCGGCGATTTAGGGCGTTGGAGCCAAGCGCACGCGGGCTTTTCGTGCGTGCTGCGGTGCTGTTGCCATTTATTTCCGTGAGCCTAAAGTTTCGCGGTTTTCGCGCTACACAATTAAGCCTGCAAAAGCGACTGCCTAGGATCCTATCGAGTAATCTTTCTGATCAATTGAGCAGTCCGCAGGCGAGCGAAGCGCGGGCAGCCGCGACCGCATTGACTGCACGGATGGTGAGATCGGCTGCCCAACGGACCTGGGGTAATTCCGCGTGTCTGGAGCAATCTCTAGCGCTGTGGTGGCTGCTTGGGCGGCGAGGGATCGCATCGAGCGTGCGGATAGGGACGCGAAAAACTGAGCAAAAATTTGAAGCTCATGCGTGGGTGGAATGCGGCGGCGTCGCGCTTAATGAACCGGAAGAAGCGCATAAGCATTACGCGGCATTCGGCGAAGAGTTTCCGATTATCGGTGGGGTAAAAAAATAGCGGCAGCGCCGTGGCGCTTGCCGCTAACGGGAGGTCCTTGTGAGTTAGCTAGCGCTGACGCCGAAATTTGGCTTGAAGCGCAATACCGCTAGTCCCACGGCCAACAGGCCGATGGCTAGAAGAACGGTGACGGAGGGCTCAGGCGTCGAAACGGTAGTAAGATCGGTAATCGTCAAGGTGTAGGCGCCGGGTACGGACGGGACTACGCTACCATCAGCCAGGGTAAACGCTCCGGGTGCGAATGTTGGGCTAACTTCGTCGCCGCTGTAAATTTGAGTTCCTATCGCCAATGCAACCAATTCGGTGCCCGATGCAAAGATACCGATCCCCCCACCCACTATGGAGCCAGCGTTATAAAAGGCAAGAAAGTCTCCGGACGCCGCACCATTGACCATCAAACTAGTGGGCGTAATAGTGAACCCGAAGCCAGGATCCGAGTTACCCGTCATGATGACCGGGGCAGATGACAGGTCAAAGGTGGCTGAGACGGGACCGGACAGGGTAAATTGCAGGGTATCGGCAGACGCGATTCCAGCACCGATAAACATCGCAGAACAGACGAGAACTAGTACGCGGAATAGACGGTTCATGGGGTCTCCCATTTATGGTTAGAGCAATTTAATGACCCCACAGGCAGAAGTCAAGGTCCTGTAAGTCATTGATAAAGTGATGTTTGTATAGGAGTGTCGAAAGCCGATTGTGCCAATATGGAACATTTCTTCACACAAATGGCTAAAATTATGGAAATGCGTACCAAGGCCTTGCCGAAACCCATCAGAGTGCGAATCCCGCAACGGGACAGATGCCGCCAGTGAGTGGGCTCGTAGGTATCTTCCACCGCACGGGCGCGCCAGTAAGTGCTCAGCAACTGCAAGGCATGACGGATTTTATGCTGTACAGGGGGCCGGACGGCAAGGATACGTTCGTCGCCGATAACATCGGACTCGGGCATACTCTCCTTCGGAGCACGGAAGTAATCCCAGATGATCGGCAGCCGACAGGACTAGGCACGTTTTGGATAACGGCTGATGTCCGTTTGGACCGGAGAACAGAACTCGTAGAAGAGCTGGCCGGGAAAAATTGCGGGTGCGTCGTATCCGACGTTTCTGGCGTTTCGGATGCCACTCTAGTCCTGCACGCATATGCGGCGTGGGGGCGAGATTGCGTCGACCACCTACGAGGCGACTTCTCTTTTGGGATATGGGATCGGGCAACAAAGACACTTTTTTGCGCGCGTGATCATCTGGGGATCAAGCCTTTTTATTACGCAGACTTTGGCAAGGTGTTTGTGTTCAGCAATACCCTTAATTGCCTGCGACTGCATCCGCAAGTGACGGCCGAGTTGAACGAAGCCGCTATCGGTGATTTCCTGTTATTTGGGGTGAACTACGACAACGCCACCACAACTTTCCACGACATTCAGCGGTTGCCGCCAGCTCACGTCCTGCTCGTCTCGCAAGATAAATTGGAAATAAAAAGGTACTGGCAGCCGCCGACGGAAGGACGAATTCGGTATGCACAATCGAACGAGCATTTAGAACGATTTGCCGAACTGTTACGGGGCGCCGTAGAGGACAGGTTGCGAACGAACAAGGTCGGGATTTTTTTGAGTGGAGGATTGGACTCGGGAGCGATAGCCGCGACAGCCAAGGAAATTGCGCGAAGTCGCGGCGGGATCCCGAGTCTTAGCAGTTATACGGTGGGCTACGATTCCTTAATTCCGGATGACGAGCGCGTTTATGCGAGCAAGGTGGCACGCCACCTAGACATTCCTAACAAATACATACCGCTCGATCACATCCAATTGTTTGAAAACTGGGAATTCGCTAGATATCGATTTCCGGAACCCAACGATGATCCGCTGTCATCCGGAGGGTTGGGCCTTTTTGACACGATTGCCGCGGATTGCCGTGTAGCACTGTACGGTGAAGGCGCTGATAATTTGATGTATTTCCAAATGTGGCCATACATAAAGGAGTTGCATCGCAGCCGAGAATGGGGCCGCTTAGTTACGGAAACCGCCTGGTTCCTATGGGTGAGGCCATTGCCGTGGCGCGGAGTAGCCCAAAGGATTCAGTCCGTCTTCTCCAAAGCAAGCGGAAATACAGGGATGCCGCGTTGGATCGCGCCCAAGTTCGCAAAGCGAGCGAGACTGGAGAAGAGGTGGACGGAATGCAGCAAACTTTTATTTCCCGCTGAAAAGCACTTGGTCCGGCCTAAAGCCCACGCATCAATGCTCATTCCCCAGTGGAGCAGAATGTTTGAGAAAAATGATCCGGGAGTGACGCATACGCCGTTGGAGGTTAGATATCCGTTCGTGGATCTAAGGCTAGTGGAATACCTGTTGGCCATCCCCGCTTTCCCATGGGCGTACAAAAAAAGGCTGTCCCGCAAATTATTGGCCGGCAAATTACCTCGAGAGGTGTTGTTACGGCCCAAGACACCGTTATCCGAAGATCCGGCGGCGGTCAAGTTTAGATTAAATGCGACTGAGTGGACGACCAAGGCCAGATTGGATGGACGAATATGCGAATTTGTCGACCCGACTGGTCTCGTTAATTCTCGCGATGGGCGCGAACAATTTCGGCCGTTTTGCCTAAACCTGTGGTTACAGGGCCTTGACTAACGAGTACTGCAGGACGTAGACCAGGCGGAAAACTGCGAAATATGCAAAAAGATATGTGTTTGATGCTTTCCTTTGTGGAGTTGTGGGAGCGAAAACATTGACAACGTTGACCTGGATGGCAGTCGGTATAAAATGGCTTCTGCCAACTGTTAGAGGGTTTGAGTCGGTCATGACTAACTAACTTTTGTGATAGGATTGAAGTTAAGGTTTTTGGTCCGCCTCGTACGTGCGGATCGCTTCCCCGGCTGGTGACATCTGTGAAATGTGGAGAGTTAATGGCAAAGCTAAACAAGAAGCCTGAAAAGCCGTATTCGAAACCGACGTTAGTCGTTTATGGCGCGGTGCAACAACTAACGGGCACACTAGGGAATACACAGAAGCCTGATGGCGGAGCAGTTTTGACCAAGACGGGCATATAGTCTTTCGAATCACAACGATCAGCCAGTTTAGCCTCCAGCGAGATTGCTCCGAGAGTGACTTTTCGCGATCCTACGCAAGCATATAAGTACGTCGCATACGGTCTTTGCCTCAGTTCCAACCTACCCATCGAGGCGCTGCTTCCAAGCTCGTCCATCGCTCTCCCGGATGTTCAAATAAAACTCGGAGATTTACCCATCTGGCATTCCTCCGAGAGCAGACGCACATTAAGGTACGCGAGTTCTTACATCAGTAAAACCGGAGAGCCAGACCTTCGAATCTGGGATGTCGACAATGGCGAGTTTCTGTTGGTGAGTTACATTGATGGGGTTGAATTCTGGCTGGATCGGGGCTTTCGGACGCTATGGGCTCATTGGCCCGCGAGCTCTTCACTCGAGCACACCCTAAGTTATTTAGTTGGGCCGATTATGGGATTGCTGCTGCGCCTTCGTCGTGCAGTTTGTCTTCACGCCAGCGCGGTGAGCATTGGGGACCGAAGTATCGTTTTTGTAGGTTCGGAAGGAGCCGGGAAATCAACGACTGCAGCGGCGTTCGCACGGAAGGGATTTTCAGTGCTGTCCGACGATATCGTTGCATTGGTCGAGCGAGAGCAACAATTTCACGTGCTTCCGGCCTACAAGCGCATAAATCTGTGGCCCGACTCAGTGAAGTTGCTCTACGGTTCGCCGGACGCTTTGCCGCGAATTACCCCCGATTTGCACAAACGGTGTATCAAACTTGGGGAAGATGCTGAAACACGGTTCGAAGAACGCGCACTGCCAATCGGAGCTATCTACGTTTTGGGAGATGCGACAACGAATTCGTATAAGAGTGTCGAATCTATTTCGCAGAAAACGGCGCTGATGCTACTAATTGGAAATAGTTATGCCACAAAGTTTCTTGATGCCAAACAGCGAGCTGAAGAGTTTGAAGTGTTGAGCCGCGTGGTGGCCAGTGTGCCTATTCGAAAAATAAATCGAGGAGCAGCTGCGTCAGGAATTGACCAATTATGCGCAGCGATCCAGCGGAATTTTGCAAGCGTCAGTTCGGCCCCCAATTCTGCCGTTTCTGTCGATCATTAATATGTATTCTGTTCGCCAATTCGGAAACATGATCGGTGACTGCGCTCGATTTAAAGCCTATGAGAAAGCAATTGCACGCTGTGTTCGTCCGGGGGATGTCTTCGCTGAGATTGGTTGCGGCCCCGCGGTGTTTGGGTTGCTGGCGTGCCGGGCCGGGGCAGCACGTGTTTACGCGATCGAAACTGAAGACATCATCGACGTCGCCAGGCAAATCGCGGACGCAAATGGATTTGGGGACCGAATCCAGTTTTTTCAGAATGATTCACGGAAGGTGGAGCTGCCCGAGCGTGTACATGTAATTGTTTCGGACATTCGTGGAGTACTACCGTTATTCAACGGCGCCTTAGCATCGTTACAAGATGCAAAAAAAAGATTCCTGGCTCCCAATGGAGTAATGATTCCACAGCGCGATGTGCTGAAGGCCGCGATCGTCGAGGCAGAGGAATTCTATTTAAACCTCGTATCTCCTTGGAAAACCTGCGTCACGGAAGTAGAACTGTCGATCCCGCTTCAGTTGGTCCTCAATACTCCCCATAGCGCAAGTGTCAAAGGCGAGCAGTTGATGAGCGAACCGGAAGAGTTTGGCACACTGGACTACATGGGCAGCCCTGGACCCAACATGTCGGCTAAGTTAGCGTTCAGGGCCAATCGAAACGGAACCGCGCACGGGATTTGTGTGTGGTTTGAGACCGAGCTATATGAGGAAATTAAATTCTCGTCTCACCCGGAATCAGCGGTGATCATGTATGGACAATTGTTCTTGCCGTGGCTTGAACCGCTGGCGATTGAGGAAGGGCAAGAAATTTTGGTGACGCTCCACGCAAACCTGGTCGGCAAAGACTATATATGGAGATGGGAAACGGAGGTCTCCGGCGCGGACAGCGGTAAAAAAGTACATTTCCGACAATCGACATTTGAAAGCTCGCTTGCTTCATCGCGCACTTTGCGTCGACACGCTGTGGATCATGTCCCTGTTCTGACTGCGGATGGAAAGGCGGAGCGGTTTTTGCTAAGAGCGATGGATGGACACGCTTCGCTAGAGGAAATCGCGAAGAGAGCATCTGCACGATTTCCTGAAGTTTATTCGTCGCATGAAGACGCATTCCAGCGCGTGACGGAACTGGCGCGAAAATTTTCACGGTAATTTGCGGGGTTGGTTGTTTGCAAATTACCGATAGTTTTTGCTGTGAAGATGGAGCCGAGGGCGAGAGTTGAACTCGCGACCTGCCGATTACGAAATGAGCAGTTTTGCTGTATCTCGTTGGTTCTTCGTATCCGGCATTCTCTCTCTTTCTCCCCCTTTCGCTCCCTTTCGCCGGTCCAGTATGCAACGCAATATGCAACGGTGAATTGTGATAGAATCCTATATCATGGTGAAGCGATTCTCGACGCGCGAGGCTGCCGGCAAGCTAGGCGTTACGATTCTCACGCTGCAACGGCACATAGCCGCCGAGACGATAGACGCGCCGCCTGTCGAGAAAGTAGGCGGGAGCAGCATGCGCCTCTGGACGGCCCGCGACATTGCCAAGGCTAGAAAAATTCTGAAGGCCACAAGGCCAGGAAGGAAAAAGAAGTGATAGACATGAATGCAATTGCCCGGGAGCGCGTGGAAAAGCAGAAAGAATTGCGGCGCGTGAAGAGGTTGGCGAACCAAATGATTGAGATTGGATGTAGGGATTTTCGCGGGCCAATCGAAATGACCACGCGCGTATCTCAAGTGAGAAAGGAGTTGAAACGCGCAGTTAAGCAAGTTTTTCCACTTTAGAGTAAAAACGGGACGCGCCGCTGCGCAAACAGCGACACGCCCCTGACCACACGACACACGGAGGTGTCACATGGCTGCAGAAACTGTAATCTATTTTTCCCCATCCTTTGCCGTTTTCCTCTTTTCCTTTTTGTCCTTCGTTTTTTTCTTCCGTGAATTGCTGCGCCGGCGTGGGCAATGATGAGTCTCCCTCTCCCTACCGTTAGTGTGAAGTGGGACCCTGAAACCCTGCGTATGTGTAATGAGTTGCAGGCAGCCTTCGCTCTTTTCGTCGACAACCGCAGTCAGTTGACGCGTCTGCTCGTCAAGATCGTTCATCAATTAGTGTTGACCAATGGCGTCGAGGCTGTCGTCGTGAACCATTTGCGCACGAGTGAGCAGCTCAAACAACGAGCAGCACCCCGCGATATAAACAGCGAGAGGTAATTATGTTTTGGTTGGACATAGAGACCCTTATCTTGCAAGTCACTTAATTGTGTTATAGCCTCACGCCAAATAGGTTCCCGAAACTGGTAGTCAGCTTCTCCAAAGTAAAAGAATATGGCAGATAGCGCACCCAACCAGCCCATAGATAGTACAAGCCAAAGCCAAACCCCACCGATCCCACCGTCGCCAAATCCAACTGGCGAAAACACACAACAAGTAAGCAGCGCCACCGACAAGCAAAGAATAACCGACCTTGAGGACCGAATTAGGCGCGGTGAAAAGTGGATGATTTGGCTTACCGCCGCCATTGCATTTTTTGCTTTGTGTCAATTCGGCGTGGGAGTCGTTGCATATGTCTATGGGGGCAAGCAGACCGACAAGATTATCGCTGCTGATGAACGACTGGCAGATGCAATGGAAAAATCGGTTAGAGAGGCTGATATTTCGCTGAAACAAACCCAAGAATCTTTTCGTGATGACCAACGCGCTTGGCTGGCTCCAATATCTGGCACGGTGATCCTGGATGAGTCGCATCCACTCCGCATAGATGTAATATTCCAAAACACTGGAAAGACTCCAGCTCTCAAAATATCTACAATTGTAGACTGGAAGAGCATTCCACCTGGCCAGCCGGTCAACATCGAGTGGAGTTCGCACGTCAGACGAATGGATTCCGGTACTTTGTATCCGAATGGCAGGGCGGGGATGTTTGCTAAAAACGAGACTGTCAGTTCTAAACAGCAACTTGACTCAATCCGCAGCGGAAAAAATACTTTCTATTTCTTTGGCAGCATCGACTACAAGGACGTGTACGGGCGCAAACATTGGAGTCATCTGTGCAACATCGTAAAATCTGATTTTTCCCTTAATCCGTGTCCCATATATAACGAAGCAAATTAAGACGCTTGCAACTAACAACGCCCTGTCACGACGCTTTTATAAGAGGTCCTTAAATGTCTTTGCCCATACCTGCTGGACGATTAAAAACAAAAGGTAAGGAATTTTGATTTCGATATTCTGACTTGGCCCCTTTCGATACTTTGATTTGGCCCCACCTTACTGAAAACCAGATACGGTGTACTCCGCTTCGGGCTCAGTCGCCCAAGGGGAGGCCGGGTGGACAGGAG
>Ga0073928_10005322_pt1 | contig 18167 bp, 17 predicted proteins | sample PaiPotPPA55metaG_FD_76969 | JGI IMG/M metagenome (GOLD analysis project Ga0073928, IMG submission 76969) | Iron sulfur acid spring bacterial and archeal communities from Banff, Canada, to study Microbial Dark Matter (Phase II) - Paint Pots PPA... ... | reverse complement strand
ATGAAACTCCAGATGAAGCGCGAAGCTCTGGAGAAAATCAATCGTCAAGCCAACGAGATGCAGGTGTTGGGCGCACCGGCATTATGCACAGCCATTGTTCAATAGCCCCATTCGTGCACAGTTCGTGCACAGTCAGGGGCAAAAATGCTGGTTCGGATTAGGAGTAAGGTTGGAAAGTGCTTTAGAATGAATAAAGCAGTCATTGTCGGGGCGTAGCGCAGCCTGGTAGCGCGCCTGCCTTGGGCGCAGGAGGTCTGGAGTTCGAATCTCCACGCCCCGACCAGTTCATTGCAAGCAAGCGGCCTTCACGGGAAGGCTGACTTCCGGGCGGCAAAACACGTCGCGCCCCTACGATAACAAATTGACCTGGACCGGGGATGTTCCCCGGTCCAGGTCAGAGACAAGCGGAGGTGTTATCGTGAGCCGCTACTGAGAAGATGTGCTCAACCACTGCACACGCTGGAATTGAGACGTCACGTTCGTAGGCAGCGGGCCACCGGTGGTGATTGTGGTCGAAGGGAACCACGGCGGAGCAAAACTCGGCCGGGCGGTGAAGCGCCGATCGAACCATGTGTTTTCGGCGTTGACGTCCGCGGCATAGATACAACTCTGTATCATTCCGCCGACGTTATTGAACGTATTGATGTGACCGTAGGACAACTGCCCGCCCTTGCCGCTGGCGCAATTGTTCGCAGAGTCAGCTTGCGAAATCGTGGCGATGCTGCCGTCCACTTCAATATTCTGGTCGCGTTGACTGTCCTGAGTGATGAAGTTGCCCGTAGCTGTAAAAATACCCAGGACCTGGTTCATGTTTTGGGCGGAGGGAATCAAAGTATCCTGCGGGATGGAAACCGGCTCCGTCTTATAGAGGACATCACCCGTCGCAATGGCATCGCCATTGGCCGTCAGAGTGATCATCGCGTTGTCCTGGACGGCTCCGAGGCCTTCTCCCGGACCGTGAAAAGTCATGTTTCCATCGACGTAGATCATGGTGGAAGCTTCTGATGTGATCACGTCCTGCGGAACGCCGTTTAGCGTCTGACTCGTAATTCCATTGCTGACCACCGTAGATCCCGCGCCATTGTTTGCCGCAGGATCGATGGTGACCGTCGTCGTCACGCCATTCTGGGTGATCTTGTAAACCTGCGCGGTGGCTCCGCTGGGGATGAGCTGAACGTCGGCGCCTCCCTCTACATAGAAGCCGCCACCAGCGATGCACGGTGTCGCCACGGCTCCGCAGGCGCCGGATGTGGTTCCCTTGTTCATGTAGATGCCCTGGGTACCGGTCCCGCTATATGTCTGTCCGCTGAGGTTTGTCAGTTGGGACAGAGCGGCGGTGGTTTGGGCTGGCGTCAGGAGAGTGCCGTTCCCATCGATTACGGCTTCCTCCTGGTTGAAACTGTTCGTGGGCAGCGGGACGCCAGGCTGACTGGTGAAAAAGCCCTGATCGAAGGTTGGGGCAATGAGATTCGCGCCCGATCCCCAACTGCTTGCCGAAGTCCAGTGCTGGTTCCAGCTCGTATCCCAGTAATCCGCCTGTGACCACACCTGCCCGACCGGGTCAGTGAAAATATAGGGTGCCGTCCATGGCGCCTGATTGGCCATGAATTCCCAAGCGTTATTCGTAAACATCGGCCCCGTCATGGTGCCGGGAACCAGAGGTCCGATACCGCGGGGGTAGATGTCCACGAATCCGCCGAAATACGCGAAACTAACGCTGTTGGTGGCCGATTGGCCGTTCACGACAAGGGTGATGTTGCCCGTCTCGGTAACGGTCTGTTGTTCGCTGCCCTGGGCGGTTCCCACCGACGTGAGACTGTACTGGTAGATGCATGAATACGTATTCACGCCCTGCGTGATCGTTGCCGGATTGATCGTGGCGTTTGTGATCTTAAAGCTTTCGTTCCACGACTGGGCGGCGGTGCCGACATTGAGCGAGGTCGGGCTCGAGTAAAGCGTTCCTACCGTGACGCCGCTGGGCGCTCCGCACGAACTGGGGGTCGGCGGAAAGGTGAAGGTGCCAGGCACCTCCCCCTGAAGCTGGGCCACCACCTGCTGACGCGCGATGTTCAAACCGGAATCAGCGGCATAAAAAGCACCGCGATAATTGCGGTAGTAGCCGCCGATCAGGGTCTGAGAGCTGTACGCAATCACCATCCCAAGCGAAAGGACGATGACGAGGGCTAAGATGAGCAAAGTGATAACCAGCGCGACTCCGCGCTCGGCCGCTTTGCCCGACCGTGGCTGGCAAGGGCGCAGTAGGAGAAGGCAAGATGCATTCAGTCTGGTCAAGTATGTGTCCATGGGGTTGTCCTTAATTGCCGTTCATAGTCAGATTGCGCGGATTGATCACGACGGTGGCATCCACCACCTGGTACGGTCCTCCGTCAAACGTATTCCGAAACGTGTAGGTAGGATCCAAATTGGGATTTGTTCTCCCAATGAGGGTTGCACGGACCGAGCGCACAAGTTCAAAATTGCTGCCATAGCCCGGGGGAGTCGACGTCGACGAATTCCGGGCGTAGAAGCTATAGGTGAGAGTGCTGGTAGAAGCGGAGGGAATCCAGGTCGCTGCGCCAACTTTGAAACCGATGATTTGCTCCGCGATGATGTCGGTAACCCCGTTCTGTTGGCGCATCAGTTTCGGATCTTGCGCATTGGTGACGTCCACATAGTACGTCGTGGGTGCAAGCTTCATGACCCAATCCGCAGCGCAGAATGCCCCACCGAGGTTCGTGGAATCGGAATTCGAGATGTTCAGTGGATCATTGGTGTATAGCACGCCATTCCCCGCGGCATTGAACGGGAGCGAGACATAATTCGCACCTACCGTGGGGGCCCCAGACAAGACGAATGAATTCACCAGGGTTCCGTTCGAAGCAGTGGAGTTATTGCCTCCCGTGGGTCCCTGCACTCCGTGGCTCCCACCTCCCGTCGTAATGAGGAGCACCTGATCGCCCGCACTATAGCCGGCCGCGGTTTGCGCCGGGGTCTGACCAGGATTGGGCTGGATGTAGAACGGGGAAGCGCCTATATTGCTGCAAATTGTGGACGCGGTGCCTCCCGTATTGTTGGTCGGATGAGCAGGAGGTACATTGTGATTGATGGTGAGAATATTCAGAGTGTCGAAACAGGCCGCAGTATAGGTATAGGTCGCGGGGATATTGCATGGGCCGGATCCCGAAGGCTGGTTGCTGATCGTGACTCCTATCGGCCAAGCAGCTATGACCGATCCGGGATAGTAACCGGTGCCGGCGTTAGCCAAATCGAGCTGCATCTGCGCTACCGTGTTCTGCATAGCAATATTGACGCCCACCAGGTTCTGTTGCCGGTTGAAAAAGGGCGCGTGTTGTGCGAACAACGCGAACACCGCACCGCCCACCACCAAGAACATAATTGCGGCAACCAGAAACTCGATCAGCGTAAAACCGGCCGATCGCTTGCCGTGGAAATCGCTGCATGATTCGTGATTCTTCGAAAGGAAGTTCATGGGCGCACCATGCTCATTTGAAATGTCACGGGTGGTTGTACTTGCTGATTATTGAAGGTCACCAGAACGGTGACGCGGCGAACACCGGTGACCGGTTGGTTGATCTCAATGATCCAGCGGCGCTTGAACACGACGGCGCCTGTATTGGTCGGCGGCGATGAAGAGAGCACCGGGGCGGACATGTTGCCATCCGCGGTATAGGTGATCGTTGCATATTGCAAGTTACCGTTGCCGTCAAAGCCAGTGGTTGTTTCCGCGAGGGCGCCATTCGTTGCCGCGAAGAAAACCTCGTCGTAATAGTTGACCGCTTCGGTTACTCCGTTCACGGTCACATCCTGCAGGACGTCGGAGGTAAGGCTCCCGGCCGAGACGCCGCTGGTCACCGCGACGTTGGGGTCGGTGGACGGATATCGGTTGATGTCCTCGAGTTTTTCCGTTGCCAGGGTCGCGGCCTGCGTCATGTACTCGCTGCGTGCGGTGTTGCCCAGAGTGCTTCCCACAACGCCCGCGACGGCCGCAAGACCGACGATGAGGACAAACGAGGCGACAAGCACTTCAACGATCGTGAAGCCGCATGAACGCCCTTTACCACGCCGAATTTTCTTACTGTACGGAGATTGAGCCATAGTTGGACACCGTCAATGTTTTTGTCGTTCCTTTGTACGAAATAGAAAAGGTCATTGCTCCCAAAGGTGCGGAGACCGAGCCATTCGGTTTGAATTGGAGCGTCGTGGCAGCGCTCAGCGTAACGGCCTCAGGCGAAATCGGTACCGCAGCGCCTACGTTCGTGAAGGTGGTGGCGGGCGGCGCTTCGCTCAAGACCTGAATCGTGTTCCCGGTGGGATTGAATGCAACTTGATAGGGGTACCCGTGCATGATCGCCTGGTACCGCGTGGCCTGAATGGCCCCCTTCACGCTATCGACCGCAGCGCTGAGGTCATAGCTCGCCATCGCCGATTGAACCGTGGGAATTGCCATTGCGCACATGATTATGGCCATCGTCACTACGAGCAGCATTTCAACCGCGCTGTAACCCGCCGAGGAGCGGCCTTGGCACGGGCGTCGACGCAATGACTCTCGATTCGCTTGCGTCTGCTTTGCGGGCCCGTCGCTAATTATCACTTCGCACATTCTCTTTGTTCCTCTGGCCGCCGCCAAACCCAGGGCAGTTGCCGCCTCTGGCGACTACTCGGCGCGCCCTTTCGTAGATAAGAAGGGCACTCCAGAGACCAATTGCGATGGCGCCGTAACAAACACAGAACAAATCGCTTAGCCCTGTTCGAGATGCTCACCTGTTTAAGGATCGGGTTGCGTTGGGGTGAAATCGTAACACTTCAAGTACTGCGGTCACCCTGACTTAGCGGATTCAGATGATGCTCTCTGTTTCTGGCAAAGGTGGGGAAACTGACACGGCCGCCAAAGAAGAGGCTACCTTTGCGAGCGGGGGATCTGGGGTTTCGTGGGGATGGAATTTCTGCCGTCATGGCATTGTGCCCCATTTCAATCGGAGCTAGAGTGTTGGACAAATGAGCGAACAGTTTGACCTGATCGTTCTTGGCAGCGGCCCAGCCGGTCAAAAAGGGGCCATCTGTGCAGCAAAGCTGCGCAAGCGCGTGGCGGTAATCGACCGCACCCTCATGATGGGCGGCGTATGCGTGCACACGGGTACTATTCCAAGCAAAAGCGTCCGCGAAGCCATCTGTCAATTGACCGGGCTGGCGGTGAAGTCGCTTTATGGGAATAGCTATCGCGGCGCGCGAGAGATCTCGGTGCAAGACCTCTCCTTCCGTGTGCAGACGATCATTGCGCGACAGACGGAAGTGATACGCGCACAACTCAGGCGGAACGGCATCACCATCTTTCAAGGGACGGCGGAGTTTGCCGATCCTCACACGATCGAAATCCAGGGCGAGGGCGCAAAACTCGCGATCCGCGGCGACCATATTCTGATGGCCTGTGGCACGCGACCTGCCCACAGCCCGGAGATTCCGTTCGACGGCAAGCGCATTTTAGATACGGACCAACTGTCGCAAATCGGCAGTTTGCCGAAAGAGCTCATCGTTGTGGGTGCGGGCGTGGTCGGTCTCGAGTACGCATCATTCTTCGCAGCGCTGGGGGTCGAGGTGACGTTGATTGACCAGCGCCCGGTTGTGTTGGACTTTGTAGACCGGGAAATTGTCGAAGCACTTGCCTATCACTTGCGTCAAGTGGGAGCCGTGTTCCGGCTCGGCGAGAAAGTGACGCGCGTCGGTATCGATCCAACACGCGACCGCGTCTTTGCGGAGCTTGAGAGTGGGAAACGCATCCTGGCCGATGGGCTCCTGTATGCCGTCGGCCGCCAAGCCAATGGAGATCAGCTTCGGCTCGAAGCAGCCGGCCTGCAGCCGGACTCGCGGGGCAAGGTGAGCGTCAACAGCCACTATCAGACCGACGTCCCGCACATCTACGCAGCAGGTGACCTAATCGGATTCCCTGCACTCGCCAGCACAGCAATGGAACAGGGCCGCTTGGCAAGTTGTCACATGTTTGGCCAACCGTTTGAGGTCATGCCGGAGCTTTTTCCCTATGGGATTTACACGATTCCAGAAATCTCGATGGTTGGCCAGACGGAGGAAACGTTGACGGCGGCGAAAACGCCATATGAAGTGGGCGTCGCAAAATATAACGAGCTGGCAAAGAGCATGATGCTGGGCGATGAAACCGGCATGTTGAAGCTTCTTTTCAACCGCCATACCCGGAAGTTGCTTGGCGTGCACATTCTCGGCCAGCGCGCGACGGAACTCATCCACATCGGTCAGGCCGTACTGTCTTATGACGGATCGATTGAATACTTTCGCGATACCGTTTTCAATTATCCGACGCTCGCCGAGGCATATAAAGTCGCCGCGCTGGATGGCCTCAACAAACTGTGATTCCGCAATTCCGTTTACCCCGTGGGGAGCCGGGAACCGCTCTTATTTTTCCCAGTGTTGAGAAGTGAATTGCTTGGGATCGAAAAGAGCCGGGTCGAGCTTCGCGTTCACCTGTACGTCCGAATACTCCTCCTCGAAAACCTTCTTGTCATCGATACGGAGTTCCACGCGTACGGCAATCCAGCCGGGCGAAAGCTGACGGTAATCCTCAAAGCGGGTCTCTTCCGTCTTCTTGGGGTCGGACTGGGCTGGCTCAATCAATCGCACAAACAACAACCGGTTCTTTTCCACCCAGAATTGCTTGGACTTCAAGTCGCCTTTGTCGGCGCCAACCACGTACACAGGCTGTCCCTCCCAACTGTCCTCATGCACTTTGGTCAAGTCGTAACCTTCACCTTTCACCGTGGTAATCGTGGCTTCGGGCGACTGGCGATAGACGTCGAATCCCAGCACCAAGAGCATATTCACCAAAGGACGGGTCCCAGCTTGCTTCCCATTCTGAAATATCGTCACTGTGCCATCGGCCAGAATGGCCCCGTTTCCATTGCTCGGCGCTCCAATATCAACGCGCAGTTTCCCCGGCAACATCGCCGCCTCGTACCAGGTCTCAGCGCTGGAGGTGCCGTCGGGTTTATAGGTAGTGCTCTTCTGCGTGAAAACCACTGTGTCGTACCAGGACGACTGATAGCGATCGTGCATCGCGCCCAATAACGCCTCGCCATTCCGAATTTCCCCGGCCTCGGCAAGCGTGCAAGCCACCAAGCAGGAGACGACTAAGACCACAGCAATGCGTAGTTTCATGAATCCTCCGTAGTCCCCCGACGAGCAGAGTAGGATACGCCTTCACGATCCCGCAAAAGCATCCATGCGAATATTCGGGCCGCCGAGCATCCAGAGTTAGCCTTTGGGCTTAGACGGCTCACCGGGCTTTACGTAAGCGTCGGTGCCCATAGTAAAGGTCAGTTCCAGTGGACGCAGGTATCTTGCGAGGCGGGAGCGGGTAGTGCTGTGCCGGCCCGTGGTAATATGTGCGCCCATGAACGCCCGCTCGGAAACGCCGGCCTCTGATTCCAGCCGCCAGCTGTTGCGGCACACCTTGGCGACCCTTGCTTACCGCGGCGGCAAGGCGCTGCGCGGCGCGCCGGAAGGGTTTGCAGGATTCCGGGTTGGCGAGAAGACGCGCACTCCCGGGCAGATACTTGCTCATCTTGGCGATCTCCTCGAGTGGGGGCTCGCGCTAGCCCAGGGAAAGCGTGAGTGGCACGATTCCCCGCCCCTCGATTGGGAAAAAGGCACGGAGCGCTTCTTCGCTGCCTTGCAGGCATTCGACGCTTATCTGGCCTCCAGCCAGCCGCTGCAATTTCCGGCCGAGAAACTCTTTCAGGGTCCCATCGCCGACGCGCTCACGCACATAGGACAAATCACCATGCTTCGCCGCCTGGCCGGCTCGCCGGTGCGAGGAGAGAACTACTCGGGCGCCGATATCGCTGCGGGCCGCGTGGGCCCGGAACAAAGCATGCCCGCCCGCGAGTTCGACTAGGTTAGAAGGCAACTCGACTCTGCCCACCGAAGGGAGTGCTCATGCCGCAGAAACCAAATGAATCCCCTTATAGCCTCCACCCGGCCGTCATCCTGGTCCAGAACTGGATGGCCAAACTCCGTGAGAAAACCGGCAAATCCCTCGAGGACTGGATTCGCCTGACAAAGAAGTCGGGGCCGTCCGGCGAGAAGGAATGCGCCGCCTGGCTCAAGAAGAATCATAAACTCGGAACGAACGAGGCAGCCTGGATTGCATCCCGCGCCGCTGGCAAGGCGATTGAGGATTTCGATCCGGACACGTATCTAAAATCCGCCCAGGGATTTGTCGAGGCAATGTACGCCGGGCCGAAGGCGGCGCTGCGCCCCTTGTACGAGCGGCTGTTGCAGCTTGGTCGCGGACTCGGCAAGGACGTGCGCGTGTCCCCGTGCAAGACCTTTGTACCGCTCTATCGCAAGCACGTCTTTGGGCAAATTAAGCCGACCACTCAGACGCGGATTGATTTGGGTCTCGCGCTTGGGAGGACGAAAACGCCCCGTCGGCTGATCGACACTGGCGGGCTCGCCAAAGGCGACCGCATTACCCACCGTATCCCCATCGGCTCGCTTGCCGACATTGACGACGGCGTGAAGCGCTGGCTCAGAACCGCATACGAGCTCGACGCATAATCCCGCGGGCAAAAAAATGGCCGGGGGCTCGGCTGAGGGACCCGAGCCGCCCGGCTTTTCTCACCCATCTCCGCAGGGTCTGGGTAAGAAAACTGGTTATGCGGCAGATTCTCCGGTACGCAGGAATTCGTACCGCTCAATTGCCGCTGCCACACCGATTTCGGTTCCGTCCTCGCTATCCGTGCGCAGGACGCGGCCCAGACAGCGAACCCGAACGGGTCCGGCCAGGGTGATCTCGTGCGGTAGTGTCATGACAATTTCGACCGGCGAACCATTCTTGAGTTCCTTGGGCAAGTAAAAATAGACTCCCCGGGAGCTCACTTCCCTGGATTCGGTGACGGCCTCGCCAACCGCGGCATCGCTGGTCCAGCGCACGGTCAGAGGTAACTTCATTTGAAAACGACGGCTTGCACGACGTTCTTTCTGGTCCAAGGGACAGTCCTCCCGGTCAAAGCCAAGATTAGAAGGAGCGTCCGGAAACCCCAATAGCGCAAGAGACCCAATTAAGGTGGCCTTTGCTGGTACCAACGTACTGGACAGCCAGTGAGGGAAAACCGTCGTGGACGAGTCAGAATCAGGGGGAGGAACAAACAACCAGGCAAGAGGCGTTGCTCCCGTTCGTTTGGCGACGCGAGGCTAAGCCTGATCGATCAGGCGATGGTGGATGGCATACAGAGCCAACTCGAGCCGGTCGGACACGCCGAGTTTGTCGAAGATGTTGTGGAGGTGGTTTTTCACCGTTTGCTCGCTGATGAAGAGCTTCTCGCCGATCTCGCGATTGCGGAAACCCTGGGCGACAAGCTGCACGATCTCTTTTTCCCGGTCGCTCAGCAGCGGCTTTTCGCGGCGCTGGCCCGCTTCGGCCGACTTCTTGAACGCGTCAATCACCTCGGCAGTCATCCGGTTGTCGAGCCAAATTTCGCCGTCGTGGACCTTGCGAATGCTCTTCAGGAGCAGGTCGCTGGCGGACTGCTTCAGGACCACGCCCCGGGCGCCCAGGCGCATGGCGCGCACGACGTCGCGGTCATCTTCGGCCGCGGTCAGGACAATCACGCGGGTGGGCAGGGAGTCGAAATTGACCTCTTCGAGAACCCCGAGGCCGTCCTTCTCCGGCATCCGCAGATCGAGCAGGAGGATATCCGGCTTCAGCTTGGAAAGCATCTTGACGCACTCGTTGCCGTTCGAAGCTTCGCCGACAATCGTGACTTCGTCGGAACCTTCGAGCAGCTTCCGAAGACCATCCCGAAAGATGGCGTGATCGTCAGCAACCAGGATTCGGACAGCCGTTTTCGATTTGGTCATCTCAGCTCAATGGAATTTCAATGGTAAGACGCGCCCCATGTCCCGGATTCGATTCCACCGTCAGCATGCCCCCTACGCTGCGGGTTCGCTCTTTGATCGAGATCGGTCCCAGGCGCAGCCGGTCCAGCTCCTCGCTTGTATAGCGCCCAGAAAAGCTGAACCCCAGGCCGTTATCATCCACGACGAGGAAGACTTTCGTCTCGTCTTGCCCTAGTTTTACCACGACGTGGCTCGCATGCGCATGCTTTTTTATATTATTCAGCGATTCCCTGTAAATCTGGAACAATTCGCGGCACACACGGTCCGGCACCCGCAGGTCACGGCCATCCACAAATAGGTCCAGCGCCACATTCGACTCGTTGCGGTAGCGCTCCGCGAAACCATTCATCAGCTCGATCAGGTCGGCGCTCTGAACCCGCAGCGGCCGCAGATCGGTGACCATGCGCCGCAGTTCCTCGCTTTCATGCTGCACCGTCTTCTGCAGCCCCGCCAGCGCCGATTCCGCCTTCTCGGGGGCTTCCGGCAGCTTGTGACGCAGCACGCCGAGCTGGATATGCACGCTTAGCAGGGTCTGCAGAATGCCGTCGTGCAGATCCCGCGAGATGCGGCTGCGCTCGGCCTCCACCGCCCGGGCCCGCAGATGGCGCAGCAGAAAGACGTTCTCGAGTGGCGGACTGAGGTGCCTAACCAGGTGCTCGAACCGGCGCAGGTCGCGCGCGGTGAACCTCTACTTCCCGTTGACAAGCAGAATGCGTCCGGACGGTCGCCCGCCCGCTTCGAGCGTGGCCGCCATCAGCGATCGGGCGTTCAGTTCCTGGCTGGTGGATGCCGGCGGATGAATCATGCTGCCCAGCCGCCGTCCGGTGCGGTGTTCCCAGCCGAAGCCCTCGCCGGGGCCTGCGAGCGAGTTCCAGCACACGCTGGCTTCGAGGTTATCGGCCAGGTAAGCGTCGGCGCGAGCAAGAGGCATGGCGTCCGGCGCCACCGTCTGCGCGAGCCCGGAACGAACCTTCCACACGAACAGCCGCTCCATGTCCTCATCCCGGTAAACCAAGAAGGCCTGCTCGCAGCCGAACGCGCGCGCAAGTTCATCGAGCAGACGGCGTATCGACTCCGCCAGGCCCCGCTCCACTTGGAGCATGCCCGAGAGCCGCTCGAGCAGCTCTCCCTGGGCCATGTGTCGCCGCTCGCGGCCCCCCAGGGAAACCATGCCGGCCCCCGCCGCCAGCGTTCCCACCCCCAGCGAGACCCAACGCACGGCGCTTCGCCAGTCCGGCGGCCCGAGAAATCCCAGGCGAACCACCAGCCCGGCCGCGAAAACTCCCGCCAGCAACATCGCCTGCCGCGTTCCCCAATGAGTCGCGGCCGCAAGAACGATGAAAAGGTAGAGGAACCAGAAGGCCACCACCGCCGGCCCGATGATCAGAAAAACCAAAGTAGCCGCAATGTCCACGGCGAGGGGCAGGCGAAAGCTCGCCATAGGCCCGAACTGTTCCCCCACCACCAGAACGATAGCCAGGAAGAGATACGCAGACAAAAAGAGAAGCGCGCCGCGCCCCGCCTGCGTCGGCTCAAGCTCCACCAGATCCAACAGAGCGAGCAACAAGAGGATCGGGCGGGCCAGCGTGACCTGACGCTGCAGGCCGTAGCCCTCAATAGGGTTTTGTGGCATCGCCAGAGAATATCCCTCGACAAGTCTAACAAGCGCACCACTTTGCGTACGTCGGCTGTTTCCTCTGTTTCCTGGGAAGTAACTCCGCGGCTCGGATCATGCGTCCGCCCACCGTGTTGACAATGGGTGCATAATCATCAAGAGAAGCGAGACATCAGGCGCCGGCGGCGCCGTTATACTCGGAGGTCCGGTCGGTTGGCTGAACACTACACCCAAAGCGAAGTGGGTCGCATCGTCGGGCTCGAGCCGCGACAGCTTCGCTATTGGGAGAGGCTGCGGCTTGTTCGGCCGCTCGTGCGGTGGCGCGAGCGCTTCTATAGTTTTTCCGACATTGTTGCACTGGAAACGATCAAGCGCCTCACGGAGAAGCGTATTCCCGCGCGGCGGCTGCGCCGGGCCATCACCGCCCTCGAGCACCAGTTGGGCGAGTCTCAACTACCACTTGAAAAGCTGCGCGTCCTGGCGAACGGGCGTCAGGTTGTTGTGATTCCTCCCGGCCCGGGCGGCAAGCCGCTCGAACCGCTGACGGGGCAGTGGGTGCTTGGCTTCTTGACCGAGCCCCTGGCGCGCAAAGTGCACCGCATGGCTTCGCGCGGAGCCGAAGAATGGTTCGAGCTGGCGCTCGCTTGTGACGCCGAGCCGGGAAAACTGGAAGATTCCGCGGCGGCCTACCGGCGCGTCGTCGAGCTCGAGCCGCGCTGGGTGGAGGCCCACATCAATCTCGGCGTGACCCTCTACCATCTCGGCCAGCTTCGCGAAGCCCGCCGCGCTTTCTCGGCCGCGCTCGCGCTCGAACCGGGCAGTGCCGTCGCCCACTTCAATCTGGGCTGCGTGCTCGACGAGCTCGATGAACTCGATCAAGCCATCGACCATCTGCGCCAGGCAGTGAAAATGATGCCGGCTCATGCCGACGCACATTTCAATCTCGCTATGGCCTACGAAAAACGCGGCGAGCCTGTCCGCGCCCGCGAGCACTGGTCGCTCTACCTACGGCACGAACCCCGTGGAGCCTGGGCAGATTACGCTCGGGCGCGACTCGCCGGGCCTGCGATTGTCCGCCGCCCCTCCGCTCCTATCCCCTTCCGCAAGAAGCCCTAGCTCCGGCAGTTTGCGGTGCCCGATCCCGCGGCAGAAGTGCCGCGGCGCTGCGGGTCGGCGGCTTTTCCCCGGTGTCACGCTATGCTATGATTTTCCCACGGTGGTGAGAGTAGCTCAGTTGGTAGAGCATCGGTCTGTGGCACCGAGGGTCGTGGGTTCAAATCCCATCTCTCACCCCAGCTACCTCGGTTAATCGCTACTCCCTGGCCAGAACGAGATACTGCTCGAGCTTGCCGTCCGGCATTTCGTAGGTCGAGACGATCAAGATTTTCTTCGCGAACGTCACGCGAAAAACGCGCGCGGTCATGCCGCCGCGCTCCTGCTCCGCCGTCTGCGTGAATTCCTGCGGTGCGCCGAGAGGCGACAGGCTCGCGGCAAAATCCCGGATCGCCTGTTCGGTAAAATAGGAATTCGCATTCGCCGTGAAAAGCGAGCGATCGAGCGTGCCGTGCTGCAAGCCTGCAAAGATTTCGCGCGCTTGTTGCAGCTTCTTCGCAGTGGCGTCCGCTCTCGCAGGAAAGAGCAGGGACATGATCTTTCGCGCGATCTGTCCCGAAGCATTGACGGCATCCTGATTCGTGAGCACCACAATGGCCGCGCGATCGTCGGGAAAAACCATGTTTTCTGCGGTGAATCCGGATACCTCGCCGCCATGTTCGAGGACGCGGCGGCCGGATTCGTTCCCCACTCCGATGCCCAACCCATAGTGGGCTCCCTCACCATTCTTGAGCTTGATCTCGGTTTCCATCTCCTTGTATGAGGAAGGCTTCAACAATCGCTGGTCCAGCATGCCGATATCCCACTTCGCCAAATCGCGCGCAGGCATGGCCAGCTCGCCCGCCGCAAAGAGCCATCCCTTCCCTTCCTTGGGAGCCACGCGCGGCGGGCCAAGCGCATAGCGCATGTAGCCGGCCGGATCGGTTTCGCCCAGGCGCTCCTGGTCCACGTTCGCGACGCTTTGCATGTCCAGCGGCGCGAATATCTTCGACCGCAGAAACTCCAGCAGCGGCATTCCGCTGGCCTTCTCGACGATCACTCCGGCGATGACAAAGTTGGTGTTGCTGTACTGCCACTGCGTGCCCGGATCGAAATCGAGTGGTTTGCGCGCCCAGAGATCGAGAATCCGTTCGGCGCTGATCTCCTGCCGCATGAACGGCGGCACGTAATCCTGCGGCCAGTAGTCCTGATAGCCCGAGGTATGCGAAAGGAGCTGGCGAATGGTGACCTCGTTCGCGCGCGTCAGCGTGGGGAGAAAGCGCGCCACCGGATCGTCGAGCGACAGCTTCCCTTCCTCCGCAAGCATCAGGATGGCGGTCGCGGTAAACTGTTTGCTGATCGACCCGATGCTGTAGCGCATCTCCGGCCGCGCGGGAGTGAGCGGATCGAGCCGCGCATCGCCATAGGCCTGCACGTAAGCAATCTGCCCGTCCTTCACAATCGCCAGCGAGGCGCTGGGAGCGCCGGTGCTCGCAAGCACCTGCCGCGCAATGCCATCCACGCTCTCGCGAACATCGGAGGCCAGCTTCGGCTCCGCCGGCGCCTGCGCCAATGACGCGCACGCCAGTAGCGCCAGCCCTGCAAAAATGAAGACAAGCTGCGATTGTTTTCGCAACACTCCGAACCAAAAGCGCATCGTTCCCTCCCCGTCAAATGGTGAAGCGGAAGTGTAGCATGCGCGATTGCCAATTCCCGCCGTTGCAGGGACGTGCGCAATCGCCTCTGTGATATTCTCATGCCGAATTTGATTTCCTGGCGCGGAGAAATGGCTTTGGATCGCCGCAAGTTTCTGAAGATGTCCGCCGCGATGGGCGCCGGCGCCGCGTTCGGAGCATGGGGCCTGAACGAGGTCTCGCCGGCAATTTTTCCCGAACATCCGGTTTTCGACACGAATCAGAGCCTGTGGATGCGGAGCCAGCCGCCGCACAATTCCCCACTGGCGTCCGATCTGGACGTCGATGTCGCGGTGATTGGCGGAGGATTTACGGGGCTTTCTTCCGCGTATCACATGGCCCTGGCCGCACCCGGAAAGAGCATCGCCGTGCTCGAAGCAAAGGGTGTCGGCAACGGCGCTTCCGGCCGCAACGGAGGAATGCTGCTGCCCAATACCGCGAATGAATATATGCAGCTCGCTTCCGCGCCCGAAGTCCACAAGGAGGTCTATCAAGCGACCCTGGAAAGCATGCACGAGCTGATTGCTCTCGCCGGGAGCTCCGTCGTGGAGGGCGCGATCGAGCCCATTGGCGCACTCGAGACGTTTGAAACGGAAAGCGACGCGGAAGAGGGGCGTGCCTATGCGGAAAAAGCGCACGGGCTGGGAATTCCGGCTGAATTCTGGGACGCGAAGAAAACCGCTGCCGCCATCGGAACGGCCGTTTACGCCGGAGCACTATTCGACCCTAATGGCGGTCATGTTCACCCCATGAAGCTTGTGCACGTCCTGAAACTCGCTGCGGAGAACGCGGGCGCGAGGATCTACGAAGACAGCCCCGTCGACAGCATTGACGAGGGCGCCGTGCACCGCATCCACATGACCGGCGGTCAAACAGTGAAAGCGAAGTCCCTGGTATTGGCCACGAACGCATACACCTCGAAGCTGGGTTACTTTCGAAACGCGATTGTACCGGTCTACAACTATGTCGCGGCCACCCCTCCCCTCAGCGGCGAACAGCTCGCGCAAACCGGCTGGCAAAGCCGCATGCCCTTCAACGATTCCCGCACGCTTGTGTATTACCTTGGCATGACGCGCGACAACCGGATTCACATCGGCGGCGGCACGGCCGCCTATTCATTTAACGACGGCACCGGCGAGCGCCCCGACCCCGCGGCCTGGAAAAATCTCGAGGAGCAGTTCGTCCGGTTGTTTCCCGCCTTGCGCGGCGTCGAATTCGAGACGCGCTGGAGCGGGGTAGTGGACATGACGCTGGATTGGGTGCCGCTCGCCGGCGTTACAGGAAAGAATCACAACATCTATTACGGCCTGGGGTACTGCGGTCACGGGGTTAACCTGACGTTTCTCTTCGGCCGCATCATCGCGGACCTCGAAGCAAACCGTGCGCAGAAGTGGTCACACCTTCCTTTCGTCAATCGCAAACCTTACTATCTCCCGAATGAGCCTTTTCGCTGGCTGGGAGTTCAACTCGAAATGGCGTACGACCGCCTGAGGGATCGTTAGCAAAGGCTGTTGCGCGAGATGCTCTTTTCGAGCGAACAGCCGTGCGGGCGCCACATCGCCCTAAAAAAAAGAACGGGCAGGAGCAACCGCTCCTGCCCGTTAAAAACTGGCCGACTGCCTGACTCTTACATCGAGATCATCTAGTCGGCGGCTGGTTTCGCCTTCGGCATCGTGATGGAGCTGACATGGATCGTATCGCCGTCGAGGGTGCCCTTCACGGTCACGTGATGGCCTGCGTGCGCGGCAGCCTCATCCTGGTTGTCGAGCACATAGACCTTCTTATCGGCCGTGTTATAAAGCGCATACTTTGCGCCCTTTTCCTTTACGCACTTCGCTGCGCAATCAGCGTGTTTCGCGCTGGCGCCCTTGGCGCCACACTCCGTGTCGGTCACCCATCCGTGCCAGGTCATCGTCTTTGCCATTGGCTTGTCCTGCGCCATGCCAATGCCTGCTGCCAATAGGACGACTGCTACTCCCATCAGAAAGCGCTTAATCATTTTTGCTTCCTCCTCAGCGCAACGCTTGTTTTCTTACGGCTACCCCGAGCCGCAACGCCGCTACTTTGTCACAATTAGCCCGTTTTTGTCCAGATGCCGCCCATCAAGATTGCCTCGCAATCGCAAAGACGATTTGACGGCGCCAGGGTAGAACAGTAGGCTTCCAGGAATGCCGAGCGAAACGAACAAAAAACGCCAGCCGCTCCAGGCTCTTCCCTATCGGCCGCATCCGCATCTCTATGAGATCAACACCTGGGTGTGGCTCGAGCATCTCTCCCGCCGGGCGGGGCGGCAGGTCACGCTAGGCGGTGTGCCGGACGCGGAATGGGATGCGCTCCGTCGCCTCGGCTTCGATTTCATCTGGCTGATGGGCGTCTGGGAGCGCAGCCCCGAGAGCGCTCGGCTCCAGCGCTCCGATCCCTCGCTTTCTCCCCAGTTCGACCAGGCGCTCCCCGGCTGGCGGCCGGAGCAGGTGGTAGGTTCGCCTTATGCGGTGCGGAGATACCAGCCCGATCCGCGCATCGGAACCTCGAACGACCTCGACGGGGTCCGCGAAAAGCTGCGGGCTCGCGGCATGCGCCTGATTCTCGATTTCGTTCCCAACCACACCGCTCTGGACCATCCCTGGGTGGAGGCCCATCCGGAATACTACATCCGCGGCAGCATGGAGGATCCGCGAAACGAACCCGACGCCTTCTTTGCTCTACCGTCCGGAGCGTCCGCGGATTTCTCTATCGCCCGCGGCAAAGACCCGTATTTCCCTCCTTGGAGAGACGTGGCGCAATTGAATCTCTTCCATCCCGGTGCGCGCGCGGCCCTGCTCGACGAGCTTCGCGAAATCGCTCGCCATTGCGACGGCGTCCGCTGTGACATGGCGATGTTGATTCTGAATGACGTCTTCGCAACAACCTGGAGCCGCTTCCTCGACGGCGTCGCGGCGCCCGGAAAAGAATTCTGGACGCTGGCTGTCGAAGCCCTGCCCGATTTCGTGTGGCTCGCCGAAGCCTACTGGCGCTTGGAGCAGCGGCTGCAAGGGCTCGGGCTGACGTTCACCTACGATAAGACCTTCTACGACCTTCTGCGCGCCATGGATCCGCCGCAGGTGCGGGCTCATCTCGCTGCGGACGTCGCCTACCAAAACCGCCTGGCGCGCTTTCTCGAGAATCACGATGAGCCGCGCAGCGCCGCTGTCTTTGGCCCGCGTTTGCCCGCGGTCGCCGTGCTGGCCTCGTCCGTGCCCGGGATGCGCTTCTACCACCAGGGCCAACTTGAGGGGGTAAAAATATTCACACTGATCGGGCTAGGCGATGCCGCCGAGGAAGCGCCCGACTCGGAGGTTCAGGCGCTCTACAGGAAAATCCTGCGCATTGCAAACCAGGATGCTTTTCACGAGGGGAAATGGAGACTCCTCGACGTGACCACTGCCGGCGATCTCAGTTTCGAGAACCTGATCGCCTGCGAATGGCGGTCGGCTGGGGCATGGAAGGCAGTGGTGGTCAATCTGGGCGAGGGCACGGCGCAGGGGCGCGTTCAGTTTGCGGGCGGAATGCCGTCATCACGCGACTATGCTCTGCAGGATGAGCTGAATGATGTCCGCTACGTGAGGAGTGCCGCGGAAATCGCAGACCTGGGCCTGTACGTACGCCTGGACGCCGGTCGTGCGCACTCCTTCGATATTGTTCCTGCCTGAGCCGCCCCTCTACTGCACAATCAACGTCAACTGAATCTGCCCGCCCGGCACCTGCTGCCCCTGCGCCGTCGCGAAGATTGTCAGATGGTAGGTGCCTGGCGCCGTGCGGCCATCCGGGCCCTTCGGCGT
>Ga0073928_10005317_pt1 | contig 18181 bp, 16 predicted proteins | sample PaiPotPPA55metaG_FD_76969 | JGI IMG/M metagenome (GOLD analysis project Ga0073928, IMG submission 76969) | Iron sulfur acid spring bacterial and archeal communities from Banff, Canada, to study Microbial Dark Matter (Phase II) - Paint Pots PPA... ... | reverse complement strand
TCGCGCCGATACTGCTCGCGAGTGATTCCAGTCCACATCTTGTGCCTCCCGGTTTGTCGGACAACAACACGGAATCACAAGAGACTGAAATCACTCAACTCATTTCAGGCCCGCCTCTCAGGAGCGGCCCGGCGGTGGCCGGGACGCGTCTCGAAGGACGCACGTTGCTGCTGCGCCTACTCCGCCGCTGCAGCCCGGCCGGCGCGGCGGCGGTCGTTGTAATCGAGGAGGCGCTTCCTGAGTCGGATCGCCTTCGGCGTCACCTCGACCAGCTCGTCGTCGCCGATCCAGGCGATCGCCTCTTCGAGGCTCATCTGAATGGGCGGGGTCAGCCGTACCGCCTCGTCCTTCGAGGTGGTGCGGATGTTGGTCAGCTGCTTGCCCTTGATCGGGTTGACGTCGAGATCATTGTCGCGGCTGTTCGCGCCGATGATCATGCCGGCATAGACCTGCACCCCGGGCTCGACGAACAGCGACCCGCGCTCCTCCAGGTTCCACAGCGCATAGGCGACCGCGGCGCCCTGCGCGGTCGAGATCAGGACGCCGGTGCGGCGGCCCTCGATCGGGCCCTTGTACGGGGCGTAGCCGTGGAACAGCCGGCTCATCACGCCGGTGCCGCGGGTGTCGGTCAGGAACTCGCCGTGATAGCCGATCAGGCCGCGGGTCGGCGCGAGAAAGCCGACCCGCACCTTGCCGCCGCCAGATGGCCTGAGTTCCTGCATCTCGGCCTTACGCCGGCTCATCTTGTCGACGACGATGCCGGCGAACTCCTCGTCGACATCGACCAGGATCTCCTCGATCGGCTCCAATCGCTGGCCCGACACCGGGTCGGTCTTGAACAGCACGCGCGGGCGTGAGATCGACAATTCGAAGCCCTCGCGCCGCATCGTCTCGATCAGCACGCCGAGCTGCAATTCGCCGCGGCCGGCGACCTCGATCGCATCCTTCTCGTTGCTTTCGCGCACCTTGATGGCGACATTGCCCTCGGCCTCGCGGTGCAGCCGGGCGGCGATGACCCGCGAGGTGACCTTGTCGCCGTCGCGCCCGGCGAGCGGGCTGTCGTTGACCGAAAACGTCATGGCCAGGGTCGGCGGATCGATTGGGTCCGAGGGCAGCGCCTGGGTCACCTCGGCGGCGCAGAGCGTATCGGCGACGGTGGTCGATTGCAGCCCGGCGATGGCAACGATGTCGCCGGCCTCGGCCTCCTCGACTGGGCGACGTTCGAGGCCGCGATAGGCGAGCAGCTTGGTCAGCCGCGCCTGCTCGATGACTCGGCCGTCGCGGGCCAGCGCCTTGAGCGGCATGTTGAGCCGGGCAATGCCGGAATGGATGCGGCCGGTCAACACCCGGCCGATGAAGGGGTCGTAATCGAGCGTCGTCGCCAGCATCGCGAACGGAGCGTCCTTTTCAGCAACCGGCGGCGGCACGTGACGCAGGATCAGGTCGAACAGCGGCGCCAGGTCGCGGCGCGGCTGGTTCAACTCGGCGACCGCCCAGCCCTCGCGGCCCGAGGCAAACAGGGTCGGGAAATCGAGCTGCTGCTCGCTGGCGTCGAGCAATGCAAACAGGTCGAAAATCTCGTTGTGCACGGTCTCCGGCCGGGCGTCGGGCCGGTCCACCTTGTTGATGACGACAATAGGCTTCAGCCCGCGGGCGAGGGCCTTGGCGGTGACGAATTTGGTCTGCGGCAGCGGCCCCTCGGCGGCGTCGACCAGCACCAGCACGCCGTCGACCATGCCAAGGATGCGCTCGACCTCGCCGCCGAAATCGGCATGCCCCGGCGTATCGACGATGTTGATGCGACTGTCCGCCCAGGCAACCGAGGTGCATTTGGCGAGGATTGTGATGCCCCGCTCGCGCTCGAGGTCGTTCGAATCGAGCGCGCGCTCGGCGACCTGCTGATTGGCCCGGAACGCGCCGGACTGGCGCAGCAGCTGGTCGACGAGTGTCGTCTTCCCATGATCGACATGGGCGATGATTGCGATGTTGCGGAGGTCCATTGATCCCGTGAAACGCTGTTGCCGCGGTGGCCGCGCAGCCCGAATTCCTTTAAGTAACGCCGGAATGCGTCACCCCCGCGAAAGCAGGGCTAGCCAAGCCCCGCTGCGGCGGCGAGTGCGGACAGCCTTGCCTCCGGCCGCGCGCCGACATGGCTGATGATCTCGGCGGCGCACATGCTGCCCAGTCTGCCGCAAGTGGGAAGCGGCAGGCGGCGGGTCAAGCCGTAGAGAAAGCCGGCGGCGTAAAGGTCGCCGGCGCCGGTGGTATCGACGACGCGGGCGACCGGTGCCGCGGCGACCGTGTACGACAACCCCTCGCTCAGCAGGATACTGCCTGCGGCACTGCGGGTCAGCGCCGCGATCGCGACATGCCCCCGCACGTTTGCCGCCGCCTTGTCGAAATCGTCGGTTTCGTAAAGCGAGCAGATTTCGGCCTCGTTGGCGAACAGGATGTCGATCTCACCCGCCACCAGCTCGCGGAACGCGGCACGGTGCCGGTCGACGCAGAACGGGTCGGACAGGCTCAGCGCGACCCGACGCCCGGCCTGATGCGCGATCTCCGCGGCCTTGCGGAATGCCGCCTGGGCCGGCGGCGGGTCGAACAGGTAGCCTTCCAGATAGGTGATCTCGGCGGCGGCGATCAGCTCTGGATCGATGTCGTCAGGTCCCAATTCGGCCGAAATACCAAGAAAGGTGCCCATCGTGCGCTGCCCGTCCGGCGTCACCATGATCAGGCAGCGGCCGGTCGGCGGCCCCTCTTTTGCGGGTGCCGTGCCGAAATGCACCCCGATCGAGGTTGTGTCGTGGCGGTAGACTTGGCCCAGCAGGTCGTCGCGGGTCTTGCCGATGAAGGCCGGGCGGCCGCCGAGCGAGGCGATGCCCGCCATCGTATTGCCGGCCGAACCGCCCGAGCTTTCGACCGCCGGTCCCATCGCGGCATAGAGCGCCTCGGCGCGCTCGGTATCGATCAGCGTCATCGCCCCTTTGGCGAAGCCCTGTTCGGCGAGAAAGGCTTCATCGGCATGCGCGATCACATCGACGATCGCGTTGCCGATGCCGACGACATCGGTTTGGCTTGGCATAGACGATCCCTGGCGGGCTTGGAGTGGCGCGCAGTATAGGGGGACCGTCCGCGGCGGCAAGCCGCGCGGCTGGATCGGGAGCGGCGCTCGCCCGTTACGCCGCCAGCCGCAGCCCCGCCGGGCTTACGCCGGCATACAGCCGGCCGCCAAAGGCGTGCGCGAACGCCTTCGCCTCGGGTTCCGCGGTGAAGTCGATCCGGCAAACTGCGGTCTTGGCGATCGCCGAATGGCGGAAGCCTGCGGGCGCGTAATGCATATGGTCGAGCCAGGTCCGCATCTGGCTCAACTCGACCGCTAGCCTGTCGGCGCTGACCGGGATCTCGACAATGTAGAGCATGATGACTGGCCTCCCCAGCGCCTACCGAGCGGTCGACGCAGTAAGACTTTAGCGTCTGCCCTCGCAATCGTCGGAGTCGATTTGTAAAGATTCGCAGCAGATTGATTCAGCGACCCAACATAGGTCTAAAGGGACCAAAAGCGCAGAGAGGCTGTTGTCCTCGTCGTCGGCCCTTGCCGCGGTCAGGGCAAACGAAGCAAGGCTGTCATCGAGCCAAACTTCAGATAAGGGGCGCGAGATGAAAACGGCTGGATCGGCCGGCCGGGAATGGTGGGCGCGACTGGGATTGAACCAGTGACCCCTGCCGTGTGAAGACAGTGCTCTCCCGCTGAGCTACGCGCCCGGCCGCCGATTGCCCCGGCCGCATTTAGAGGCCACCTGCAAGCGTGTCAAGCATGCGTAAAATGCAGAAACAGCCGCAGGGATGGCACGGATCGAGCGCAGCGGCGTTGGTGCCATCGATGAGCCACCGTCCCCTGCTTCCGCTCGCGGGATTACTGCCGCTTGCCCTCGCCGCAGCGTCGGCGGTACCCGATGGCAAGCCGGAACACGTCAAATATCGGGTCGAGGTGTATGGCCCCGCCGGTCTCCACGTCGTGACCAGCCGCACGGAGATCGACGAAACCGGCGATAGCTATGCGATCAAATCCAGCATCGAGACACGCGGCATGGCCGGATGGTTCGTCACGATGAAGAGCACCGCCGAAACCCGCGGACGCCTTACCCCAGACGGAGCCCAGCCGGAGAGTTTCCACAGCGACACCGAGCGTAACGGTATCGAGCGCCACAACAAGGTGACCTATGCCAGCGACCGCGCCGTCAGCGGCAGCTCGACCCCGCCGCCGAAGGAGCCGGTGAAGCCGGTGATCCCGGCGCAGATGCGCGGCACGGTCGACAACCTGACCGCCTTTTTCCTGCTCGAACGCCAACTCGGTCAGGGCGGCAACTGTGACCTGACCGTGCCGGTCTTCGATGGCCAGCAGCGCTCTGACCTGCAGTTCACCGATGGCGGGCAGCAGAAGCTGTCGCCCAAGCACGACCAGAACTTCGCCGGCATGACCACGGTCTGCCATATGAAGCGGGTCGAGATCGCCGGCTTCCCGGCCAATGGCGAGGACGAGGAGGGCGCCCGCTCCGGCACGCTCTGGTATGCGAAGCTGATCCCCGGCGATTTGGTTCAGGCAATCCGCATGGAGATGCAGACCGGCTCCGGCGACGTCTCCGCCTATTTGGCCGAAGTGCAGGCCAGCGGCGCCAATTTGAAGCTCATGGAGTGAGGCCGAGCCGCTCCAGGGCGTCCGGCAGCTCGGCGAAACTGTCCAGCACCGCATCGGCGCCGAGACTCTCCGGCGCGGCGCGGGCGTAGCCGTAACGCATCAGCACCAGCCGCATCGCCGCCGCATGCGCGGCCGCAGCGTCGTTCTCGCTGTCGCCGATCATCGCCGTCCGCTCGACGGTGCCGCCAAGTTCGGCGACCAGTGCAGTCAGATGGCCGGGGTCGGGTTTGCGCACCGGGTAACGGTCACCGCCGGCCACGGCGTCGAACAGGCCGGCGAAGCCGAGCCCGTTCAGAACCGTGATCGTCGCCTGCTGCAGCTTGTTCGTGCAGATCGCGGTGCGATAGCCGCGGTCCCGCAATTCCCGCAGGGTTGCGAGGACGCCGGGATAGGGCCGCGTCTCGTTGGTGGCGTTGGCCTCGTAAATCGCGATGTAGCGCGGCAGTGCTTCGGTCGCCTCTTCCGCGCTGCCGCCGCGGGCGGCAAAGGCGCGGCCGACGAGCGCCGGCACGCCGTCGCCGACCATCGGCGCCACGTCCTGCCGGCGTAGCGGCGAATAGCCGTGCTCGCGCAACACCTCGTTCAGCGAGTTGGTCAGGTCGGGAACGCTGTCGATCAGCGTGCCGTCGAGATCGAAGGCGAGGAGGTACCTATTCATCGCCCGGAATACTGCGCCCGCGGCGTTATACTCGGCAACAAACTGTGTGTTGGCGGCCGGAAGGGCCCGTGCAACCCTGCCGGTCGCAAGCACGTTCGTCCGCTGCGAGCCGAAAATGAGCAAGACCCGCTTTGCCGCCATCATCCTTGCCGCCGGTGAGGGCACCCGGATGAAGTCGGCCGTGCCGAAGGTGCTGCACGAGATCGCCGGACGGCCGATGATTCGCCACCTGCTCGAGGCGCTGCGCCCGCTCGAGCCGGCGGCGACCGTGGTCGTGCTCGGCCGGGGCATGGACGCGCTGGCGAAGGCCGTTGCGCCTGTCGCCACTGTGATTCAGGACCCGCCGCGCGGCACCGGCGATGCGGTGCGGGCGGCGCTGGCCGCCCTGCCGCTCGACTCGGTTCGCGAGGTGCTGGTGCTGTACGGCGACACGCCGCTGTTGCGGACCGAAGCCCTTGAAGAGCTGCTGACCGCGCGGCGTCGGATCCCCGAGGCCACGGTTGCCGCCGCCGGCATGCGCCCGGCCGATCCCGGTCCCTACGGCCGACTGGTGTTGAGCCAGGGCGGCATGCTCGAACGGATCGTCGAGGCCAAGGACGCCGATGCCGAGGAGCGCGGGATCGGGCTGTGCAACGGCGGCATCATGGCGATCGATGCCAGGCATCTCGCGGATTTCGTCGGCCGCATCGGTAACGACAACGCCAAACGCGAATACTATCTGACCGACCTGGTCGGGCTCGCCCGGGCCGAGGGGCTGGTCTGCCGCGCCGTCGAATTGCCGGCCGAGGAGCTGGTCGGTGTCAATACCCGCGCCGAACTCGCCGCCGCCGAGGTGCTGTTGCAGCAACGGCTGCGCGCCCAGGCGATGGAGCAGGGCGCGACGCTGATCGCGCCGGAGACGGTGTTCCTCGCCGCCGACACCAAACTCGGCCGCGACGTCATCGTCGAGCCAAACGTGTTCTTCGGCCCCGGTGTCACGGTCGCTGACAATGTCCGCATCCGTGCCTTCTCGCATATCGAGGGCGCCATGATCGCCGAAGGCGCGATTGTCGGTCCGTTCGCCCGGCTGCGGCCGGGCGCCGTACTGGAGGCCGACGTGCATGTCGGCAATTTCGTCGAGGTCAAGGCGAGCCGGCTGCATGCCGGGGTCAAGGCCAACCACCTGTCCTATCTCGGCGACAGCGAGGTCGGCGCCGGTACCAACATCGGCGCCGGCACGATCACCTGCAATTACGACGGCTACAACAAGCACCGTACGTCAATCGGTGCCAACGTGTTCATCGGCACCGGCACGTCACTGGTGGCGCCGGTCTCGGTCGGCGACGGCGCCTATGTCGCGACCGGCAGCGTGGTCACGACCGACGTTCCGGCCGACGCGTTGACGATCGCCCGCGCCCGCCAGGTTGACAAGCCCGGCCGCGCCGTCGAGCTCAGGGAACGGCTGCGCGAGAGGAACCGCTGATGTGCGGCATCATCGGCATCATCGCCAAGCGGCCGGTCGCTGGCGAACTGATCGACGGGCTGCGGCGGCTCGAATACCGCGGCTACGACTCGGCCGGGATCGCAACGCTCAGTAATGGCTCGATCGAGCGACGGCGCGCCGAGGGCAAGCTCGCCAACCTCGTCGCCCGCCTCGAAAGGGAGCCGGTGCGCGGCACCATCGGCATAGGCCACACCCGCTGGGCGACGCATGGGCAGCCGATCGAGCGCAACGCCCACCCGATCGCAACCGACCGGGTCGCAGTCGTCCATAACGGCATCATCGAGAATTTCCAGGCGCTCAGGACCGAGCTGACCGGGCTCGGCTACGCGTTCCAGACCGACACCGACACCGAAGCCGTCGCGATTCTGACCACGCATTACCTGAAGCAGGGGCTGAAGCCGGCCGAGGCGGTGGCGCGCACGCTCGACCGCATCGAGGGCGCGTTCGCGCTCGTCTTCCTGTTCGCCGGCGAGCATGACCTTCTGATCTGCGCCCGGCGCGGCAGCCCGCTGGCGGTCGGCTATGGCGACGGCGAGATGTTCGTCGGTTCCGACGCGATGGCGCTGGCGTCGCTGACCCGCCGCATCGCCTATCTCGAAGAGGGCGATTGGGCCGTCGTGAGCTCGAAGGGGGTCACGATCTTCGATCGCAGCCATCAGGAGATCATCCGCCAGGTGCGCGAGACGGCGCTCTCCGGCGCGCTGATCGGCAAAGGCAATTTCCGCCACTTCATGCAGAAGGAGATTTTCGAGCAGCCGGCCGTGATCGGCGACACGCTGCGGGCGCTGATCGACCCCGGCACCCGCACCGTGCACCTTCCGGATTTGCCTTGGCCGCTCGGCGATCTGGCCCGCCTGACGATCATCGCCTGCGGTACCTCCTGGCATGCCGGGCTGATCGCCAAATATTGGCTCGAAAGGCTCGCCCGCATTCCGGTCGAGGTCGATATCGCCTCGGAGTTCCGCTACCGCACACCGGCGCTGACCCCGGGTGGCGCCGCGATCTTCATCTCGCAGTCGGGCGAGACCTTCGACACGCTGGCGGCGCTGCGTTATTGCCGCGAGGCCGGGCAGAAGATCATCGCGATCGTCAACCAGCCGGAAAGCACGATCGCGCGTGAGGCGGACGTGATCCTGCCGACCTTGGCCGGGCCGGAAATAAGCGTCGCCTCGACCAAAGCGCTGACCACTCAGCTCGCCGTGCTTGCCGCGTTTACAGTGGCGCTGGCCCGGGCGCGCGGCACGATCGATGCCGAGCAAGAGGCGGCACTCGCCGGGCAGTTGTCCGAAATCCCGTCGCGCGCTAGCGAAATGCTGGAACATGACGAGGCATTGCAGCGGATCGCCGCCGACATCGCAGGCGCCCGCGATGTCCTATATTTCGGGCGCGGCACCGCGTTTCCGCTGGCGCTCGAAGGGGCGCTGAAGCTGAAGGAGATTTCTTACATCCACGCCGAGGGCTATGCCGCCGGCGAGATGAAGCATGGGCCGATCGCGCTGATCGACGAGCACGTGCCGGTCATCATCCTGGCCCCGCCTGGCGACCTGTTCGACAAGACCGCATCGAACATCGAGGAGGTCATGGCCCGCGGCGGCCGCGTCGTGATGATCTCCGACGCCGCCGGCATCGCCCGGCTCGACAAGCGGATCGCCTTCGGCATCGCGGTGCCGCACTGCGCGCCGTTTGTCGCGCCGATCCTCTACGCGATCCCAGTGCAGCTGCTCGCCTATCATGTCGCCGTGCTCAAGGGCACCGACGTCGACCAGCCCCGCAACCTCGCAAAAAGCGTGACGGTGGAGTAGCCGCTCAGCCGAAGGCGGGCTCGCGCGGCTTCTGCATAAAGTCGAGGCCGGCGAGCAGGTTGTAGGCCTTTGCGTCACGCTCCTGCAGCGGCTCCAAGCCGAAGCGTGCCCGGATCAGCGCCAGCACCGAAGTCGTGTCGGCGGTCTCGTGGTCGATATAGCCGCGCCGCGCCCATGGGCTGACCAGCAGCGCCGGCACCCGGGTGCCGCAGCCATACGCGTCCGGCCGCGGCGGCGCGACATGGTCCCAGAATCCGCCGCCCTCGTCATACGTCACGACGACCGCGGTCTTGTTCCAGACCGGGCTGTTGCCGACCGCCGTCAGCAGCCCTTTGACCCAGTCTTCGCCCCAGCGCGGGGCCGAGTCGGCCGGATGTTCGTCATGCGAACCGGTGGCCTTGATGAACGACACGGCCGGCAGTTTTCCGGCCCGCAAATCATCGAAGAAGTCGCTGCTGTCCCGGATATGCCCGGCGGCAACGTTAGCGAACCAGCTCGGGTAATACTGAAACGGGTTGTGGTGCGAGACGTACCCTTCCGGCGTATCGATCACGACCGAGCCGTCGCCGGGCCCGAACGCAGTCTTGGTTGCCCATGCCTTCACCGCGTTCCAGCCCTCGTTGTACCAGGCCCAGGACAGCGAGGCGCCATTAAGCCGGTCGCCGATATTCGGGTAGCTCTGCTCGTCCGGCGGCGGGCACAGATCGATCGAACCCATGAAGCTTTCGGTCGGGCCATTGACCGGCGGCACGTCGTTGATCAGCACGCCGTTCTTGTCATAGGGCTTCTCGAAGCCGGACGAGAGGAAGCTGCCGATCGCGGCGGCGGGCGGCCCCGACCATTGCGCCGAACGGGCAGCCACCAGATACAGCGCATTACCGGTCGAGCCGCCCGACATGGCCTGAAAGAAATGGTCGAACAGCACGTACTCGTCGGCGAGCCGGTGATAGAAGGGCAGATCGTCGCGGCCATAAAAGCCGAGCACCGGTCCGGATGGGACAGCGCTCTGCAACATCGTCCGCACCGGGTCGGCGGCGACGTCCTTGGCGAAGACCTCTCGGTTGCCGCGGAGCGCCAGCGCGACGAAGCGGTCCATCGCGCCATTGTTCGCCTGCGCGAACATGCGGAAGAAATTGTGCGAGGGGTCCCAAGGTACGTTGGCGCCGGCCGGGATATAGGGCGCCAGGTGGAACGGCCGGTTTTCCAGCATCGCGCCGGCAAAGCCGGGAACCGCATAGGGCAGCGGCAGATAGCGGTACGGCGCGCCGGCGGCGCTCTTCTGAAGCCCGTCGAATTTCGCGTCGATCCTGGCGCTGGCGTCGAGCAGCCCAGCGACGGTGCTGCCGCCCGGCGGCTGGTAGGCGCCGAAATAATGGTCGAAGCTGCGGTTCTCCTGAAAGATCACGATGATATGCTCGATCTTGTCGTGCAGGCCTTGCAGGTCGGGCGCCACCGCAGTTTGGGCCCGGGCCCAGGGTGCGAAGCGCGGCGCGAGCAGCGCGCTGCTGCCCAACGCCGCCGCGGCGGTCAGGAACTGCCGGCGGGTTCTGCGGATCCTCGGCATCGGGTGCGCCTGAGTTGAGCGGGAAAGCCGCCGGTGTGAATATCCGGTGCAGATTACAGTTTGACGATGCCGCGATGTCCAGCGCGATGGGGGCCGGAATGACGACCGTCGACCAGCAGAAGATCCGCCGTGCCCGCACCGGGCTGATCGCGCACGACCCGGCCTTGGCGCAGCCCGGCTACACGCTGTTCGCGCCGATGTACGGCGACGGCTCGGTGTTCCTGATCGACATGGCGGGCGAGGTCGTCCATCGCTGGGCGATGCCGTACCGGCCCGGGCTCTACGCCTACCTGCTCGACAACGGACACCTGTTCTATGGCGGCAAGGTCATGACCGACCTCGACCGGTTCGAGGCATGGCAGCGCTTCAAGGCCGGCGCCGCGCTCGAAATCGACTGGAACGGGCGGGTAATCTGGGAGGTGAACCACCCGGACCACCACCACGACGCGCGCAAATTGAAAAACGGCAACGCGATGCTGCTATGCCTGAAGCCGCTCGCGCCGGAGATCGCACGCCGCGTCCAGGGCGGCCTGCCCGGCAGCGAGGCCGACGGCAAAATCTACGCCGACTACCTGCTGGAAGTGACGACCGCGGGCGAGGTCGTGTGGGAATGGCGCAGCTGGGAGCACATTGATCCCGAGACGCATCCGATCACGCCGCAGGACCACCGCGCCGAATGGACGCACGGCAACACGGTCGCCGAAACCGCCGACGGCAACCTGGTGGTCAGCTTCCGCAACATTTCGACGGTGCTGATGATCGAGCGGAGCAGCGGCAGGATCATCTGGGAACTGGGGCCGCCGCCGCTGGCACAGCAGCACGACCCGCGCCCGCTAGCGAACGGAAACGTACTGATCTTCGACAATGGCACGCATCGCCGCGACCATCCGGTCACCTATTCGCGGGTCATCGAGGTCGATCCGCGCACCAGCGAGATCGTTTGGGAATATACCGACCAGTCGCTGTTCGAGTTTTTCAGCCCGTACATCTCGGGGGCGCAGCGCCTCGCCAACGGCAACACGCTGATCTGCGAGGGCGTGCACGGCCGCATTTTCGAGGTCACGCCGGGCGGCGAGGTCGTGTGGGAGTACATCAGCCCCTATTTCTTCGACGAATCCGGCCGGCCCGGCGTCAACAATTGGGTGTTCCGCGCGTTCCGCTACACCGAGGCCGAGATCGACGTTGCGCGGCGCGCCTGAATCAATGGAAAACTTAGAATAAATAAGGGACCGCCGCGTAACCTCTTCGTCCCGGACACTGAGCGAAACGAAATTGTCATGCCAAGGCCCTAAACTAAGGGCAACGTTTGCTCGCCCGAACATTCTGCACGTTTCACAAACAACCAAATCTTTAAACGCTAGGTTGCGCAAAGGGGTCAGCTTGCGCGACTGGTTGTTAGCGACTTCTCAGCGAAAGGGTGTGGAATGACGGAATTTAAACGAGCCGAAAACCCCGCCTATGCGGTCGGCGGCGCGATCGCCGCTGGATTGCTGTGCGATGCGCGGGGCGTGGACCGGGCTGCAATGCGATTTGCTGTCCGGCGTCGAAGCGCTTTGGGCCGAGTGCGCCCGGCGGCAGAGCGAGGTGGCGCAGGCCTCGGCCCGCACATTGCAGCGGCTTTTCGGTGGCCGCCTCGTGCTCGAGATCGCGCAGCTGCAGCACGATTGGCTGACAAGCACGGTGCGGCGGACGGCGACCTCGATCGACCAATGGGCCAGCCAGGGCGTCGCCCGGATGGGTGAGACGGCGGTCTCGGCCGGGCGCGCGGTCGCGGCGGCGAATGAGTCGATGGCGCAACTGCCGGCCGAACGCGAGGCCGCCGAGTGATGCTCGGTCCACAACCGGGTGGATATCAAGAGAGGGGTGAAGTGATGAGCTATCGAGTGGTGTATGGCGATGCGCTGGTGCACGCGGTCGGCGAAGCGGATGACGCCGTCCGTTCTGAACGGTTCAGCACCGAGCACGAGGCGCTCAACCGAGCGCGCGAAATCCTCGAACAGGACGAGCGTCACGCGGTCGCAATCTGCGACGCCTCGGGCAACGTACTCGGCGGCGTGCGGCTCCAATTGAAGCTCGGTTTTTGCGGCGACTGAGCGCCACATTCGGGCACGGGCGGGGTGGCGTTTAAGGCCGCCCCGCGGCGCCTATTCTTAGGCAGCCGCTGCCCGCGTCCGTTCGAGCAGCCGGTCCCAATTCGTCGCCTGCATGCTCGGGCGCGCTTCGATCCGCTCGAGCCAGCCTCTCAGATTGGCATGCTCCTGCAATATCTGCGCGCCCTCCGGCGCCTGCGCGAACATCGACAATTGCGGCGCTAACAGCAGGTCGGCAAGGCTCAACGCGTCTCCGGCCATCCATGTGTTGCCGTCGAGCAGCCGCGCGATTTCGCCGACGCAGTGGCGCGCATCCGGAATTGCCGCGGCAACCGCCTCCTCATTGCTCGGCAGGCCGAACCGTGGCGCGACGACGCGGTTGAACACGATCGGCCGCGACACCTGCGGCATCAGGTACCAGTCGACAATGTTCATCATCTGCTCCATCCGTGCCGCCTCGCGCGGCTGCTCCGGCTGCAGCCGCCGCCCCGGCACGACCGCATCGACATAGCGCATGATCGCGCGCGTCTCGTAGAGCGGCCAGCCGTCATGCTCGAAGGCCGGGATGCGGCCGAACGGATGGCGCGACAGATGCGGCTGCTGCTTCAGCGTGCCGAACTGCATCGCGGCAAGTTCGTACTCCGCGTCCTTCTCTTCCAGCGTCAGCAGGACGGCCCGGACATACGGGCTGCCCGGGACGCCGTGAACGATCATGGACATTCGATCCTCCTTCGCGATCAGGTGGCGCGGTTGGCGTAGTCGGCGAAGAACCGCTCGACGAGCGTGCCCCAGCCCTGATCGTAGCGTTCGCGCAGGCTAGCGGCGGCGTCACCGAGCTTCTCCCAGCCGGAGTGCGTCAGCTCGACCCGGGTGCCGCCATCCTGTGGGATAAAACGCACGTCGATCTGCTGGGCCTGGTCCGCCGACAGGCCGACGATCCAGGAAAAGGCAAGACGGGCGGGCGGGTCGTAGGCGAGCACGGTCCCCCACGACGTTTCGCGCCCGTCGGCGGCGCGCTCGAACACCCGCCCGCCGACACGCGGCTCGATCGCGCAGTCGACCGGGTCGGGACCGGTATGGAATTGTGCGAGCGGCCACCAGCGTGCCAACTCGCCCGCGAACAGCTCGAACGCCCTCGGCGGCGGGTTGCGGACGACCACCGATTTGACGATCGGCGGCACCGTGAATTGAGCAACCGTCACCGCTCTTCCTCCTTCTCGATCTGCGTGGCCATGCCGGCGAGCGCTTCGCGCCACATCGCCTCGATCGCCGCCCGCAATTCGCCAAGCGCCTGTGGATTGGCGACATAAAAACGGCGGGTGCCCTGGCGCCGCTCGTTGATCAACCCGGCGTCCTTCAGCACCTTCAGGTGTTGCGAGACGGCGGGTCGGCTGACCGGCAGCCCCTCGGCGATTGCCCCGACCGGCTGCGGCGCGGTCAGCACCCGCTCGAAGACGAGCCGCCGTGTCGGATCGGAAAGAGCGGCCAGCGCCGATTCGTAAGCCATAACTTACGTTAGCGGTGACTTACACTCGGCGTCAACCCCTTTTGTTTGCTCAGTGCTGGCGGTGAGCGAGCGCCCGCCGCTGCTGGCCGACCGCTGCGGCGGTGACGGCGGATGCGGCGTTGCCCCAGCTGTTGCGGATGTAGGCCAGCACCGCGGCAATGTCCTGGTCCGCGAGCACCCAGCCGAAGGCCGGCATCGCCGGGGCTGTCGGGGCCGCCTCGGTCGCGGCGCTGCGGGCGCCGTCCATGACCACGTGAATCAGCGAAGTCACATCGTCCGACTGCACGGCGGGTGATCCGGCCAGCCGTGGAAACAATCCCGGGATGCCGCTTCCGGCCGGCGTGTGGCAGGCGGAGCACTCGTCCCGATAGACCGCGGCGCCGTACTTGATCGCCGGCTCGGATGCGGCGAGCGGCGCCGGCGCCTGTTCGCTCGCCCCGGGCTGGTCCTTCAGATAGACCGCGACGGCGTGGAGATCGGCCTCGGTCATCTTGCTGCTCGAGTTCGACACCTCGTCGGCCATCGGTCCCGAAGCGGCGGCGAAGGTGTTATGGCCGGTCTTCAGATAGACTACGATGTCGCCGACCGACCACGCCGCGAGGCCATGCCGGGCAGCATTGGTGATGTCCGGCGCAAACCACCCTTGAAGGACGCCGCCCTGCAGCCGCGCACTCGCTTCGTCGGCCCCGGCGATATTTTTCGCCGTATGACAGGCGCCGCAATGCATCAGCCCCTCGACGAGATAGGCCCCGCGGTTCCATTCGGCGCTCTTGCCGGCGACGGTTTGGTAGGCGCCCGGTGTGAAGTAGAGCTTGTTCCATGCCGCCATATCGGTGCGGATCTTGAGCGGGAACGGCAGCTGGTCTGCCTTCACCACGTTTTTCACCGGTGTCACCGTGGACAGATAGGCGCGGATTGCCAACGCGTCGTCCAGCGTCACCTTGGTGAAGTACGGATACGGCATCGCCGGGTAGAGGTAGGCGCCGTCGCGACGGATGCCGCGGGTCAGGGCGCGCACGAACTCGTCGTCGGTCCAGCCGCCGATGCCGGTTTCCCGGTCGGGGGTGATGTTGGTCGCGGCGACGATGCCGAACGGCGTCTCGATCGGAAGTCCGCCGGCAAACGCCGCGCCGCCCGCGTCGGTGTGGCAGCCGGCGCAGTCGCCGGCGATCGTCAGATAGCGGCCGCGCTCGATCCGACCGAAATCCTGCCCGTTGTTGCCGGCGCGCCCGGCGCCGACCGCGACGATCGCAAGCACCGTCAACAGCAGCGCCGCAGCCAGCCGTCTAGGCATCGACCAGCGGGCCAGGGCTCTTCAGGTAGCGCTTCCTGATCGCCTCGGCCGACCAGTAGGCCAGCGCCCCGACCGTATCGGTCGGATTGTAGCCGGCGTTCTGCGGGAAGGCGGTCGCGCCCTGCACGAACAGGTTCGGCACGTCCCAGCTTTGCAAGTATTTGTTGAGCGCACTCTCTTTGGGATTGGCGCCCATGATCGCACCGCCGCAGAGGTGCGAGGTCTGGTACTGGGTGACGTCGTAGGGGCCCTGGCGCGGCTTCTTCTGGACCTCGCGCGCGCCCATCGCCTTGATGATCTCGGCGTACCGGTCGGTCAAGAACGCGCTCATCTTCAGCTCGTTCTCGGGTAAATCCATCGTCATGCGCAACAGCGGACGGCCAAGCCGGTCCTTGTAGGTCGGGTCGAGGTCGAGGTGATTGCTGCGATAGCTTTGGCAGGAACCGTGCACCCCGGTGCCGGCATCGACGGTGCTGAGATAATTGTCGCGGACCGCCTGCTTCCACTTCGCACCCCAGGCCGGGGTGCCCGGCGGCACCGGGATTGTCTCGATCGGCCGCCCGTTCGACTGCACCTGGCCCATATAGCCGCCACCGACAAACCCGTGCGGCCCATGATCGAAATTGTCGCCGTTGAACTCGTCAATACACATGCCGATCGAGCCGGAGGCGATGAACGGATTGAAGTTGAATTTGGCCTTGTCGAAGAAGCCGATCGCGGTCGAGACCGTCTGGTGCGAGAAATTGCGCCCGATCTGGCCGTCGCCGCTATTCGGATCGTAGATCCGCCCGACCCCTGACAGCATCAACAGCTGCACGTTGAACAGCTGAAACGCGCACAGGATGACAAGCTCGGCCGGCTGTTCCCATTCCGCGCCGGAGGTGTCGACAAAGGTGACGCCGGTGGCACGCTTGCCGGAGCGGTCGAGATTGATCCGCGTCACCTCGCATTCGGTGCGGGCGCTGAAATTCGGCTTGCGCAGCAGCGCCGGCAGGACCGTCGTCTGCGGGCTCGCCTTCGAATAATTGGCGCAGCCGAACCATTCGCAGAACCCGCAATAGGTGCATGGCCCCATCGTGACGCCGAGCGGGTTGGTGTAGGCCTGCGACAGGTTGCCCGAGGGCTGCGGAAACGGTTTGTAGCCGAGTTCCGTCGCCGCCTTCGCGAACAGCGTGTGACTGAACGGCTGCTTCTGCGCCGGTGTTGGATATGGCCGCGCGCGCGGCCCCTCGAACGGGTTGCCGCCCGGCTGGATGATACCTTTGAGGTTCCCGGCCGTTCCGGACGTGCCGCACAGATATTCGAACCGGTCGTAATGCGGTTCGAGCTCGTCATAGGTGACGCTCCAATCCTGGACCGTCATGTCGGCCGGCAGGAACGCGGCGCCGTAGCGCTGGGTCAGGTGCGACCTCAGGGTGAAGTCCGACGGCAGGAAGCGCCAGGTCTCGGCGTTCCAGTGGAGCCCGCCGCCGCCGACCCCGTTGCCGAGCATGAAGGCACCCCAGCTGCGCACCGGCAGCGCGGTCTGGCCCTTGTTGTTGCGAAAGGTCAGCGAGGTCTGCGCCGGCCGCAGGAACAATTCATGGCGGATCCGGTAGCGCAGTTCGTCCTGCGCGAAGGAGGGTGGAAAATCGATCGCAGTGTCGCGCCAGGGCCCGCGCTCGATGGCCACGACGTCGAGCCCTTCCTGGGCCAGCTCGTAAGCCAGGATCGACCCGGTCCAGCCGAGACCGATGATGACGACATCCCTGGCCGGCAATTTGCGTGCCACGGCTCAGTCCTTCCAATCCGGATGGTCGGCGATGCCGATCGGCGGCAGCGGGAAGCGCTCGTTGTGACGCTCGACCCAGTCGCGGTAGTCGTAGCGCGCCCCCGGGAAGCCGATCATCTTCCACGCGCACATATCCTTGTTGCCGCCGTAGATCGGGTCGGCAAAGAAGCCTTGCTGGGTGTCCGTCAGCAGCTGCTTGAAGAAGCTCCCGGGTTTGTCGCCAAGGTCGATCTTGCCGGCTTCGAGCCCGGCAATGACGGTGTCTTTCTGTTCGTCCGTCAGCTTGGCGAAGGGCACGCCGCCATAGGCCGCGCGGCAATGCGTGTCGAGTGCCGCCAGCGCCTGGCGGTACTGCTCCGCCGGCGTCACCGGCGATTGCGGCCCCTGCTCCTTGGTGCCGTCGTGAAACGGGCCGCCGGTGTAGAGCCCCTCGGATCGCCCATAGGGGCCGGCCAGCTGCCGGTCGATGAACACGGCGCAGCCGGCGTCCTTGCCGCCCGGGGTTTGCGGGTCGGACGGGATCAGCCGGTCGACCAGCGCCTCGACCGTGCTCACCTCGTCTGCGGTGAAATAGCGCCAGCCGCCAGGGTCGACGATCGGCGGCGGCTCGGTTTTCTCGGGGTCCCAAGGCAGCGCGCCCTCGATGACCGCGCCCTTTGCGGTCAACGGCGAGCCGGCCAAAGCGGCCGCCATCGCGCTCAGTACCCTTCGCCGATTCGGTTGCTGCATCCCCGACGCCTTCGGTCTGGCCAGAAACACCGAACCGGGGGTGTGGTTCCTGCCCGCGTGACCGGCGCGATGGTCGCGGTGTAGAACTTGCCGGTTCTGGTTTGCGGGGTGACGCGAATGGTTCGGGCGGCGATTGTCGGGATCGGGCGGTGGGGACGCACGCTGGTCGGCGCGGTACAGGGACAGAGCGACCGGTTCCGCTTTGTCGCTGGGCATACCCGGACGCGCGGCAAGGCCGAGGCGTTCTGTGCCGAGCATGGCATTGCGCTGAAGGACAGCCTCGACGACATCCTGCGCGACCCCGGCATCGACGCGGTCGTGTTCGCAACCCCGCACCGCGAGCACGGGCCGCAGGTCGAGCGCGGCGCCGCCGCCGGCAAGCACGTCTTCATGGAAAAGCCGTTCACCCTCGACCGCGCCAGCGCGGCGCGGGCAATCGCGGCGGCGCAGCGCGCCGGCATCGTGCTCGGTGTCGCCTATCCCCGCCGGTTCCACCCGAACATGCGCGAATAGAAGGCGAGGATCGACGACGGCAGGCTCGGCACGGTCGTGCATTGCTACGCGGAGCAGAACGCACCGGCCGGCCT
>Ga0073928_10005314_pt1 | contig 18183 bp, 12 predicted proteins | sample PaiPotPPA55metaG_FD_76969 | JGI IMG/M metagenome (GOLD analysis project Ga0073928, IMG submission 76969) | Iron sulfur acid spring bacterial and archeal communities from Banff, Canada, to study Microbial Dark Matter (Phase II) - Paint Pots PPA... ... | reverse complement strand
TGGTTGAGAGGCCGAGCCGGTGATGTTGAATGAGGAAACGTCATCGATGGACTTCGAGAGAGTGTAAGAAGCAAGGAAAGAAAGCCCGTGGCTAAAGCGTTTCCGCAGGCTGGCCTCCAACGCGTTATAAGACGAGTTCGCGATTCCCGCGATCAAGCCAGAGGAGGCGAACACGCAGCCATTTGGCTGTGCGATGGTGCATCCTGAATACAGCCGCCGTTGGTTCACATTATTCTCGTTCGAGACGAGAGTGCCATCTGGGTTGACGCCAGGTATAAACGCCGTTGGATTTCCTTCAATGAACCGCGGAAGCTTGGTTCCCGTCGTTCCCACGTAACCGATCTGAGCCAACCAGTTGTTGGCGAACGATTTCTGAATATTAAGGTTCCAGTCCTGCGCATACGGCAAGGGCAGCTTGGGAGAAAGCGTCAGAATTGTCATCGGTTCGGCGAACTGGCCGTTAAAGAGATTTTGCCCAGCATAAGGATCGGCAAAGTTCGGCATGTTCACCTGCGGAGTTTGAAGATATGGCGGTGCGCTGATGGGCGACTGCAGGGGTCCGCCCTGGCCTGTGTAGTAGGGTTCGTAGAAAATGCCGTACGCTGCACTGACCACCCAGTTCCCGCTACCAGTTGGATCCCAGGCAAGTCCTAAACGTGGAGCAAATGCCCTCTTGTCAGTTGGAATCAATCCCCTTGGCACGCCCGGATCTCCCGGATAGAGCAAGCCCGCAGGGGCACTCGGCATTACCTTGGATTGAGCGCCCGGAACCCACAGATTCTGGCGATCTTGAATCTCTGTATTCGGAGATACCAACTCGTAACGGAGTCCCGCATTCAAGGTTAGGCGCCGTGTGAGTTTATAAGTGTCCTGGACGTATGCGTTCGATGCTTGCCCCCGGATTCCTCGCGAAAAATTGCCGACACCCTGCAAGAAGAAGACGGGCTGGCCAGACAGAAAGCTGGCAAATCCGTCGCTGTACGGAAAAGGCGCGAACACAAAAAAACCATTGGTGGCTATGCCCTGTAACGCATTGATGTTGTCGTGCCGGTAGCCTCCGCCAAATTTAAATTCGTGCTTGCCCTTAACCCAGCTGAGAGACCCCGAATAGTCAAAAGTGTTCTGATAAGTGTTACGCGGTCCGGTAATGGGGTCGCCGACGGACGGGTATCCCGAAACTTGGATGAATGGTGGTCCAATGGCCGCGTCGAGGCTGGGCTGGTACTGAAAACCCAGGTCCGACGGCGCCTGGTGGTTGAGGTGTCCGTCAAAAAGAAACTTGTTACGCAAATACGAGAAGCGGAAGACGCTTATGAGAGTCGGCGAGAAGATATGGGTCTCCTGAGCCGTGAAGCTCTGCGCACGATCGTCCTGGCTCACGGGGAATCCGGGTACATTCGCCCCCGCGGGAGAAAGCGGGTTGGTGGTGGGGCCGGCGCTGTACATGTAACGAAAATTGAGCGAGTCCTTCGCGGAAAGATACTGGTCTAAGCGCACTCCAAATTGGTCGTTATTCTCGCTTAGTGTCTGCGTGGTTGTGAATGTATTCAGCCCGCGGTTCGGTAAAGGGAAAAATGGCAATACATTTTGCGAGATTGCATTAAAAGGCCCCGGCAACTGGTTGTTCGGAACCGGAACCGGTTGGCCGCTCGAAAAGTTGAAGAGCTGCCCTGGGAAGAACAAACCTCCGCCGGGAGCCATGCACACGCCGCCTACAAATGAGTTCGGCGAAGCGCAAAGCTGGGAGAAATTGCCTTGGCGCTCCAGCAGCGAAGGGACGGTCGCGGATCCTGTTTCACCTTGCCGGTTGCGGAACCCCTCGTAATATACGAAGAAAAAAGTCTTGTTTTTGACAATCGGTCCACCAAGAGTGCCCCCCAACTGGTTCTGCTTCAGGGGCTGAACGCTTTGAGCGAAATAATCCGACGCATCGAAGGCATCGTTGCGCAGAAATTCCCAGAGAGCACCATGAAAGCTGTTCGAACCAGACCGCGTAATGACATTGGTGGTGGAACCAATGTTGCGGCCGAACTCCGCATCTGCATTGTGTGTCAGGATTCTGAACTCGGCGATCGCATCGATCGGCGGCTTGACCACAAAACCGGCATCTACGTTATTGACATTGTCGGCGCCGTCAATCAGAAAATTATTCGATTCAGGCCGCTCGCCATCAACCGCATAACCCTGATTGTCGCGCAATCCTCCGCCAGCCTGAAGAAGTCCAGCTGTCAAAGGCACAACGCCCGGTTGCAGGACGCCAAGCTGGGCGAAGTCGCGGCCATCAAGCGGCAGATCGGTGATCTCGCGCTGCATCACCGTTTGTCCCAGACTGGTGACCGTGTTTTGAACTAACTCTGCATCCGCATTCACTTCAACTCGCTGTTCAGCCGACCCGACTTTGAGATGGATCCCGACCGTAGCGGTCTCGTTGACATCCAGGGAGATTCCCGTTTGTATGTATTCTTGGAATCCTCGCGCTTGGACTCGCAACTCGTAGTGACCAATCGGAAGTTCGACAAGCACGTATGCTCCCTGGTGATCCGCGGTTGCCGTGCGAGTTAGGCCGGTTTCGACCTGCTTCGCGGTGACCAGGGCAGCCGGTACGATGGCGCCCGAGGGATCCAGTACAGTTCCGCGAATACTTCCAGTGATTTGCTGGGCACTTACACTGAGACACGCAGAAAGAGCGAGCATTGCACAGGCGAGGTTTCTCAAGCTATACATCGGCTTCCCCATTTTTGTCTTTCCTCACAAATCGTTTTCAAAAGTTGAATGAGATTCGCAAGCAGGCATTTCCGAATGCTTACGAGATCGCGGCTGAAATCAAGTGCCGCGATTATAGGCGGAAGAATTTACGGGTCAATAATCTAAAACTAGTACTGCGGTTTCCGGCGGGTAACTTCGAAGATGTAAGAAATTTTCAGTTCGCTGCGTGACGCTTTGCTACTGGTTTTGTAGAATTGTCCTGCGGTAGTCCTTCGTTTAGATTCTCAAAACTTCTTATGTGGTTATTGCTTCTCTTCTCTCACTGATGTTTACCGGATGGCCTCCCTTCAGATAATGTCCGCTACCGCGTCAACAGGAGCCCCTGCACCCAAGGACAACTTGCGGCGGGAGTTGGGAGTTGCTTCCGCCACGGCTGCTGTGGCGGGCGAGGCTATAGCTGTTGGCATTTTCCTTACGCCGGCCGGAATGGCCAAGTCGCTGGGGTCGCCTCTATGGCTACTGGTGGTGGCTCGTGGTCGGCGCCATGACGTTGAGCGGCGCATTTTGCTACGGAGAACTTGCGGGACGTTTTCCCCGCTCTGGCGGGCTGTACGTCTATCTGCGGGAAATTTTCGGCCGGAGGGTTGCGTTTCTTTACGGCTGGATGTGCCTTCTTGTTCTCGATCCCGGACTAACCGCGGCCCTCGCAATGGGAACAGCCGGATATGCAGCCTATATCTTTCACTGGTCCTCAAGTGTTGCAGTAAAGTCTGCCGCTATGGCGGTGATCTGGGCGCTTTGCTTCATGAACATTCTGAGCATTCGCCTAAGTGCAGGATTTCTGCGCTGGATCACATGGCTGAAACTAGGCGTGCTGGCGCTACTTACCGTTTGGGCAATAGCCTTCCGCCTGGGAGCTTGGTCGAATTTCGTGCCTTTTATAGCCCGACGGCCTGGGTCGTTGCCAATTCTTTCGGCTCTGGCTGCGGGTATGGTAGGAGCCTTCTTTTCTTTTGGAGGCTGGTGGGACGTCAGCAAAATTGCCGGAGAAGTGCGTGATCCCAGTCGAACCTTGCCGCGCGCTTTGCTCTATGGTGTATTGACCGTAACCAGCGTTTACATTTTGGTGAGTATGGTCTTTTGGTATGTCGTTCCGTTGGACAGAGTCACTTCGGATGAAACTTTTGTGGCGCAGGCCGGCGAAATATTATTTGGCCCAGCCGGCGGCATTATCTTCGCCGCAATTGTGATCCTCTGCGTGGTCGGAGGCCTCGCGGCGTTTATGATGTCCGCTCCTCGCGTTTATTACGCGATGGCGCAGGATGGCTTGTTTATTCGATCCGTGGCTCGGGTGCATCCGAAGTTCAATACTCCTGCGAACGCGATTCTGATTCAGGGGGTAATTGCCTGTGTACTGGTTGCGGTAGGCACATTCCAGCAGATCATTTCCTACGTCATTTTCTCCGCGGTTGGTTTCATTGGATTACCAGCGGCCGGATTGTTCGTGTTGCGGCGTCGCGATAAGGCCAGTGGCACTCCAGTTATTCTGGCCCCCGGATATCCGTTTACGCCTGTTGCATTCTTGCTATTGATCGTGATACTGCTGGTTTTGATTGGTGTAAGAAACCCGCGTGAGGCGCTGTTTGGTGTACTCGTACTTGCTGCTGGTCTGCCGGTCTACGAGTTTTTCCGGCGCAGGCCGGCTTGATTTGGATGGAATATAAGCATGACGAAGACCAACCCCGAAGACGATAAGGCGGAGACGCAGCCTTCAGCCCTAGCGCCCACAAAGATCAGGGTCACCGAAGACGCGGACGCCGCGGGCGACACTCTCGCTGCCTACGATTTCTGGCGCGCAGGTTCCGGAAGGCAGCAAGTCCCTGGCATCCTCAAGTGCTTCGGCGCGCGTCCAGACTTCTTGCGTCAGGTCGTGGAATTCTCCAACACGGTTCACTTCTCCGAGGGGCATCTCTCGCGGCGCCAGAAAGAGATGCTCGCCAGTTACGTCTCCTTCCTCAATCGCTGCCCATATTGACTGGACAGTCATGCCTACTTCCTGCGTGTCCAGGGAGCAACCGATCAATGTGTAGCCGCAATTCTCGAAGGCAAATTGGACGAAGCCGGCCTTAGCGCCGCCGATCGCGCTTTGTTGGATTATGCGAAGCTGATCACAGACGCAGCTTATCGTTCTACCGCTGAAGATGTTCAGAAGCTCCGAGACGTCGGCTGGAAGGAAGACCAGATTGCGGAGGCGGTCTACGTCACGGCTCTGTTCGCCTTCTTCAACCGCGTCGCGGACGCCTTTGGCGTCCCAGCCCAGAATTATCTGGCTAGTGGGAAGATGACGCCCTAGCTCTGCCATTCAATTTGAGCCCACAAAATTGCCCTTGGACCCAGCTCATACAGGCTTAACTGTATTGTCCTCTGGTGACCATTCAACTAATGTTTTGAATCTCGCCGAGTTGGGGGCAAGTTATGCACAGACCAAAGTCCTGAGGGAGGGTATTTGCCAGCTTCGTCTATGAAATCCCGGCAATCGAAAGAGTCCGTTGACAGCCGCTGGCTGGATATCGAAGAGATTAGGCTGGTCAGCGACTTGCGGATTATGCATTCCAAAGTCGACGAGCTTTACCAGGTCGTTACTAACCTCAAGCGACGACAAAACGAAGCTTCTATTCACAAATATGCGGATGGCCCCGTCCTAACGGAAGATATCAATCGAGTCGATCAGATTTACATGTGGTTCATTAAGCTCAAAGAAGAAGGGGAGCGCGCGAAGCGCACTCTTCGTTAAGAGCCAATTGTCGGCCCCGCCCTGGCATCAAGAAACACGCCCATCAGCCGGGATATAATCATCTCAAACGGACTGAACCCCGGGCTATACCCCCGAGGTTCGAAATAGATATGCCCATACTTTGGCTGCGAGTGGCTCTCTGCTTCTACGCCGTAGGCTTGCTCTGTGTGCTCCTCGCGCTCGTCAGAACCAATGGCCTCTTAAATAGGATCGCGCTTCCGGCGATGGCTCTGGGCATGGTGTTTCACTTCGTTTCGCTCGCCGAAACTGTTTTGACCTCGGGACTGCTTACCCTCGCGTCGGTGCATCATGCCGAATCCCTGCTGGCATTATTAGCAATGGCCGGCGTCATGATTGTTTATCTCGTCTATCACACTACCTCGCCTGGCATCGTTATATTTCCCTTGGTGTTCGTCCTGACCTTTGCGTCCGCTACTCATCAGCAACCTTTTCTAGTTAACTCGCCCGGTGTGCTCAGTGGATGGCTGATGGCCCACATCGCCTTGATTTTTGCGGGATACGCCGCCTTGTTCTTGAGCTTTAGCGCCAGCCTTTTGTATCTGGTTCAGGAACGCAGGCTGAAGTCGAAACGCCCAGGGGCAATCTCGCGCTTGCCCGCGCTGCAACAGATTGATGAAATTGGATATCGCTCACTGCTCCTCGGTTTCCCCTTCATGACTTTAGGCCTGCTCGCGGGCATGGTAGTTGCGCAAGCGACCTTCGGCCACCTCGACTTTCTCGATCCCAAAATTTTGCTCTCCTGCTTAATGTGGCTCGTATACATGATCATGCTTTATACCCGCTGGAATGCCGGGTGGCGCGGACGCCGCGCTGCCTACCTCGCAGCGGGGGCTTTCGTCGCGGCGTTGATAGCGTGGTCGGCCAATTATTACAGCACGATTCATAAGGTCGTTCAATCGTGAGTTTCCAGCTCATTGGAGTGAATCACAAGAGCGCGCCCGTGGAAATCCGCGAGCGCTTGAACATCCCCGAGTCACGCTTACCCCACGCACTCGAAAGTCTGCTGCGACACGCAGGAGTCAGTGAGGGTCTAATCCTGTGCACTTGCAATCGCGTCGAGGTGCTGGCTCACACCGAGAATGGCCACGCCGACCTGCGAGGATTTCTCCACGAATATTTTCGTGGCGAGCCTGCCAGTTATGAGGCGTATCTCTACGAATTTCGCGAGCGTGAAGCTATCCGCCACCTGTTCCGTGTCGCCGCCAGCCTCGATTCCATGGTCGTTGGCGAGCCCCAGATTCTAGGACAAGTTAAGGAAGCATACGCAGTAGCCAGGGCCGCCGGAGCCGTACATTCGCATTTGGACTATCTGCTCACCCGCGCTTTCGCAGTGGCCAAGCGGATTCGCACTGAAACCAGCATCGGGGCATCGGCCGTCTCAGTCGCATCAGTTGCGGTCGACTTGGCCAAGAAGATTTTCGGATCTCTCGCCGGTAAACATGTTTACCTGGTCGGTGCAGGAAAGATGACTGAGCTTGCTGCTCGTCATTTGCTCGCTCACGGTGCGGCTTCCATCTTCGTCGCTAATCGCACCTACGAGCGCGCGGTCTATCTCGCGGACAAATTTCATGGCGAAGCCATTCTGTTCGACCAGCTCTACGATACCTGCGACCGTGCCGATATCGTGATCACCTCAACCGGTGCTCCGCATGCCATCTTCCGCCGCGAACACGGAGAATTGTTCCTCAGCCGGCGCAAGAATCGGCCCATGTTTTTTATCGACATTGCAGTCCCGCGCGACGTCGACCCCGAAATGAATAAATTGGACGGCATTTTTGTTTATGACATCGATGATTTACAGCAAGCCGCCACTTCTCATCTCTCTGATCGTAAGCAGGAAGCCGACCGCGCCGAGGACATCATCAACCTCGAGGTGGATCGCTTTCACGAGCGTCTACAGACGCTCACCGTCACGCCCACAATTGTGTCGTTGCAGGACCAGCTGGAAACCATTCGTCAGGCCGAGATTGATCGCGTACGCGGACGCCTCGGCCAACTTTCCCCCGAACAGGAACTCGCGATCGACGCTCTCACTCGCGGGATTGTGAACAAAATCATGCACACGCCCGTAGCCACGCTGAAGTCGGCAGCGAAAGAGAGCGAAGCCACGGCAGTAGTCGATGTGGTTCGCCGCATTTTCAATCTCAAAGAGGAAAAGCAACGGACAAACAAACAGAAAGGGAAGCAGTTGCAGGATGAACCCTCCGACCCTGTGTTCGATCTGGGACTTGATATAGGAAAGGATCGCTAGTGCCGCGTTTGCGTATTGGCACTCGTGGCTCGCAACTTGCTCTCTGGCAGGCCAATCACATCGCCAACTTATTGCGCGAACGCGGCCACGAAATTGAAATCATCATAATCAAGACCACCGGAGACAAGATTACCGACGTCGCTCTTGCTAATGTTGGAACTAAGGGCATGTTTATCAAGGAAATCGAGGAGGCGCTGGCTGAAAATCGTGTCGACTTAGCCGTCCACAGTCTGAAGGATCTGCCGACTCAACTCTCTTCCGACTTCGAAATTGCGGCCATACCCAAACGCGAAGACCCGCGAGATGTCTTTTGCTCGGTTCACTACCCCTCAATCGATCAGTTGCCAGGACGAGCCCGTGTCGGCACCAGCAGCTTGCGACGGCATGCACAGCTTAAAGCTATACAGCCGGATCTAGAGATTTGTTCATTGCGCGGAAATGTGGATACCCGATTGCGGAAGCTGCAAGACGGCGAGTACGATGCCATCATCCTCGCCGCCGCCGGCCTCAACCGTTTGGGTAAGAGGGAACTGATAAGAGAGACTATCTCCATAGACACGATGTGCCCCGCAGCCGGGCAGGGAGCGCTGGCAATCGAAATCCGGGCGGGAGACTCCGCCACCGCCGGGCACCTAGCGTTCCTGGACAACGCCTTAGCGCGCGCCGAGACCACTTGCGAACGTGCCCTGCTAAATAAGCTCGGAGGCGGCTGCCAGGTCCCAATCGGAGCTCTTGCCGAAGTTCGCGGCCAGAGCCTGCACCTCACCGGCATAGTGGCCCGTCCCGACGGCACCCAAGTATTGCGAGAAACCCGCGAGGGAACCGATCCCGACCAACTCGGAGAGGCTGTAGGGGAGTCTCTCCTCCAGATGGGAGCAGATGTCATCTTGAGAGAAGTTTACGGACTGAGCCTAATAGCGCCCCAACAACCGTGAAGTCACTCCTCTTGTCATTCCGAGCCCGTCAATCGTCAACGCCGCCGATACAATGAGCGAGAGCCTGTCCCGAGTTTGCCGAAGCCCTGAGCGTAGTCGAAGGAAATCTGCTTTTCCTGTGCGATGAGAAAAAAAGCTCCCCACCTCACTGGCCTCCGCATCCTAGTCGGACGCGCCCGCCACCAAGCCAGTTCCCTCTCTTCTGCACTGCGCGATCTCGGCGCCGAGGTCATCGAAATTCCATTTATCGAAATCCGCAAGCCACGTTCTTATAAACCGCTAGATCGTGCGTTACAAAATCTCGAAACCTACGACTGGCTGATCCTTACCAGTGTTAACGGTGCCGATGCGATGTGGGAGCGGCTAAACAAGCTTCACGCCACTAACCGTAAACTTGCGCATTTGAAAGTTGCAGCTATCGGACCCGCGACTGCCCGCGCCATCGAACGATACGGCCTCAAAGTCGAGGTAGTCCCCAACGAATACGTCGCCGAATCAGTAGTGAAGAGCCTGCGCAACCGCGTGAAGGGCAAGCGAGTGTTGGTGGCACGGGCCAAAGTAGCGCGAGATGTCATTCCGCAAGAATTGCGCAAGCTCGGAGCGTACGTCGATGTAGTCGAAGCCTACGAAACCGTCGTCCCGCAATCTTCGCGCAAACGTCTCAATGCAACACTAAAAAGTAAAACACGACGCCCGCACTTGATCACGTTCACAAGTTCCTCGACGGTCAGAAACTTCACAGCTCTACTCGAGGGTAGTGCTCCGCGAGGAAATCTCAAACAGCTTGACGGCATCCTCTTCGCGTCCATTGGTCCCATCACGAGCGCGACGCTTCGGCAACTCGGCCTTAGAGCCGATATTGAGGCAGAGCAATACACGATCCCCGGCTTGGTAGCCGCAATCGTCTCCGCTGCAATTCATGATTAACTTCATTTGCCAGAGGCGAGTCGGGTGAGTCTAGTCGAGAAGTGGCAGGCTGATCGTTGGTTGCACAAGGAAGTCAAGATGGGCAATTTGTTCCAGCGCCTTCTCGACCAGAGAAGCTTTGCAAGCCTCGAGCGTAATCACAAACGGGAGGCTGGATTTCGAGTACCCAGGCTTCTGCAAAACAGAATCGATGTTAATGCCGCATTTTGAAAGAATCGTTGCCAGAGCTGCAATAATCCCAGGACGATCCGTGATAGTGAATCGAAGATAGTGCCTGGTCGTGAAATCGGCGCTTACGCTGGGCGAGAGCTGCTGCGCCTCGGCAACAATACCTGCTGCGTCCCTCCCCATTCCAGCGATAGCGAGGATGTCAGACACGACTGCCACCGCCGTAGGATTGCCTCCCGCGCCGTGACCTGCGAAAACGGTTTCCCCGCCAAACTTTCCTGTTGCCATCACCGAGTTCTGCCCGCCTTCCACACGCGCAAGAGGCGATGAAAGCTTGACCAGAGCCGGGCGCACCGCGGCATACAGATGATCGCCTTCGAGTTCGGCCCAGGAGACCTGGCGAATCGTGCATCCCAACTGGCGCGCATATTCGAAATCCACGGCGCCGATAATTCTGATCGTGCCGCAGGCTATCTGGTCCGGCGCGACATTACTGCGCAATCCGATGCGAGTTAGAATGGTGAGCTTGGCGCGAGCGTCATGGTCGTCAACGTCGTCGCTGGCATCGGCTTCCGCATACCCGAGCGTCTGCGCCTCAGCTAAGGCTTCGGAAAAAGGGATGCCGCGATTTTCAATCTGGCTGAGAATGTAGTTGCACGTTCCGTTCAAGATTCCGTAGATCTTCGACAGTCTGTCTCCCGCAAGTCCCTCCTGAAGGCCTGAGATTACGGGAATGCCTCCGGCAACCGAAGCCCCAAAAGCAATGTGCCGCTTCTCGCGCTGCGCGAGTGCGATCAGTTCTGGTCCGGAATAGGAGATCAACTGCTTATTGGCGGTCACTACCGATTTGCCCGACGCCAATGCGCGCCGAATCCAGTCTCCGGCTGGTTGCAACCCGCCCACTAGTTCAACGACGACATCGGCGTCAGAAGACAAAATGTCATCGATGTTCTCGGTCCAACGAACACTGTTGGGAATCCAATCGACTTTCTTGCGCGCAATGCCACGGTTGTAAATATGTGTGAGCTGCAATCCTTCGGCCAGCCGCTCGCATAGAATCTTGGCGACCGATCGCCCCACCGTGCCAAAGCCGAGAATCGCCACATTCGTGGTCTTCTTGTGCGGTAGGGATTTCGCCGCGACCGCCAGTGGATTATTGGACAGGGTTGTCATTTCTTCTTGGCCCGGGAGGGTCTGGCCGTCTGCGATGCGGGGCGAGAACGCTGTCTCGAGCCATTCCCACTGATTGGTCCGGCGTAGTAGTGTGGCGACACTTTTTTCACAGCTCCACTCCCCGTTGCGAATTCGATCGGAAAGAAACGAGCATGTAATTGCCGCACCGCATGAGGAACATCAGCTTCTTTAATTACGAAGCTAATATTTATTTCTGAAGCGCCTTGCGAAATCATTCGCACGTTGACTCCGGCATCGGCAACTGTGCTGAAGACGCTGGCCGCAATGCCAGTGCGACCATGAATGTCTTCGCCAACCAGGCAGACGATCGCCTGTTTGTCTTCGCTAGTCACGTCAGCAATCCTCTCAAGTTCCGCAAGGAGGGCTTCGGGCAGCCGCTTGGTCTCCATCGTAAACGACATGCTGACTTCCGAAATAGCCACGATGTCAACGGAGGCACCGTAGCGATCCAACGCCTCGAATACCGAACGTAAAAATCCGTGGACCATGATTCCGCGAGAGGCCACGACGTTCACGATGCTGATGTTCGTCTTCGCAGTAATCGCGCGAAACATTTCTTTCCCGGCGGGCGCATGCGCAGTAATGCGCGTTCCTTTGCCACTGGGATTGCGCGAGTTCAAAACATAGACTGGAATATTTCGTTGCACCGCCGGTAACAGAGTCGCGGGATGAAGGACTTTGGCGCCGAAATATGCAAGCTCAGCTGCTTCGTTGAAACTGATTCGTTCTATAGTGCGAGCATTGGGGCAAAGCCGGGGATCGGTTGTCATCATGCCCTCGACATCAGTCCAAATTTCGATGCGTTTGGCGTCGAGAGCAGCACCTATGATCGCCGCGGAAAAATCTGATCCACCTCTGCCCAAAGTCGTGCAGACGCCGTCCGCAGTGGCTGCAATAAATCCTCCCATGACCGGAATCTTTCCCTTGGAGACGAGAGGGCTGATCTTCGATTGGGAGCGTTTTCGAGTTTCGTCCATCCGCGGACGCGCTGCAGTATGATTCGCGTCAGTAACCAGGCAGTCCCGAGAATCCACCCACGCAGTGTCTAGATCCCGCAGCGCGAATGCGGCGGCAACAATCTTGCTAGACAGCAGCTCGCCGAAAGAGAGCAGCGTATCGCTACTGCGAGGCGACAGTTCGCGCACGGCAACCACACCGCGAGACAACTCCTCAAGTTCGTTAAGCAACTGCGTAAGCTTCGGCGCAATCTCCTTGCAGCCTCGAGCTCCCAGCAAATCCGTAGCAACTTTAAAATGGCGCTCCCTCAGCGCGGAAACCAGTTCAGTCGCGGAATCCGCATCTCCCTCTGAAGCTTTGTGGCCGATGAGGACGAGCTGGTCCGTAACCTTCGCCAGAGCGCTTACCACGACTACGGGAGTTTGCTTGCGGCGGCTGCGCACAATCCCAGCGGCGCGGTCAATCGCTTCCGCGTCCTGAACCGATGTCCCGCCAAATTTCATGATTACCATGGCATTACCATCTTTAAGAACCATGCAAGATTGCCCTGTTAACCCGTGCTGCCACCCAATCGCCGACGGTGGACTAGCCAACGACCAACGACGCACGACCAACGACGGTTCATACACAAACGCCGACCCACGCTTAGGGGGCCGGCGTCTCAATCAAATCGCAGTGTCTTAAAAATTTAGCTCCCTTGCACCGGCAGAGCCGGAGCGCCACCCAGGACCTCCGTCTGATTAAACACCGCATTCGATCCCATGTGCGCCGGCATGGCCGCCAGCATTTGCTCTTTCCGGTAAACCAGGTTGGTGGCGCTAAACGTGGCGAGCTCAAAACCGTGTCCATGCGTGATCGCATCCGTAGGACAAGCTTCCACGCAGTATCCGCAAAAAATGCAGCGGTTGTAATCGATGTTGTAGACCTTCGCGTATCGTTCCGCGCCGCTCACCCGATTCTCAGCCGTATTCTCCGCCGCCTCGATATAAATGCAATTCGACGGACAATTCGCCGCGCACAGGAAGCACGCAACACACTTCTCAAGCCCATTCTCATCGCGCTGCAGGACGTGCACTCCGCGAAACCGCTCCTGAACTTTCGCGCCCCGAAGCGGCCCCGGCCCATCCGGATAATTCTCCACCTGCGTGGGCTGAAACATCTCCATAAAGGTGATGCTCATGCCCTTGGCAATGGCGGCAATGTTTTTCAAGATCGGCATACATGATTATTATAGCGGAAGGCAAGGTGCGGTCGAAGTTACCGCCGGATTTCGGGGGACGTTTCGAATTGTTGATAGAATGAGGACGTGCCGGGGTCAAATACTGGCGAAAATCCAGCCGACCAATCGGAAAGAGGAGATTGGCGTCGTCTAACTCTTAAGACACCCCGGTTATGCTGCCGCTACAACTTCTCTCACGTCTCTACCCCCGCCCCTATTCCGGAACCGCAAAGTCATAAATCCTCCCAGCGGCAATCCCTCCCGACCGGTTTCCTCCCATCGCACCTGACATCGAAGCCGACTCGCCCGTCCCCAGAAAAAACGCATACTGCCCCGGCTTCAGGTCTTCATTCAGGGTAACTTTATAAATTCGTATTCCCATATGTTCAGCGGTAAAAGCCACTTCCTTATCCTTCTGGACGCCCGACTTGCCGCCCGTGATCCCGCCGAACGACCCAACCTGAAACTCCCTGCGATTACCTTTCTGGTTAAGCTTTATCAGCACATAATCCGACGAAGTGTCCCCATCAGGGACATACAAATAAAACGTTGGCCGCCGCTCCCTCACCACGTTCTTCGACGCCGGGCCGTCGACATAAGCATCCCAATGCTGGTTCCTCAATCCGTCCGTGAAAATACTGCCAGCTCTCCCGCCAGCCTTGGTCTGAGTCAACGCCTGCCCCGGCACCATCACGAAGTTGGGTCCATCTTTCCAATACACTCCGATCTCAGGAGGAGGCAAATTCGGATCAACCATCATCGGCGTCGAGGCCATAACATTGATCGTCTGCGGCGGAGGAGCGGGATTCAGCATCACCTTAATCACCGAGTCAGGAACTTTTCCAGCCTTGAGCGCCTTCATCCCTTCCACGCTGGTATCGAAACTCAAACTATCGGCCCCCGCCGCGCTCATCGAGCGAATCTTGGCGATAATGACATCGTCCGAAAGCCCCATCCCAACCATGCTGATAATATCCTCATTAGTAAGCCTCTTCGCCAGTCCTGAACCGCTCTGCCCCCACACCGAACCCACAAATAAAAGACCGGCAAGCACGCTCAAATAAATTCGTCTCATGGGATCTCCAAAAATAGATACGAACCCAGTTTCAGGATTTCAGTTGCCCGGAATTTCTTTTTGGGACATCGAAAGCGGCCACCATCTTATCCATCCAGCCCGTGCCCGGCAAGGGCCTGAATCATCTGAGCGCCAACTCAAAAACTGTCTCTCTGACGATTTCCCCTGAACTGTCACAACACGAGGGTGCCCCATCCTTTCGCGCACTTTACGAAAGGGTGGGATTCCATAAACGTATCCTGCTTGAGGTTTCTATTGGATTGTGCAGGAAGCGGGGCGACTTCCAGTCGTGCCGAAAATTCCGCACACGAATTAACGCCGACTGAAAGTCGGGCCCTACCCATACCCAGTTGCGAAGGGGAATTGACGACTACTGATGTGTAGCAGAACCTTCGGACGACGCCAAAGGCGCAATCGGCTGCGTGCTCTCCACGCCCACCGGAGACAACGGAATCTCCGGTAACGGCTGCTCAAGAGCGACCGCCAACACCTGATCCATGGTATCGACGAAATGCAGCTTCATTGCATTGCGCAGATTTTCAGGAACTTCGGCTAAATCTTTTTCGTTGTCTCGTGGCAGGATTACCTCGAACAATCCGGCGCGATGGGCAGCGAGCAGCTTTTCTTTGAGTCCGCCGATCGGAAGCACTTTGCCACGAAGCGTGATCTCGCCAGTCATAGCCAGGTCGCGACGCACGGGAATCTTGCTCAACGCGCTGGAAATTGCCGTGGCAATGGTGATGCCCGCCGACGGGCCATCTTTCGGGATAGCGCCTTCGGGAACGTGCACGTGAATATCAATGTTGCGATAAAAGTCGCGCAAAAGGCCGAGACGCGCCGAGCGGGAGCGCACATAGGACATCGCAGCTTGTGCGGATTCCTGCATTACGTCGCCTAGCTTGCCGGTCAGCGTGAGCTTCCCCTTGCCATCGACCACAGTAGCTTCGGTGCTGAGAATAGATCCGCCGACTTCGGTCCAGGCCAGGCCGGTGACCAATCCCACTTCGCTTCGCTCGTGAGCAAGAGTGTCGCGGAATTTGATTACGCCCAGGAAATCATTGACGTTCTCCCGGGTGATTCCGATGTTGTAGTTCTGTCCTTCTTTAACGACCTTGCGGGCGACTTTGCGGCAAACATTGCCGATTTCGCGCTCAAGATTACGAACGCCGGCTTCACGAGTGTAGGAACCGATCAGCGAAGTCAGGGCTTCGGTGCTGAACTTTATATTCTTGTCTGTGAGTCCCGCTTGCGCAAGTTGTTTTTTGACCAGGAACTGCTTGGCGATTTCAACTTTTTCCTGCTCGGTGTATCCATGCAGCCGCAGAACTTCCATGCGGTCTTGCAGCGCCGGAGGAATCGTATGCATGACGTTCGCAGTGGCGATAAAGAAGACCTGCGAGAGGTCGTATTCGACGTCAAGGTAATGATCGACGAACATGAAATTCTGTTCGGGATCGAGAACTTCCAGCAAAGCAGCAGATGGATCGCCGCGGAAATCCATGGACATCTTGTCTACTTCGTCGAGCATGAAGACGGGATTCTTTGTCCCAGCTTTCTTCATCATCTGAATAATCTGGCCCGGCAGGGCACCGATGTAGGTACGGCGATGGCCACGAACTTCGGCTTCATCACGTACGCCGCCTAGCGACATGCGGACGAACTTGCGCCCCGTAGCCTTGGCAATGGACATTCCTAAAGAAGTCTTACCCACTCCGGGAGGTCCGACGAAGCAGAGAATCGAGCCCTTAGGATTTTTTACGAGTTGGCGAACCGCGAGAAATTCAAGAATGCGTTCTTTGATTTTTTCGAGGCCGTAATGATCTTCGTTCAGAACTTTTTCGGCGCGGCTGATATTGCGGATTTCCTTGGATCGCTTCTTCCATGGCACGGCCAGCAGCCAGTCCAAATAGTTGCGCGAGACGGTAGACTCCGCCGACATCGGCGGCATGGCTTCAAGTTTTTTCAGTTCCTGAAGCGCCTTGTCTTTTACATCTTTGGGCATGCCAGCGCTGTCTATCTTCTTCTTTAGCTCATCGAATTCACTCTTTTCACCACGTCCCAGTTCTTTCTGGATGGCTTTGATCTTTTCGTTGAGGTAATACTCTTTTTGCGCCCGTTCCATCTGCCGCTTGACCCGCGATTGAATCGTGCGGTCCATGTTCAGCTTTTCGATTTCGATGTCGAGCACGTCGCCGATCCGGCTAAGGCGTTCAGCGGGATCGAAGATCTCAAGCAACTCCTGCTTCTCTTCGATAGAGAGCTGGAGGTTCGCCGCGATGGTGTCGGTAAGTTTCGCCGGGTCTTCCATTCGGACGGCGGCAATCATGGTCTCGTAATTCAGAGACTGGCAGAGCTTTACGTATTGCTCGAAAAGGGCGGTGACACGCTGCATCCCGGCTTCGATCAGGGGATTGGCCTCGACGGTATAGCGAGCCAACCGAACCGACGTCTGCATATAGCCTTCGGTCTCGGTAATTTGCAGGATCTTGCCGCGTTCAATACCTTCAACTAAGACTTTAATATTTCCGTCAGGCAGCTTGAGACTCTGGACGATATTTACGACCGTCCCAACCTGATAGATTTCATTGGGCTTAGGCTCGTCGACGCTAGCATCATGCTGCGTAGCCAGGAATATCTTCTTGTCAGAAGCCAACGCCTCTTCCAGCGCCCGCACACTGGACTCGCGGCCCACGACGAACGGAGTCATCATATGAGGAAAGATGACGACGTCGCGAATCGGCATCATCGGGAGTTTTTTGGTTTCGAATTTTTCCTTGGCTGCGGTCACTATTTCTCCAAAAATCAGTTACTTTCAAAACAGATATCAGTTAATCGTTCTCAGTTCCCAGTCTATTCTACTACCCGGCCTTGTCCATTGTTGCCAGAGAAACATTGCGCTTTTCGACCATTTCGCGGGTTACTTCGAATTCCTTTACTTTCTTCTGGCTGGGTAGATGGTACATCAGATCGAGCATCAGTTCCTCTAGAATCATTCGCAGGCCGCGGGCCCCGACTTTGCGAGCCATGGCCTGGCGCGAGATGGCTTTTAGGGCGTCGTCGCTAAACTTTAGCCTGACATTCTCGAACTCGAACAGGCGCTGGTACTGCTTTATGATGGCATTTTTGGGCCGGGTGAGTATCTCGATCAGGGCGAATTCGTCGAGATCTTCGAGGACCCCCAAGACTGGAAGGCGGCCGACAAATTCGGGAATCAATCCAAATTTAATCAGGTCTTCGGGTTGGGCGTCGCTTAGCAGCTCGAAGTTGCGCTTGCGGTCGACGACTACCTCTTCTTTGGCGGCTTCGTCTTCGGCTTTGAATCCCAGGGTTTTCTTGCCGGCGCGGCGGCCAATAATCTTTTCCAGGCCGACGAATGCACCGCCGCAGATGAAGAGGATATTGGTGGTATCTACGGGCGTAAATTCCTGGTGAGGATGTTTGCGTCCACCTTGAGGGGGGACGTTGGCGATAGTGCCTTCCAGAATTTTCAGGAGGGCCTGCTGGACGCCTTCTCCCGAAACATCGCGGGTGATGGACGGGTTCTCGTCCTTGCGGCCGATCTTGTCGACTTCATCAATGTAGATGATTCCGGTTTGGGCGCGTCCAACGTCGCCATCCGCCGCCTGAAGTAGTTTCAGAATGATGTTTTCCACGTCCTCGCCGACGTATCCAGCCTCAGTTAGCGTGGTGGCGTCGACGATGGCGAAGGGGACGTCCAGCATACGAGCCAAAGTTTGAGCCAGCAAGGTTTTGCCGGTGCCGGTTGGCCCGATCAGCATGATATTGGACTTGGTCAACTCGATGCCGTCGCCGGTGCGCTGACGGTTCATGTAAATACGCTTGTAGTGGTTGTAAACCGCGACTGCCAGCTTCTTCTTGGTTTGCTCCTGGCCGATTACATACTCATCGAGGAAGGTTTTAACTTCCTGAGGCTTC
>Ga0073928_10005312_pt1 | contig 18186 bp, 14 predicted proteins | sample PaiPotPPA55metaG_FD_76969 | JGI IMG/M metagenome (GOLD analysis project Ga0073928, IMG submission 76969) | Iron sulfur acid spring bacterial and archeal communities from Banff, Canada, to study Microbial Dark Matter (Phase II) - Paint Pots PPA... ... | reverse complement strand
GAGGTAGTCGGGATTATCCTGATCCATTTTTATTTCTTCGAGGATGACGCCGCGCTCGCGCGCGATATCGCCGCCATCGAAGACGGGATGAAGGACAAGATCGCTGAGGACATCCATGGCGAGCGGAAGGTGCTCATCGAGGACTTTGATATTGAAGCAGATGCATTCTTTCGCCGTGAAAGCATCCATGTTGCCGCCGATCGAATCGACTTGGCGGGCGATCGCTTCGGCGGAACGGGTTTCCGTGCCCTTGAATACCATGTGCTCGATGAAATGGGAGATGCCGTTCCATTCCGAATCTTCGTCGCGGGAGCCGGACTTCAGCCAGATGCCGATGGCGACGGAGCGGATGTGAGGCATCTGCTCGGTGATGACGGTCAGGCCGTTCGGCAGAACCTGACGGCGAATGTTGCGAGTCTCTTTTACCATGAGTTCCTGCTATGAATTTCCTTTAAGACGTTAGGGTCCAACTTTATGAATTCCGGGCGGGTCGCTGATGTTATTGTCCCACAATCCGAGGCGAGACGACCGGGGTCGAAGCTCAACCCTTATTTTGTTTAACTTACAGCGAATCCTTGCATCACAATTTCAGTATTACACTGGGAGACGGGAGAGCGCGCCCGTTGTTCCACCGGCAAGCCAAAATGCCAAGCCAGCCATCCAACTCGCTGTTAGGACTTAATTTGCAGGAGCTTACGAATCTTGCGCTTGGGTCGGGACAGCCTGCCTACCGGGGCCAGCAGTTATTTGATGCGGTATATCGGCAAAAGATTGAGCGGCTGGATCAGGTGTCGACACTGCCGCTCGAATATCGCGCTCGGCTGGTGGAGCAAGGCTGGGAGGTTGGGTTTCCGAGGATTGCGCGCAAGTTTATTTCGAGCGACGGCACGGCGCGGTATCTGGTGGAACTGGCTGACGGCGAGACGGTGGAGACAGTCTGGATGCCCGAGGGTGACGGCGGGGAGAGCGGCGACGGAAGCGAAGCGGGCGATGAAATGGAGTCCGGGAGCGCTTCGGAGAGTGTGGCGGCGGGGCTTCGCCCCGCAGTACGGGGCGGAGCCTCGTCACCACACATTCACATGGGGTGGCGCCGGGCCACGATTTGCGTATCGAGCCAAGTGGGATGCGCGGTGAATTGCAAGTTTTGTTTTACGGCGTTGCTTGGGGTCAAGCGGAATCTGGAGGCGGGAGAAATCGTCGGGCAGATCGCGGCGGTGCTCCGGGAGCAGGGAGTTGAGCCGCCGCTCGAGCGCGTCAACATCGTGTTCATGGGCATGGGCGAACCCTTTTTGAATTATGACAACTTCATGAAATCGGTGCGGCTGCTGGCGGAGGGCGTGGGGATTCCGGAGTCGCGTATGACGGTGTCGACAGCGGGGATCGTGCCAAGGATTCATGATTTCGGGCAAGAGCCGCTGCGGCCGAAGCTGGCGATTTCGTTGAATGGATCGAATGACGCGTTGCGGACGGAAGTGATGCCGCTGAACCGGAAGTGGGACCTGGAGGAGCTGATGAAAGCGGCGCGGGAGTTTCCGCTGCGCGCGCGAGAACGGCTCACGTTTGAGTATGTGCTGTTGGCGGACGTGAACGATGCTCCGGAGCAGGCGCGCGAAGTAGTGGAACTGGTGCGCGGCATACGGGCAAAAATTAATTTGATTGCGCTCAATCCGGGGACAGAGCTGCCGTACCGGACGCCGGAGCCGGAGCGCGTGATGGCGTTCCAGCGGATTCTGGTGGCAGCGGGAATCCCGACATTCGTGAGGCGGCCGCGGGGGCGGGACATTTTTGCGGCGTGCGGACAGCTGAAGCGGACGGTGGAAGTGGCGCCTGGTTCCCCGTAGAGACGCGGTTGGCCGCGTCTTAGACGGGGCAAGCCCCGTCTCTACCAGCCAATAACTACGAACTGATTCTGCCCGCGGCCCGGGTGGCTGCGGCGAACGAGGAGCGGCTTGCAGAATTAGTGGCGACTCGCAGCTCCATACGGAAAGCGGGGTTACCCGGAGTCGAAGGCTGCAACAGGTGTCCGCCATGTTCTTCGACGATGCGGCAGCAGGCGCTCAGCGAAAGGGTAGAGGGCTTATTCCCACCTTCGGAGCTGAGCGACGACAGATACGAGAGTGGCTGCGACGAAGGATCGTAAGAGGAGAAATCAACGAGGACGAAGCTGCCTTGGCTGTGCGTGCGAACGAACAGGGTGGATTGTTCGTCGCGGTTGAGATGGGCGATGATCTGTCCGGCAAGGTGCATGCAGACGTGGAGAATCTGATTGGAGTCGGCCAGCACGAACGGAAGCGAAGAAGCGAGTTCGAGGCGGATGGAACTGGCTTCCGCTTGCGGTTGGGGAGCTAGCAGGCGCACCGCGGTTTGCAACACGGAATTGATGTCGACGACGGCCAGCCGGGCAGGAGCCTGACGGGCAAAAGTCAACAGACTCGCAACCAGCGTGGTTGTGCGGCGGACCTGCTCGCCGATTTGCGCAGCCTGGAGTTGTTCCGGGGATGGCAAGTTGGAGGCGCTGAGCAGGTCGGAGTATCCCAGCATGGCGGTGAGCGGGTTGTTGATCTCGTGCGCGGCTCCGCCCACCAACTGTCCTAACGAGGCCAGCTTCTCGGATTGAATGAGCTTGTTCTGCAAGTCCTTGAGGTCGTCGAAAGAACGGCGGGACCTTTCGAGAAACTGCGAAAGCTCGGATCGGAGCAGGCGTTGGCGCCAGAAAACCACGATGCCCATCACCACCATGGTAAGAAGACTCACGGTAACGCGGAAGTCCTTGACCGAAGGTGGAATGCCCGGGTCCAGTTCGGCTTGCATGGCGGCCCAGAGGAGGCTGAACAGGGCGAGCATGCTCAAGCGAGTGATCCAGACGCCGAGCACAGGTCGCGACGGCTTGGAATCGGACAGGTCGAGGCGGAGAGCGAGCAAGGGAACAGCTGCCATCCAGGCCATGGAGACGCTCAGCGGGATGTCATAGATACTGCCGCTGTAATAAAGCTTGTGACCGATGGCCCAGTTGGCAACATAGGAACTGGAGGCGTAGAGTGCACTGGCGCCGAGCAACTGTCCGTAAAGCTTCCGCCAGCCGCCATCAGCGGTGTAGGCGAGGATGGCAAGCAAGATCAGGAGCACGAGTTTTTCGGTTAGATACGCGAAGTTGAAATTAGCGCTGTAAATCGCTTCATCCACCTGCACGGTTTGCCATGGGATGACGGCGTATACATCAATGAAGACCCACCAGGTGAGCAGGAGGGCAAAGTCGAGCATGCGGACGCGTTCATCCCGCTCGTCGTCCCGGAGATGAGGAAGCACCGCGAGAGCGGCGATCATGGGCACCAGATGCAGAAACAGAACGACGTCGCCGAGGAAGGGTTCGGGCACGTCCTGATGCTTGAAGACTTCAAAGTAATTCCACATTCCCTGGTAAGTAAGCCAAAAGAGCATGCCCACGCTCATCAGGATCCAGAAAAGCCGCATGTGAAGAGTAGGGCAGCGCGAACGCAAGGTGTTGGGCAGGAAGGCGGCGGTGGCAACGAGCAGAAGACTGCCCCCGATGAGGTCGCTGGCAACGGTAAGGGCATTGCCTCTCGACATGAGCAGAGACGCAGCCGTCTGGGCGAACACCAGCGCGATCAGCAGCGAGACCCAGAGTTTGGTGAGTGCGCCCAAGGCAAACTACTCCGAACTCCATTCTAGAGCGTGATATGGGGGTTGAGGGGTTACCAGAGTAAGCCCTGCCGCAGAAGCATTAGAAGTCAGGATGGCCGAAGCAAGAAGCTCATGGAGTTTGGCTGAGATTGCCTTTAGAATTAGGCGCTCGCCTTTAGAAGTGAATCGCTTAACAACGAGACTCTCTCTTGTCCTGGATGATCCCTCGATATCGTGATCTCTGGCGCTTCCGGGCGCCGCTCAGTCCGAGCGAAATCCGGCGCGCGGAGCGCTGGCTGGCGACGGCGCGGGTGGCGCTGACGATTGCGGCGGCGGTTGCTCTTTGGATGGAGCCGGTGCGCGGCTTTGTGTATTCGCGCTGGCTGTACTGGCTACTGACGGTTTACCTGGCGCATGCGGTGGTAGTGATGTTGCTGGTACGCTTCCGGTCACAGTCGACAACCGCTTTTCGTCTGGTGGTGCACGCCGCGGATATCGTGTGGCCGGTGCTGATTTCGTTGTTCGCGACGGCGCAGCACGGACCATTTTTTTTGTTCTTTGTGTTCGTGATGGCGGCGGCAGCGTATCGCTGGGGACTGTGGGAGACGGTGGGCACGGCGGCCACTGCGGTGGCGCTGCTGGAGATGGAAGCCTACGCGGTGCAAGCCGGACTGGAACCGGTGGTGGATCGGTGGCTGCGGGTGGTGCATCTGCCGCGTCTCGGTATGAGCGTGCGGGAACTGGATCCGCAACAGCTGTTCATGACTTCGGTGTATCTGATTGTGCTCGGATTTTTGCTGGGCTACATGTCGGAGAACCAGAAGAAAGTTCGGGCGGAGCGCGCCGTGATCATGCGCGTCCTCAGTTCGACGCGGGTGGAGGCGGGACTTACCGGGACCATGCAGCAGATTCTTGGGGAGGTGATGAGCATCTACGGCGCGAGCCGGGTGCTGAGCGCTTCTCAGGAAGTAAACAGTTACCGGGTATTTCTGGCCGAGGTGACTCTTGGTGTCGACAGCAGCGAAGCGCTACGCTGGCGCGAGGCTTTGCCGGAAAGCGAAAAGGTGTATCTGTTCGAATCGCCGGCGGACGGGATTTACGCGTCGCGCACTTCCAAGGGGTTTCGCACGGTGCTGCTGGATCGCGACGGGGCGCGGCTGCGCGAAGTAGGCACCGGATTTCTAGATGCGCTGGAGCGAGTGGAAAAATTTGACGCGATGGTTTCGGTCGCGTTGGTATTTGGGACTGAGTGGTCGGGCCGTGTGTTCCTCTTCGACCCACAGATGATGGGGGAGCCGGAAGAGGAATTGCGGTTTCTGCAAGAATTCGCGCAGCAGGTGGGCCCTGCGATCTATAACGTGTACCTGATGCGGCGGCTGCGGGAGCGGGCCGGGGCGCTCGAGCGGGCGCGGTTCGCCCGCGAACTGCATGATGGAGCGATTCAATCGCTGATCGCAGTGGAAATGCAGTTGGATGTGCTGCGGCGCCAGTCGGGAGCGCAGGCGCCGGTTGTGAACGCTGAACTGGGGCGGATCCAGAAACTGCTGCGCGAAGAAGTTCTAAAGTTGCGGGAACTGATGCAGGCGATGAAGTCGTTCGCGGTGAATGCGGACCGGCTTCTAGGCTTCATTTCCGACACGGTAGAGCGCTTCCGCCGGGAGACGGGAATCGCAGCGGAGTTCGTCAGCGAACTCGAGCGGGTAGACTTGGCGCAGAAGGTGTGCCGGGAACTGGCGCGCATTGTGCAGGAAAGTCTGGTGAACGTGCGCAAGCATAGTGGTGCGCACCACGTGCTCGTACGGCTGGCGCAGCGGGCGGGTAATTTGCAGTTGACGGTGGAGGACGACGGAAAAGGGTTTTCTTTTTCCGGGAGGCTGTCGGATGCTGAATTGGAGACGACAGGTAAAGGCCCGGCAGTGATCCGGGAAAGGGTCCGCCTGCTGGCGGGCGAACTCGCGATAGAATCGACTCCGGGGCACGGCGCACGGCTGGAAGTACGGATTCCGCCGCCGAGAAAGGCGAATCATGGACAGGCGAACCGATAGGCCAACGATGGATAGGCCAGCAATAGATAGGCCAACAACGGATAAACGCAGTCATCCCATACGCATTGTGATTGCCGACGATCACCCCATTTTTCGCGACGGTCTGCGGCGACTGCTGGAATCGGAAGGCGATATGAAAGTTGTGGGCGAAGCCTGCGACGGCCGCGAGGCGGTGAAACTGGCGACGGAGATCAAGCCAGACATTCTTCTGCTCGATCTGGCCATGCCGCGCCACACTGGACTGGAGGCGCTGCGCGACCTGAGTACAAGCGGTGGCGCGGCCGGGATGGTGCGCATCATCCTGCTGACGGCGGCGGTGGAAAAGAAGCAGATGGTCGAGGCGTTGCAGTTGGGAGCGCGCGGCGTGGTGCTGAAGGATTCCGCCACCCAACTCCTGCTCAAGAGCATTCATGCGGTGATGGCCGGGGAGTACTGGGTGGGACGGGACAGCGTCTCGAATCTGGTGCAGTACCTGCGAAACCTCATGCAGAGTACGAACGAGGAATCGAAACAGAAGAAATTCGGGCTGACGCCGCGGGAACTGGAGATCGTTTCCGCCGTGGTCGCGGGCTACGCCAACCGGGAAATCGCTGAGTACTTCAAAATCAGCGAGGATACGGTGAAGCATCATCTCAGCAATATCTTCGACAAACTGGGGGTCTCCACCCGTCTGGAACTGGCTTTGTTTGCGGTAAACCAGGGGCTTCCGCTGAAAACAATTGTGTAATCAGGGCCGTGGAATCAAGAGGTTGACAGGCTTCTTAAGCTTTTGTGGCACGATAGTGCCATCTAGGGTCACTGGTGTGCTATTGGGTGCAGGGGGGAGTTCGGGATATTTTACAATGACACGACGGCGAACTCCTGTTCCGAGGACTGAAGCGTGGGCGTGTCGTCGATTGGGGGCAAACATAGTGATTAAAACCATCCGTCAACTTTGGGTCGAGGAGAGTGGTCAAGACGTCGCCGAATACGCGGTGATGCTCGCGGTAATCCTGGTGATCGTGATTGGCACGGTCAAACTAATCGGTGGCAACGCCAACAACGTGTTTTCGCAAGTCGGAAGCCAGTTGCAGTAACCGCCCGACCAAGCCCCGCTGCGTCTGGCAGGGGGCTTCCCCTGATTTTTCTGCTGGCCTCTTCTAAAGGCAAGGTTAAAAGGTCTCAGAGTTTCAAACGTAAGGCTCTTGGGTGCGGTTGCCAGGAGCGTTGCGCCCGCGCGCTTCAGACGTTGAAGCTTTCCGAACCTCGAAACCTTTGCCTATTCCTACCGTCCCGTCGGAGCTGCCCCGGTTTTCTCCGGGACTGGAGCCGCTTTTTCTGGGCCAGCCGCGCCGAGCCTGGTGAGGAACGGAAAGAAGGGCGTGACTTCGAAGGGCATTTTCTCGGCTGCGGCGGTCATGGCCACGGGCTTCGTCTTGATCAGTTCGAGCTGATTGTTCCACGGGTCGACCTTGACGCGGCCCCCGAGAGGCAGCGCCGCGATCTGGTCGGCTTTCTTCGGGTCAAACTGTGGCGAGCTAGTCATCAAAGACGACATTTTGGTGGCGTTGCCATTGAGGAGGCTGTCGCCCAAGTGCGCCCGGATGAGGCTCTTCAGTGCCGGAGCGCGGGCCTGGACCGCTTTCAGGAACAAGCCGGCATTGGCGAGCTTGTCCTTGTAGGGCGAGTTGTTGAGCAGTTCGACGGCCTTCTTGTCAGCGGCTTCTTCTTCGCTGCGATCGCGAGCGAAATCCATGCGCTCAAAGGTGCGCTCATCGGGAAAGAACATGCGGTCGTTGAAGGCCAGCTTGGTGTTCAGGTGATGGCCGAGCACGATGTGCGCCAGTTCATGAGTCAGAATCATGGCTAAGGCGGCTTCGTCGGGCAGTACGTCGATCATGCCGCGGCTCACGACGATGGTATGGCCAATGGTGAAGGACTCGAGCGGCGTGGTCAGCAGCACGCGGCACTTGACCTCGGGTTGGATGTCGAGGTTATTGGTGACCATCATGTTGTTGACGACGGTCTGGAGCACCTTGTCGATTTCGCCTTCCGGCGCAATCAAGCCGATCTGTTGCAGGCGGTCAATTACGTTGATCTCAGCTTGACGTTCCCAGGCGCGCTGGGCTTCGATGGGAGTAGCGTCCTGGGCCTTCTGACTCTGGTCCTGAACCGACTGTGGAGCGTCGACGGTGATCTCGGTGAACTCTGAGCTGCGGCGGAGATCCTTCAGGTTGTAGCCCCAGAGCCGCGTCTGCGCCTTGTAATGCAGCGTCTGACCAATACGGTATTTGAGATCGGACTCCTCGGAATAGATAAGCGAAGGCAGCCAGATGCCAGGGCGGAGGTTCTGCCGCCAGCTGTCAAAGTGCAGGTAATAGCTGGCTCGCGGATGAGGATAGTAAGTGCCATTGAAACGGACGATGTTGTAGTCCTGATCTTCGATCCAGATGCGGCCGAGGAACCGGCCCTTGCCAGCGTCTTTTTTGGGGGCAACATCCATGACAATGCAGCGTACTTCGCCGAGGAACTCGCGGCGGACGAAAGTGAAGTCGTAGTACCTGCGCTGAAAATCCTGATCGAGGACTACCATCTGGGCAAAGCCCAGGGGCAGGAATTTCATGGAATAAACATTGCTCAGTTTGCTGAGCATGCGTTTGCCGAGGCCGGCCGTGGTGGGCGAGGTGAAAGTACGGTCATCGGTGCCCTCGCTCATATCCAATCGGCCAAGGAAGTACACGTCGCTGATGGGGACGGGAGCGTTGATGTCTCTGTCTTCCTTCAGATTTTGGAGATAAGTTTCCACCAGAGGATGAAGCTGCTTCATCTGGGCCATGAAGAAATGTTCGCGCTCCACCGCTCGATCGACAACCTGGTCGAAGCTGCTGGCGGTTGCACTAGCCTGTTGGGTGGCGGCGTCGCGGTTCGAGAGCTGGGGTTGCGGCGAAGTCTGGGCGGGCGTCGTCTGGGCAAACACGGACGTGGCGCAGCAGACCAGGGAGAGCGCAAAGAGTGCAAAGAGGGAGCGCAACATTTTAGTTGGTTTCATTTCACCTTATGAAGCGAGTTGGAACACGATGTGCAATACCGCTTCGAAATCTGCGGGGTGGCCATCTCTCAGGGCGGGCTTGAACTGAATCTTTTCCGCGGCGCGAACCGCAGATTCATCCAGCCCGTGACCAAGACCGCGCACCACTTTCAAGACACGAATCTGCCCGGTCGCTGAAAAGACAACCTCGACCAGAACCTCGCCCTCAATCTTAAGCTGTCGTCCTTCATCAGTGTAAACCGGACGGGGCTTGAATGTGATCTCGGCCGGCAGGGTTTTGACCACGGGTTCGGCGGACTTAGCCTTGGGCTGAGAAGAAGTGCTTACAACGTCGGCATCTCCGAAGCCGCCCTGGCGAACCGCACCGCGAGAACCGGACACCGGGCCTACACTGTTGCCGGTAGCGACGCCGCTGCCAAAGCCGGTGCTCGCGATCACCCCGCGCGCGCCATGCGCTCCGCCAGTGCCGTTGCCATAGCCGGGGCCGGAGGGCATATTAAATGAGCCCGCCTGCGCGATCGTAACCGGACGGCCGTGATTATCCTGAGCGGGCACGCCATTGGGGTCGCCAAAGCCACCGGTTTGTACTTTCTGCGGCGCGGCCGCCATGGTTGGCGTAGCCGAGCTGCCTGTGGAAAACACATTCGTCTTGACCGGCGGCCTCGGGATTAGCGGCTTCGTATCCGGCAGCAGCTCTTTCTTGGCAGCCAGCGTTACCTTGGGCGCCTGCTCGTCGGGAACCACCTTCTTCGGTCGAACCAATTCGGAGGGAACGCGCATCGCTTCGGGACGCGGCGTTACCGGTTCGGCGACTTTCGGGGCAGGAACGGGAAAGTGTCTGACCGGCGCCGGAGCCTGCGGAATCGGCGGCGGAGTGCTGACCAGGGTGATGAAGTGGTAGTCGTGGATCGGCGCATCAAGCACATCGGGGTTGGCGATGGCCGCAATTACGACGAACGCCACCACCAGCGACTGCACCCCATAACTGAGAACGAACCTTCCCCAACGAGTGCCAGGCTCGGGAAGAAGGCCTAGGGTCAACTGTGAAGCCTGGGAATCCATATGCGGCACCTCAATGTAGCTACCCTTCTTAAAGCGGTCACGCCCACAGACCAGTGTTTTAATGACCGCGGGAGACCGGACGAACGACGACACTTCCGATCCACGAAGTGCACGCCGAAGGCCATTTTCGACGGAGGCGCTACATCCTTAAGATGCTGCTAAGCGGCCACTTAGTTGGGAAAGAATTTAGTCTAACAGACCAAAAGAGGTCACCTGCAAGGTTTTTCCTATTTGGGGCAGGGAAAATTCTGTGGAAAATCGGCAGATTTTGCCCGCAACCCAGCTCTCTCACCACGTTATACGTAGGGACAGCCGCCCCCGGGCTGTCCAGCCGAGCGAAGCTCGGCAGCCTGGGCTACAAGCACCGAGGTGGGGACGTAAAAAAACGAACGTCCTCATAAAGTTAAGCTTCTCAATGGAACGCCGCGCCGAGCATGTCGACCATCAAACGGATGGCAGTTTGCGCGGTACGTCCGCTCGAATCGCGCAGCGGGTTGACCTCCATGATGTCGAGGCCAACCAGTTTTCCCTTGGCGGGGATGCCCATCATGAGGTCGTCAATCTCGGCGAAGTTGAGTCCACCCGGCTCGAGCGTTCCGGTGCCGGGGGCGAGCGTGGGATCCATGGAGTCGACGTCGAAGGTGACGTAAATATTTCCAGTGGGGGCAATCTGGGAAAGGACCCAGGCGACGCCGCGGCGATGCAATTCCTCGGCCGTGATGACTTGCGTGTGCAGCTTGCGGGCGTTGCCCACGGCCTCGGGATCGTTGGCCAGGCCGCGCATGCCGATCTGGATAATCTTCGTAATCTGCGGCAACTGAGCGGCGCGCAAAACCCAAGACGCATGATCGAGATTGCCCGGCGCGCCATTCCAGGTGTCGAGGTGCGCGTCAATGTGGATGAGGGTGAGAGGCTGGTCGAAGGCGCGCAGCGACGGGTAGGTGATGCTGTGATCGCCGCCAATCACAATGGGGAACGCTTTATGGGCGAGGATAGTCTTTACCGCGGCCGTGACTTTGTCGTTCGTCTGCGCGGGGACGGTGGGCCAGATTTCGATATCGCCGACATCGGCCCAGCGCTTGCCTTTGAGCACAGTGCGGTCGCCGTCGATGTAGTAGAAGCCTTCGGTTAGATCGTGGTTATATTCCTGTGAGGCTTCGCGCATATCTCGCGGGCCGTAACGTTCGCCGGGTTGTCCCCAGGTGCCCTCATCGAACGGTACGCCGAGGACGGCGAAGTCGGCGTCGAGCTTTTCAAGGTTGGTGACGTGAGGAGCGCCGAGAAACGTGCGCACTCCGACAAAGGTGGGAACGGCTTGGGCCGAAAGTGGCGCCGCAAAGAGCAGCGAGGCGCAGAGCGAAGCGGCGAGGAAATAGCGTTTCATGGCGGGCAAAATCGTAGCACATGCGGACAAGTGTAAATCGAAGCTGTCATCCTGAGGATGACAACTGACTGAGGATGACAGATGAAAGGTAGGTCGCGAATCTACGCGGGTGACCGCTACTCGTCGTCTGCGTCGTCGATCTTGATGCGCAGCGACTTGAGAAACTTCAGATCCTGATCGCTGATCTTGAGTTCAGCATTCGTGCTGAGGGTGGAGACCAGGGAAGTCTTGTCGGTGGTGTGTTCGCCTTGCTTGCTGACGCCGATAGTGGCTTCGAGAACGAGGAAAATGTCGTAGCCGCCTTCCTTGATCCGGGCAACGACTTCGGCGATCGATTCGGAATCGGATAGCGATTCGTTGATCGCTTCTCCGAGTTCTTTGATGAGCTGCTTCAGTTGCTGATCCACGAGTCCCCCTGGAATCGGACGCCGCTGATGGGGACATCACAAGCGATTGTGACGACGCCCAACCGACATTGTACGCCTGGCCGCTGCTAAAATCGACTGATGATCGACCGACAGATCGACGGGCCGAAGATCGACCAGCCGAGGATCGACCGACTGAAGATCGACCGACCGAAGATCGACCGACCGAAGATCGACCGACCGAAGATCGACGGCCAAACGGCCAGGAAAATGAAGTTGATTTTCCGTGTGGCCGCCAACCTGGTCGCCAGCAAGGTGCAACGCAGCCGTAGGGGCCGCGCCGTACTGGCCGGGACCCGCGCGATAGCCCGCTCTTTCGGACGAGTGTTGCACCAACTCTGGTTGGAAGTGACCGGCTTCACCTTCTTGGCGATTGCCGGAATCGGGGCGCTCGCTGGCATGCGCGAATACGGGAAGTACCAGTCTGGCCACGCGGCTGGGCCGGGGCGGTTGGTGCTTGCCGTGTGCTTCACGGTTTCGTTCATTTGGTTCGGGGTGAGCTCGTTCTGGCGAGTAAAGAAAAGAGCTAAGAGAGCAGACTTCCCATAGAGACGGGGCATCGTCACCGGTATTCTCTGCAGGCCGCCGAGAGCGCCATGATGTTCAGAAGAAGAGGTGCGGGAGAATCATGACAGATCTGAAGACCTCTGAATCTGCCACCAAGCGGGGAGCCCTTCTCCCGGACGAAGAGACGTCTTCTCACATCCCCATACGCCCCCTCTACACGCCCGCCGATCTTACGGCGCGGGACTGGAACTATGACCGCGACGCCGGCTATCCGGGGGAGTTTCCCTACACCCGAGGCGTGCAGGCCACGATGTACCGCGGCCGCCTCTGGACCATGCGCCAGTACGCAGGTATGGGCGACGCCGAAGAGTCGAATAAGCGCTACAAGTATTTGCTCGCGAATGGGACGACTGGCCTATCGGTGGCCTTTGATTTGCCGACGCAGATCGGCCTCGATTCGGACAATCCGCTGGCCATGGGAGAAGTTGGCAAAGTCGGCGTGGCGATTGATTCGATCGAAGACATGCAGCGGTTGTTCGATGGCATTGACCTGACCGCGATTTCAACATCGATGACCATCAATGCAACGGCCTCGATTCTGCTGGCGCTATACGTGGCCGTGGCGCGGCGGCAGGGCAATGACAAGGATGGCAATAATAAGGATAAATACATTCGCAAGCTCTCCGGTACCGTGCAGAACGACGTGCTCAAGGAGTACATCGCGCGCGGGACCTATATCTATCCGCCGCAGCAGGCGATGCGCATCATCACCGACCTTTTTGCCTGGTCGAATGAGAACCTGCCGGAGTGGAACACGATCTCGATCTCCGGCTATCACATGCGCGAGGCGGGATCGACGGCGGTGCAGGAAGTCGCCTTCACGCTGGGCAACGGCATCGCCTATGTGGAAGCGGCGATTCGGGCGGGCCTCGATGTAGATCAGTTCGCGCCGCGGCTCTCCTTCTTCTTCAATGCCCACAGCAATTTTCTCGAGGAAGTCGCGAAGTTTCGCGCCGCGCGGCGGATGTGGGCGAAGATCATGCGCGACCGCTTCAAGGCGAAGAATCCAAAATCGTGGATGCTGCGCTTCCACGCGCAGACGGCCGGCTCCACGCTGACGGCGCAGCAACCGGAGAACAACATTGTGCGGACCGCGATCCAGGCCATGGCGGCGGTGCTAGGCGGCACGCAGTCGCTGCATACCAACTCCTATGATGAAGCGCTGGCGCTCCCGACTGAGGCCTCCGCGCGCATCGCACTGCGTACCCAACAGGTGATCGCGTTTGAGGCAGGCGCGCCGCTGACGGTCGATCCGCTGGCAGGATCGTACTACGTCGAATCGCTGACCAATGAAATCGAGAAGCGAGCCGTCGATTATCTCGAAAAAATCGAAGTCATGGGCGGCATGCTCAAGGCGATCGAACGCGGATACGTGCAGCAGGAGATCCAGAACGCCGCGTACGAATATCAGCAGGCGGTCGATCGGCAGGAGGCGGTTGTGGTCGGCGTGAACCGCTTCCAGATCCAGGACGAAGATGAGAAGGCGGTGCCGATCCAGCGCATCGATCCCGCGCTGGAACCGAAACAAGTGGAGCGCCTGCGAGCGCTGCGCGCGAAGCGCAATGCTGGGACCTGGCAAGCCGCGATCCGGGCAGTGGAAGATACGGCGCGGTCGGGGGACAATCTAATGCCTCGGATACTGGCGGCAGTGGAGGCGAATGCCACCGTAGGCGAAATTTCGGACGCGATGCGCAAGGTGTATGGAGAGTACAAGGAAGCGGTGGTGATTTGAGGCGGGTGGCCCAAATCAACGCGGGAAGCATTACGCGAGTTTTGTCTTTGAATGTCGACCAAGACAGAACGTCGGCCAAAACAAACGGAGGGTGCGCCACTTCTCACGCTTTTTGAGAAGTGGCCCGCCGAACAGCCCCGGCTCATTCCACCGAGATCTTCCTCTCTTCCGACATCAACTTCCGCAGCGCCCGATTAATTCTCGTCTGGTAGCCTCATCCCCGCCGTTTGAACCTGCCGTTTGAATCAGGCCAGAACGTTGGCATCCAGACGCAACGTCACTGCCTTCTTGATCGGCCTGAAGTATCCCAGCCACTCCGGCGTAGGTCCCGGCGGACGCTTTTGCCCGCCCGCGGAAGCCCGCAGCCGGGCAACTTTCCCGCGCCTCGTAACCCTTTCCCGATGTTTCCTATGCGCTCGTTATATGTATATAGTAGTACGTACAATATGGCAAGTACAATATTCCACGGGAACTCCATTTTTGGCGGCTGGGCCAAATTACGCGAGCCCCCAGTTATCTCGCGTCAACACGCAAAGACAACCCGCGCTATACTTTCCACCTTGATGTGGCCCACCCGCCCAGCCACCGCGCCTCCTCCAGGGGATATCCCCCTCGTCGGACGGTGGTCATCGGCTTACTCCTATGCCTTCCTGGGAGTACTGACGGTCGCCTGCCTACTGCCTTTTTCAGGCCGTGCCTTGCACATGGATGACCCGCTATTTGTTTTCGCTGCGCGTCAAATTGTCCAGCACCCCCTCGACCCGTACGGCTTCAATGTCATCTGGTACGAAAGCCTGAATCGGATGGCGGACGTTACCATGAATCCCCCGTTGGCTTGTTACTACGGAGCGGCGGTCGGCCGAATTGCCGGATGGTCGGAGCGCCCATTTCATCTCGCATTCCTGGCGCCCGCGCTCGCCCTGATTCTCGGAACCTACCGCCTGGCAAAGCATTTCACACGACTTCCACTCCTGGCTGGGTTGGCTACGCTGCTCACTCCCGGGATCCTGGTGTCGGCATGCAGCGTCATGTGCGACACGATGATGGTGGCGCTCTGGGTGTGGGCGGTGATTCTGTGGATCGAAGGCCTCGAGCCGCGAAAGTCCTGGTATCTGGCGGGGTCCGGAGTCTTGATGGCGGCGGGCGCTTTGGCGAAGTATTTCGGGGCGGTGCTGATTCTCCTGCTGGCGGCTTACTCGTTGGCCCGCCTGCGCCGTTTCGGAAGCTGGATGTGGTATCTGCTGATTCCCGTCGGCGCGCTCGCAGGCTATGAACTCTGGACCCACGCGCTCTATGGGCAGAGTCTGCTGGCGAACGCCGTTCATTTTGCGCATGCGAACCGAGGACACGCTTCCCGGTTAACCAGGACGTTGGTCAGCCTCAGTTTCACCGGAGGCTGCACCCTTTCCGTGGTCGCCTTGTGTCCTCTTATGTGGTCTCGAAAGGTGCTGGGCATCATTGCCGCCGGCAGCACCCTGGCTGCCGCAGCACTTATTTTTGGATGGGTAAATTTAGCGGAACAGTTCGCGAATAAGCTGACGCCACATCCGCTCCTTGCCCACTGGGAGCTGATCGGCAGCCAGTTAGCGCTCTTTATCGCAGGCGGCGTTTTCACTCTGGCGCTGGCGATTGCCGACTATCGGAGCAGACGAGACCCGGACTCACTGCTGCTGGGGCTGTGGGTTGTGGGTACATTCGTTTTCGTCAGCCTCCTGAACTGGACGATCAACGCCCGGTCAGTGTTGCCGCTGATTCCCGCCGCTGCAATATTGAGCATGCGCCGACTGGAGACAATGCACCGCGCGTGGACTCGTAGCCTGATACTGCAAGTTGCTGGCGGATTGATGGTATCTGGCGTTTTGTCGATCTGGGTGGCGGGCGCCGATACGCGTCTCGCCAACCTGGCGCGCGAGGCCGCCCAAAGCATCCGCGGGCGGACCAGCAATGAAGTTGGAACGCTCTGGTATGAAGGGCATTGGGGCTTTCAGTACTATATGGAACAACTGGGGGCGCTGTCGGTGGATGCCCATGACTTCCAGATTCGCCCCGGCGACTTGGTGGCTGTGCCGGAAAACAACCTAAGATTCGCCGGTTTTCCGCCGGATATGTCTTTCCAGAAGGAAGCAGTTTTGGAGCTTCCCAATCCGTCAGGGGCAGCGGTACTGAGCTGGCAGCTAGGCGCCGGCTTCTACTCGTCTTATTGGGGGCCGTTGCCATTCGCATTTGGCCCGGCCCCGCCTGAGCGCTACATCCTGATGAGGGCGAGTCCGGTGCGCTAGCCGGGCAACTCGCGACATTTCCCCTGCAACTAAAGAATTAGTTACCTTTCGCTGCGTGAAGCGTCTAAGGTGCCATGGAGGGCCTTCGGTGCCGCCGAGACAATCGGGAACTTTGACAGAAGCCGAGCTGCGGATCATGAACGTGCTCTGGGGGAAGGGCTCGGGCACGGTCCAGCAAGTGCTTGATTCTATTAGTCAAAAACCTTCCCTGGCCTACAACTCCGTTTTGACTACGATCCGTGTGCTGGAGAGGAAGGGCTATTTGAAACATCTAAAAGACGGACGGGCGCATGTGTATACGCCTCTGGTGGGGCAGAAGGAGGCGACGCGCTCGGAAATCCGGCACCTGGTGAGCCGCTTTTTTAGGAATTCTCACGAGCAGCTCGTCTTGAACCTTCTTGAGGATCAGGGTATCGGGACGGAGGAAATCGATCGCCTGCGGCAGATGCTGGATCATAAGGACACCGATTTAACGGAAAAAGGTCGGAGCGACGCGAAATGAATTGGCTTTCGGTTCAGACCGTGGCGCAGATTTCGGTCGAGCGAATTCTCAACGCGCTCCCGGAAGGATTCCTGATCGCACTCTTTGCCTGGGCGTTGCTGCGTGTTTTGCCGAGGCAGAATTCGGGAACCCGTTTTGCTGTCTGGTTCCTGGCACTGCTGACCGTCGCTGCGCTGCCTGGGCTGGGCGGTATCGGCGAAGGGCAGGCGCGGATGGTGGCGGGGATGTCATCGTTTATGTCGTCGGCGAATTCGTGGGGAAGCCTGCGGCCGGCAATCACGATCCCTGGCCGCTGGGCCCTTTTCGTTTTTCTGGTTTGGGCTCTCGGTGCGAGCGTAGCGATGATGCGATTGCTGGCTGGGCTTTGGCGCCTGCGACAGCTTCGCCGGAGTTGCACTCCTCTCATTGCGGCAGATCTCGATCCGGCGGTACGAAAAACGGTGGAGGCAATCGGCGCGTCAGGGTCAATGATCTCAAGGAACTCAATAATGATCGCTACGTCCGAGTGCGTGCGCGTGCCTGCCGCCATTGGTTTTTGGAAGCGGACGATTGTCCTTCCGGGCTGGACGTTGCGAGAACTGCCGGCTCAAGATCTGAACGTCATCCTGCTGCACGAATTCGCGCACCTGCGGCGCTGGGATGACTGGACAAATCTCATTCAGAAAATTGTGCGCGCTTTATTTTTCTTTCATCCGGCGGTGTGGTGGATTGAGAAGCGTATCTCGGTGGAACGCGAGATGGCTTGCGACGATGCGGTGCTGGCCGAAACTGCCAATCCGCGCGGATATGCTACATGTCTGGTCTCGCTGCTGGAAAAGAGTCTAGCGCAGCGGCGATGGTCGATGGCGCAGGCAGCCGTGCACCGGGCACGAGAGGCTTCGCTGCGGCTGGCGCAGATTCTCGACAAGAACCGGCCTGCGGCCACGCGCGTCTGGAAACCGGCGCTGGGCATTGTCGGCGTTTTTTCCATTTTTTGCCTCGCGCTGCTGCCGCTCGCACCGCAGTTCGTTGCGTTTGATCGCGGGACGCTGGCGAGCCATTCCGATCCGGTGCACTCGGCCGCGGTCAGCCCGTCTTCGTTTGAGCCTTTGCTCCAGCCTTCGGTCAAGGCGGCGGTAGTGACCGCCGGGTTGCAGACGGGCGAGTCCTCGTCGTTGCGGACGACTGGAAAGGGAGCGATTGCCAAAGTTGTTCCCGCGCGCGTCCATGCCCACGACGTTGCCGGACACCAGCTGGCTTCGGCGGGTGTAGTTTCGGCGCCTTTGAACGCGCCACCGCCGCGCGAGCGAGTAGTCGAGACAAGCGCAAGCGGGGATCAGGAAACTGTGCCGGAATTTCGAACCCTGATTTTTATCGAAACCACGCAGTACGGGAACTCCGATTCGGCGGTGTGGAGAGTCCAGGTTTGGCGAGTGATGTTGGTGAGAACAGTCCGCGACACGTTGGCGGGAGTGCCTGTAGCCCATTCGACTTAGGGAAATTTTTTTGCCACGAGCAACTAGATAATTAGTTTCACATCG